>Ga0075436_100000005_pt1 | contig 360336 bp, 287 predicted proteins | sample RhiMethybrSRZTD5_FD_75303 | JGI IMG/M metagenome (GOLD analysis project Ga0075436, IMG submission 75303) | Populus rhizosphere microbial communities from Tennessee, USA - Rhizosphere MetaG P. TD hybrid SRZTD5 | ecosystem: Host-associated > Plants > Roots > Rhizosphere > Soil | place: USA...
CCCACCGGACTAAGAAATCCATTCTCGCCATCATCGACGACTTCCGGCAGGCCGCCCACGCGTGTGGCGATTACCGGAACCTGAACGGCCATCGCTTCCAATGCCGCGAGTCCAAACGATTCCTGCTCAGATGGCAGCAGCAGCAGATCTGACGCGCAAAGATAGTCGACGATATTCGGTTGCTTGCCGACAAAAACGCAGTAGTCAGACACGCCCAGGCACTTCGCGCGGTGAATACAGTTTGTGCGCTCGCTGCCATCGCCAACCATTACCAGATGCACCTTTGTTTTCTTGAGCACGCGAGCGAGAATCTCAATGCAGTCCACCGGACGCTTCACCGGGCGAAAGTTTGAAACATGGACCATCACCGGCAGGCCATCCGGCGAAAGCGATTCGCGCAACTCGCAGTTAATCTTCGGTTTGTATTCGCTCGGACAAACAAAGTTCGGAATGACTTCGATCCGATCAAAACCGAAATGTTCGATCGTCGCCTGCTTTAGATAATTCGAGATCGCAGTTACGCCGTCTGACTGCTCGAGCGCGTATTTCGTAATCGGCAGATAAGATCGGTCCGCGCCCACCAAAGTGATATCGGTTCCGTGCAACGTCGTGATCACCGGCAGGCGGCGATGCTTTTTGATTGACTCGCGCGCGAGGATCGCGCTGATTGAATGCGGAATCGCATAATGCACGTGTAGCAAATCGAGATTTTCGGTTTCGGCCACCATGGCCATCTTCGTCGCCAGCGCGAGGTCGTACGGCTGATGCTCGAACAACGGATAAGAGAGCATCTCGACTTCGTGAAAACGCACCCGCTCGTTCAACTCCGTCAGTCGCGTCGGCAGAGCAGACGCGATGAAGTGCACTGTGTGTCCGCGTTCAGCGAGTTCCTTGCCCAACTCGGAGCCGACGATGCCGCTGCCGCCATAGGTTGGATAGACTGTGATGCCAATGTTCATCTAAGCAGAAGTGAAACATCAGATGTTAGAGATCAGCCGACAAGCTTGCAACCGCTAACCTCAAATAATTTGACCTAAACAAAATAGAAGCGGGCGACCCTCGCAATCGCCCGCTTCGTCTCAACTTGTCTCACCTTCCTTGGGAAAGGGGTTCAAGTGAGGCCCGCGAGTATATGCGCCGCCGGATGTCCTTGCAAGTATTTTTGCAAGCGAATGTGATTCATCTCAAATAAACAGGAAGATTCGGCTTAACTTCGCAGAAAGGGATATAATGCAGACACAAGGAAACGGAACAAGTTAAAAGCAAGAAATCATGCCGAAAATCAGCGATATTCAGGAAACACCGAACCCAAACGCCGTCAAATTCATTCTGCGCGAGCCGGTTACCAGCGGCGTCGCGCGGCAATTCGGTTCGAGCGATCAGGCCCAAAGCGATGATCTGGCAAAGTCGCTCTTCGATGTGGGAAGCGTCGTCTCAGTCTTTTACATGGACAACATGGTCACGGTCGAGAAAGAGGACGCGGCCGACTGGGATGAGTTGCTGCCGACGTTAGCCGTGCCGATTCGGGCCGCTCAATCAGTCGCGGCGTCTGGAAATGGCGCATCCGCAATTGGTGGGGCAATCGCCGCAGTCACCAGCGACGACCCGCGACTACTGCGCATCAACGAAATTCTTGACGAGAAGGTGCGGCCATACCTGATGGGTGACGGTGGCTATCTCGAGATTCTCGATCTCTCGGATCACACTTTGAAGATTCGTTACCAGGGTGCATGCGGAAGCTGTCCCTCTTCTTTGACCGGCACGTTGATGGCGATTGAAGGAATGCTGAAGGAACAGGTCGATCCGGATCTCGAAGTCATCGTGGTGTAATAACACAAGCATTTGTCTAGAGGCGCTACCGCGCACAATTCCTTTAAGAGATCCGGGCGGGCAGTAGCCTCCAAACGTTGTCAAAGTTCGGGTGGTGTCCTATTTTCATTTCTCGGTGCCTCGGTGGATTCTTTGTGCCTCTGTGGTGAAGTTTTCGCTGAGACATTTTCACCACAGAGACACAGAGGACGCACAGAGACACGGAGAACAACTCAAATCAGGACACCGTCAAAGTTCCGGAACCGTTGACTCTCCTGGAGCGTTTGTCTAATACACCCACTTGTATCTGAATCTCTGGAGGTCGCCAATGAATCGCTCTTCCCTACTCGGTTTGGTTTGCTTGCTGGGCTTTTCTGCTTCAGTTGCCGCGCAACCAAACGACGCCAACAAAAGCGCGTCCAAGAACCCCGTCAGTAATTCAAAGACCGTAAAAGATCCCGAGGCCGAACGCCTCCTGAAAGAGCGACGCGACAACGCGCAGTCTTTGCTGATCAATCTTGCTTCGGACGCAGGACGATTCAGCGATCAGACTTTGCGCGCGCGCACGCAAGCGCGCATCGCGGACGTGCTTTGGTCGGCCGATCCAGACCGCGCGCGCGCGTTGTTTCGCAAGGCGTGGGACTCGGCAGAGATTGTCGATCAAGAGAGTCAGCGAAAGTTGCAGGAAGAGATCGCGCAACAAAAAGCGAAGAACGGCGGAAACGTGGCCGTTACTGGACCACGCGATATTCGGAGCGAAGTATTGCGACTCGCGGCTCGTCACGATCGCGCGCTTGGTGAAGAATTGCTCGCGAAGCTCAAAGTAGAAAAGCAACAGGAAGCAACGGATGCCGCGAATAAAGCGCCATCCAGTCCTTTCGATGCGCCCGAGGCGGCGCGGCAAAGATTGAATCTCGCACGTCAATTGCTCGATGCGGATGTTACGCGGGCCCTTCAGTTTGCGGATCCCGTGCTCGGCAACATCACCAGAGACGCTATCGATTTCCTTTCGTCTCTGCGCGAAAAAGATTCGGCTGCAGCCGATCAGAGGTACGCGGCCCTGCTGGCGATGGCCACAAACAATCTTCAATCGGATGCCAACACCGTATCGTTGCTGGGGTCGTACATCTTCACGCCGCACACGTTCGTAACTTTCGACAACAACGGATCTTCAGTAAGCAGCAGCGGAAGAAACAACCCGACATCCCCTATTCCGCCAGGTCTGCGCGACTCGTTTTTCAACACCGCCGCCGGAATTCTGCTGCGGCCGATGGCGCCTCCAGGCGAAGACCAGAGCACGAGCGGCATACAAGGTAAGTACCTTATGATGAAGCGCCTGTTGCCGCTCTTCGAACAGTATTCCTCAAGAGAGTTGACCGACGCGGTACGCACCCAAATGGACGCGATGAGCAACCTGGTTTCTGAAGACACACGCAAACAGGACGACAACGTTCTGCGCGAAGGCATCCTTCCGGCCATGAGCGTGACGGATCGTGAGAAGGCCCTGTTGGATCGAATCGATCGTGCCAAGACTCCAGACCAGCGTGATCAGCTTTATCTTCAGTTGGCGCGTATGTTCACCGACAGCGAGGACACCAAAGCGCGCGACTATGTCGAGAAGATAGAGGATACCGACTTGCGCAACCAGGCGCGCCCGTTTATCGATGCCAGCATGATGATGCGCGCAGTCGACAAGAAGAACGTAGACCGCGTGACCGAGTTGGTGCGGGCCGGCGAATTAACTCATTTTCAAAAGGCCTGGGCGCTTAGCCGCGCCGCTTCTTTTGTCGCTAAGACCAATCGCGAGAAATCTCTGGGGCTGATCGATGATGCGGCTACCGAAGCGCGCCGCATCGACGCCTCCGATCCCGATCGTCCGCGGGCGATGTTGGCGGTGGCCAACGTCATGCTGCTAATCGATCGCGCGAAGGCCTGGGAATTCGCAGGGGACATTACGAAAGCTGCGAATTCCGCTGAGGGTTTCACCGGTGAAGATGGCGCGATGCGACTGAGCCTAATTACCAAGGGCTCGTCCACGATCAGAAGTTCGTCAACCGGCGAGTTCGATGTGAGCGGTGTCTTTTCTGAGCTGGCCAAAGATGATTACAACCGCACAATCGAACTTGCGCGCGGTTTCGAGAAAGAAGGTCCGCGTGCGAGCGCTACGATTGCGATCGCAAAATCGGTGTTGGAAGAAAAGAAGAACTAAGCAGACATTCCGGCACGTGTTTTTAGGCGGGCACGGCCCGCCTTTTTGTTTCACGGGACGTACGCTCAATTGAAGACTTCCAGTCTCAATCGAGTTAAAATATCGCTCCCGACCGCGCGAGACTTTTCCTCTGGAGATGCTTTATGAACCGCTATCCCCTGCTCGCTTTAGGTTTCATCTTCCTTATTAGCGTTACTACTCTTGCGCAACCGAAAGATTCGAATAAGACCCCAAAGACATCAAACGCCAAATCGACTAAAGACGTCGAGGCCGAGCGGCTGCTGAGAGAGCGACGCGCCAACGCGCAATCGCTGCTGCTTAATCTGGCCGCCGATGCGCGCAATTTCAACGACGCAGCATTGCGCGCGCGGACACTTGCGCGGATCGCAGACGGGTTGTGGGAAACGGATCGCGAGCGAAGCCGCACGATGTTTCGCGCAGCCTTCGACGCGGCAGAGATCGCCGACAAAGAAGGTGAAGAGCGATTTCAGGCAGACATCCGGGCAAGTCGCGCCGCATCGGGTGGCGGCAGTTTCGCCGTCGCGTCGCAACCCGAGATCCGGCGAGAGGTCGTGCGGCTTGCTGCAAAACACGATCACGATTTGGGCGAGGAGTTAATTACCAGATTCAACGAGCAAAAAAAGGCGGACGCGGAAGGAAAGAGCGCGCGCTCAAATCCGTTTGGGACAAGTGATGAGGCAACGCGCCAAAGAATGTCGGTTGCGCGAGAACTGCTCGACGCCGACGACATCCATCGTGCCTTGCAATTTGCCGATCCTATGCTCGGAAACATTAGCGTGGCCACCATTGATTTTCTTTCTTATCTGCGCGAGAAGGACCAACTGGCTGCCGATCAGCGCTACGCAGCGATGCTTGGCATCGCGGCTTCAAATCCGCAGACCGACGCCAATAGTGTCTCGCTGCTTTCGTCTTACATCTTCACACCGCACGTCTTTGTCGCCTTTGTCGCTACCGGCACATACACGACCGCCGCCGGCGGCGCGCCACCGCCGGACGTTTCACCAGACCTGCGTTTAGCTTTTTTCCGCGCGGCTGCTGCTGTCCTCTTGCGCCCGCTTCCGCCGGCGGGACAGGATCAGACGTCGAGCGGCGCTGACGGCCAATATCTGGTTATCAAGCGCCTGTTGCCTTTATATGAACAATATGCGCCCGCGGAATTAACAGCCTCGCTGCGTGCACAAATGACTGCTTTGTCTTCTGCTGCCAGTGAAAGCACGCGCAGCCGCGACGACGACGAGTGGGTGCGAAAAGGAATCGGCCCGGACAAACCGAGCGATGATTGGGAGAAACGCCTGCTTGATCAGATCGATCACGCAAAGACCTCGGACGAGCGCGATCGACTTAACTTTCAGCTCGCCAGCCTTCTGTCCGGCAAAGATGATCTGCGCGCGCGCGATTACGTGGACAAGATCGACGAGAGTGAGCTTCGCAAGAGTGCTCGCGCTTACATCGATGCCTCTTTGGCGATACGCGCCGTCGAGAAGAAGGATCCGGACCGCGCGCTTCAAATGGCAAAGAACGGCGAATTATCGCATTTCGTTAGAGCCTGGCTGCTGTCGCAAGTCGCCAGCCAATTGGCGAAAACTGATCGCGAACAGGCTCTCAGCCTGCTGGAAGATTCTGCCGCGGAAGCTGGGCGCATTGAAACCTCCGATCCCGAGCGGCCGCGTGCGTTCTTTGCGATCGCGAATGTCGTCCTAAACCTCAATCGGCCAGCGGTCTGGGACACGATGTCTGACGCGATCAAGGCGGCGAACTCTGCGGATAAATTTACCGGCGAAGACGGTCAGATCACCTTTGGCCTAAACACCAAAGGGTCAAGTTCGATTAACCAACACTCTTTTCCAGATTTCGACGTGGCCGGAATCTTCGCAAAGCTGGCCGATGAAGACTACGACAAAGCGGTCCAGCTCGCGGGCGGCTTCCAGCGCGAAGCTCCGCGCGCAAATGCCGTGATTGCGATCGCCCTATCAGTGTTGGAAGAGAAGAAGAAATAGAATCGTCAGTTGTCCGTTGTCAGCCGTCAGTGGCAAGAGCAAATGCAACGGACAATTGACCACTGACAACGGACTGTTCTTTCACGAATAGATATTCATCGACCGCGTCAGCAGCGTGATCGGGTCATCGACGTTCAATGCCTCACGAACGTAGAACGGCTCGCCATCTTCGACTCCGATCAGCGAGCCGTAGTAACGCGCGCGATCCGCGATCTGCCGTAAGAAACCTTTTTGCGCGATGCGCGTCTCGGGTTCCTTTGAGTCGGCCAGATAGAACTGCGAGGCGTAGGCGCGAATCGCTTCCATTTTCTTCTCGGCAAAATCCGACACGTCGACTATGAACGAAGGTACGACTAGTCGCGAGTAGACCGCATGAGCGACGGCCGGCATTTTGACGGCATTCATTCCGTGATCTTTGTCGTATCGCTTCATGGTCGCGAGGCGCGCAGCCTCGCGCACAATGTGCGCGGTCGCGGCATGGTCCGGGTGCGGGTCGTCCCAATGAGAAGTGAAGACCACCTTGGGCTGGTACTTTCGCAAGACCCGCACAACCGCCAGCTTGCTGTCTTCGTTCAAGGCAAGATGGCCGTCAGGCAGCGCGAGATTCACCCGCGCGTCCAGTTTCATCACGCGCGCAGCATCCAGGGCTTCCTTCGCGCGAATCTCCGGCGTGCCGCGGGTTCCCATCTCGCCGCGCGTCATGTCCGCGATGCCCGTGCGGTAGCCGAGCGACTTCAGCTTGAGTAGCGTTCCGGCCATCGTCAGCTCAGCATCGTCCGGATGTGAGAAGACCGCCAGTACATCGAGAGCAAGTTGTTCTGTCATAGTTCAACCCGCGCGAGAAGCATCAAAAAGTGAAACTTGAGAATTAGAAATTGCGGATTTTCCGGTTGTTTAGCAATTCACAATTCTCATTTTTCAATTCTCAACTTGCAACGTTTTTCCGCCTACTGCTTGCTGCCTTCTGCCTTCTGCTTTATCTCGATCGTTCCATCGCCCACGGTAAAACTCAAAGTTGCGCCGCCACTGCCGGCGCGCGCGCGAACTGATTTTGAATTTATGTTACTTCCTTCTCGCGGTTGCAGCTCGGGATAGCTAATCTTGACTTCACCGAGGCGCAGCACATCAGCATTGATATCGCCGCTGAATCCCGGCATCAGCTCGACATTGAGATGCCCGCTTGCAAGTCTCACCTCAGAACCCAAACCATGCCAAGCTCTCGCGGGAATGCTCAAGTTAATTGTTCCGCTCTGGACCGTCACTGAGACCAGGCCGCCGGTCAACGAAAGATCTGTGTTGCTGCTAAGCGCATTCAAACGCAACGCGCCTTCAACTCCTGAAATCGTAATCGGCCCATTTCCAGCATCGATCTCCAAATCAGTGAGCGCCGGCATCTTGATTCGATAATCGACTTTCCACGGCAACCCGATCAAATTCTTCGGAAAGTTCTTGGCGACCCCCTTCATGAAAACGCGATCGTGTGTGCCCGAAGTAAGAATGCGAATGTGGTTTACGTCTACGTCGACGGTGAAATTATTCAGCGGTGCAATGCGATCGAGATCGGCTACGGTGGGCGCCTGTATCTCGATCGAGGCGGTGAGTTCGACTTCGTTGCGCTGCCAACCTTCGATGATGATCGAACCTGCCGGGGCGGCAGAGAGGGTCACGGTGCCCGCGAATCCTAAACGATAGGTTTCGTGGCGCGTCGTCGTGCGCGTCACCAGCGGCCCGGTGGTCTGCCTGGTTGTTTGCTTATCTTTCTGGGCTAGAGCCGGCGGCAGGAATAAAAGAAAAGTGAAGACAAAGACGACGGTTTTCACCATCAATGAAGTGATTTGTTTCACCTTGCGCTGATTGTGCGGGAGAAAGAAAGAGTTTGTCTAGCTCATGTAGCGCAAGCTGATGGCTCGCGCGCGGGCAAAGTTACTAGCGGCGGAGAAAATTGATCGTGCCTTGATAGTTGGTAACCGTAACTGACGCACGGCCGTCGCCGACGTCGCCGATGATCCGGCGGCCTTCGCTCATCTTCTTCATGCCGTCGTGCCAGAACGGACCCATCTTGATTTCTTTGGTCGGCGCGGTCGCTACCAATCGAAAGCCGCAATTCGCCGGCAGACGCAGCGTGATGTTTCCCTTCCCGGACTTGAATTCATAGGTGCCACCGGAAGAAAACTCGCCGTCGAAAAAGATGTCGCCGGTTGTGTTCGTCGCAAAAACGCGCGCGGCGCTGACGCCCGACAGCGTGATGTCGCCCGAGGTCCAAATGTGCGCGCGGACCAGTTCGCCCTGGATGTTACTGACGGTGATTTGACCGCTCCGAGTTTCAAGGTCGACGGAAGATCGCGCAGGCAATTCGATCTTGAAATTCATATCGCCGACATCGGTCTTGCCGCGATTGTCAGCGGCGATATCGATTACTATCCCGTTGTCTGTCTGGCGCGGATTGAAATTGACTTTGCGATTGTCCATCGTCGCGGTGACGCGAACCTCATCGCGCGCCCACGTTTCGACGGTGATAGTGCCGGCGATATTCTTTAGCTCAAGCCGAACATTTTTTCCAGCGGGGTAGTGGCGGGAAATCTTCTGCTGGGCCACCGCGAGATTCGCGGCGCCAATCGTGAGGGTGATAAAGAGAAAAACTGAAAAACTCTTAACCCAATTTCGCGTTGCGGACGAGAACAATTTCATCGGAGGTAATCGGGCCTTCAACTTATAAGTCAGCGAACTCTTTCAACAACGCAACTTTGTCGTTCAAGGCATCATTCAAAATATCTTCAGAGACTGAATCGTGCGGATTCTGGTTCAATTGCTTCATTGAATCATTCAAGGCCGTGTCAATCACAGTCATGTTGCGATCGAATGTGTCGCGCATTTCGGGACTCCAGCGCGCCTTATTCAATTCGACTCGGTCTTTCCAGTAAGCGATCGCCTGCTGCTGCTGACGGTAACGATCGTCGAGCGAGGCATTGTTCGTTGCAAAGTTGACCCCGGCAGTTCGCACACTCGAGCCGTCAGACGACAGTTGCCTCATGCCAACGACAGTCGCAATCGCGACCACCAAAACGATTCCGGTGACAGCTGCGGCGAGTTGCGGAAACGATAGGTGCCAACTTCGGTTCATGAGGCGAAACCAGGAACTCGCGCCGCTCGGCACATTCTCGGGCGATCGCGCGAGGTTTTCAGCCTCGATCGTATTACTAATTCGCAACCAAAGCGCGCGCTCGTTCGGCACGGCATCGTATTCGCCACGATGCTCGTGGCAATAACCGACGATCGCGACAAAGTCGTCGCGCACCTCGGCGCACGCCACACATCCACTCAAATGTAATTCGATCCGATTGCGGTCTTCGCTTGATACGACTCCATCAACCAGATCGCTCAACAACTCTTGGTACTGCTCGCAGTTCATTGTACTAACCTCAGCGTGCGCAACTTCTTTCCAGCTTTGGCGCAACTCTCGCGGTCTCAAAGCAACAAAGGGGAGACTGCGTCGTCTTGTTCGAAAATAGCGGCAAATTCGCGCGCTAGATGTCAAAGTGGCCCGCTCTGGGAGCACGGAACCCGGCCCATTTTTTGGGGCCGGTTCTTGGTTGCTACTTGGGCTTAATCTGTTGCCTGAGCAAGCCGCGTAATTTCATTCTGGCCTTGTGTAATTGCGATTTCGACGTTCCCACGGAGCATCCGAGCATGCGCGCAATCTCTTCGTGCTCATGACCTTCGATGTCGTGCAGCGTGAAAACCGTTCGATAGCCCGGCGGCAATTGCGCAATTGCCTTGTCCAGCGCGATGCGATCGACGACCGGCATCGCGTTCGGGTTTTCGGTTCCCTTTACGATTTGAATCGGCGCCTCGCCGTCTTCAGTCGTCTGCTCGAGCCGCACGCCGCGTTTGCGAAAGTGCATCAGAACCTGGTTCACCGTCAACCGATGCAGCCAGGTCGTGAATGCCGATTCACCGCGAAAGCTGCCAATCTTGCGAAAGAGCTGGATAAAAACTTCCTGCGCGAGGTCTTCCGCCTCAGTCACGTTTCCGGTCATGCGCAGGCACAGCGAATATACGCGCCGGTTGTGACGCTGGTAAAGCTCCTCGAAGGACTTCATGTCGCCTTCGGCAGCGCGTTGCGCCAGCTCAAAATCCGAACTGCGCGGTGTCTGGGTTTCGCTCGCAGCCACTGGTTTAGTCAGTACCACCTGCGTGAGCAGGTGGGATCAAGAAGTCATCCGCCGACGAAAAGAATACCCATCAGCTTACTAGGGGCTCAATAAACAACAAGCAAATCCCGGTAACGCAATCCCGATCCATCGGGATTGCGGCGCCTGTAGCGCAAGTTGGCGACTTGCGTCTTCGATTAATAACGCGCAATCCAAAATTGCCTGAGACGTGCTTGCCTGTTGAATCTAACCTAGCCGCTTTTTAGTATGCAGAGAAGAGGCGTGATGTGACAAGTTGGGGATGGGGCGCGGACGCAGCCGAGGAACTGTGATCCAAGTCACAACAGGAGAAGAGAAACGGTTGTCTTCTCTTGCAATTGGTAGTATCGTGCGCGCGTATTTGAAAGTAACGGCTAGCCCACGAGCCTGTGCGCTCGCAAACTCGCGCTTTAGCCTCCCAATCAACCGTCCAACTCAAGAGGCGGTGCTTCGTGCGATACATCCTCCATCGCGCTGAATCAATTCGACAGCGACAACTCAGAGTTCGTCTACTATTTACCCTTTTCATCTATGCGGTTGCGCTATTGGCGATCCTTACCATTGGCTCCCGCTATCTCCGCTCGTTCGTTTCGTCGGCAAATTCCGAAGCTGCGGTTCAATCAACCGCTGCGAATCATGCCATGTTTGCCTTCCCTAATTCGGCAGTTGTTCCATCTCGCAAATCAATCCCCGGTTTTCGTCTTTTGCAAGTGATGTCAGACGGCAAGCGAAACAATCCGGGCGCGCCTAACGCGTTTGGCCTGTATGCGCCGCCGATACCACAGAGCGGTAGTTCCAAGATTGTTTTCGCGAGCAATCGGGAAGGCTCGATGCAGATTTATGTGATGAATGGTGACGGCAGCGGCGTCGCGCGATTGACTAACTCAGGCGCGAACGATGACTTTCCTCGGTGGTCGCCGAACGGCGCAAAGATTCTCTTTCAGAGCGATCGCGACAATGCATTCAGCGGCAATTACGATATCTATGTAATGAGTGCTGACGGCAGTGGCGTCGCTCGCCTGACGAGCGATGCGAATGACGACAGCACGGCTTCATGGTCGCTGGATGGAACGAAGATTGTCTTCAGAGCATGCGTAACGGCGTTAACTATCAAGTGTATTCGATGAATGCTGATGGCTCGAATCAAGTTTGCCTCACGAACACTTTTTCGAACGACGGTGAACCATCTTGGTCTCCTGATGGAACGAAGATCGCTTTCGCCAGCGATCGCGATCATGCGGGTTACTACAGCGTGTATGTGATGAACGGCAATGGAGCCAGTCAACAGCGCCTTACCTTCAGCGCCAATGGCGTGGATGATAGACAACCGGCTTGGTCGCCGGACGGCACTAAGATCGCCTTTGTGAGCACCCGCGACAGCACTACTGAGACATGGCAGGAAACAGATGACGACGGCAATTACATTACCAAGTCAAAGTTGGACATCAATAAAGAAATCTATGTAATGAACGCCGACGGATCTGGTCAGACACGATTGACCACGGAGTTAGCCAACGATGATTCGCCCTCATGGTCGCCCGATGGTTCAACGATCATCTTTCGGAGCGATCGCGAACGCGATGGTGCTGATCCTTCGGCACAAGTTTGGTCGATGAATCCTGATGGTACGAGTCAGACGGATCTATCGGCAACCAACGATGGAGATTACAGCGCTAGCTCGGCCGCTGAAGGGTCGTCTAATAACGGCGCGAAGGATGGCGGGATCTCTACTGACGCAACAGCAAGTCTTGTGATAATAAACTTCGATAGCCTCCCGACTAACACGGCAGTGTCTAACCAGTATCAGCAGTATGCGACGTTCTCAAGCTACGCGGGCGGGACTGTTTCTACGGCGTACGACTGTAGCTATTTAGGTTCGTGTCCTAATGGGATCATCGCGACGTCCGGTTTCGGCTCTACCTATTGGCCTAATGCTGATCTTTATGTGAGTTTTACGATTCCCGTAAGTGGATTAACCTTTAGAATTCTCGGGGGACAATCCGGCGGTAGCGGCGGGCTGATCGATGTTTACGCGAACAATTCGTATTACACGACGCGGAGTTTCTTCACCCCGCTGGGGTTTCCTGGACAAGTTCTGCCTCCCCTGATTATTAATCTTAGCGACATACCGCACATCACACGCATAGCGATCCGGTTAGTTGATAATTGCTCCACTGACTGCATATTCCGCTATCCGCTGTATTACGATGATTTCGCCTTCACGCCAGAACTCACCGCAAACATAACGAGTCCGAGAGTGTCGGGTACCATCGACGGAATAACTCCTCAGAAGGCGCTGCTTGGCGCGAATATTGTTCTTCAGTCAACTGTGAGCCGACCCGGCGGTACGTATGCGTGGAGTTTCACAGGGGCTCCGTATTTGAAGACGGGCGGCTCGGAGAATAGTCCGACAATTACGATTCGGCCGCTCGACACAGGAACGCTTACTGCCAAGCTCACTTATACGCTGAACGGCGTCTCCGTATCGCCGACGGTCACCATAAACGTGACGGTGCCAACGCTCACTAGTTTCTGGGCTACCGAGAACGCAGATCAACTCAACAGAGATCTTCAATGTTCCCTTCAAAGTTTGGGGGTTACTTATACCTTAGGATGTTATCAAGGGGTTGCCGAAGAAGGAATCGTCTGGAGCGCGACCGCGCAAATTCCATCGGTCACCTATCTTTCCGATCCAGCCGAAAGCGGAATCAAATTCGTTCAGGCGGTCAGTGCGTACCGACAACGACTGAGAGACGGCAATATTCAGTGTTGGACGGCCCGCACTCCGCAATCCGCGGGATGGCAACTGGATACGACGGACCCGTATAACCATTCGGACCTTGGCCATCAGCCACTGTATTTTTCAGCCGGCAGTACGCTCGTGATGAGCGATTTTGATGCTCCGGGCACCTTACTTGAAGGAACGAATAACAACGTGTTCTTCTCCGACGATGCTAAGTTTATCGCCGATAACTTTGAAACCTACGTATACTACTTCACGACTGACCCAGTCCAGCATGATTCCGCTCATCCCATATTCCAGCGACCATTGAGCCTGCAAGGTTCAGGCTCTCCTTACGCTCGACTCGCATGGGGTTGGGGCGGGACAACGGTATTTAACTATTTTAGTACGCCCGCTAGTCTTCTCTACACGCTGCAGTCGAATACCACCGCCGGGCAAGTGAATGCCGGCGGCACAAACACCATTGTATCGATGGCGACCAACGCAAATACTCTCACTTGGAACACGTGTTCCGGCACGATGGCGACATCAAATCCCATTGACGGATCTCGCTTCTACACCGCCCAATTGTACTGGGATCTGCTTCGCCGCTCCCCGGATCAGTCAGGAGGGAATTTCTGGCGCAGCTACATCACGCGATGTGGCTTCGATCTATCCTGTATAGATGCGGAGCGCGTTCATGTCGCTCTCGCAACTTTTTATTCGCAAGAATTTATTGGCATGCATCCCGAAATTGGAGGTCAACGGGGAACTCACGGATATAACTCCGCGTTTGTATACTGGGTCTATCGCGGCATCTTGCAACGAGAGCCGAATGACCCGCCGGATAACAATTGGGACGGTTTTAATTTCTGGGTTAACGTGCTCGACGGTACAAATCCGGATGCGGGAGACTACAAATACAGCCAAGTCTTAAAGGGCTTTATAGTTTCGACGGAGTACCGAAGTCGTTTTGGCCCGCCGTAGCCTGCTGCAGCAACGTCTCCGAACCTAGATAGCCCTGAATCAGACGCTTGAACCTTATGAGGAGATTAAACATGCGACACGTGATAAGAATTCTTCTGTTGTTAAGTTTCTTTATGTTTGGAACACCGACAACGAACTTTTCCAATGCGCCGCAAAATTATCCAGAGCAAAGACTCGTAGTTATTATGATAGATATTCCGAAGAGGGAGTTACTCAGTAAACCGGGTGAGGAGCCTTACCGTGTGGGCAATAAGCTCTATGTCAAAGTACTGGTGAAGAATAATTCCGACCAACGAATTATGGTGAGGCTCGTCGATCCTTACTATCAAAACTGCCCGCAGTTAGTTCGGAATGGTTCATTAATACCTTATCGTAAGAAGATTGCTGAGTTGGTCAGTTCAAAAAATGCTGATCCGGAATTTGTAAGTCTGGGGCGGTTCGTTTCGGTTGCGCCTTATGCTTCGGCCGATTTAACGGAGCTTGATCTGAATGATTGGTTTGGCAATTTGGAGCCCGGATCCTATCGACTCGTCAATCGCTATCGTTTAGGCATCGATGGCCCGTGGACCGCCGACTCTGCGCCGCTTTTGTTTCAGGTGGTCGCGCGTTGACAAGTGCGAAGAGGAAAAGCTGCCATGAAAAATAAAACGAGTTTCGCGAGAACAATCCTTGTCGGTTGTATTCTCGGCATTTCTGTACTTGCTCAAACGCTTCCATCTAACGAACTCAAAGAGTTAGCTGCAAAGAATCTTATTACGATTAGTCTCGACATTCCTGAGTCCGAACTAGGTGAAGGGGCGCGCGAGAAACCTTACCGCCTAACAAATAAAGTCTATGTGAGAGTTGTTGTAAAAAATGATTCTGACCAAAACATAAGGATTAGGATTGTGGACCGATATTACCAGAACCGGCCGCAGCTATTCAGAAATGGAAAATTAGTGCCTTATCGTGCTGGGTTAGCGGAATCGCTTCAAAGACAAGAAGAGTATCCGGAATTCGTTAACGTGAAACAACGTGTTTCTGTTGGGCCATACTCATCATCAGATTTGAGAGATCTTCGTTTGAACGACTGGTACGGGGATCTGGAACCGGGCTCTTATCGTCTTATCAATAAATACCGTTTAGAAATAAAAGGTTCGTGGACGCCCGATTCGGAGCCATTGTTTTTCGAGGTCGTGGATAAACATTGATTGAGTACGCAACATCTTCTCGGGAGGTATGTAATGAAAAGAATTGGGATTGCGATTACTTTTTTTCTCTTAGTGTGCGCACTTGCGCAAGGACAAGCAGAGTCAGACAAATCTGCGAAGATACGGAAATCCGTACGAGAGAAAATAGGTAAAGAAATGCCTGGCTGGTCAAACCATTCAATCGAGCCGCTTGAGGGAAGTCAGGGCGTCATTATTGACCAGTGGGAGCTCGGAGACATCACCGTAAAGATAGCCGTTACGGAGTATCCCAACGAGGAACAGGCTGCGCGCGCTTTCAAAGAGTTTAAGTCTCATTTGAGAACGGAAGAACTAGCCACAACCAAAAACCGGGGAAAAGAATTGCACTTAATTAAAGAAGAGTTATCGACGTTGGGCGATGAAGGGTTCGTCGCTGATGTCAGAGGTTCTGAAGGTGTAGCCTTCAGAAAGGGTGAATTTATTGTGAACGTGAGCGTACCCAGGCCCGAAAATAATAAAGATGTCTTCTTCAGCAGAAAGTTCGCCGAACATGTAGCTAAAGCCTTGGAACCTCAATAGGCAATTAGGAGAATCGGCAATCGTTGGAAATGTTACAACCTCGGCATCGCAAAACTGAACTTCGACCAGCGGGCGACTTCCGATTCGACTGCGACCGAGCCGCCGTGCTGCTCGACGACTTCTTTTACAAAAGCCAAACCCAGGCCGGTTGATTCTTCGTCCTTCTCTTGTCCGTCGCGCGCGACGCGATAGAACTTTTCCCAGATGCGATCGATCGATTCGGCCGGCACGCCATAGCCGCGATCTTCGACGATCACTCGGACACATTCTGCCTCCAACACGGTCGAGACAGTCACTGTCGTGCGCTCCGGGCTGTAACGAATCGCGTTATCGAGCAGCTTCATCAGCGCTTGCGTAATCAAACTCTTGTCGGCGGCGACAGGTGGAATCGTTCCGGTAGCCTGATCGACCAGGCGAATGCGTTTCTTCTTCGCGACGGGCTGCATCGTGCTGATCGTCTCGCGCACCAATTCATCGAGCCGCACCGGAATCTGCACGACTTCCTTCTTGTCACTGCGCTCAAGCTGGGTCACCGACAGAAACGTGTCGATCATGCGGGACATGCGCTGCGATTCGTTTGAGATGATTTGCAGAAACTCGCGCGACTCTGCGGGAATACCTTCATCGATCGCCAGCAGCTCCGCGAAACCGTTGATGCTAGTCAGCGGCGTACGCAGCTCGTGCGACATAAGCGAAATCATGTCGCTCTTCATCTGATCGTATTCTTTGATCTTGGTCACGTCGCGCACTCGAATTGCGAAGCACAGTGGGCCGCTCGCACGGGAACCGTTGCCGTTACCATTGGTCGTTGCGGCATCGTGGCCGTTACCGTTTCCGTTCCTAGCAGTCGCTTCATTGGTCAGCGAGATTCTCAGCTCAAGTGTCTGATTGCGATCCGAAAATGCGAGTTCACGTTCATAAGGCTGGCCGGATTGCAGCACTCTCCGCACCGCTATCGCGGGCTCGTCGAACACGCCTGACTTGAATCGATCGAGCAATACAAAAAGGTCGACACTCTGTGCTTCGTCGCGGTCAAGTTTTGCTGCCGCCAGCATCGATTTGTTCAGGTAAGCGATGGTTCCGTCGAGATACGCGAGCGCATAAGCATCGGGAGCCTCAGCCAAAACCTGCGCGCCAAAACGCTGCTCGGTGATCACGCCGCTCAAGTAATCAAAAGCGTGCAGGCGATGTCCGGAGGTGCGAGCTGAGACGAAAGCCGGAAGATTTCCATCCAGCCTTTTCTTGCGCGCCTCTTCGCGCTGCAAGTTCCGCGCGATCTGTCCGCCGACCGCAGCCAGCAGACGCCGGTCGCTTTGATCAAACGGCTCGCGCAAACGCAGGAGCATCGCCCCAACGACGTGACTTTCGTGCTGCACAGGCATCGCAAGGGTTTCGAATGAATCGATCGCGCCGGCGGCTGACAAAACGATCTCGTTTGTCTGCACTGCTTGATCGCAGAGACTCACCAGCCGGCGCCAGACCTTGTTGTGGCCTGATTGGAGCGTTCCGTTCGGGCTTCTGCGCACCCGAGCGATGGGGACAAGCTTGCCGAAGTCGTTCGGCTGAAAGAGCACTGCTTCTTCAAGCGGCAAAATGGTCTGCAACAGTTTGAGGCCGCTGCCCAATCTGCTCTGCGACAGACCGGGCTCGACGATGTCGGTTCGCGCAGAAGTCTCGTTGACGCGATTCGTCAAAAGGCTATCGATCAACCACAGTCGATAAAGCTGAACGACTAAGACCGCGCTGATGCTGCCGATGGCCATGGGCGCGAATACAATGTCAACCTTCAAATAGCGCGAAGCTAGCAGGCTCGCTGCTGACGTCGACAGAAATCCCATGCCGAGAATCCAAAACGAGCTGCGCGCGCCGGCACGACTCACCAGAAAGCCACTGCTGACACTCACACCTACAATCAACAGCAGACCAATCCACGTTTGCGGCGTCTGCAGCGGCGCTTCGCCGTGCGCTACGTTTACAACGAAGCCGGCCTGCAGCGAATCGATCAGACCGGCGCGCCAAACGGTACACGTCGCCACGCCCGCCGCGAACGCAAGCAACAACGAGACAAACAAAGATTTCCAGGAGAATGTCTTCAAAGTTAAGAGATGACGTGAGGTAATGTCAGCGGCGAGGTTAACCGCTGCAATTTCGATTATACATGGCGAGCGCGCTGATTTGGAACAATAAAAAACCGGCGATTTTGCAGCGATTTTCGTGAAATTCAGCGTGCCGAGAGCGATTCAAGCGCTTGCTCGATCTGCGCTTCTTCGCTTTCGGATACTGTGCGCAAGTCGATTACCACACGGTCATCGAGGATTCTGACAATGATCGGCGGTCGCCGGTTGCGCAATGTCTTTTCGATTTGATTCGGAGTGCGCAAAGGATCAGTTACCCCAATGAGCATCGTCGGCAGAGGCGAGGTCGGGGCGGAGCCTCCACCGACAGCAGACTCTCCGGTGACCGTCGCCAGCTTGAGGCTGTCAGTTCGTTCGTTTACTCGGTTGATGAATTTCTTTGCGCGAGTTGCGAGTTCATCCGACGACATCGCGATCATTTTCTGCGTAAGAACTTGTTCATCGCGGCAATATGCATCGAGCGTTGCCTCAAGCGCCGCAATACGTAACTTGTCAGTACGCAACGCACGATACAGTGGATTGCCTCGCATTCGTTCGATTAATTCTTTTCGCCCGACTATGAGTCCCGACTGCGGTCCGCCCAAAAGTTTATCGCCACTGAAAGAAACAATGTCAGCGCCCGCTATGATAGATTCCCGAATTACAGGTTCACCCTCGATTCCGAATTCCTTGAAATCGACCAGCGCGCCTGATCCCGCGTCTTCATAAAGCAGCAATCCGTTTGCATGGGCCAGCTCTGCGAGTTCGGAAAGCGTCGGCATTTTCGTGAAACCCACGATCCGGTAATTCGAAGTGTGGACGCGCATCACGAGACGCGTGTCTGCAGAAATCGCCTTCTTATAATCCGACAAGCCTGTCCGGTTAGTCGTGCCGACTTCGATCATGCGAGTACCGGATTGGGCCATGACGTCGGGCACACGAAAGTCGCCGCCGATCTCGACCAACTCGCCGCGCGAGACGATTGTTTCACCATCACGCGCAAACGTGCCCAACACAAGTAACGCCGCCGCCGCGCAATTGTTGACTACCAATGCCGCCTCTGCGCCCGTCAGATCGACCAACAAATCTTCCACGCGTCCGCCACGTCGGCCACGCTCACCGCTAGCGATGTCGTATTCCAAAGTGCAGTAACCTGATGCAGCATCAATCGCCTCGCGTGCAGCCTGCGATAATGGGGCACGTCCAAGATTCGTGTGCAGAACGACGCCGGTGGCGTTGATCACACACTGCAAACCGGTTGCTTTTTGGCTGGAGTTAAGATCGACCAGCCGTCTTTCCGCCTCTTGCATCAGTTGCTCGCGCAAACCGTTCTCGTTGGTCGAACTCGACGCTGCCACAAACGATCTCGACTTCACTTCATCGCGTATTTCCGCCGTAACCTGGCGTGCAATCGACGCCAGTTTCTCTGCGCCTATCTCGCCTTTCAAACGACGCGCCGATTCGCTCTTGAGGAGCAAATCGATCGACGGAAGCGCCCGTAGCATCGAATTGTCTGTCTTTGATTTCGGCATCTGATTCCGCTAAACCGTTGAGAGCATAAGCCGTTTCTCTCGTTCGAGGCAATCACGAAAAAGATTATTGACACACGTCAAAGCGAACCAATACACTCGAATTAATGGGCGGCGACCCTGCTTGCGCCGCTTTTCAAGGAGACCCGCATTTGTCCAGACAGCAAAATAAATTAGCCAGGCTCGCGCAAGAACGCCGCGACCGCATGATCGCCAACGGTTTCGAAGTTGAGCCGACAGTTGAAGAACAACTCGTGCGCATTGAGGACGATATTCGCCGGCTTAAAGTCGAGTTCGACATCTATTTCAACGGTGGATCAAAGCGGCCGCCTTACGATACCAAGCTTCGCCTTGAATCGCACCTGAAACGTCTCGGTGACGACCGCACCTTGAATTTTGCACAGCGTTATCATTTCAATACGCTGACCACGCGATATGCTTCGTTCAGTCAACTCTGGCGTCGCACCTTGCAGGATCGCGAAGAGGGACGCGGAACTGGAGGCGGTGCGCGACAAACGGCGCGAGAACCAAACAAGCCATTCGAGCGATCGGAATTTTCCTGCACTGATGTAAAGCACGACGTGCGTACCGTGAAAGGCGTTTACGATGCTTTGGTTGAAGCCAAGAGAAATTGCGGCGAGTCCACACGTGATCTCTCTTTCGCGAAATTTCATCGCTTGGTCACGGAACGAACAGAGGCTTTAAAACAACAAGTCGGATGTGAACGCGTGCTGTTTTCTGTGGATGTTGACGGTGGACACGTGAGCTTCAAAGCGAAGGCCGATAAGTAACTCCCGACCGTTTAGCAGCGGGCTACCGCCCGCTGGTCGGGCAGTAGCCCGACTCTAAACCAAAGGTAAAGGAAAAAGGCGATCTCGAATTAACGAGATCGCCCTTTTTGTTTCGCGTCTTCCGGGCTCACGACCGGAAGGTGGTCAGTGGCTTTGCTCAAAAAGCAAGCCGGGGAGACCTACGCCTTTGTCACTTTTTCGGCCTGTGGTCCTTTCGGGCCTTGCGTCACTTCAAACTCGACTTCCTGACCCTCTTCGAGAGTCTTGAAGCCATCACCTTGAATGGCGCTATAGTGAACGAAGATGTCCGAAGAGCCTGGCTGCTCAATGAAGCCATAGCCCTTCGAGTTGTTAAACCACTTGACCTTACCGGTTATTCTAGACATACAAACGAATCCTCCTAACGATTCGGTGGAAAAGGAATCAGTAGCATAGGCTTTAGCCTGTGATGCTGGTCAGTCTCTGCTTAAGAAAATCACAGACTGAAGTCTATGCTACTTATCCAACAGGTTAATGCTGTGAGCCGGACGCGCTTACTTTTGGGGCGCAATACCGAAAACACACAACGAACAAGTGCCCAGCGAACCCGCGAGGCTGCGGATTGTCAGACACGTACTTCAACAAAAACTAAACTCACTCAGTTTTTCGCGCTTGCAAATCGAAATGCGAAGGCAGGTGTAAATCCAAACCCTGGCACTGATTGAAACGTCGGCGAATGCTAAACGATGGGCTTTTGGCCTGTCAAGAAAAAAGTCTGGACGACGGGCCAACAAGACACCGAGCCATAAAAACCGGCTTTATTACGCAACCCTCTATTGGATCTTCTTGATGCTATTGATGAACTGCACGGCTTCGTCAGCGTGTTTTTCAGCCACTCCAGGAGCGGCGAACGTCAAAATAATTACCACTTTTTTGGCTGAAAGCACGTCCACGCTCCACTCGATCGTAGTGCCGTCAACATCGCCGGTCCCGCCCGTGCTGAAATGCGGCATGCCGTTATGAGTGTCTGAACTACCCTTGTCTGTAATCTTGACGTTTTTGATTGTCTTGCTGATTTCTTTATCTACGTCCTTCACCGCCGCATCGAAAGTATTCTCATCCGGGACCCAGAAAACCATCTGGAGACTCTCATCCGCGGTTGCGACAGTAATAACTTCACCGTCAGGTTTTGCCTTCCAGCCTTTTGGCAATTCGAATTGAACGCCCGCCTCTTTATGGCTGTATACCCGGTCTTCTTGCGTCCGTGATACTGTCGCATTGCCAGAGTGCATCGCTGACACGGGAGCCAGGAGCAACGACATTGCTGCCAGCGCCAGGCACAAAATGAGTATTAGCTTCTTCAAGTTTCTTTGCCTCCAAATATATTGATTCTGACTTCCGCTATTCACGATCAAGCCGCCCGTCGCATGGCTGGAGCGTTCTTAATGTCCAGCTCTTTGAGTAAATAACCAGCGCCACCAAATTTATCCGCAATGAACAGCACGTAGCGGATGTCGACGGAAATCGTTCGGCCCTTCGCATCATTATAAAAGAAGTCGTTACCGAGTCCTTCGTAATTTCCGTCGAAGACAATTCCAACCTGCTCGCCGCGGCCGTTCATGATTGGCGAACCTGAATTCCCGCCGATGATATCGGTCGTAGAGAGAAAATCAACCGGAACATTCTGGCCATCCGGCGTGGCATACGGGCCGAAGTCGTGTGCGCGATAAAGCTGCTTCAGTTTCTCAGGTGCGTCGAATGGGTCGCGGCCGGTGTCTTTTTCAACCACTCCCGAGAGCGTGGTGAACGGCTGATAGATCGCGGCGTCCTTGGGTATGTAGCCTTTCACATCGCCGTACGTGAACCGCAACGTGCGGTTGGCATCGGGGTAAGGTATGCCACCGCGCATTTCGCTGATGCCTCGCATCAATAATGGCCGCAATCCCGCAACCAACATGTTGAAAGAGCGCGTGTGGTCCTGCACATCATCATTCAGCGCACCCATTTCTCCGGCAAAGTCGATCAAAGGCTCATGCAGCTCTCGCAACTGGGCCGAAGTCATATCGAACAGCGCCGCAAGCGATTCGGTCGTTGAAACTTTCTTGCTCTCGAGTACGGCACTCGCGAATTCTTCTTCCGCGCGAATGCGCGCAGCGCCCTGCAAAGCGCCAAAGCGTTTTTCGATCGGCGCGATCTTCTGTCCCGGCGGCAATTCCGCTGCTTTCCTCAGCAGAAAAGCGAGAATGCGGTGTTCGTATGTGGGTATGCGCTCCCCGAAGATTTCCGGTATTGCTGCGCGGGCGCGCGTGCCTAACATGGCGAGATTCGGATTGCGATCGGCCTGCGGCTTATCTTTATCCGCAGCGACCGCGCTGATAATTGCCGCGATCTGAAATACATCGCTGACTGCGTTAAGTTGTTGCACAATCGAATCGCGTGGCTGTGTCTTGTTCAACTCGTCGTAGGCTTTTTGCAGCGACGGCAGTACATCGCCGTATTTCTTTTGGCGGTCCGGATTTTGATTCACCCACTGGGTGAACGCTGCTTCCTCTTTCCGCCTCGTATCGACGACTCCCTCGCGGCGCATTGCCGTGACTGAACCTTCAAAATCTTTCAGCGTGTTCGCGATGTCGAAGATTCTACTTTGCAGCTTGATCTGAAGCTCGCGATTCGTTTTGCCGATTTCCTGCAAACCATCGATCTGCTCGTGGAACAAATCGATCAGAAACGGCATGAACACGTCCTGGTTGTACGCGACCGAATAGCTCTCGCGATAACGACGCGTCGAACCCGGATAGCCCATCACCATCACGAAGTCGTTCTCCTTGACGCCGCCCATCGAGATCGAAAGAAATTTTTTCGGCTTGTACGGCACATTGTTTGGCGAATACTCGGCGGGCTTCCCATCCGCACTGACGTATACGCGCATGAAAGTGAAGTCGCCGTCGTGGCGCGGCCACTCGAAATTGTCCGGGTCGCCCCCGTAGAAGCCGATGTTTTTCGGCGGTGCGTAAACAATCCGCACGTCGGGCAAAGTCAGATAAGTGAAAAGGTAATAAGACAAGCCTTCATTCAGCGCCTGGACTTGGGCGGTGATGCCCTCAGCGGGCTTTGCGTTCGCAGCCTGAATCGAGCGGGCTTTGCTCGCGATTGCGGCGCTGCGCTCCTGCGGAGACATCGCATCGGTCACGCCGCTGAGAACTTCAGAAGTCACGTCTTTCAAATCCTGAGTAATCTGAACGTTGTAACCCTGCGCCGGCAATTCTTCGCTTCGCGTCTTCGCAAGGTAGCCATTCGTCGCGTAATCCTTGGCCGCGCTCGAAGCCGAAACCAGCGCATCGAACGCGACGTGATGGTTGGTCAACAACAATCCCTCGTTCGAGAGAAATTCTCCGGTGCCTCCGTCGACGACGACGACCGCATCTTTAATGCTGGGCCGGTTCGGGTTGTAAATATCGGTAATGGGAATCTTTAAGCCGCGCTGCTGCAATTTCTTAATCGGCAATCCGTTGAGCGTGTCCGGCAGGAACATCCCCTCGTCGCCCAGCACGGAAACCGGAATTAAACTGATTGCGAACAGCAGAGAAAGAAAAAGCGCGGTCACGCGCGAGTACTTCGAAGTCATCAAGTTTTTCCCTTTTCAGTAATCAAGCGAAGTTGAGGGATGTTAACAGACGTGATTGGAATGCCAAAGGAAGAAGAAGATGATCTTGCAGGTGTCTTGAGTAGCAGGTTCAGCGATGGAGATGGATCAACTGAACCTGATACTCAAGCGAGCTATTGCTTTTCAGCGCCGGGAAGATACGGCTTCGGATCGACCGGTTGATTGTTGATGCGGACTTCGTAGTGCAGGTGTGGTCCTGTCGACCGCCCGGTCGAACCAACCAAGCCAATCCTTTGTCCCTGTGTTACGGCCTGACCAACCGTTACATCGATTTCTGACAAGTGACCATAGCGCGTCGATAAGCCGTTGCCGTGATCGACGTAGACTACGTTGCCATAACCTCTCAGCCATCCGGCGATGGTTACTTTTCCGCCCGCCGCGACTTGAACCGGAGTGCCGTAGGCGGCGTCAATGTCTTGTCCTTCGTGATATTCAAAACCACGGCCACCAAACGGATTGCGTCGGCCGCCAACTCCGCTCTCGAGTTTTCCGTAGACTGGCCAAATCGACGGCGTCGCGCTGCCGTGCCTGCGCAGGAAACCTTCGTACATGCGCAGCTGCCGCTCAACCTTCGCGGTCTTGGCGTCTAATGCGGCGAGCGCCGCCGCGCTGTCGACGGGGCGAGCAGGACCGCCTTGGCCTCGCGGCTGCGGTGCTTGATTCTCAACGCCAGAAGCCTCGACCAACTTTCGCGAAGTGTCCTCGACGGCATCGACGCGATTGTTCAGGTTTTGCAACTCCTGACGCTGTTTATCATTTTCCGCGCGCAGCCGTTGGTTCTCACGGTCAATCCGAAGATGTTCGGCTTGTTGAGTCAGGCCATAAAATCCGTAGAGCAATCCGCACAGCATTACAAAGAGGCCGACGGCCGAGGCTTTCAGCCAACGTTTATGTACGCAGATTCGACGAATATGGGCTCTGGATTTTGAAGTTCTAGCGACGATAAAGGCATAGAAACGGTCGTCTCGGGTCATCATTCTGCTCCTGCGATCGTCCATGCGCGGCTCTACAAATGGGGGCCGCATGGCGACCGGAAAGTAACAGACGCCGATCGATGGCGACTGAAAACTAACTTAGTATCGGGAGGTTACCAGCTAACCTGCTTGATAAGACCTGCTTGAAGTAAACAGCTGGATCATCGGAGAATCCCCGACATGGATTCAACCAGACTCCTTGGATTGCTGTTCGAGGGCGAAACCCTATCACACGAAGAAAGGTGAAGGCAAACGCAGAAAAGCGCCCGAAGTGATCCAAATCACCACACGAGAGAATTAGAAGTTTGGGGAAAGATTGGCTTAGGTGCTCTTGACGCCGTTCTTATCGCGCGACCAATCGCGGATCACCGCGACCGCGATCGAGATCAGCAGAATTAGGAAGGCGAGAACGATGGCGAACTTTACGATTGCGAATAGGAACCCGAACACGATGATCAGTCGCTTCAGCAGGGCGAACCCAAACAAAACTGTTGCCGCTATCGCGGTGCCGCGGCCGAGTCCTAATAAAAGTCCCATAAAATGTAACGCAAGTTGTTAACTCGCGGTCTTCCTTTCGAATCTCAATACGCAAGTTAGCAACTTGCGCTACTTCAACCTTGCAGAACGAAGCTGACGTCCGCCGACGTGCGTCGGAAAATCGCCGAAGCGCGCCGACTCAGTCGGCCAATTCGAAACCACCGATGGCGGTGGAACGCCGCTTTCAAAGCCCCGCAACTCTTCGCGACGCTTCCGGCGCTTCAAATAATCAAACAGCATGTAAGCGCCGAGAATCACCAGCGCAACCGGCAGAGTTCTCTTCACCGGAAATTGAAACCCCAGCAACGTGTGCATCAGAAAAACGATCCCAAGCGTGACCAGCGTGACTCCCCAAGCGATCGGATTCCCGTAGAGCTGCCGCGCGATGGCGTCTTCCTCGGCATCTGGCGCCAGGCCTGCGCGCATTAGTTGCGCCGTCCGGCACGCATCGACCGCTGCGAACAACCAGGTGCCTATAACACCCAACACAAAAAACGTGACCCCGTTCGTTACGACGGCCATCTGAAAGAAGCTCGCGAAAACCGCGAAATGCACAATAGCCTTGGATGTCTGCCCGTTGTAAGCCGCGCCTAATCCGGGCACAAAGAACGAAAGGAACGTCGCAATGAACGGGGAAGTCTGGCGTCGAATCGCGTGCGAATCCGGAGTGCGTGACTGTTGGTAACGCAGCATTTCGACTCCGGCAACGATGCAATCCTGACAGAAGGGAAAACCGCGAATACGGTGATCGCACGCCGGACACAGGGACCTCGCGCATTGGCTGCACTGTACGGTCGCGGCATTCTTTGTGTGATACGAGCAGTTCATCTAAATTCTCAAACTCAATTAAGCGATTTATCGATTCTTCGGTCTGGCGTCACCGTTCTTTGGCTTAGTCTGTTGATTCTGCGGCGCGTTGTTTTGATTCGTGGGACTCTGATTGTTGTTCGGATTCGACGGCTTATCGGCGTTCTCGTCGGTGCCCATCAAATCATTGACGCTGCCTTCAAACTTCTTCACGCCTTCCGGCAATGCCGGACTCTTGGTCGCGTTGTCGGCGGTCTGCTGCGCCAGATGCAAACTCGCGTGATAGATACCGCCAACCGAACCGTCAGTCGAAACAGTGTTCGTCAAGACGAATATCGACACGAGCAACATGGTCGCGACCGATGCCAGTTGCGGCGAGACGATTGGATCGAGTGCGCCGCGCAGCCATTCGACTAAGCGCGAAGTAAATGGAGCGCGAACTTGCTGCGGCAGAACGTTTCCTATCGTGCTCTGCAGAATTCGAGCTTCGAGCCCAGCCGGAACCGGCAGCTCGTCCTGCTTGTAGGTATAACAAGCGCCAATTGAACGAACTACGTCGCCGGGCAGTTCACTGCAGCTTTCGCACAACGCGGCGTGCCGTTCCCAGCGGTGATACAGCGGCGCCAGCAGGAATCCATCGAGATAACCGGTTAAGTGCTCTTCGAACTCGGCGCAGGTAATCGCGGTTTCGGGAATGGTTTTGAGTAAGATGCGAGCTTCCAGCCCGGTACTCGCCGGCGGAGCCTCCGACGCTGAGCAAGCCACGATCGTATTTTTTACCTCGCCGAGCAGATCGTGACAGACCGGGCAGCGCATCGCGTGCTCGGCAAACTGCTTGTGTGCCTCCACATCGAGCGCCCCGTCGAGGTAATCCGTCAATCGATCTTCAAATTCGTGACAAAGCATCTTTTTCTCAAATCTCAGAGACTACGCCTCCACTACACGCATACGACGCAAAATCTTCGCAAGTTCAATACGTCCCCGATTAATCCGCGATTTAACAGTTCCTTCAGGGATTTTCAACAAATCAACGATCTCCTGATAGCTCAACTCCTCAATATCGCGAAGGATTACGCAAGTTCGGAGGTCCGACGACAGCTTATCGATTCCGGCTTGCACCTGAATGCCAAGTTCGCGGCGCTCCATTTCACGTTGCACCGTTCCGCCCGCTGCACGCAGATGATACTGATGATCTTCCAGGTCTTCCGCGGCCGTGTCCTGCGGCGCGCGTTGTCGCTTTCGATAATCATCGATGATCAGATTGCGCGCGAGCCGCATCAGCCAATTTTGCAAATCTCCCTGCTTCGGATTGTATTGATCGAGAGACCGATAGACTCGGATGAAAACTTCCTGGGTCAGGTCTTCCGCGGCATCGGCCTTGGAGGTGAATCGGTAAGCGAGATTGTAAATGCGGCGGCTGTAGTTTTGGACGATCTCTTCCCAAGCCGCACCGTCGCCTGCGCGGCATCTTCTGACTAATTCAGCGCCTTCGTTGGTAGCCAAGAGTTTGGCGGCTCCCACTGTTTGCGTCTCCGATTCGTGCGGCGTTGCTAAGGGCGACAAGTTAACGCGCCCGACAGTCCGTCATTACGTCATCGCGCGGCGCAAAGTTCCGAATGCGCCAAGAAATGCCGGCAACCGAAAAGCCTTACCGCGAGAAGCGCATTCTTGCGTGCACCATTAAACTGTTGTAGCCTTGCTTCGCCACCCAATATCTTGTGGTTGAGAACTTCGTTAGTCAAGCTTCTGTCCGCGAAAATCCTTTGAGAAAGTACCGCAAGTATCTTGAATTCACCGCGCTGGTGCTGCTAGCGCTGCTGATCATTTGGTGGTTTGGCTCGGGGCTGGATTGGGCCGAGGTCAAACTCGCCATGCGGAAGTCGGATTGGCGTTTGATTCTGCTCGCCTGCGTGGTCGTCTTGATCGGCTATCTGTGGAGAGCAATGCGGTGGCAGGCCTTCCTGAAGCCGCTTACAAAGGCCAGGCTCAATGCGGTCTGGGTCGCAACCACAGTCGGATTCGGCGCCGTGCTGCTTGTCGGGCGAGCCGGCGAGGTCGTGCGGCCCGTTGTTCTGCCGATGCGAGATGAGCGCGTCAGGCCGGCAGCTGCGTTCGTCACGATTATGATCGAACGTCTGTACGACACGATGACCGTAATGCTCGTCTTTGCCGTGAATCTTCTCTGGCTGAAGCCAACTGCGGATTCGGCGACCCATCTCGGGCGCGCGCGGCTGATCGGCTTTGGCCTGGTCGGATTGCTGATCGTCGCCGTGGCGCTGCTGATTTGGTTCGAGAAGCGTTCGGCCTCAGCGATTGGTTGGATCGACGCGCGAATCAACGCACGTTCTGGCTTTATGATCAGGATCAAACATGCGCTGTTGAGCACGCTCGAGCAACTGGCCGCGGCGCTGAAAGTTTTATCAGATATTCGCTTGTTGACGATCAGTATTTTCTGGTCGCTGATGCTTTGGGGATCTGTGGCCCTCGCAAATCTGCTGGTGTGTCGAGCCTTTGGAATACCGTTCGGATTCTCGCAAATCTTGTTCGTGCTTGGATGGTCAATGATTGGCTCTGCCGTGCCGACACCCGGCGGCGCTGCCGGTGCGTTTCATGCGGCGACCGGGGCCGCGCTCGTCCTTCTTGGTGTCGGCCGCGATCAAGCCGCCGCCACCGCGATCATTCTCCACCTGGTCGACTTTGGGCCAGCAGCCCTGTTTGGTTTGTTCTATTTCTTGCGCGGCGACATCAACGTGACGCGACTGCGTGCTTTAATCTCAGTCAAAGCAGTTGAGCATGCAGTCGAAGATGAGCCTGTCACCGTCGCCGAGAGCGCGTAATGAAAAGTCCTTCTCAACTCGGAGGATAAAATATGAAATGTCCCTTTTGCGGTTTCCTCGAAGATAAAGTCGTCGACTCGCGCGAATCGCGCGAAGGTGATGCGATTCGGCGGCGGCGTGAATGTTTGAAATGCGAACGCCGGTTTACGTCTTACGAACGCATCGACGAAATTCCATATATGGTCGTCAAAAAAGACGGCCGCCGCGAGACCTTCGATCGCACCAAAGTCATGGCCGGACTCTTGCGAGCATGCGAGAAACGTCCGGTACCCTCGGCGAAGTTGGATAGTATCGTCAACGCCGTCGAGAAATATGTTCAGGAATCGTCCGAACGCGAACGGGCAACGAGTAAGATCGGTGAATTGATCATGCGACGTCTGAAGGAACTCGATAAAGTCGCTTATGTCCGTTTCGCGTCGGTTTATCTCGAGTTCGAAGACGTCTCAGAATTCATGAACGAGTTGAAGACGTTAGTTCGCGCGCGTGCCGGCAACGCGATGAAGAAAGGGTAAGCGCGATTAGACGAACGATGGTAAAAAGTGTCGGCGCGGCTGGTCTCGAGCGCATCGAGCTGAAGCGAGTGACTGAGCGGCTGGGCCAACTCTATTCGGTTCTGCTCGAAGCTGCGGAAACGGAAAGCGCGCCGCTCGCGGGCGCATGGACGCCTGCGGTCGACGTTTGCGAATCTCCCGATACTGTCTTTATTCGCATGGAACTTCCCGGAGTCAGCGCAAATCAAATTAAGATCGCGCTGAGCAACGACAAGATACGAATTTGCGGCGAAAAGAAGCGGCGCAAAGCTCGGCAACGAATCGTTTCACATCTATGCTCTGAACGAAGTTATGGCCGCTTTAACCGCGTCATGCCGCTTCGTTGGACGATTAGCATAAAAAACTCATCCGCCGAGTTGCGAGATGGGGTACTGTTAATTCGATTACCAAAGATTAAAGACCGACGCGGCTTAGAACACATAATCCCGATCGAGGAAATTGCTTCCGAAGATAAATCATAATTTCTGAAATGGCTGATATTGACGAACCAACTTCCGTAGCTCTCGAGTCCGCTGAACCCGATCCGCAACTGCAAATTCCGGGCGAGTTACCGCTACTACCGCTGCGCGACATCGTGATCTATCCCTTCATGATTGTGCCGCTGTTCGTTTCGCGCGAGAAGTCGATCCGCGCCGTGGACGAAGCGCTCGGCGAACATCGTATGATCCTCTTGACCTGTCAGAAGGATCTCGATAAGGAAGAACCGCAGCAGGATGATCTCTACAAAGTCGGCACCGTCGCCGTCATTATGCGCATGCTCAAGCTGCCCGACGGCCGCATCCGCATTTTGGTGCAAGGAGTTTCGCGAGCGCGCGTCGAATCGGTCAATTCCCAGGGCGATTGCCTGCACGCAAAGCTGGAGCCGATAGGGGAAGAGCCGGCGCCGGAACGATCCCTCGAAGTGGAAGCGTTGATGCGCAATGTGCGCGCTTCGATGGAAAAGGCCGCGAATCTCGGCAAGAACATCTCGCCGGAAGTCATGGCGATCATCGCGAACCTGGATGACGCAGGACGGCTGGCGGATCTCTCGGCTTCCAATCTCGAACTAAAAGTTGAAGACGCGCAATCCGTTTTGGAAGTCGCCGATACGACCGCGCGTCTGCGGCGCGTGAACGAGCTGCTGAACAAAGAGATCGAAGTCCTGACCGTTCAGCAGGAAATCAATACCCAGGCTCGGGCTGACATCGATCGCTCGCAGCGCGAGTTCTATCTGCGCCAGCAAATGAAAGCGATTCAGACTGAGCTCGGCGAAGGTAATGAACTGGCGGAAGAGGTCCAGCAGTTCCGCGAAAAAATCGAGACGGCGAAAATGCCGAAGGCCGCGGAAGACGAAGCGCTGCGCCAGCTGAAAAAACTCGAGCGCATGCATCCTGACGCGGCCGAAACAGCAACGCTGCGCAACTGGATGGAGATCATGACTGATCTTCCCTGGTCGAAATCTTCAAAAGATAATCTCGATCTGCTGAAGGCCGAGAAAATTCTCGACGAAGATCATTACGGTCTGGAAAAAGTTAAAGAACGAATCATCGAAGCGCTCGCCGTGCGTAAGCTGAAAGAAAAACCGAAAGGCCCGATCCTGTGCTTAGTCGGACCGCCGGGAGTCGGCAAAACAAGTCTCGGGCGATCGATCGCGCGCGCACTCGGTCGCAAATTTGTCCGCTTGAGTTTAGGCGGCGTACATGACGAGGCCGAAATTCGGGGCCATCGGCGGACATACGTCGGCGCGATGCCGGGCCGAATCGTTCAGGCGATTCAGCAGGCCGGAACAAACAATCCGCTGATCATGCTCGACGAGATCGACAAAGTCGGAGCAGATTTCCGCGGCGACCCGTCGTCAGCTTTGCTCGAAGTGCTCGACCCGGAACAGAACTTCAGTTTCCGCGATAACTATTTGGGTGTCACTTTTGATCTCTCGAACGTCATCTTCATGACGACTGCGAACATGCTGGACACAGTGCAGTCGGCGTTGCGCGATCGCATGGAGGTCATTCGTCTCGCCGGCTATACCGAAGAGGAGAAGCTGGAGATTGCACGTCGCCACCTGTTGCCAAAGCAGATGGAAGAGAACGGAATTACTCCGCGTGATGTGAGCATTTCGCGAACCGCGTTGTCGGCTCTGATCCTGCGCTATACGCAAGAAGCCGGGTTGCGACAACTCGAACGCGAACTCGGATCGATTTGCCGGAAAGTCGCGCGCCGCATGGGCGAAGGTCACAAGGGAATCATCCGAGTCTCGGCGAATAACCTGCATGAGTTTCTTGGTGCGCCGAAGATCATTCCTGAAGAAGTTTTGAAACGAGATCAAATTGGCGTGGCCACCGGCCTCGCCTGGACCGCGGTCGGCGGCGACGTATTATTCGTCGAAGCGCTGCGAATGAAAGGCAAAGGCAATCTCGTTTTGACCGGCCAACTCGGCGACGTGATGCGCGAGTCAGCACAGGCTGCTTATTCGTATGCGAAGTCGCGCGCGAAAGAGCTGCAAATCGATCCTGAAGACTTCAATACTTACGACATGCACATTCACATTCCCGAAGGCGCCATTCCGAAAGACGGCCCGTCGGCGGGAATAACACTGGCGACCGCGCTCGTCTCTGCCCTGTCTTTACGACCGGTGCGGAAAGACGTGGCCATGACTGGCGAGATAACCCTGCGCGGCAATGTGCTTCCGGTGGGCGGCGTCAAAGAAAAGGTTTTGGCGGCACGACGCGCGCGGGTCACAAAAATCATCCTCCCGACTCAAAACCGCCGTGATCTCGACGAAGTGCCAAAGGAATTATTCAAAGACATCACCTTTGTTTTCGTCGACAATATGAGACAGGTCTTTCGCGAAGCGCTTAAGGAAAGGATCGCCCCGGCCCTCTCGGGCCCGCGGCCTACTCGATTGCCGCAAGCCGCGAGCAGTCGAAATGTCTCGTAGCCCTTTCTTTTCGCAGGCAAACCTAACCTACTTGGCTGCATCTACTTTGAGGCACAAATCAGCGCCTTGAGCCCATTTTTGGCGGCTTCCATTCGATTGACACCCCCCGACTCGTATGATAACCTCGCGGCTCAAGTGGTTGATTTCAGGCCACTAAAATGCGGAACTTTTCCTGCTTCCGCAGTGTTTTACTAGTAGTGAATGCCGCAGGCGCGACTCGGTGGAAGTCGCAGTCGTGGATTCGCCCGACGCAATACCAGAGGAGAACAACGATTGATGACCCGTACCCGTATTGGTTTAGCTGTAAGCGCCTTTTTTGCAGCAACCATTTTCTTTCCCGGAATCATACAAGCCCAGGGCTCTTCCGCGCGCGAAATTCAAACTGAAATCCAGAAAGCAGAACCGCGCGTCGATCAGGTGATCGATCGCGCTGAAACCTACTTCAAACAAGGCAAGCTGAACCTCGAAGACAACAAGCGCGATGCCGCGCGTTCGGATTTTGACCGAGCTGTCGATGAGATTTTGATGTCGGGCCTCGATGTTCGAGCCAGCCAGAAGCTTCAGAAGTACTACCTGGAGTTGGTCGAGAGAATTTATCGCGAAGAGGTTCCAGTACTCCAAACCGCTCCGCAACCTCAGCAAAATACGACGCCCGTTGTCGCTCAGGATGCAGCGAATCCCAAAGTCGAGTCTGCCGAGGTTGCAAAGGTCGAACGTCCCAAGCAAGTTCAGATTGGTTTCCGCTCGCAAGGCTTCGATCCTTCACCGCTTGATCCGCTCAGCAAATTAGTTCTCACGGAAACCGAGAAGAAGGTTTCCGAAACAGATGTCGCCGAACTCGAACAAGCAAAGAACTCGCTCGACTTTAACTTCACGATCAATCCGCTGATTCAGCAGTACATCAACTACTATCAGGGTCGCGGTCGTTCCACTATGGAAGCCGGACTGCGCAGGTCGGGCCGCTTCATGAAGATCGCCCGCGAGACGTTTCGTCAGCAAGGCGTCCCGGAAGACATTACCTGGTTAGGTCAAGTCGAAAGTGCGTGGAGTCCGAAAGCTCGTTCATGGGCCGCGGCTTCGGGTTTGTGGCAATTCGTGCCGAGTTCAGGCGCCCAATACGGTCTCCGACAGACTGCCTGGGTCGACGAGCGTAATGGCATCGAAAAGCCAACTGCGGCGTCCGCAAGATACCTGAGAGATCTCGCGAAGAGATATAACGGCGATTGGCTGCTGGCGATGGCCGCTTACAACACCGGCGCGCTGAACGTCGACCGCGCCATCTCTCGCGCCGGCGAAGCCAACTACTGGAAGATTTACCCGTACATCGCGCAAGAGACGCGGAACTACGTTCCAAACATCCTGGCGGTGATCATGATTGCCAAGAATCCTGAGAAGTACGGATTCCACGGAATCAAACCTGAAGCGCCGATGTCTTTTGAAACTATTCCGGTCCAGTCAGCGACGAGCCTGCGCTTAGTTGCCGATGCGACCGACACCAGCGTCGAGTATTTGCAATCGCTGAATCCTGAGTTGCGTCGCGATACAACACCGCGTGGCGAGGCTTACAATCTGCGCGTTCCGGCTGGCAAGGGAAAACAGTTGGCATCTGTGCTGAAGCGCGTACCCGTTGATCGTCGCGACGACACGCGAATCATTTCGATCGCGCCGGGCGAAGATCTTCAGGCCGTAGCCAACCGCACGGGCGTGACAGTGGCCACGCTTCAAACGATGAATCCCGGAGTCGATGCGAACTCGACGAAGCTGATCGTTCCAAACAGCACCCTTCGTTTGACGACTTGGCGCCGGTCGGCTGCGACCACTGACGCAGCGAGTCCGAGTCTCAACACTGTGCGCGCACGAAAAGGCGATACGATCGCCAAGATTGCCGCCGCGCACAAACTGTCGGCTGATGAAGTTGCTCGGCTCAATGGCATCGCGCCAAATGCCGAGTTGCGGGCAGGTCAGGAAATTAAGTTGCCCGGCTCGACTGCTCCCGCGAGCAGCAGCCGTCGCAGGTAACATCATTCACAAAGCTCTCGCTTCAGCGTGAGCCCAGATAATTTCGCAAGCGCGCTTCATTCGAAGCGCGCTTGCTGGCTTTTTGGGGTCAAGAATCGCAAACAATTGAGGAACTTATCTTTCGTCTAGTTTGAGAATCATCTTACCCTCCCATGCTCTTTCGCACACAATCCGCCGCCGTCTACGGAATCGATGCCAATCTGGTCGATGTCGAAGTTGATCTAACGCCCATCCGGAACGAAACGGATACCGCTGCTCCGGTCACGATCGTTGGCCTGCCGGATTTGGCTGTGCGTGAATCCCGCGAACGCATCCGCGCCGCGATTAATAACAGCGCGTTCTTCTTTCCCTTTCAAAAAACGACGATCAACCTCGCGCCCGCAGACGTGCGCAAGGAAGGCGCGAGTTTCGATCTCCCGATCGCCCTCGGGATTCTCGGCGCGAATGGCGATCTCGGCGACGCCGAACATCTGACGGACATTCTCTCCGTCGGCGAACTTTCATTAGATGGACGCGTGCGCGCAATTCGCGGCGCGTTGCCGATCGCTTTGCGCGCGCGACAATCACAAGCGAAGCACTTGCTGCTGCCCGACGAGAATGCGAAAGAAGCGGCCGTCGTGTCCGATGTGAAGGTCTACGCGGTAACCGATCTGCGAAACGCGGTTGAGATGATCGCGGCGATTCGATCCGACAATCCACCCGAGCCGATCCATGTCGATCCCGCTGAGATTTTAGTTCACGACGATCACTACAGCGTCGACCTCAAAGAAGTGCGCGGCCAGCAGGCTGCCAAACGTGCACTCGAAGTTGCGACTGCCGGCAGTCACAACATCCTTTTGATTGGCCCGCCCGGATCGGGCAAGACGATGTTGACGAAACGTATGCCGACGATTCTACCGCCGCTGGAATTCGAAGCTGCGCTGGAGCTCACAAAGATTCATTCCGTCGCTGGATTAACCGGCCGCGCCGGCCTCGTTACGCAACGCCCGTTTCGCTCGCCGCACCACACGATCAGCGACGCGGGATTGATTGGCGGCGGCGCCGTGCCGCGGCCCGGCGAGGTTTCGCTCGCGCATCAAGGTGTTTTGTTTCTAGATGAATTGCCGGAGTTTGATCGCAGCGTGCTCGAAGTTCTGCGCCAGCCGCTCGAGGATCAGAAAGTAACGATCAGTCGCGCCGCGATGTCGCTGACGTTTCCCGCCTCATTGATGCTGGCGGCGGCAATGAATCCCTGAGGGTTCGTTGACTTTTTGCCATTAGTTCAGTGGAAGAAGGAAGGTAGCAGAGTTCGATCGTAACGTCGGAGTTTCCGATTACGATTTTGTCAGTAATGTTTTCTACGATTTGTCGTTTCTGTTCAAATTCTAATTGAGGCCAGTGACCGTATAAGTTTTGCGCCTCCACGATGATTTGGTCGCTCGAAAGGTATTGGATCTTTAGAAAATCAACTTCACCTTGAATTTGCGGGATCTGTTCATTGAGCTGATTGAGTTGTTCTTCCAGTGGCCGATGTTCTCGTGCGAATCCGTCGCTGCTGATCTTGTCTTCAAGGTACAGACGGAGCACCTTATCCATGTTGCTCGTGAGCTTTTTGTGTTGACGTTCAAGAGAACGAAGGAGGGTCTGCTTTTCCTTAATCGTCTTGTCTGCCTCTTGAAGATAACCAACGATATCAGACGAGGACAGAAAGAATCCCTTCAGTTGCTCCTGAAAGATGCCTTCTAGATCATCGGTTGGCAATTTGTTACGGCAGCCGTAGCAGACATACTTGGGCGTATTCGAAGGCACGTACATCTTCCGCCCGCACACGCAGTAGACGACACCCGCAAAGAGTTGTACTGCCTTCTTCGCTACTGGTTTACCGTTGTGACGTCGTGCCTCAAGAATCTGATTGCACTGCTCCCAGAGTTCTTCAGAGACGATTGGTGGTACTTCGCTAAGCACCCATTCATCCTTCGGCTTGAGTTTCCAATGCTTCTTGTCACCAAGACTCTTCGTGTAGTTCGCTCGGCGGAGTCCCTTGGCGATTGGATCTCTAAGAAGGCGATCGATCGTGGTATCGGAGAACTTTGACCCGTTGCGCGTTCGGTAGCCAGCCTCATTCAGCAGACGTGCGACGGTCTTCTTCCGCTTGTGCTCTAGAAAGAACTCATGTAGCAGCTTCCGAACGGGGGCTTCTTGAGGGTGAGGAACGAGCTTGCGATCTTGCCATTGATAACCAAATGGAGCCTGCCCTCCTAAGGGTTTTCCTAGTTTTGCTCTGATTGGGACTGAGGCCGCCACACGGTCTGCAATCTCTTCACGTTCCCACTGTGCCATGGCGGCAATGACCGTGTAGAAAAGACGTCCGGCTGGCGTCGAGGTGTCGATCGATTCGTGCAGGGAGATGAGGTCTGCATCATTGGCCTTGAAGATGTCAGCGAATTCGAGAAGCTCTTTTGTATTACGAGCGAGGCGTGCAAGCTTTGAGAAAATGAGCCCAGAAATGTGACCCACTTTTATGTCTTTGAGCATCCGCTGCGTTTCAGGCTGCGACATCACCGCCTTTCCACTCACCGCTTCGAGGTGATACACCTCACGAACGCGCCAGTCTTTTGATTCGGCGTAGTGTCGTGCGCGACGTTCGTGGTGCTCGGGACTATCGCCTCTTGCTTGATCCTCAGTTGAAACTCGGATCCAGATGCCGACCTGCTTTGTCGTATCGACTTTCATTTTCGCAGCCTGCCTGATTCGGCTGCTATTGTACCGTCACAATCGCGTCCAGGCGATACTGTAACCGGCTGGTAGTCTAGGTCTTTCCAAGCCTCCTGATGCTATAAGCGGATCGTTTCTGCGCTAAACGGTCGTGTGGGGGCTCCGTTTACCATAAGCTTGAGATAGATTTCGTAATTCGGGAGGGACATCAAATCTAGGGGCTCTACCTCAGGTGCGAATTCTTTCCCAATCGTGTGAGCGTCGGCTGCTCCGAGGCGAAACGTGATCATCGTCCCTGTATTGCCCAATACGGCATCGCGCACCTGCGGATCAAGCTGCGAGATGTACTGATGCGCCAAAACCATCCCAACACGGTACTTGCGAAGCTCAGAGAGCATCGACGCCGTGCTCAGTGTCGTAAACGTGTGGAACTCATCAGCGAAGATGAAAAAGTCCCGGCGGTCATCTTCTGGCACGTCCGCGCGACTCAAACCGGCGATACCGGCCTTGGTTATGAGCAACGCGCCCAGAAGCGCGGCAGAATCTTCCCCGATCTTTCCCTTTGCTAGGTTCACGAGCAGTATCTTTCCGCGATCCATAACTTCTCTCAAATCAAAGGAGCTCTTCTTCTGCGTCAATATCCGGCTCAAAATCGGGTCCGTTAGAAACGCCCCTACTTTGTTTTGAATTGGTGCCACAACGACAGCTCGGAACGCGGGAGAATAGTGTTCATACTCGCCCCACCAAAAAGCACGCACTTGGTCGTTCGTCGTTTCCGCAACGACCTTTTGTCGGAATTCTTTATCGTTAACGATACGGAGCACATCAGCGAGCGTCGTCTCTGGCTGGTCCATCAGTGCAAGAAACGCATTTCGCAACACATGTTCGAGGCGCGGACCCCAGAAGTCAGCCCATAATTTCTTGAACACTTCAAGAAGGTTAAGCGCCGTCAGTGACCTGTTGGATAACGGAGACAGCTCCATCGGATTGAAACCCAACGGTCGCGAAGTATCGGTAACGTTAAAGTAAATAAGGTCGCTCTTTCGGGTTTCGGGCAGAGTCGTCGCAACACATTCCACCATGTCTCCATGAGGGTCCAACAACATAAGGCCATTCCCGATCCGAATGTCTTGACGAACGAGGGTCTCAAGAAGCGTAGACTTACCAGTGCCGGTCTTGCCGAGAATGTACATGTGCGCATGCCGGTCAGCGTTCCGAATGCCGAAGATTTTTCTTTTGTCGTGAAAGTTAGTGCGGGCGAAGAACGTAACGCGATTTCCTTCGTCTCGTGACATTAGTTGCCATTATCGCGTTCTGCCTGCTGCCGCCAAGACTGCCTTATTAGCCGCGAGCGGCACCGTCATACCTTCTTGTAAGCGGTTCCTCCCGTCCTACGCTTAAGGAGTTGTTCGTTACCAATTCAACTCATAAAAGAAGGAAGTCTATGTACCTTTCAAGAAAGAAACTTTGTCCAGGCCCGCCGACGCTCGACAGTCTCGACAGCGTACTCCTGGGTGATTGCTGTGTCGCGATGCGACCGTTTCCTGCGGACTCAATCGATCTTGTCGTTACTGATCCGCCCTATCTCGTTAATTATCGGTCTCGTGACGGTCGCACCATCGCTGGCGATATCAGTGATACATGGTTACGGCCTGCCTTCGCAGAGGTGTACCGCGTGCTCAAATCAGACCGGTTTTGCATCAGCTTCTATGGTTGGAGCAGAGCGGAGAGCTATTTGAACGCATGGCGGGCCGCTGGTTTTCGTCCCGTCGGACATCTAGTCTGGGTCAAGTCATACGCGTCGGCTTCTGCCTTTCTTGAGTATCGACACGAGCAGGCATATCTTCTGGCGAAGGGGCGGCCTGAGCGTCCTCTCTCACCCATCAGCGATGTTCAGACTTGGAAACACACGGGCAATCGGTTACATCCAAACCAAAAGCCTGTCCTTGCGTTGCGACGACTGGTAAGGGCGTTCTCATTGCCGGGCGAGGTCGTGCTCGATCCCTTCTGCGGGAGCGGCAGTGTGCTACTTGCCGCTAAGCTGTTAGGCAGACGTTATATCGGTATCGAGTTACGGGCGGATTATCACGAGATCGCTCGACAGCGGCTGATGAACCGTTAAGTCCTTCAAGAACGAGAGCAGTCGAACCTACTGCTCTCTTTATTTACGTTGAAGAAGTTACCGAGGCGACAGTTTGTTGCGTCTAATTCTTCAACCGCCTAAGTGCTTGAACGACTGTATGCGCGATGGCTTCTTTTCGTGCTTTTTGATCGTCCCCAGATGTCACCCGGTATTTCACTTTGACTTTGTACCCGCGCACCGAAGTCACGTCATGGACTGCGTTCTTGTCCAAATCTTCTAAAAACGTCAAGAAGTCTTCGGGAGTGAATAGGCGAACCCGCTTCACACTTGCTTCGCCCAAAGCCTGCACCAATAGCGTCTTTGCAGTTTTGAGGAATCGCCGTTCAGGACTAATCAAGACAACGTGCGTGAACTCCGCTGCCAAACACTTCTCTATGTTGGTTATCTCATGGTCAACTGTCGTCGTCACAGATATTTCGCAGGCGACCGTTACTGTATCTCTCTCAAGTGCAACATCCACGCTGCCGAGTCCTCCGAGAATCGGCTTTTCGATCGTTACTCGATACCCCTTGTCTTCCGCCATCCGTTTCACTAGTTGCTGAAGATATTTATGCTGTCTTCCGCCCCGGCCCAAGACTGGCGAAGGTGTAGGTAGTGGTATCGCTTGAGTTGAATAAGACGCTGCCGGTGTCGGCTTCGGGTCACTGACCACTCGCGGGCGTTTCGAAGGAACACTCGGAGATCGTGGGGCGGCAGTGTTGAAATTGTCAGCGACAGGTATCGTAGACTCTGCAGGTTCGATTGTTGACCGGTCTGGACGGTGCATTCGATCAAGAAGCGCGTCAACCTCACGAACGGTGAGATATCTTGCGAGTTTTTGAGCAACATATCGCTCAACTGTCTCGCTGCCCAATCCATACTCTTCAACGAGTGGCGTAGTTACAAATTCCAACCTTTTTTCCGGTCTCCGCAACGTGAAATGCTGCCTTGAATGCATCACCGTGGCGTTGACGTCTTCCTTCGGTTCGGCAATAGGCGTGCTTGGCTTAGATCCGTAAAGCATCTCTTCGGCCTCACCTTTCGGTAAGCCGCCAAAGATACATCTCGTATGCGCATTCTTTATTGCGCCCTGCAAATCAGCATTCAACTGGCTCAGCCTCTGATGTAACAGAATCAGATGAAGACCATACTTCGCTCCTTCGTCGAGCATGGTCGACACGTCCGGCGTAGCAAAGTTCTGAAACTCGTCGATAATGACAAAAAAGTCTCGTGGTCTTTTTCCCCCACGCACCTTCCGCCTACGAACTACCTCCCATATCTCGTTCAATAAGAGTGTGCCAGTAATTCGCGCTACGTCTTCAGACAGCAGATCCGAAGGTTGTAGGTTGGCAATCAATGAATGTTTTCCGTTGGTCAGCGCCTCAATATCTATCGAGTTTGTACTAACACTCATCATTCGTCGGATCGTGGGGTGGGCTACGAATCGTTGAAGACGGTTGCCGACGCTCTCCAGTCTTCCCACGAATCCGTGTTTGGTTGAAGATGCAAGTAGGTTCATCCATTCTTCGCGAACAGCCGGAGAGCGAATCTGAGCAATTATGGAATCGCGAACGCTCTTGTGTTCGTAGCTTAGAAAAAATCGCGCGGCATCAATGGACAGGCCCTGCTCAAGAATTGTGAAGTAAAGAGTGCGGAGCCACCGCTCAAGGCGTGGTGTATTGTTGGCATCGGTTTGGCCCCACGCGAGTAGCGTTGCGGCGACCATTCGATCTACCTTTGTCGATAACTTCGCCTCGTCTGTCGGGTCTGCAATCGTAAAAGGATTAAACCCGACGATCCTCTTCTCATAAGAGGGGTTGAATAAAATGACATCATGCTTAGGTCGAACATAGGCAAGCCATTGCAGCAAGTTTCCGTAGAGCTCTCCATGCGGATCGATGAGACAGAATGCCTTTTGCGTCTTAACCAGTTGCCGGACAATGTATTCAGCTAACTTCGACTTACCTTTACGCGATGCTCCCAACGCATGCACGTGGGTTTGTAGGTCGTGAGAGCTCAGGAACACTCTCGTGCGGTCGTCGGTATTTCCTACGTGAATCATCGTGAAAGAATCTTCATGCGAGCGACTTCGATGAAGGAGTCGATCTCCGTTTCTAAATCTGGATGTGCCCGAATCATTTCTTTTTTCAACCGCTTTAAGTCCGCCAACGACAGTACTCCTGCTTTCGCTTCTTTGACGATCTTGATCACGTCCACCTGCCCAGCTTTCAGGTCTTGTATGTTCTGCTCGGCAAGTCTGCCAGCGGGACGGATCGAGTCAATGTTCACATCGATGATTTCAATGCCGTAAGCTTCGGGGTCAAAGCTATTCAACAGTAGGTCTCTCAGTTCTTCATACGCATCCAAGGCCTCTATCCAGTCCTGTGGTCCGTCATCTCGCGAAGCCGCCCAAGCCTGAATCTGATGCTCGACTATTCTTTTGAGAGTGGGATTCAAAGTATCGCGACTATCCGAGTCGGCGTAGGTCCATGCATTCAATAGATCAACCCGCCAACTGATGTGAGCTTTGATATATACCTCGCTCCCATCTGGCAGGATTACCTGTCGTTCCACTTCAAAACCATCGGGACGGGTATCGCACCGAGCTCCGCCAAATACAATTCTCCACAACGGCAAGAAGTGCGTACCCTGTCCTAAGATTATGTCGGTCCGCTGACTAAAGATTGTAAGTAAGATGAATTCGTTTGGTTCGTTGGAAACGCTCGCCAACATTACAAAGATGAACATAAAAAGAAACAAGAGGACCAACATGAGGATGAGCATAAAAACGGGGAGCCCTGGTCCGAAGCCCGCACGAGCTAGTACAGCAGTGAAGACCAACCACCCAAATCCACCCAATCCAGCAAGCACGAGAAAGACAAGGGCAGTGATCGAGACGCGGACGATGTTGAAGTAATCCGAAGAGCGGCTTGTAGATCGCGGGGCTTCGTTAATCATGCCAGCTTATCGGCCCGTCACGGGACGCTATTTCTGTGAACTGAAAACCTTCCGACGATACTTCTGCGTTTCGACAAAAGTCAACAAATTCAGGCTCTTGACGACCGCTCACAAGCTTGTTTTGATGATGTTAGCTCCCGATGTGTTCCGCTGGCAGTTGGAAGCGCCCGTAGCTGAGTTTGATTCAGTTAAGACGCTTCCAGACTGCTGAAAGGGACACATCAATGAGAACTACCTACCGTAGACCGTCTTCGATAGATTTCCGCGCTCTCAGCCAAAACCGTGACGAAGCCCACCGGATCGCCGGTTGGATTCTCAGCGGACTTGGCAATCGCCATGTCTTTGAACGTCACGGAGTGATTTTGCGTCGTTCCGTGTTCGTTGAGGGAGCCCGTGGCGCACCTCAGGCGTTTCGGGCGGCGCTAACCTTCAAAACGCCCATCCAATTGAGCTACAGCGCTAACGTGATCGGTTTTGCGTTGGTGGGGAAGTTTGGCAACCCATCGGACGTCGTAGCAGCCCTCCAGAACGAGTTTGAGCCACGTGCTTATCACACCGGATGGAAGGAGCACTTGCCATTGTCTGTGAATGACGAATTTCGGCGGGACCATTTAGCCATCGGAGTGATCGATGGGCTCACGCGAATCCTCGAAGTATCTGAGGTCGCGGTGCGGCTTGTACTCGCCGCCCACACTTCACAGCGCACTACAGCTCAAACCATTGCTGAAGGGTTGCTGGACACGTGAAGTAAGCCACCCTGATGGAGACCTACGACGCGCATACAGCGCGTCATTATTTTTGGGGTCGCGCCGCTTGGATTCACTGTGGGGCATCGAGCTTCTTGACTCTCCACCCATCATCGTATTTCAAGAGACGCGCGGTTAGCGCCTTTTCCTGAGTTTCTCCGATGACATTGCGAAGAAGTTGAGATGGCTTCCAAGTCCACATAAACTCAACGATGGCCTCGTTGGGATTCATGAACCGGATTCCTGTAATCCGTCGTAGTGAGAGTCTTGCCTGCACAAACTGATACTGACCCTTGCGTATCATGCGCGCCTCGTTGCTTCGGCCGCCTTCGAAGAGCTTCCGGCCAGCATCTGTGACCCCAATGAATGTTTTGGTTCCGTCTGCCTCGGGACGAAGGACAATCCAACCCATTTTCTCTGCAAGCCCGTAGCACAGGAAGGTAGAGCGGAGATCATCTGACGAAACATTAGCTGTCTCGTCCACGGGCATATTGAGTAGTTGCGGCTGCGTAGAGTCCAGATACTGCTGAACTAGCTTAGCCGCACTGACGCGATTGAGGGCGCTCGGATGAGCGTCCCTGGTTTGGCGTTGGCCAACAACAACCCCGCTCCAGAAGTTGCTGACTACCGCAACGCCAATACACAAGATGACTCGGTTGGTGATACTTCCGGCAAACTTTGCTATCTTCTCTTCCACGATGCCACCTATGCCGTCGGGCGGAGCAACCACTCCTTAAGTATGAGTGACGCCCGAGGGTCCCTTCTATACAGACTCTCGGCGCAACAACTGACGCGCCCCATCCTAGTAGTATCCACTACTAGAAAGCAAGGAGATCGTGACGATTTTCCATCAGGAGGTAACTTCTGATGGGAAGACGTGCGCTCCGCAAACCGAAACGGCTAGCAAGGAAACTTCTCCAGATTCGAAAGAAGCTGGGTTTGTCGCAGAATGAGTTGATCGATAGGATGGGACTTAATGGACAACTCCTCCGGGAAGAGATCTCAGACTTTGAACGAGGAAAGCGATTGCCACCGTTGGTAGTGCTGCTTGAATATGCACGAGCGGCCAACGTCTACGTGGATACACTCATCGACGACGAGGCGACATTACCCGAACAATTGCCAAGCAGACATCGATGACGGAGTTGGCACACGAGGTCAATCCGCGAATAACTGCGAGTCAAATGTGCGCTTTGCGTCTGCTGCCCAAAATGGACAGACCATCGCCCGCGTGATTAACTTCGCATGACTATGCAATGCGAAAACTGTGGCGCAGAATGCGCCGAACCAATCGAGGCTTCAGCACCTGATTTCAGAAAAAATCGTCTGGAAAGGCACGAAGGGGCTATTCAGATCTGCGGATTGTGTTCTGAGAGTTTCAATCGTCGAGAGGAAGCGGTCGCGAAAATTCTTGAATCGGCGCATGAGCGGAGGTTGATCGTTGCGGGGCCTGGAACCGGGAAGACGTACACGTTCCGCAAAGTGCTCGAAAATCTTCCAGAAGGTAGTCGGGCGGTCGTGTTCACCCTCATTAACAATCTGGCCGACGATTTAAGGGATTTGCAACTCATCGACGGTCGCGATGTCGGGACGTTCACGTTCCATGGTTTCTGTAAAAATCTCTTTTACCAGGCCCCTGGAGGTGAAGGAGACTTTGCGTACACTGGGGCATTGCAAGCTTTGATCGAGGACGACGCGCGAGCGCTCGGTATGGAGTTCGAGATCCCGTTCGAGCAGGCGTTTGCGGAGTTGCTTGAGGGCGAGGCATCGTTAGTTTTTTTCCTGCGTAGGGCTGATTACTACAACGCAGTTGGCTTTATTGACAGTGTCTACCGAACCTTCACCCGTTTCCGCGATCGGCCGGAGACCATTCCCGAGTACGCCCTCGTGATCGCGGACGAGTATCAGGACTTCAACAGGCTCGAGGCAGAGTTCATTAATCTCCTAGCGACGCGTAGTCCCGTGCTTCTTGCCGGCGACGACGACCAGGCCCTCTATGGTTTCCGATATGCGTCACACGAATTCATCCGTGGCATTTTCCGCGACGAAGACTACGAGACGTTCACGCTGCCTCTCTGCAGCCGGTGTCCACCCGCACTCACGGAAGCCACCGAGGGATTCATAGCAGCCGCAGTCGGTAGGGGCTGGTTAGAGGGCAGGATTCCGAAGGACTTCGCGTGCTACTGGCCGGACAAGTATAGGGAGCATGCCAAATACCCAACGGTGACTCACGTTCACTGCACGACACGGGATGCTGTCCATGCCTTGGTGGAGAACGAACTCAGACGACTATACGCTGAAGATCATGAGGAGATTGACGGAAGTACCGATATCCCATTCCTGATCGTTGGTCCAAATTCTCGCCACCAGTTGAAGGCTCTGCACAGTTACCTTCAGGAACATTTAGCGGAAGCTTTTGAACTGGACCTGTCTGAGAAAGCGAGTCTTGAGCTCGAAGAAGGCTACGCACGGCTGCGAAAAGACGAGCGCGATAACCTCGGATGGCGATTGATCCTGTTCCTAGATCGGCTCGATGACGACGAGCTTCAAGCCGTGCTTCGACGAACCTACGAGACCAATGAGCCACTGGTGGATCTATTGCCACAGGATTATAAAGAGCGCCACTTGGCGCAAATGGCGCAGGAGCAACCAAATCAGCAAGCCGAGGGCGAAGCCGGTGCTAAGCCCAAGGTCAAGTTCGTTACGTTCCTTGGATCGAAGGGCCTGTCGGCTCGACACGTTTTCGTGGTGGGCATGAACAACTATGAGATTCCCCGAAACCCAGCAGCGGTAACGGATGCAGAGGTCTGCGAGTTCATCGTGGCATTGACGCGAGCACGGCACTCCTGCACGCTAATCTCCAACGGCATATACGTTGCCAGGAAGGGAATCTTGCACCGACCATCACGCTTCATTCAGATGGTGCCGCGCAAGGTGCGCCGGTCCGTTAAGGTAGGTATGAGAAAAGGGAACCTCGTGAGGGTTTAGCCGCGCACAGACCTTAAACACTTCATTGATCGTGGCTGAAGTCCGCTACACTTTCTTTGAACGACAATTGCTTGACGGACGGTCTTTTTTCCACGTGCGGAAGCATTTCATCAATTGATGTGGCATCTACGTTGGCGAGTTCCCTGGGCTCTAGTTTGTGAAGCCCGCCACCGTAGACACGTCCTTCTCTCAGAAGCTGATCCGGCGTAAGCGCGTTAAGAGCCTTCCAGACTTTTCTTAGTAAAGTTGGATCGGACTCAAGTGCCGAGGCAAGCCGTCCTATCGGATACATCGCGAGGTAAGTATTAGCCACTGTCGCTCGCGAGTGATTAAGAATGAAACGAAACGGTCGCCCCCTCTTAGTATCGCTGCGCCCAATATATGTGCACATAATCGGCGGCGCCGGTCTCTGCTCTTGCGCATACCATGGAGCTCGATGTCGGCAAAGGTAGCGTTCATGTAAGTTTCGTTCTTTTCCCTCTTCAAGGTAGGCAAGAAGCGGGGGAAATTTCTCTGTGATTTCACGCTCCGTGAGATTGGTGTCTAAAAGGAAGAGTCGCCGTTCGATATCGGGGCTACCGTCAGACCGTGCCTTGACTTCATCATCGGGAACGTATCGCGGGCTTGGAAAGATTGGCTTAAAAGCTTCTATCGGAAGTTGGCGAGCAGTAATCTCTGCTTCGGGAAGAATAAAGTAACTATTGTCGCCAGTCGCGAGTCCCCTCTTGATTCTGAAAAAGTCCGACAGGGTTGAAGTAGCCAAATGTTCTAATACATCGCCAACCGGAAACCGCGTCCACTTTGCTGCCTTTGCTAACGTCCGAGATGAAATCGTTCGCGAGAGATGTGGATCGCGCAGTGTGCCACCGAAGGTAAATGTGACCACGTGATCGTTAGGCGGTGGCGCTTTCCGAAACCAAACAATAGCGGACGACACGAGCGCATCGGCAAACTGTACGTCGTTTGGATCGAAACGATGAATCCGAAGAAGGGTTACTTGCTCCAGTAGAAACCGCTTTATGGCCTGTCCATAATTGACATCCATAAACTCGCTCGGAATGAGCCACCCTGCGATGCCTCCGGGCATCATCCATGCATTGGAAAGACCGAGAAAATGGCAATACAAACCCGCCAGTCCGCTGAGTTGCATACCGCTCGCTCGTTGTGTGCACTGCTGTAATCGATCCTTATCTCCATTCTGCAAGTGATGATGCCGAACGTAGGGTGGATTGCAAATGATTAGATTAAACGTCGGTGACGCTTCGGCGCGGGTAAAATCTTCGAGCCTTATAGTGAGCCCCGATTGCTCCCAGAGGCGGGCCGCTGGCTCGCCATAGTGAGGGTCAATCTCGAATCCAACGCACTCACCGATTCTGTTCTTCGGCAAGGCCTTACGCAGCGCCGAATAGAACGCTCCTGTTCCAATCGCAGGATCGAGAAATCGGACTTCTTGGTCTGTAGGAAGAAGTGTGATCGCACAATCAAGAATGTCTTCAGCAAGGGCGCTCGGCGTCGCGAACTGGCCTAATCGATTTCGTTCAGCGGAAGTCTTCTGACTGTCGAGTTCAGCCTGAAGACTGATCCTTGTCTGCTCCATCACGTCGATGTTCTCCGCTTTGCTCATAGTCCAAATTGCGCCAAATCATCGATGCGATGTTCCCATACCCAATCGATACCATCAGCGGCCTCATACCCGAGATAGCCGCTATCAAAATAGCCGCACAGAAAAAGCGCGAAGCGAATTTCATTTCCATAACTCTGGCGAAGTTGACTCATCTTCTTGGCCTCTTCCTTGCGCCGTTTATTAACATTCGTGAAATCACCCGCAGATTTCGCTTCAATCAACAGCGGCAACTCACCGCGCTGAGCGGCTTTCGGCATAATTACGGTATCAACCGGAATGTTAACTCCAGGAACCTCGCCATCCGCCACTGGTCCACTCAACGTTGCCAGTAACTCGTCATCTTGTTCCCCAGAATCCTTGGCCAGTTCTTCGCCTTCTCTCAATCGCACAGGGACGTTCATTCTGAAGCTAAAAGTACCCGGCGGCATTTCGTCGAATGCTACCCTTCCTCCAGATTCGATCAATTTGTAGCCTCTTCCTTCTAACCACTCGCCAATTTTTGCAAGCTGACGTTGTTCCTGAGCGTTCCTGATAATTGGATCGGCGAAAGCGCCACACAAGCGATCGGCTACGACTGTCGAGGCCCGATCTACTTCTTCTCTGCTCGGTGGAGTCTGACGGCCTAACCATATGAAAATATCAGGATCGACCATCTTCATAATCAATGATGCAATCCGCTGAAGATGCTCCCGTCGTTTGGCAACCGGCATCTTCGGAGGTAGCCGGTGTTTTTTCTCCATGACATTAACTAAGTTCTTGGATACGCCAGCTAATCCAATCAAACGATCGCGCGCGAGCGGAGGACACGTTGACATCCGAAGCATCGACAAACTGTCCGGCCATTGTTCTAAGAGGTCAACGGTCAGATTCGACATGTTGCCGGTGCGCTGCATCGCCTCCTTAACTTGTTGAGCCGTGATTTTGCGCTGCTCTCGAAAGGTTACCGGAGCGAACCTAACAAACCACTCGTTATACATGTCTACCGAAGTGATAATGTCCTGCTTCCAAAGATGTGGTTTATCAAGATTAACGGGCATGTTTTCAGACGTTAACGTAAGGCTTCCCTAAAAGTATAGCACGCGCGATTCGGGAATTACTTCTTAATCGAAGGCGCAGGCATCAGAGCGATTTGACAAGGTCTCGCAGAGGCGTAGAATAAGTAAACGAATACGACACTGTGTATGACATAACTCTATGGGCCGAAAACGACGACATACGAAAGCAGAAGTCCTGGAGATTATTCAGAGGCTCTTCCTTAAACTCGGTATGCCGCCGACGGTGGAAGAGCTGCGTGCTGCGCTCAAGGTAGGTTCAACTCGAACGGTACAGCGCTATCTCGATTGGCTGGAGGAAGAGGGCGATATCGATCGATGGTCGGGCGCGCGAGGGCTTCGATTGCGACGCGGGCGAACAACCGATATAGCAACCATCCGAGTTCCCATTGTGGGGACCGCACCCGCCGGAGCCTTAATGATTGCGGAGCAGAACATCGAAGGATGGGTGCAATTCCAAAAGACCGGTCTGCGTTCGCCACACGCGACGCATTTTCTGCTACGTGTTGTTGGGAATTCAATGAATAAAGCTAAAGTCCAAGGCGGGACAATTGAGTCTGGGGATCTGGTGCTCGTGCGCCAGCAAGCCACAGCTGATCAGAACGAGGTCGTTGTTGTGCTCGTCGATGGACAGGCAACCATCAAACGCTTAACGCGCGGTTCTGGCTACTGGATTCTCAAACCTGAGTCGACCGATTCGAAAAACAAACCAATCGTGTTGGACCAAGAGTTTCAGATCCAAGGCGTCGTCACGCAGGTGCTCAAACAGGGATCAAAGCTAATCAAATGACATCATGAAGAAGAATATTCGCAAAGTCCCCACGACGATCCAAGCTCGTCTCAAATCCCTCAGGGGTCAGGATATTGTGGCTGGTTGCTCTCGTACTTATACGGCTGAAGTTCTTCATGCTGGAATACTCAAACATTTGGACGTCGCGCTTACTGAGACTGGCTTAGAACTGCCTGCGCCCAAAGTACCTCCGGCGGGATCTGGCAAGTTCAGCTATCGCAATGTATTTGGTTACGAAGTGGTCCGTAAGGACCTCCCTAAAGAGACGCATTACAACACTGTGGAGACCCCGAACTACGGCGATTCGTACTACGGCACACATACCGTCGATCTTCCCTACGAGAAGTACCCACGCGACTTCTATGGTCCGCAGATGAGCACGATCAAAATAAGTTCTCCTGAAACGGGCCCGGGAAAAGATCGTTATACCCTCGTTTTCGAGGTCGAGCGTGTTCTTAACAGTCAACGCAAAGGATTTGAAGCCGATTTGCTGGAGGCGCTGAACCTGCTACAAGAAAACGTTGGACATTGTGGTGTCCAGAAGAGCGGAGCGACGTTTGGAGACTATGTGAGCACTATGTCTGTAAGTTGGGAGGTGCTACCTCCCGGCACGCGGGAAGAGGCTGTCGCAAGAATCTTTCGTAATCGACAGCCCACATCAGAGGAAAAAGGCCGCGTAGAAGAGCGCTACGACTTTCTAATGTCTCTCACGCCACAGAAGCTCGTTTACGGTATGAGCGGCATACAGCGTTATTTCGGCGCACTATTAGATGAGAACTTGGTTGTTTTCGAAAATATTGAATACGGCAATGCCATCTACATCATGTTTGATGATTGGAAGGATTTGAGTAAACGCACTCGAACCGAACTTCTCTCGGGACGATTTGGAAAAAACTTCGAACGAATTCCTCACGCCTCTGGGTGGAAAGGAAAAACCAAGGCGGTTATCGCAACAGCACGGAAAGGTCGAAAATCAAAAGGAGTAAAACATGGCACTTCCTAAGTTCACACTAACACATGATGAAAGAAAGGATGATTGGGCTCTAAAGAATGACACCACTAATCGCACAGTAGCTCGCTGGGACACCAAAGAAGAAGCGACCGCACGTGGAGAGCTCAAGGAAGCAGTTGGTTCTGCGGGTGGCTCAGTGAAGATTCAAAAGGAAAACGGGCGGTATCAAGAAGAGCGCACTTATCCGAAAAGCAAGGACCCGAGAAAGAGTAAGGGTTGAATTGTAGGTCGGAAGCCAGTCGAAGTTGAATGGTCGATAGACAATGGAGGTATATCTATATGGCTGTCTATCTCGTCACATGGGATTTGAATAAGGAGAAGCCTAATTACGCGGAGGCGCGTAAACAATTCCTTGCTCACCTTGAGAGGCACGAGAATACAAAGGATCCCGGACTTGATTCGGTACGTTTTGTCTCCACAAATTTGAGCGCCGAACAGGTCTCGGATGATCTACGAAAAAAGCTAGATGATAATGATCGAATTGTTGTGACCAAACTCGTCTCGGGAAATCACCAAGGATGGCTAAATAAGACCGTTTGGGACTGGATAAACGCACGTCTCTAGTAGATCAACTCGACAACCTTCAATCACTCGTTTTTCGTAGTGGTGTTCCCGGTCTGGAAAATTAGGGCCGCTCCGAAAGCGGCCCTTTTTCGTCTGGGCCGCCGGTCTATAGTTCGCTTCGATTCGCGCGGGCCACGAAACCCTCCAACGTCAGTATCTCTACCCTATCGGTGTGGACAAGATGCTCTTTTAGGCCTCCGCTGGTGTAGAAATCTCTTAGCGTCCAACCCTCCCCACCGAGTACAAGGTACGCTTTATTGAATTGGCCTTGAAGTATAGCTTCGGCCAGGCTGATAACCTCAAACGGAACCTTTTGTTCTGCGGTGCCTCCAGTCTGCTGCCACTTAAGGGACACGAGGAGCCTCACTCCGTCTTTCTCGGCGATGGCATCAACAACATGTCGGCCACGTCCGAACCGCCTTCCAATCAACTGCTGCGTGGAATAAGTGTAGCCTCCACGGGTAAGGGCCGGTAAGATCATCGCTTCCAAAACGCCACCGGTCCGAGTGTCCCGTGGACTCATGGGATTAGATATTCTTCGTAGCTAGGACCTCGCGCGCGAGACTCCGATCGCCATTACAACTGATCATTCGAGGAGCCGCTAGAAATCGGAGTCTGAATCCGAGTTTTCTGTATAAGTTAATGATACGGGGCGTAGCCTGATTCGAGAGCACAACCGGACCGCGGTGCTGGGCCAACCATCGCGCCGTGCGAAGTTGATCTGCCCAAGTGAAGCCGTCCTTAGAATAAGAAGTAAACTCAACGTCGTAAGGCGGGTCGGCGTAGATGAAATCGTCGCTGTTAATGGACATTCGTTCAAAATCAGCTGAGACAAACGTCCAGTTCTTGAACGCATCCTTATATGGCGCGAAGTCACGCGCGTAGTTGATCTGTGGGTGCCGTCCAAATGGTACGTTGAATTCTCCATCGCGATTGAAGCGACAAAGTCCGTTGTAGCCAGTTCGATTCAGGTAGTAAAAAAGTTCGGCGGCTTCCTTGCTGGTGTGACGACCATTTCGCAGAAGGTCATTAAATCGATTTCGAGCTCGGACGTAGAATGTTCGCGAATTTCGCAACGACATATCAATTGTGAGACCGCGCTTTATCCAACGATAAAAGTTGACGACGTGTGGGTTAGCATCGTTAATCGTGGCGTATGTTGGTTGAAGCCCCAATGAAACAGCCAGTCCTCCAGCAAATGGCTCGACAAGCCGTCGGTGAGAATGCGGTTGCCAGAGCGACCTCAGATATGGGACCTGCCAACGCTTGCCACCGGCCCACTTTAGGGGCGGACGAAGAAGGCGATCATTCGGAACAAGGTTGACGATTGAGCTTAGTCGCTTTTCGTGAAGTGATAGCGAGGACATTGTTTAAATAATAGCATTTGGCTTTTTGTCCTATTGTGGATAGCTCGTGCTCTGATTCAGCATTTCCTAAGCTGCTAGCCTTGATTCAACAGCACTCTCACACCGCTCGATAATCAACTTCACGTTATGAAGGACCGCGCTGACTTCCTTATCTACGTATGAGCGGGTTCTAACGTCCTCTATGACTGTCAACAGGTCTGAACGGATAGCATTTTTCCTCCATCGCCGGAACGGTCTTTTCACGTCAATATTGAGTTTTCTGTCGAGTAGGGTAAGGTTCGAACCGACAGTTTGGACAATTAACCGCTTTGTCTGAAGATCGCCCTCAGCGAACCATTGAGCCGCTCTATTGTTGAAGTTTATGAAGTCCAGGCAGGGTTCGAACCAATTCGTCTCCTGATCGTGGTTGGCAAGACTTTGCCTTAGAGCAAGGTGCTCACGTTCGAGTTCGTGACGTTTTGCGACAAACTCACGGTCGGTTATGAGATCTCGAAGGCGAAGCCGCATAAGCGTGTCTTGCTCGTGTAGCACGGAGGCAGTCGCGCGCTTAAGCGCCGTCCTTTGCGTCTCGCGACTATCCTTCTGCTCTGACTTCGCACGCTCCGTAACTTGGATGGCCCACCGACATAGTGAGTCCGGTATCGTAATTTCGCTAAGGAATCCCGCAATCTGAGATTCGATTTTTGGGAGCGCAATGTATGGTTGCTGGCATAGATCTCCCAGTCGTCGTCTCGTACAGTGATAGTAAGTGTAATGAGAGCCGAAGCGGTTAACCTTCTCTTCGGCGGTGACGGAGAGACCACAGGCCCCGCAGCGTATTAGGCCGGTATAAGCGAACTCGTGTCGTTTCGATCGCGGTTGAGTGCTATGACCAAGAAGCTGTTGCACTCGATCGAACTCGCCGAGTGTCACCATCGCTTGATGGTTACCGGGTTGCATCTTTCCTTCCCACTGCATAACGCCTGCGTAGAAAGGGTTTGAGAAAAGTCGATACAGCGCGCTAAGCGCAACTGGTTTTCCTCCGCTCTTCTTCCGGCGTGGAGTGCGTAGCCCCCACTTGAAAGACGCAATCTCCTGGATTTTGCGAGGTGAGTAAGCACCTGTGAGCATCAGATCCCACATACGCCGGACAAGTGGAAATCGATCTGGGTCCGTGACTATTGTTCGCGTTTGCTTATCATTGAGATAACCGAGAGGGGCGAGGTTCGGCCACCATCCTTTTTCAACCTTAGTTCGATTTCCGCGTTTAATATTCTCACTCAGGCTGTCTACATAGTATTTCGAGTAGCCGAAAATGATCGACAGCATAAACTTCCCCTGAGGGTTATTCTCGAAGGTAAAGGTCGCAAATCTTAGGTTACGTAGCTTTTTCTGATCGAGGAGGTAAATAATGCGTCCGCCGTCCACTGAGTTCCTAGCGAGCCGATCGGGATGCCACGCTATGATCCCGTCTGCTTCACCTTGCTCAATTCGCCTGAGCATCTCTTCGAAGAGAGGGCGTCCTGGGGCTTTTGCGCTATAGGATTCCTCGTAAATGCCGACGACTGTGGTGTCCTCTCCTATTGGGAACGCCTTCTCCAACTCCCTTCTTTGGGATTCGATTGAAAGAATTTGACGATCTTCGTCTTCTGTGGACTTGCGACAGTAGAAAAAGTACTTCATGAGAGTAGGTATCCTTTACCCTATCCCTCCTTGGTCCTTCCTTCAAGAGTGAGAACTTGTTCGCTGGGAAGTGGCCGGATCAGCAATTCAAGACAGGAGAGCAGTCGGGAGGCTTGCTCGTATGCGCCGTCGAATGTGAGTACCTCCTGAAACTCCGCTTCATAGAGCCTAATAAACTCCTCAATTTCCTCAGGCAGAATCCTCAGCATCCCCTTACGGTAAGGATGCAAAGAGGCCGCACCAAGGCAGCAAGTGCTGCCGCCTGCGGCAACTTCTATCCCCTTTTCTATGGCCGGGAAAACCCCCAAGATTCAAGTCTTACGCATTGCAATGGATCACCTCCCAAGGAACTCTGGCAGAGCAACGAAGAGCCACCAATTTGTACCGGTTGTGTCCGCCGTAATGAGCGACGGTCGGCTCGTAGAAACTGTGTATAAACCCAAGGAAAACAAGTGCGAGTTTGTCGTCTGGAAAGATGATGCATACGAAATTGAACCAATTCTAAGAATTACCGAGTCGAAGCGATTAGTTCCGTACTCCCCAGATAATAATCTCATCAAGCATGGTGTTGTCCTCTTTCCTTCTGAACCATTGGAATACGGCAGCCAGCGGGAATTGATAAGTGACATTAGGAAGTTCATTCATCAGTATGTTGACTTGAGCCCGATGTTTGAAACGATAACGAGTTACTACGTGCTACTCAGTTGGGTTTACGATGGATTTAACGAGCTACCATATCTTCGCTTACGAGGTGACCCTGGATGTGGAAAAACTCGTTTTCTACTAACGGTAGGAGCGCTTTGCTACAAGCCAATCTTTGCAAGTGGCGCTTCCACCGTTTCGCCGATTTTTAGAATTCTTGATGCAGTTCAGGGCACACTCATCATTGATGAGGGCGACTTTCGGCAGAGCGACGAGCGCGCTGAGATAGTGAAGATACTCAATAATGGCAACGCAAAAGGGTTTCCTGTTCTACGAACGGAAGTCTCAATGAAAAAGGAGTTCAATCCAACTGCATACAAGGTTTTTGGTCCAAAGCTTGTTGCCACGCGAGGCTACTTCGCGGACCGAGCTCTGGAGAGCCGGTGCCTAACGGAAGCCATGGGCCAGTTTCGATTACGCTCAGACGTCCCAATTAATCTACCTTCAGAATACGAGGATGAGGCTCTCCAGCTCAGAAATAAGCTCCTGCTCTTTCGGTTTCGAAATCTGCATAACGTGAGAACGGATGATCGGCTGGTTGACCGCGCCATCGAGCCGCGCCTCAATCAAGTATTTGTGCCGTTGCTGAGCATTGTCAGCGACGAAAGTGTACGCGCCGAGATTCTCGATCTTGCCCGTCGCTACAACGCAGAAATGATCAGCGATCGGGGGCTGGATACTGAAGCTCAGGTGCTTGAGGCTATTAAAGAGATCATAGCCGCACAAGAGAAACCGTCAGTCAACGCGATTACGTCACTGTTCATCAATCGCCATGCAGATGATTACGAACGCAAAATCACCCCGAAGTGGATAGGTGGAATAATCCGCAAGCGGTTAAACCTCAGGACGCAGAAAAGTAACGGTGTCTTCATAATATCTCCTTCTGAAGGACCCAAGCTGGTGAGCTTATATGAGCGCTTCGGGATCGCCACCGCGACTGAGGCAGAGCGTGACCCAAGCAGCGGGGACGTTGGGGACGACGGGGATATTGCAGGGCAGACTCCGGCATGAAGCAGCCTAGAGAGGAAACCCTTTCCTTCCCACACCCGCAGATACGTTTAGTAATCGCGGATGTCCCTATTGTCCCCAAACTCCCCACTTAGAGACACTCTCATTTTGTCCTTCAGGAATCCTTTATGAATACTTTAACGCTACATCATGACGCTTGCGGCCAGAATACGCCGGGTTTATTGTGATTCTCCTCCGCAGACTTTGCCGGTTACGGCAAGTTTGTACTTCTTTTGCTTACCTCATTAGCTGATACGCTAGCCGGACAGGAATTCCCTCTGTACTGTGATGGCCCAGCGATTAGAGAACTATCTCCGAACTTTCCGCAAGCGAACAGGCCTCTCGCAACGAGAAGTTGCGCTGCTGCTCGGATGCTCTAATGGTGCGAAGGTTTCACGATACGAACGATTCGCCCGCCGGCCAACACTGGCAACGGCATTGGTCTGTGAAAAGCTCTTCGGCGTTCCTGTTGCTGAGATCTTTGCAGGCATTGAGGACGAGGCGTCTGAAGCTCTGCGCCAGCGTGTTTGCTTGCTTGCCGAGCAACTTGAGAAACAGCCGAGCAATGCCGTCGCGCGGAAGCGTCAATTTCTGGACGCGTTGCGGTCGAGAAATGCTCCTCACGCGACGAAATGAGGTTGATGGAAGACAATGGTCGCTACCTCGCAGTTCACCCGACGACCTATGGGCTGGGATTCGCTGTCTTAGAACGAGATCTCCGTTTGATTGATTGGGGAGCGTATAGGGCAAGGGCCGATAAAAACCAGACATCCTTACGCTTTCTTGAGCGACTTACCCGACGCTTCCAGCCTTGCGCGGTGCTGATCGAGACTCGCGAACGACGAGAACGACAGCGCAGCGTGCGCATCCAGCACTTCATAGATTCGGTACGAACCTCTGCTCGCCAACAGGGAATCGTCCTGAAGGGTATTTCGCACAGAAAGGTACGAAGGTTTTTCGAGGCTCAAGGCGCAATGACCAAACAGGAAATTGCACTGTGTATTGCGGAATTGCTTCCAGAACTTTTGCACTACTTGCCACCTAGACGTAAAGCGTGGATGCCCGAACATGGACACATGGGAACTTTTGATGCTATTGCGCTCGCTCTGACACACTTTAACGCCGATGAAAATATTTTCCACGACCGCATCCAACCTCGCCCATAAAGAAGTACGCTATTCGGCCTTTTAGTTTTTGCATGGTACGAGGATAATAGACAGCTCCATGTAAAAGACTTGGCATGCCTTTCAAGCATTCCAAAGGACGACATTGGTCACTAAACTTCTTTACCGTCTGATTCAGTCGTGATACATTGTTGCACTCATACTACACACCAATCGGAGGCAGGTGATGAAGGCTGATAGCTTCTGGACAAATACCTCAGCGCTGTCTCTCTCGGCTAGAGATCCCATCCAGGCCGTCGTTCAGAAAGCGCGAGATATTGTTTTGCGCTTTATGGAAGCTGGTAATAGTCCGCCTTTCGATGCACTTGAACTCGCGGACTTTGTTGGGATTACGGTTGTGCCCAGTGTCGAGGTAAGGGATGCGCGAACTGTATACGTAGCAGGCCGTCCCCATGTGGAATTTAATCCTAATCGGCCGAAGAACCGCCTTCGATATTCTATTTGCCACGAAATAATTCACACTCTATTCCCAGATTGGAAGGATGAGATCCGTTATCGATCCACTCACCAAGACATGAAGGGCGACGGATGGCAGTTGGAGATGCTGTGTAATATTGGCGCTGCTGAACTCTTAATGCCGATCGGGACCTTCTCTGAACTACAAACCCAAGACCTCGCCATAGACAATTTGCTGAAACTACGACTCTCGTATGAAGTGTCAGTTGAAGCGCTCCTGTTGCGTGTAATAAAACTAACGAAGGCTCAGGCGGCTTTGTTTAGCGCCTCGCGTATTCAGGACTCAAATCGATACCGAATAGACTACTGCGTCCCGTCGGCCACGTTTCCCACTGGTATTCCAAACGGGATGCGCCTGCCATCAAGCTCGATCATTGGAGATTGCACAGCGATCGGCTTTACAAGCAAAGGCGTTGAAACGTGGCAGGCGGGTCAATCTTCCTTAAAAATCGAGTGCGTAGGGATTCCTCCCTACCCGTATCAAACGTATCCGCGTGTGATTGGGGTCGCAACGCGAACTGAAAAGACATCGACAAAGCAAATCAATGAGCCAATCCGGGTCAAGGGAGACGCTACGGCTCCACGAAAGGGCGGTAACCGTATCGTTGCGTTTATTGTTAACGATAAAACACCACGGTGGGGTGCCGGGTTCGCGTTAGCTGCTCGTCGGAAGTGGCCGCACATTCAGGATGAATTTGTTAGGTGGACAGAGAAGAGTCCCACGCATCTCAGACTCGGCAACATTCACGCCATCGAGATCGAACCGACACTGATTGCGGTAATGTTGATCGCTCAACGCGGGTATGGTGATTCACCAAAACCACGTATACGGTACAACGCTTTGTATGAAGGATTAGAAAAACTCGCGAGCCTGGCGAAGGAGCGCGGTGCAAGCATTCACATGCCGCGATTAGGTAGCGGTCAGGCGAGAGGTCACTGGCCTATCATCGCTGAGATGATTGAACAGTCACTATCAAAACGCGACATTGAAGTTACGGTATATGATTTACCTAATGCTGAGCCGAAACAGGAGGCGCAAGGCCTTCTTAGTTTTTCAAATACGGCAGCTGTCTGAGTCTCTGAGCCTCACCTGAGGGGATACGCGTTGGTTAACCTCATTCTCATCCTTACTGGCCCCATAGCAGCGGGCAAATCGGAACTGACGGCCGCATTGGAACAGCGATTCGGTTTTCAGACCCTCAAAACGCATGAGCTATTGAAAGACATAGCTGCGAAGCAATCCGAACAAACAAGAGGATCGTTGCAAGCTTTCGGCGAAGATCTGGATAAGAAAACAAAGGGTGCGTGGGTTCGAGATGGCCTCATAAAGCTCGCGGATACATTGCCTCCGGAGTCGATGGTCGTAGTAGATTCCGTGAGGATTGCGGGTCAAATTGAGTTTATACGTGGAGCTTTCGGTTTGCGCGTTCTTCATGTCCACCTCACTGCCCCGCTAGACGTACTCGAACGACGTTTCAAGAAACCGCGCAAGAAGGGGTTCAGGGAGGCTCGGACATATGAGGAGGCAAAGAACGATTCCACTGAGCAGCAAGTTGAGACGCTCGCTCAGATTGCTGACATAGTAATTGATACAAAACGTTCATCCGCGAGCGATGTCGTCGTGCGTGTTGCATCGCACTTGGGTCTGTATGGCCGAGAGTACTCTCGTCTCGTCGATGTTCTCGTAGGCGGTGAGTACGGCAGCGAAGGCAAAGGCCATATCGCCTCTTATCTAGCGCGGGAGTATGACATCTTAATTCGGGTTGGCGGTCCAAACGCTGGCCACAAAGTTATTTCCCCACCTTACACATTTCATCAGCTGCCATCGGGAACGCGAGCCTCGGAAGCGAGTCTAATCATTGGGCCAGGGGCGGTTATTAGCGTCCCAAGTCTCATGAAAGAGATTGGAGACTGTCAGGTAGACACCAGCCGACTCGCTATCGATCCGCAGGCAATGATCATCGAGGACGGGGACAAGATCGGTGAAGGCGCGCTCATTGAGGAGATTGCTTCAACGGGCCAAGGAGTTGGCTACGCTACAGCCCGCAGAATTATCAGCAGAGGAAAGTACGCCGATACGACAAGTAAGAACGTTTCTAGAAGCCGCAGAATCGAAAAAATTCCTGTCAGACTCGCGAAGGATGTAAAAGAACTAAGGCCATTCATTCGTTCCACCTACGAAGAGCTTGAAAAAGCGTTTTCTGAACGAAAGAAGATATTTCTCGAGGGGACTCAGGGTACTGGTCTCAGTATTTACCATGGCTTTTACCCGCATGTAACCTCACGGGATACAACTGTCGCAGGGTGCCTAGCCGAGGCAGGGATTTCGCCAAGCCGAGTTCGAAAAGTGGTCATGGTTTGCCGAACATATCCGATCAGGGTCGGGAATGCTCCGGGAACCGGAAAGAGCTCTGGCCCAATGGCACAAGAGATAAGTTTGGCTGAAATTTCGCGACGCTCAGGAATTCCGTTGCGAAAACTTAGAAAGACGGAACGCACATCAACCACGAACCGGGAGCGACGGATTAGCGAATTTGATTGGTCTCTAATTCGTAAGGCGGCGTCGCTGAATGCGCCAACGGACATCGCATTATCATTTGTAGATTACATAGACGCGCAGAACGAGAATGCGCGGCGCTTTGACCAGTTAACGGAACAGACGATTCGTTTCATAGAGGAAGTCGAGCGGGTAACCGCCGCGCCGGTTTCATTGATATCCACTCGATTCCACCCTCGCAGCATCATAGATCGGAGGACTTGGTAGGAGTGGCTATCACCCCGGACCGGCTGTGCGAGTTATACCCGCGTGTCTATCACATGGCCGAGGAGGGCGCTTGGGATTCGATACGTCAACGCGGGCTTCTAAGCACTACGGCACTTCTAGACCTGTTCGAAATTCACGGCAATGATCGTATTCCAATTGAAAGCCAACATCGGCCACAGTCAGTCATACTGCGACATCCGGTTCATGGCCAGGTTGTTATCCGCGATCAAATACCCATGAGGGAAAGTTCGCTAAGGCAATGCTTAGTAAACATGACCCCTCGGCAATGGTATGAGTTCCTAAATCGGCGAACCTTTTTCTGGATGACTGAGGAACGGCTTTTGACGTTACTTGCAGCCAGAGCCTATCGGGATCGAACTCACTGCGTTTTAACCGTAGACACCACAAGATTGGTCGCCGCCCACGGAGATCGTATTCGCCTATCACCGATCAATTCAGGAAGTACGATTTATCGCGCTCAGCCGCGCGGTCGGCAGACTTTTCGCACACTGCCGGAGTATCCGTTTGAGGAGCGTAGAAGATTACGCGGCGTCAGAAGCGCCATTGCGGAGATGTGTGTGGACTATGGCGTACCGGATATAGCGAACTTCATTATAAGGGTCGCTCATATGCGCGGCCCTGCAGAAACAGAAGTCATTTTGGAGTGATTCTTTACCCGAAGTCGAGGAAATCGAGGATCGTCGCCACCATGCGTTCGGATGGCCTTACGCGTCCGTTTTCCCAGTAGCACACCGAATCCTCAGTGACGCCGAGTCGCAAGGCCACATCCTTCTGTCGGAGTCCGATGTCTAGCCTCTTCGCTCTCAGCCGGTCACCGATAGTCCTGATTTCTTTCGGATAGCGCGAATCCTTAGGTTTTTCGGCAGTAATCGCGAAGTGGCAAAAAGGCAACGCAGGGGTGCCCATGCGGTTTTTGGAATGACCCAACGCGCGAATGCCGCTGTACGCCACTTCAGATTCAGCGTTACGTCGGACGCATCTCCGGCCCGCTGCTCGATCGCATCGACATTCACATCGATGTTCCCGCCGTGCGCTTTCGTGAACTCACCGGCGACCCGCCGCTGGATGCGGAAGACTCAGCGGCAATTCGTCAGCGAGTTATCATGGCGCGCGAGCGACAGCGTCAACGATTTGTGGCCGAAGGAATCTACGCAAACTCGGCGATGACTCCGCGCCTGATACGAAAATATTGTCGAATCGATTCTGAGAGCGAGACGATGCTGGAACGCGCGATGGCGCGATTGGGATTATCGGCGCGCGCTTACGATCGCATCTTGAAGGTCAGCCGCACGATCGCCGATCTGGAAAACTCAGACGATATTCAATCCAGCCACGTCGCAGAAGCCGTCCATTATCGATCTCTCGACCGAACTTACTGGACCTAGACTCGGATTAGTTACGACTTACTCACGTCGATGAAATAGAGATCGGTGGCTACCGCAAATTCGTCCTTCTTGAGTGGCGTCTTCATTGTCTGCCAATTTACGGTTGGCCGAATAGTTTGCCAGCGCTCTTTTGTTCCGACGCGCACCGGCATGGCAAAGCCCGGCTCATCAACCTTCCAGCGATACGAAACCGAGCCCGCAGTTTCATCAAACTTCAACTCGAGCTTGGGAATTGCCGTGTGGCGCAGATATTGATCAAAGACCGGCGTCAGATTCATCTTCGTCTTCTGGTTGAACCAGGCCACGATGTCTTCGGTCATGATCGTTTGATACTTGAAATGCTGATAGAACTCTTTGAGCAACGCCCACCAGCGCGCATCGTCGTTGACCACGCTGCGCAGCGTGTTTAGAAACAGCGCCCCCTTGAAATACATATCCTGCGGCGGGGTGGCATTAATTCCTCGTGGCGCAATTATGGGTTGCTGATTGCGGACCTTTGATTTGTACCCGTTTGTGTATTTCAGCCCGTCATCCTTGCCATACATGTATTCGACATAGAGACATTCGAGATAAGTAGTCCAGCCTTCATGAATCCACATGTCGGAACGATCGGCCGCGGTAATGCTGTTTCCGAACCACTCGTGCCCGCTCTCATGAATTATGATGAAGTCAAAGCGCGGCGAAATACCTACGCCCGTCCAGTCGCGCTCGAGATAGCCGTTCGCGAAATGATTTCCATACGTCACCGCACTCTGATGTTCCATTCCTGAATAAGGCGCCTGGATCAATTTGTATCCGTCCTTCTTGAATGGATATTCACCGAAGTAATGCTGGTACGCCTCGATCATTCCTTTCGCCTGCGCGAACTGTTTCTTCGCTTTTTCCAAATCCTCAGGCAAGGCATAAAAATCCAACGGCACGTCGCCGACGTGATCTGAGAAGTGTGCGTACTTGCCGATATTCAGCGACACGTCGTAGTTGTTGATCGGATATTGGACCAGCCAGTTCCAGCGCGTGTAGCCGTCACCCAGATCCGTCTGGCCGATGAACTTTCCGTTCGACACGTCGGTCAGGCCGTTGGGAATGGCCACGCTGATTTCCATCGACTGCACTTCATCCTTCCACTGGTCTTTGTTGGGCCACCAGATGCTGGCGCCCTCGCCTTCACAGGCCGTGAAAATCCAATCGCGGCCGGCCGGATCTTTGCCAAAGGTAAAGCCGCCGAAACGGCCGATTGTCTGCGGCGTTCCGGAGTAATAAAAATCGATGGCGTAAGTCTGGCCGGCTCTCAAGGTCTCCGGAAAGTCGACGAATACCGCACCTGAATCGCGCGAATACGTGAGTTCCCGCGCGCTAATTCCCGAGATGGGACGGGACGCCGTATAAACAATCTTGTCGATCTTTAAGTTCTCGTAAAGGTCGAGCTGAATGCGCTTGTCGTCCTGCAGCATTTTGAAGCGAATGGTGTTCTTGCCGCTAATCAATTTCTTCTGCGGATCGACACGCACGTCGAGGTGATAGAAAAGCAGATCGTTGTTCGCGCGATAACGGCCGTACTCTCCGCGCAGGATGTTTGCGTGAGTGGGTGGCTGCTGCGCGGGAGGTGTCTGGGCCAGGGAAATAATCGTGACCGCTGCAAGCGAAACGAGCATCACGACGAATCGATAAATAACTTGTTGAAGCATGCGCACTACTCTAACCGATGACTTCGAGTCGTTTCTAATCCACGGACACTTCGCTTTCGGGAAATTCGACCCTCAGATTGGATTCGCGAAAATTAGACCTTATTGATGGTGCCGCGACAATTCTTCGCGCCACAGAAGCAACGCTTCGAATCAGGATGCAGGGTCTGCTCGTAATCGATAGAGATTTCTTCGCCCGCATGAATGTCGCGGAGAGCGAAGAACAGCACGTGGCCGTACACTGTCCGCATGAACGCATTGGGCTCGCAGCAATGGTTGATGTAATGCGTGCCGTTACCGCCGTAACTGCCGTCCAGGCTGAAGCGGCCATCGATGTCACAAATGCGAAGAAAGCGCCGCTTGCGCGCGCGCTTCCTTGCTTCTAAATCCGTGATTCGCTCTCCCGTGTATTCGGCAATCTTCCTTCCGCGTTTGAAATGAATCGTAGCGAAGCAGCCTTTGCCGTTGATGAGTGATTTCCGGATTGCGAGACCGGGAGCGATTTTTGTGGTCATCTTAGATTTCGATTTGCTCGAAATCTCATTGTAAGAGAGCCGGCGGGATCAATCGAGCTGCGCGAGACGTTCGGCCGACTGGTTTGGCGCAGGCCTCGTTGCGAGCGGAGCCTCAATCGCGTTTGGAGTGTCCGGGGTTCGGTTTCTGGTTAACTGGAAACTTTCCCATCACCACCTCCGAATTTCGATTCGGCCTTACCACAATTGCGCCCATCGTTCTCTCGGGAATGAAAGACGGGATGGTCGAGACTGATTCTTGAAAACCAATGCTGGCCAGGAATGCCAACCCGGCGGCGACGAGCGCCTTCGTCAAATAGGATACCCTGCGGCGAATCGCGCTAAGGCCAATCGGACAATCACTGGTAATGATCGAGCCATCAAATCGACGATAGAATCTAACGCAAAGCCTTCCTTCGTTTCGCGCGATCAGCGATTCGGCCTCGCTTCTGCTCATGCCGGACAGATTGTAAACGTTCAAATTGCATTGGCCGCAAAAACGCATCCGGTCTGAGCCGATCATCTGTTCCCAATCGGCCTTGCACGGCGCGGCAACCTGAACATGATCCAGCGGATTTCTAAATCGCGTCATCGACAATGTCCTCCGTTTGACGATCGAAGCCCGGACGTTCCCGAAACCTCGATCGTCAGAACGGGTTAATTGTTGGAAACTTGCGGCGCGACGTATCGAATCGATTTCATCTCAGCCAACGCTGCGAGCTTCTCAATCGGCAAACGTCCGATCACCATCTTCGCGGTCTTTGGATCGACCACGATTTCGAACCCAAGTTCTTTCAGCTTAGCCATGGCCTCATCTGATTTGTCGATAAACCAAATCTGAATTTCAGCTTTGCCGTTGTGAATGAATTTAGATTCATCGGCGGCCGCGGGTTTCTTTCCTTTCAATCGATCGATCACGGCGAGCACCGAGGGATGGAATCTCGACTGCAAATCAGCGCGCTTCTTTTCTTCCGGCGAGAGACGGCTTATCGTATCCGCCTCGCTCGCGCCATCGATCGCAAAATTGCCGCTTACCGTGGCTTGCTTCGGCGGAGGTGCAGCACTACCAACGCTCTGGCCACTGCCGGCCCCACCGCCACTGCCACCGCCGCCACCTGAGCGCGTGGCTTTGGTTTTTTCCGTCACCATCGGCCGCATGACCATAGGCTGACTAACGGCCATGGAAGTGATGAGCCTGCCATTCATCGGCATCTCCTCGTCCTTACCAAATACTGCGGTACGGTTCACACCTTCCGGCACTTCGATCGGAACATCGACGCGCCGCGGCTGGCCACCATCAGTCACGATCATTTCTTCAACGGCCACAAATGATGTGAACTGAGTCATCAAGCGATAGTCCAGACCCAGTTGAAGTATGTTCTGCTTCACGTCGTCTTTCATTGTGCCCCATTGAGCGCCCTTGAAATCCTGGCTCATGAGATCGTCGACACGTGTACGCGCCCACAACGTCGCCAGCACGTCGTGCTGAGACTGCGCAGAGAAATCGACCGGAATTTCGCGCACGAAATCGCGGCCCGACATTTTCCCTTTCAAGCGAATAATGCCTTTGCCGGCGCCCGTGTAACGACCAGTGAGAATGACCGGCTTAGCGCTGAAAAGATCTGGAATCATCTTCGGATAAACATCGGACACGGGTATTCCATTCCAGTCCACCGAGATGTCAGTTAACAACGGATTGCGCACGCGTTCATGCATGCGGCGCGCCGCTGCCGAGCCATCATCGTTCAACCCAACGTACTCAACTTCACCACGCCCATACTTCGCCATGCCGTCGAGCAGGAAGCGATTTACGCTGCTGCCGATACCAAAGGCAAAGACGCGAGCGTTCGGATGCTTCTGAACTTCGCCGATGATTTCCATGTCGTTACCGACATAGCCATCAGTCATGAAAACCACGATGCGGACGTGGTCTTGCGCGTCCGACGGATCCATCGAAGCCTTGATTGCCTTCATCATTTCGGTGCCGCCGCCGCCCTGCCGACTTTCGAGAAATGCCTGCGCTTTCGCGAGATTTTCTTTCGTTGCCGGCACCGGTTCCGGAAACAGAATGTGTTCGTCACCAGAGAAGGTAATCAGGTTGAACGTGTCATAAGAATAGAGACTGTCGAGCGCCAACTTCATCGTCTCTTTGGCTTTCTCAATGGGAAAACCTGACATCGATCCGGAAGTGTCGAGCACGAACACGAGTTCTTTCGGCGTCACGTCTTCAGCCGTTACGCGATCGGGCGGTTGCAGAATCAAAGTGAAAAACCCGCCTTTGTCAGACGAATGCGTCAACAGCGCGTCGGAAATTTTCTTACCCGCGACGTCGTAACGAAGGATGAAGTCTTTGTTGGGAATCGTCGCCTGATCTTTCAGTCGCACGACCGCGCGATGATCGTCTGGACGCTCGATATCGATGTCATGCGTCTTTGAAGTCAAACCATCGATCGGCACTCCTGCATCAACGGCTACTTCGATCGAAACGTCGTGACCCGCGCGCATGCCTTCGGGAGCAGGCCTCGGCGTGATGCGCGAAGCATCAGGAACTCGATCCGTATCAGGCGCGAAACCATTGCCCTGCGCGCCGGTTGGATTGCCCGGAACGTAGCGTGGTCCGACCACCATCGGAAAACTGAATTCGTACGCGCCATCTTCGTACTTCAAGGTCTCGACATAGCTGATCGTGATCTTGATCCCTTCGCCCGGAAGAATATTCGCCACCGACTGCGTAAAGATATTGGGTCGTTCCTGATTGAGCAGGCTGGCAGTTTGGCCGTTGTTCTTCGCGGCTTCGTAGACAGCCTCGGCTTCTTCGCGTCTGAGAATCTTTCCGCGCACGGTTCGATCGCCAACAATCATCGTCATGTCATCGACCGCTGCGTTTTGCGGCAACGGAAATGTGTAGACGGCTTCGATCTTTTCTTTGAAGGGATTTTCGAATTCCTGCGTAACTGTCGCACGCGCCAGGAATCCGCTGATTTCCCCTTTCACCTCGGTGTGCTTTAGAGGACAGATCGCCTTTGTGTTTCCGCTTGAATCGACAACCTGAAGCGAACCTTGCGTCGCGACATTCTGCGCCGAGGCGACAGAGCCCGCACTTCTTAGAAGTTCCAAGCCGAACAATGACGCTGAAGTTGCTACGATTAGTAAAAGGGATTTGAAAAGGAATTTGCGATGCATCGTTTTCTCCTTGAACACGTTAGCTGTCATCCGCCGCTGAGCCAACGGTTAAAAACGTTTGGTTAGAAACTCAGCTTCATCTTCTTGTGCCCTGGGGATAGAACGTCCGAGAGGCGAGACCTTGCACGGAATTTAACTCGCGACAATGAGAATTTGGAGTGCGCCGGCAGAGCGAAGCGGCGACGGCGCTGTGGATTCGCATCGATGTCGATCCAAAGCGGTGTCGCGCTACGCTTGCCACCGCGCTCCAAATTGTTCTCAATATAAGTTGAAGTTGTATTCCAACTGCATGTGCGTCGGGACGGTTTGGCCGTTGCGAACAGCCGGAACAAAGCGAATCTGTCGCGCCGCGGCGATCGCCCTTTCCGTCAAGCCACAACAGAGCGTCTGCACGGCGCGGATATTTGTGACCTCGCCAGTGCGCGAGAACACCACGCTCAAAATCACCGTGCCGGCGATTTGATTGCGCCTCGCTTCCTCGGTGTATTGCGGCTCAGGTTTCGAGAGCACACGAGCGCGGACATCAACTTCCGATTGACGAAAGACCCGCTCGATGTCGGTGTTTGGATTGTTACCTAGCGAACCGCCCTTGCCACCGCCGCCAGGTTTGTTTTCGTTGCCGCCAATGTTGCCCTTCGTGCCTGGACCAAATCCCGGCCCGTCGCCTTCGCCAATCCCTATGCCGTGGTTTGTTCCAACACCCCCACCATCGCCTGGACCATTCGAAGGCGTGGTGGACTTCGATCGCGGATCGCCGTAATTCGGAAACGGCAGATTCTTCCAGAGCACTGGATCGATATCGATTCCGGCTGCCGGCAAAGTCTGCGGAAGGGCGCGAGCATACGTAGTTGGTATCGGCGCCGGAATAGCCGAAGGTACCGGCGGCCGTCCCTGGGAAGGCGGCAATGGATCATTCATCCCGCCGCTGCCACCGCCATGCGATCGCGCCGCCTCAGCACGCGAGCCTTCGCCGCGGCCACGTTCGAAACCAACGCGGCCATTTTCGCCCGCGCCGACTCCTGTCTGTGCATCGCTTCGCCTTGTGTCGTTTAGATCGATCGTCATTGTGCGTACGAACTCCTCCGGTTCATCCGTCACCTGCGGAGTTCGATGGCGTCGCTCCAGAACGAGTACGCTGATAGCTACGGCGAGCACAATGCCCAAAGCCGTCAGCAATCCCGACGCGAGATGCGGCCAAGTCAGTCCAGCGCTCAGTTGGATTCGAGCGCGTTCGATCAGAATTTTGGTGAATGTGACCGGGTGGCGTTGAAAGCGAGGCCAGGCGCGGCGACCTCGCTCGATCAGAAATCGAAGCTCTGCGCTTAGTCGCAAAACCAACGGCTGATCGCTGATCAGTGTCGGAGAGTAGCCGTACCTCTCATGCGATTTGGCTTGACCAAGAGCACTTCCGTCAATCGGACAAAATCCAAAGTGATTCTCAAATTGTTCGGAACACGCTGGGCATGTTTTCATCACAAGCTCCTCGTTCTGGCGGACGTGGACTATGGTGGGGAGAACTCTTGCATCTGAAAAGCGCGCGAACGCGACACCTTGAAAGCAGGCGTGCGGAGTAATGACGAGCAGTCGCTCGCCGGCTAAATAGACCGCGTCAAAGACGGGGAGACTTAATGGATATTACGGGAGACGAGTGAAAAGTTACGGAAGAAAACTTGGTTAAAAAGTTCGGGCTTTAATTTGTCTGGGCAAATTCGATTGGCTATTTCAATCTCAGACTGCGCGCGATGAGATCCGTCTGATTGCGAATACGCAAGAGCTTGTCGCGCATGCCGGTAAACCTCAAGACATAAATGGTCGAGCTGTCACCCTGCAGATAATAGGTGCGGCCGGACATCGGCTTGCCGCGCTCTGTGAATTCATATGACAGCGTCATGCCTAACAATCGACCCGAGAATGGTTCTTCTTTGCCATCGACATAGCCCGGCAGATAGCGCGTCTTTTGATCCTGATCGCGACGCGCGAATTCTCTAACCGTCAGTCCCTGCTCCAGCGCTTCTTTACGAATGCGCAGGTAACCGTCGTTGCGATCGCCATAGATGAATTCCGTATGTTGATGAACTTCGTCCGGCTCGTCGGTTAATTTCCAGGTCGCCGACGGAAGATTGATGGTGTAATCAACCTTTGGACTTGTGTAGCTGTGTTCCTGAGCGCTGGCAGTCCGTGGAAACGCGATACCGCCCAATGCCAGAAGACCAACAATTCCGAGAAGACTAGTTATCGATCGCAATGACTTAACCTCCGTGAGTTTCCGTCGTGTTTGACCTGTATTCAGATGCCCGCTGAGCAAACCCTGTTGTCTAAAGTCTGCTGGGCAGAGGGTGTAGGGTGTAGTTCCAATCAATAATGACAACTCACAGGCTAACCATCAATCTTCTCGCGGCCGTTGATACACTCAACACCCTGCACCCAACGCCCTAAACTCAACACTCTACACCTCGTACCCTGTTTCGATCGCCTGTCGCTGTGCCAGAACAAGTTCCGCGATTCCCTTCCTGGCCAGGTCAAGCAGATTGTCCATCTGTTCGCGCGTGAAGGGCGACCCCTCCGCGGTTCCCTGCACCTCGATGAAGCGTCCATCGCCGGTGCAGACAACGTTCATATCAACTTCGGCGCGTGAGTCTTCGTCGTATTTCAAATCGAGGAGAGGTACGCCGTCAACTACGCCGACGCTGACTGCGGCTACCTCGCTGATGATCGGCGATTTCTTGATCTTGTTTTCTTTCATTAGCCGCTTACAGGCAATCGCAAACGCCACGTAGGCGCCGGTGATCGCCGCGGTGCGCGTGCCCCCGTCAGCTTGCAGCACGTCGCAATCCAGCGTGATGGTTCGCTCGCCGATCAACTTACGGTTTGCGATCGCCCGCATCGAACGGCCGATCAGTCTTTGAATTTCGTGCGTGCGTCCGGATGGACCACCGCGGCCAATCTCGCGCGAACTTCGCGTGTGCGTCGCGCGCGGCAACATGCCGTATTCGGCGGTGACCCAGCCTTCGGTTCGTTGATTACGAAGATGCGGCGGCAATTTATCTTCGACTGATGCGGCGCAAATCACTCGCGTGTTGCCCATTTCGATCAGCGCCGAGCCTTCGGCATTCGCCAGAAAGTTCGGTGTGATCCTGACGCTGCGCATTTGATCAAGTGCGCGGTTGTCTGTGCGAGTGAGTGTCATTCGATTTTATCCACAGATTACGCAGATTTCGCAGATAAGGACCAACAGTCACACGAGCAAAGCCACCGCAGAGCGCGCCATTCTTGCCATTGCCAATCTGTGTAATCTGCGTAATCTGTGGATTAAGTCCTTAGTTTGTCCTCTCCCCAAACCTCGACCGCTTCCAACCTCGACGGCTTTGCGCCAAGAAACCTTTCGGCAACCCGCGCGAATCTTTCGGCTGCATCTGTCACGTAAAAGTGATCCAAATCATCGCACAGGTGGCGTTCGAGCGCACCAGTTGGCATAGTCGCTCGCGCGAGTCCTTTTTCTTTTAGCAGAGACTTTACTTCCGCCGCTGTGGCTTCGCCCGAATCGATTAGCTTCACGTCATTACCGACTGATTTTTGAATTACTTCGCGCAGGATCGGGTAGTGAGTACAACCCAGAACCAGCGTGTCGATTTTCGATCGCAGATCACTCAAGTAGGTTTCCGCAATTGTCTGCGCCACATCGTTGTCCGCCCAGCCCTCCTCCGCCAGCGGCACAAACAAGGGACAAGCCCGCTCGATTACTTCGACCCTATCATCCACTTTCCTGATGGCTTGAGCGTAAGCTCCGCTGCCCACAGTCGATTCAGTGGCAATCACGCCGATGGAGCGCCCGCATCTTGCGGACGGTTCGCGCGCATCCTGCGCGCTCTTTGTTAGGTTCGCCTGTTCATTCTGCGACACCGCTGCCCTCGCGCCCGGCCCAATCACGCCGACGACATCGATCTTCAACGCTGAACGAATCGCCGGCAGCGCCAACGCCGACGCAGTGTTACACGCGACGACCAGCATCTTGATTCCATGCGACGCGAGGAAGCGCGCGTTTTCTACCGCGTATCGCTCGACCGTTGCCAGAGACTTTGTGCCATAAGGCACCCGGGCCGTGTCGCCGAGATAAACGAATCGTTCATTCGGCAGATGCTCATGCAGCGCGCGATAGACGGTCAGTCCGCCTACGCCGCTGTCGAAGATTCCAATTGGTAACGCAGTGTCCATTCGCAGATTACACGACGAAATAAGATCCGCAGATTACACAGATTACACAGAAACAGAAAGGCACAAGACTGCAAACTATAATTCTCTTTGTGCTTTCTTTTGCCCCTTTGTGGCTTGTTCTTAATCTGTGGAATCTGCGCAATCTGCGGATTGGTGGTTTTGTGCTTCCTGCTTACTGCTCACTGCTCACTGCCTACTGCTTACTGTTTCTGGTGGAGGCGCCGGGAATTGAACCCGGATCCAAAAGCCAACGCCGAAGGACTCTACATGCTTAGCTGCTTCTCTTTTTATGAGAGCCTTGCGGCCCTCACAAGTTTTGCCCAGTTCCAACTAAGTGAATCAGCAAGACGTTGGTACGGGCTAGTCCGGCTTTGGTCTCACCCATCGCCACGGACCGAAGCGATGGGCCAGCTCATCTAAGGTGACATCTCCATCCGCGCGCATGAGCAACTTGCGGCGGAGACGCTCACTGGCTAATTAGGCAGCGAGAGCTAACTCGTTAGAGTTCGCATTTGTGTTTCCCTGTTTTTTTTATAACGAGCTGTACAGAGCCAGCACGGCATGCATCGCGACGGACGTTACGGCCCCTGTCGAAGCCTGTCGCCCCCAATCGTGAAGCAGAATGATTATAGGGGATGGGAGGAGGGATGTCAGGTTTGGTTGGTCCCACGATTTCATTGAAAATATGCAGCCGAGTGACTCAAGACCTCCGATGTGGCGGTTCTTACTCGCCGCGCCACCCAAAATCTCGACGTAGCTGCTGAGTTCTCAACCAAATAACTTAAGTCGGGAGTAAGCAACTGCGAGTCAATCTCGACCTGAAGCTCAACGGCCTTTGCGGGATCTGTGCGAACCAGCATTGAATTGCCCCTTCGATCCATAGGTACAACCGGCGAAAGCGTGACTCTTTTCAATGCAACAGATTCGAATTGATTGACGAGATCGCGAAATGAATGAACATTCCCTCGGAGCCCCAACTCACCCTGCTCGAAGCTGTGCAACTCACCCTTCAGTTCAATGAGAATGCTCTTAGCGTTCGCCAAATCTCGACGGAGCTTATTGGTCTCGATTAGGGCTGCTGAAATGTTGCTCTCAAGCCTTTTGAACGTAGTGTACCCAAGCCATCCCGCCAATGAGCCAATCGCGGCCAGACCAATCGCTACCGATGCGTAGTCCGCCAAATACGCAGCGACAACTAAGATCAGGGTCATCCCGCCAACCCACAGGCTTGTCAGCATGAGTCTGCGCTTACCTTCGTTAAGTGTTTCTGCTTCCCGGTCAGCTTCGCGAATGTTTTTGGCCAAAGTGCTGCATTCCTCGTTCGTAACGTTAATAGTTTCCTGTATTTGATCCTTAATGTCGGGCGTGTATCCCTTCCTGCTGCCAAACTCGAAGACCACTGCGTCCTTCGCCAACTGCTTGGCGCAGCGCTGCAATATCTCCAAGCTTCTTCTTGCTGACAAACGGCCGTCGTGAACTAATCGAAGTATCGAGCGCGACTCGACTCTTTGCATATCAATCGCCGGTTCAGGCTGCGGCGACCCTATGAATTCGGAGTTCGACGGCTCAAGCACTCCGATGGAATAGTCCGAATCGCCGCTTTTAGAATCACTATGGTCAAGTTGCATTTCGAATGTTTTTATTCGTGATTCAACTCGACTGATCGCGTCAATTTCGTTAGTGACATTTTGACGCAGCCGGCCGCGAAAGTCATCAAAGTCTTTCCGTAAGCCGCGATACGCCGTATCGCTCTGTATCTGATTAATTGATTCCGGCCGCAGCCAGAAGGCCTCTTTCGCTCTTTCCAAGGCGGCGAGTCTGTCTCCTGCGAGTGCGAGTTGATGACCGTGCTCAACCTTCGCCAGCCAGTGATACGGCATTCCTTCATGAGCTGCTTCCGCATACTCCAAAGCTAGATCCATCTCGCCAAGCCTTTCGCTAGCCCGTGCTGCAAGAACATTACATGCCATTGTTTCAAGATCGAGTTCGGCTTCTTGCGCTGAGGCTACCCGAGCACACAGCAAAGCGACCTGACGCCCCTTCTTGCAATGTGCCCGCTGGCCGGTTGCAATTAAGAGCCGGGCCAACCAATAGCCCAGAACGATGTCGAGCGGCACTAACTCTGTCGCCTTGGTTAAGTGATGAATAGCGACCTGTGGAAGATGCAGTTTCAACGCGGCCAACGCCTCCTTCGCATGGTCCGCTGCGAGCATCTTTAACGGTTGATTGTTAGGTCTGTCGGTGGATCTACCTGGAGCATTTGCAAGTTCCTCAAGCTTAATCGGCGAGTCTTCCAAACGTCTTTCAACGTCGTCGCCAACATCCAATTCCCCCTCATCGACTTCGACGAAGAGCTCAATCAGGCGTGCCAGAACCTCATTGAAAATATCATTTGCTAAGTCATCGGTATCAGGCTCCAAATAACTCGGCGTGTGGTGAGCCCGGATCTCCGACACCCAGGCTGCGAGCTTGTGATCCTGGTAGTGTCGTGATTCGAATTGCTTACGATGCGAGCGCCCGATTAAGAAAGGTAGGATGGTCTTTGATTCTTCGAGGGCATGCTTGTATTCGAGATGAGTGTAACTCTCCTGGTGGTTCTCGGGACTGGTCCCATAGGTATCGCCAACCAACAACACGAACAACTCCGACTGATCAATCTCTTCGTAGCACCTACGCAATGGCGGAAAAGGATCCGCAGCATTGTCATTAAGATCAATCGCCACAACTGGTGGAATTTTCAACGCATTGATCTTCGCTCCGAGCTCAGCCCTGAGGAGTTGAAACTCGCCGAAACGACTAGCGAGGAAAACTTGCAGCTTGCGAATGGCCATCGATCTGTTGAGCGCCCTCCGGTTGTAAGGTCTTTCGTGAAGACGAAAGTGCGAGGTTGAACGCCCGCAGTATATTAGCTTTCTTCTCGAAAGCAAGAAATTCTGTTCGCTAACGTTGCTGCGGTAGAGGCTCCGGTCAGCTTTCTGCAACCAGCAGGACGCGGATTCTTTGCCAGCGTCTGCAATGCGACGATTATTCGATTGTGGAGCCTTGATGGAAGGTCTTTGAGGTCTTCCTCCGCAGCGCGTTCGAGGAAGACGCGATACATAATTATTTGCCGGTGCGTGCCGCAAGATATTCTTCAAGCGGACGGTAGCTCAGCTTCTTTTTTCGAGCGCGCTTCAGCCATGCAACATCCTCGGCATCTTCGGCCCGTTCCGAAAGCTCTTCATAATCTTTGATGGGAACAATGACAGCCACAGGTTTGCCATTGCGCGTGACGATCTCGGGTTCGCGGTTCGTACTCATGGCCAGTCATTATGCGCCAGCGCGAAAAACCCAGCAAGGATGTTAGCAAGTCCGCGCAGCGGACGAATGACAATAGCCCACCGATTCATCGGTGGGATCGCGTCGCGTTATGAATTCGCAGTCCGTGAAACGTACGGCTGAATCGTGTCAGTAACCCGAATGGAAGCGAGGTGGATCAAGCGCAGCTATTTGGAGTGCGCCGGCAGAGTCCCGACTTGTCGGGACGGCGACGGCGCTTTGGATGAAACCGTTGGTCGATCTGGACTGCGATCCAAAGCGGCGTCGCGCGATGCTTGCCGCCGCACTCCAAATCCAGTCGCTATCCCGACAAAGTCGGGACCCTCACCCTACCTCTCCCAAAGGGAGAGGAGAAAATCGCTCCCGGTACTGACACGGCGTCATCAAAGCGCCAACGGCGCGCGATGCAAAAGCCTGGGCCGACGGCCCAGGACAACACCAATTCAGAATATCGAGCGCTGAAGGCGCGGGATAAATTCATTGTCAGAAATTATTTTCGCCCTTTCAGGGCGAGGAGGTTCGTGGGGGACTTGATCCAGGGGCGTCGCCCCTGGCTATTACATCTCACGCCTTCAGCGTGAGGACTCGGTCTGACGCTCTGTCGCCCGCTAAAGCGGGCGCACAAATTATTTGGCTATCCGATCCAGGGGTGGCGCGCTTCGCGCTTACCCCTGGCTATTACATTTCACGCCTTCGGCGTGATGATTTGCCGCCGCTCCGCGGCTGGTCGAGGGTGGCAACCAAGAGTCGCGCGACTCATCAAGGTCTCACAAACTCCGGCGTTTCAACGTTGTCGGACTTCGATATCATTAAGTCATCGCCTTCAGCGATCTTCAGCCGGACATTCTTCATCGTCCAATCCCGCGCGTACTTGATCGTTCCGGCCATGCGGCCTTGCGCGGAAATGTTCAGCCACCTTACGTCGATGATTGGTTTCTCTCGGAGTCCTTCGGCCGAAAAGATTCTCCGCGCGCCGACGATGTTCACATTTTCGATGGTGATATTGCGAAACTCGCAGAGCCCGCGGTCAGCCGGCGTCACCGGCGTCGTCAAGACTATCCAGGAGGCCGGAACATTCTTCATGTCCTTCGGCAAAGACGTGTAGCTGTAGCTTGGATTCCAATTCAGGTTGAAGGTAAACGGCAGAAATACATTCTCCATGGTGAGATCGCGGATCAGCACGTCTTCCACAAAGCCACCGCGTGTCTTGGCTGATTTGAAGCGGATGCCTTCGAAGGTGTCGACGCCCCGGTTGTGATCGACAACTACTTTGCGAATGCCGCCGGAAGTTTCGCTGCCGAAGGTGACGAAGCCGGCGCCCGCGTGCGCAGTATTATTCCGGATCAGGACGTACTCAGTCGGACGGCTCACGCGCAATCCATCCGCGTCACGGCCCGCCTTCAAACAGATGTCGTCGTCATAAACGTCAATATCGCAGTTCTGCACCAGCACGTAGCTGGACGAGTCTATGTCAACGCCGTCGGTGCTGGGCCCGCCGTTGTCGCTGATTTTCAACCCATCCACCGTCACGTGATCGGAATAAACAACCTGTGTAGTCCAGAAGCCGGACCGCCGCAAACTTAGATTCTTTATGGCCACGTCGTCTGATTTCCAAATCACGATCAAACGCACTCGCTCACAATCGTAGTCCGCCGCCCAACGCAAGCCGCGAGGGTCATAATCGGTTCTGAGATCGCGGTACTTGTTCCACCATTTCTCTCCCTGGCCGTCGATCGTGCCGTCTCCTGAGACTTCGACATTGTGCTGGTCATTAATATTGATCAGCGCGGCGGGCCAATTCATTTCGATGCCGGCGACGCGGGTCCAAATCAGAGGGTAATCCGCATCATCCTGGCTACCGAGCAACGTAACGCCTGCATCGATTCGCAGATGCACATTACTCTTTAGAAAAAGTGCTCCGGTGACATACCTTCCGGGCTTGAAGGTTATTGTTCCGCCGCCGGCTTTCGCGCATGTCTCGATAGCTTTTTGGATCGCTCTGGTTGAATTCTGCTTTTCATCGGCGATCGCGCCGTACGAGTTGGCAGAGAAGATCCGCGCGACGTTCGGTGCGTTTCTGGCGCCGACTTCGGTGGTCCATGCCGGCAGACCATCAGCGGCTTTTGCTAAGGTGGCGTGCGCTCGGATAAGAGAACCAGCGGCAAGGCAAAGCAGTGCGCAAGTAACTCCAAACGAGATTCGCGTGCGTAGAGGGGCTTTTATCATGGCTTCGTTAGTTGCTTTCGGCTTGGGGTTAGTTGCGTGGTTACTAAACGTGAGGCGCGGCTAATTAACGACTGCAATCACTCTCCATCGACCGCATAAAAACGGGGTAGTGTCTTAGTTTGACTTTGCGCAGCTTTGCGCCTTGGCGTCTTTGCGTGAGATTAACCTCTTGATACTAGACGGTTCACGCAAAGGTGCAAAGCCGCAAAGAAAAACCGCAAAGCAGGACACTAGTAAAACAGAATCATACTTGGTGAAAATATCACTTCCTCGACTTAAGCATCGCGACACTTTGAGTGATGGTCAGATGGTCCTCGAACCGGCTCTTCGGATCGTCAACTGCTAATTTCTTGTCCGAGCTTACCATCAATGCTATAAACACGCAGACCTTGGTTCTTGTTCGTGATTCGTTTTCCAAACGCTCCGCATCCACAGGAGTTCTCATGACTAAGAGTTCCCGCCAGTTTGTCGCCTGCTGTCAGAGCATCATTCTCGTCTGCCTCATGGCTGCGCTACCTGTTCATGCGCAATCAAACCCCGTCCACTCGCAGGACGTTCTACCACATCCCGCCAACCTCGATTTCGAACAAGGCACGTTGGGCCAGGTGCCGGACGGATGGCGTTGTCCCACTCAAATAAATTTTGGCGCTGAGCTAACCGCGGAACAGCCGAAGTCAGGAAAACACGCGGCGGTACTTTATAGCAAAGAGAGCGCGGAGTCAGGCTCGAGTTTTGGAAACCTGATGCAGGCGATCGACGCCACGCCTTTCCGCGGCAGGCGCGTGCGCTTCCGAGCGTCGGTGCGAATGGAAGGTCAAATGGGGCGCGCTCAGCTCTGGATGCGCGTTGACCGCGCCGCAAACAAGACCGGTTTCTTTGACAACATGGGGAACCGCCCGATCACCTCGGGCCAGTGGCGCGAATACGAGATTGTCGGCGACATCGAAGACGATGCTGAAGTTCTGAACATCGGCATGCTCCTGCTCGGCAAAGGTAAAGCGTGGCTGGATGCCGTCTCGATTGAAGATCTGGGGAAGCTGGTGGTTCGGTCTGATCCACCCAAGCCTTTGGCTGCGCGAGGGCTCGACAATCTGATTGCGTTCACTCGCTTGTTTGGATACGTACGTCACTTCCATCCGAGTGATGAAGCGGCTGCTACCGACTGGGATGTATTTGCGGTTGAAGGAGTGCTGGCAGTTGAGAGTGCGAAGAACGTAGATGAATTAGCAGCGAGACTAAGCGAGATTTTTCGTCCCGTTGCTCCCACAGTCCGGGTATTTCGCACGGGCAAGCCGGGCGCGCTTCCTTCGGAGCTGACAGCTCCTGCAAATATCTCTGGTCTCGAGATTGTTTCGTGGCGACATCAGGGTTTTGGGCCGGACAAACCGCAAAATGCGACGTACCACAGCGAGCGTGTACGCACGCCGTTTGCTCGCACCACTTCGCAGACTTCAACTGATCCCGGCAAGCCTTTCACCGCCGATCTTGGTGGCGGCGTTTCATGTCTCGTGCCACTGGCTTTGTTCGCTGATGCGAAAGGCACTCTGCCGCACGCGTCGTCGCCTGTTCCTAAAACACAAAACGCGCTAGTCAAATATTCGGGCAACGATCGTGCGACGCGCTTAGCTGACGTAGTTCTCGCGTGGAATGTTCTGCAGCACTTCTATCCTTATTTTGATGTTGTAAAAACTGACTGGCCGCGCGCTCTGAAGGACGCGCTGACTTCCGCCGCAACGGACACCGATGAAAAAACCTTTGTCATTACTCTGAGGCGGATGGTGGCGCAACTTCATGACGGTCACGGCAACGTTTTCTATCCCGGCCAGTCCCTTGCATTCACCGTCCCCGTAATTTTCGCTTGGGTTGAAGGACGCATGGTGATCACAGACGTTGTAGCCGAAGGCGCGAACGGTTTGCGGCCCGGCGATATCGTTTTAGCAATCGACGGCAAACCAAGCGTTGAAGCTTTGGCTGAACGCGAAGCACTGATTTCCGGCGCGACGCCCCAGTGGCGCCGTTACTCGGCGATGTTTTGGTTGGCGATTGGCGCGAAGGATTCGGAATTAAGACTCGATGTGCAAGGCGAAGACGGCCAGACCCGACCGGTCGTTCTGCGGCGCACGGTAGAAACGCAGAATCTGAATGAAACGCGGCCGCCTAAAATAAGCGAACTGAAATCCGGAATCTTTTATGTCGCTCTTGATCGAATCAAGGATGAGGATTTCCAGGCAGCTCTGCCACAACTCGAAAAAGCGACGGGAATCATTTTTGATCTGCGCGGTTACCCGAGCGTCTCACCCATGGTGCTGTCGCATTTGATCGATGGTCCAGCAACGTCGGCGCGTTGGATGGTTCCCATTATTACGAGACCCGATCACCTGAACATAGTCGACTACGATACTCACGGACGTTGGGAACTTAAACCGATTGCGCCGCGGCTGAAGGCAAAAATCGCTTTTCTCACCGACGGCCGGGCCATCAGTTACGCCGAGTCTTACATGGGAATAGTCGAAGCTTACAAGCTGGCGGAAATCGTCGGCGAGCCCACCGCGGGAACGAACGGCAACGTCAACCCGTTGATGCTGCCCGGCAACTTCACCGTCGTCTGGACGGGGATGAAAGTGCTAAAGCATGATGGTTCGCAACACCACGGAATCGGGATTCAGCCGACCGTGCCGGTATCGCGAACGATTAAGGGCGTAAGAGAGAAACGCGACGAGCAACTCGAAAAGGCGATTGAGGTCGTAAGTCGATAGCCGTGGAAGATGCTAATACTCCGTTAGTGTGTTGCTCTTGTCCGCGAAAAAACAGCTTCCGGCAAACGGCCTTAGTCCCGTAGGGAAATGTTTATAGATAATGGCCCGAAACATGGATTGGGCAATCTCCGTAGGAGCGAAATATCGGGTGAATCACATTTCGCTCCTATGGAGCTAAGGTCCGTCAGGTCGGCTGCTGCTATAAACATCCGGCTCCTACAAAGCTAGACGGTCGCGATCGTTGTGCGGCGCTCTCTTCTTGCAACTTCGCAACAGGGTGATCTCAGCAACGCACGAACGGACAGGACGCACCTTAAGATTTCCTAATTCTGCAAGAGTTGAACGAACTGTTGCAGCTCCGCCAGGTTCAGATCCGAGATGGCCCACCACTCCATGCCTGAGTTGGTCCAGCGAATCAGATTGTATCCCTGACTCACCGAAGCTTGAGTCGTAGATTTAGAACTGCTTTTTGCCGGCCAGACAAAAACGTTGATGAGATGTTGCCGGCGCTGATAGACCAACGCCGCGACGGGCCGATTATCAATGTAATCGAGCCGCCCACCCTTCAATTCGAATCCCTGATCCTTTAGGTCTTTGACTGGTGGAGAAAAGTCGAGCTTGCCATCGAACCAGGGTTTGACTGTGTGCTGATCGGACGACACCACATCGGTGAGATGCTGGGCCATTAGCGAGCGGACGTGACTCGAGACGACTTCCTGCGCGACTAACGTGTCTGAAGATGGCCGATTTAGAATTACGACCGTTGCCCAAACCGCCAACAAGATGACCGCGAGCGAAGCGGCAGCCATCGACCAGCGCCACCGGGATCGCGTTGCCGGTTTCTCCTTTGCTTCGCGCCGAACTGCAGACCGCAGACGCTTTTCAAAACTTAAGGACGGCGTGAAGCGAAGCGACAAGTCTTTCATCGAAGACGACAAACGACGAATTTCTTCCTGAGCGTGCGCACAAGCCGGGCATTCTCGCAGATGCGCTTCCATCTCGAGGTTCTTGGTGAGATCCAATTCGCCGTCTGCGAATGCGTGAATCAACTGGCCTGATTCCTCACAAGTCATGGCGCGCCTTCTTTCGCTACTCGTCTTCTCATCTGAAATCCTCTGCGCGTTCGAAACCCGCGAAGCGGGTGGCAGCATAAAGCCTGGGGTGAAGCGAAGCGAAACCCCAGGAACACGTGGAATGAGAATCCTCGAGCCCGCGGAGCGCGCGGCAGCTTTGATCCTGGGGCTTGCGCCCCAGGCTTTATGCTGACGTGCGCTCCGCGCACTTGAGCAAAATGCTCTGCGGTCAATAACAATCGGAAAAACATTAACCGCAGAGAAGAACCGAGGTATCGCAGAGGATAAGCAGAGAATTGCAAATTAAGAGACTCCTTTCGTCTCAACTCCGATCCGAGTTGCCAACAACGTATGCAATCTTTTCCGGCCGCGCGCGAGTCGCGACATCACGGTTCCGATCGGCAGATCGGCAATGGTCGAGATCTCTTTGTATGAAAGCTCTTCCAGCTCGCGCATCACCATCACCTCGCGAAATTCAAGCGGCAATTCCGCCAGAGACTCGCGGACCATTTGCGAATTCACATCTTGCACCAGCTGCAATTCAGGATTCGCAAAATCGATCGTCGCATCCTCATGCGTGTCATCGATCGAGTCGGTCAGCTCACGACTGCGACTCCGTTGCAACCACGAGTAACAAGTGTTGCGCACTATCGTGAGCAGCCACGTCCGGCTGTCGCCGCCGCGATAGCCGCCGAAGAATTTGAAGGCCCGCAGGTAAGCTTCCTGCACGACATCTTCAGCATCCTGATCGTTGCGCACCAGCCAGCGCGCCAGATTGTATGCGGCGGGCAGATGCGGCAATGCCACATCTTCAAAGCGACTCGCGCTGCTCTGTTCCGGCAAAGTGCACCTCGCTCCTGAAACTAAAGACTTTTACTCACGCGATTTTATTCCCGAGAAATTGTTGGTCTGGGCGCAGGAATATTCACACAGCAACGTTGGTCTGTACAGGTGAAAGCAAGATTCGGTGGTGCTTCTTTGCGTCTCTGTGATTTCTCGGTGTCTCTGTGGTGAAAACTCTTTCGCAGTAAGTCTCACACAGAGACACAAAGGTTACACAGAGTCACAGAGAACAATTAAGACATGACAGCAAATTCGAAAGGTGAGTTAGAAATAATGAACAAACAAATTAATTGGCTGCTGCATCCGCCCGTGGATGGGCCACGAGCCACAATCATACTCAGGGTGATGGCGGGAACGGTGTTTCTTTGGGAAGGCATCATGAAGTTTGTGTTTGCGAACCAGGGCGTCGGGCGATTTACCAAGCTCGGATTTCCCGCGCCGCACTTTACCGCCACCGCTGATGCCTGGTTAGAAATTATCGGCGGCATCTTGATCATCTCAGGTTTGTTAACGCGCGCCATCGCAATTCCCTTCATCATCGAAATGTTGGTCGCGATGGCTTCGACAAAGATTCCAATGTACCTCGGCACGTCTCCGCTCCCGCTGCCGCCGGTGCCGCCCCAAGTCGGTTTCTGGGCCGTGTTGCATGAGATTCGCTCAGAGTACGCACAACTCGCTTGCTGCGCATTCCTGTTAGTGGACGGGCCGGGACGATGGTCGATCGATGCCATGTTCAAGCAAACTCGTAGAGCGAGCAGCGTCGAGGCAAGAGCGCGTGTGATCAAAGCTGCCTGAACATCGATCGCGATTCTGATCGCTGATGTTCCTTTTTCTTTCGTCTTGATATCATTCCAATATCAACTGAAAGAAGAAAAGGACGATGAATCTAAGAGAATTTTTACTCGCTGAACTGAACCGCGAAGTCGACCGTTCGCGACGCGCGCTCGCAGAAGTGCCGGAAGGCCAACAGAACTATAAGCCGCATGAGAAATCGATGGCTTTCGGATATCTCGCGAACATGGTCGCCACGATACCAATGTGGATCGCGATGCAGATCAATCAGGACGAACTTGATATCGCCCCAAAGGACGGCGGCAAGTTCGAAATGAAGCCGCTCAACACCAGTGCTGAATATATCGAAGCGCTCGACAAAGCTGCGGCCGGCGCGCGCGAAGCATTTGAGAAGACTTCAGACGAACACCTGAAGACAAACTGGCAGTTGAAAGCGGGCGGAAATGTCGTTGCCGAAGCGCCGCGCTACGAGATGATTCAGGACACGTTTGGCCACTGGGCCCATCATCGTGGACAGATGACGGTGTATCTGCGTCTTATGGGCGCGAAGGTCCCGGCCATCTATGGACCATCGGCGGACGACAAAGAGTTTCGGTAACACCTCGGCCAAGAGCTAATCTCTTGCGACCGGCCGCAGAAAGGTTCGCTCGTACTTAGTAAAGCACCGTGTCTCTCGGTAGTGCAGAGTTTCGGCGATGCATTCAGGATCTGTTGGAACGTCGCGTCTGTATTTCTCGTAAGCTGCCACCGTCGGGAAGCTGAAGAGAGCAACTGCGACTCCCGCAGGTCCCTCTTCACCAATATCGGAAAAGCTAAATGATGCAGCAGGCGGCGAATCGTGTGGCCGAAAATAGCCGTGATGAGTACCGCCGTACTTTTCAATGAGTTTCATCCAGACGCGCGCATATTGTTCAAAGTCAGCCACCTTGTTCTCGTCAATTGTGTAGCGAATGAAACAAGTAATCATAAAATAGCCTCTCAGGGAACTCATTGAACGATCAGGTTCGTGAACACGTACGCCTGCAGCATCACCAGAATCCCAACCAACGCCGCGAGCACCAGGCTATGGAAAAACACGTAACGCAGAATGTCGCCTTCGTGTCCATGCCAGCGTGTCGCGGTACTGGCGACGACGATTGATTGCGCGTCAATCATCTTGCCCATGACGCCGCCTGAGCTGTTTGCTGCGCCCATCAGGATCGGACTAAGGCCGAGTTGCGTGGCAGTGATCTTTTGCAAACTTCCAAACAAAACATTCGACGAAGTGTCTGACCCGGTCAGCGCCACGCCCAACCATCCCAGCATCGTTCCGAAGAATGGATAGAACCATCCGGTCTTTGCAAACGCCAAACCCAGCGTTGCATCCATCCCCGAATAGCGCGTCGAAAACCCAATCGCCATCATCACGGCAATAGTCAGCAGAGATAAGCTAACCAACTTCAGTGTCTTCCAATAGACGCGTAACAAGCCGAGTGGCGAGAATCCCATCACCAATCCGGCGATGATTGATGCCAGAAATATTCCGGTGCCGGCTGCAGATAAAAAGTTGAGATTGAAAACTGCACCCTCTGCCGTTGGCGTCACGACTACGGGTGGAACACGCGACACGAGTTTGTCCAAACCATAGACCGGAATCTTTGGCGCAGCGATACCGTCCAGAAAAGATTTAGTTTGCGGCAGGCCCCAGACGAAGACGACAAGGCTAAGAATGATCCAAGGCAGCCAGGGGCGGAGTGTGTCAGAAGCCCGACCGTGAGGGAGGGGCGGTTTGGCCGGAGGCCCGCAAGGATGCGGGCTATCCGCAGGCAAGGATGCCTGCGCTCCATCGCGCCAGATTCTCTTAGGCTTCCATACTTTCAGAAACATCGCCAGCCCGGCGATCGAAACGAGCGCTGCCACGACATCGACCAACCACGGCCCGTGAAAATTCGACACGATGAATTGCGGAATCGCGAAGCAAACTCCGGCGACCAAAATTGCCGGCCAAACTTCCAACATCCCGCGAAATCCTGCGAACGCCCAGATCAACCAGAACGGAACAATCAATGAAAAGAAAGGAAGCTGGCGGCCAACCATGGCGCTGAGTTTCCGTAGCTCTAAGCCGGTCACGCCTTGTAATCCGATCAGCGGCGCGCCTAAAGCTCCGAATGCGACGGGCGCGGTGTTGGCGATGAGCGAAAGCCCCGACGCCGATAGCGGCGAGAATCCCAAACCGATCAGAATCGCGCCCGTCACTGCGACTGGAGTTCCAAATCCGCAGGCGCCTTCGATGAATGCGCCGAAGCTGAACGCAACCAGCAACAACTGCAACCTTCGATCTTCGGTCAGGCCGGTGATGCTCTCTCGCAAGCGCGCGAACAGACCGCATTCATTCGTCAACTGATATAGAAAGATGACGTTGAGCACGATCCAACCGATCGGGAACAAGCCATACGCCGCCCCGAATAACGCGCTCGCGGAAATCATTCGTAGCGGCATGCGAAATACGAGCGTCGCAACGGCGAACGAAGTCAGCAGAGCCAGAAGCGCCGCGTAATGGGCGCGAATGCGAAAGATAGCGAGACCGCCGAGCAACACTGCAATGGGAAGCGCGGCGCACAGCGTCGACAGCAGGATATTTCCAAACGGATCGTAGACTTGTGACCAGCTCATGGGTTCAGGCAAAAAGTCCGGCGATATTTATCACGCGGGCCGAGTTGCGCCAAACAAAATTCGACATGCGTTACTGGTTCAATTTGAAGACGGACGGTGTGCGTAACTATGAGCCATCTTTAGATGGCTTGCCCGCAGGGTTCCTAGACCAGCGCTTTTAGCGCTGGGCCAGACGACTACACTCTTTACGAGCGCGCTTTAGCGCGCTTCAAGTGTGGTTGCTTTAGCAATCATTGGTAAGGCCGTTGAAACGGCCTTTGGATTCGTTCATACCTGGCCCCAGCCGTAAACGGCTGGTCTAAGAACCCTGCGGGCAAGCCACCTGAAGGCGGCTAAAGAACGCCGTTTTCTGGACCGTGCGTTACATTGATTGATAGCGCAGTGAATCAAACTGAACCAGTACCCGCCCAGCGTTGACCTTTTGGCTGAGGCGTCGGCGAACCGGGGAGGCGTTGAAGTCAGACCGTTACCTGTGCGCTGATGTGGATATCGAAACTTTCGAGTGAGGTCTCGATCTCGATGTTGGCGGACTCGCCCACGACAACGATGCGTTTTTGCGAATCTGAACCGAAGAATTCAACGGACGTGATCAGGCACTCAAACGGCGCGACAGTAAAGCGTTTCAATCCGCTGGCTTCGCGGCCCTGGCTGTTCAAGAGATCAGCATCGACGGCCAGCGCAGCGACATCATCGCGAGTGACGTCCTCGCCTTCCAAATCCTGAATCGCAACCCCCTGCGCCATAAGATTCATCTCGGCATTCACGTAAATCGTCCAGAGCAAGCCGACATCCAACAGAAAATGGGCCGCATCGCCAATCACCGCCCAGCCAAGGATCGTCGCTCCCAGCACATGCTTAATTACATGCTCCTGATACGTTGAAGTTTCTAGTTCAGTCCAATCCATGGTTTCAGGTTTCAAGTTTTAAGTTCTGAATTCGCACTCGGAATTGCCCAGACTTGTTGGTCGCTTACGCTCACCTCACTGCTCATACCGCCGTAGATTCTTTGCCCGCACGAAAGTGAGAATCGCCGCGACCAGACAAGCAGCACCACCGGTCACAACTGAAAGCGGCGCGCCAATCAAAGCCGCGACGGTCCCGGCCTCGACTTCGCCCAGTTGTGGGCCACCCATGAAGAAGATCATGTTGATTGAAGTCATACGACCGCGCATGTTGTTCGGAGTTACGAGTTGACGAATCGTCTGGCGCAGGATCGTGCTCACGGTGTCGGCGGCGCCCGTCGCCGCCAGCATCAACAGCGAAAACCAAAAGACACGCGACAGGCCAAACGCGACCGTCGCAGCGCCGTACAGACCGACAGAGACGATAACTGTGACGCCTTGTTTCTTGATCACACCGAGGCGCGCCATGATTAATCCGGCGACGATCGCTCCCACCGCCGGCGCCGCGGCGAGAAATCCATAGCCTCGCGCGCCAACTACCAAAATGTCTTTCGCGTAAATCGGAAGAAGCTGGTTTGCCGAGGCGAAAAACGTCGCCACAAAATCCAGCGTCATGGTCTGCACGATGATCGGCGTGCGCCAAACAAACCGAAGACCCTCAACCAGGGCATGGAAACTGATTCCTGGGGCCTCGCTCTCCGTTCGTTCCGGCTTACCACTCGAGCGCATCAGCGCCAGACCAACAATCACCGCAATGAATGACGCCGCATTGAACGCATAGACCAACGCCGGGCCGTGACTCGCAAGCAGAAATCCGGCGAGAGGCGGTCCTGTGATCAAGCCGACTTGAAAAACGAGCATGCTCAAGCTCACCGCGTTGGGAAAATCCTTGAGCGGCACCAGCATCGGCATCAAAGCTTGTCGTGACGGCGTATCGAAAGCCCAAGCCGCGGACGCGATTGCCGTCAACAAAAAGATCGGCCAGGCGCGCTGCGATCCTGAGAATGTCACCAACGCGAGAATCCCACTGCAAACCAACATGATGGTCTGTGTGGTCATCATTACGCGGCGTCGATCGACAACGTCGGCCAGCACGCCGCCCATCAACGAACATAAAATGATCGGAACCGCTCGACACGCGCCAACTAGACCCAAAGCCAAAGGCGAACCAGTGATGAGATAGATGTGCCAGTTGATCGCCGCGAGCTGCATCTGCGATCCAATTACCGAAACGATTTGGCCCATCCAAAGCAAGCGAAAGTCGCGATGGCGTAGCGATGCGAATGCGCTCTGACGATCGGTCGTTGCAATGTCTGGCGAGTCGGATGCGAGGTTCGTTTCAGGCATTGATGAACCAATTTATATCGCGCGGCGACTGAGAACAAAGCGCACTCCGGGCCGCAACAAAAAAGCGGCTCAAAACTCGAGCCGCTTAGAACTTCGTTTGGATCGTTCGCAACTACTGCATCTGCTTTGTGCCTTTGAGTTCCTTATACATATCTTCGACATTGGGCGTCGCGAAATTCTGAAAAGCAAAACTCTTGTATTTCTCCGGCAAGATCAACTGTTCCTTCGCTTGATCGATGGTGAGGCCACCGGCAATTCCCTGCTGCACACGCGCGCGCAAATCGTCGAGATAATCGCGGAAGTCTTTAATGTCCGCAGCCGTCGCTACGTTGCCATGGCCCGGGACAAATTTCGCGGTCGGATAACTTTTCAGGATTTGATCGAGCGTGGGAATCCAATCGTTGACGGTCGCATCAACCAAATTCGGCAGCGTCTTTGACCAACCGAGGTCGCCCGTGAACACCACCTTCGCATCCGGCACATAAGCGAAAACGTCGCCGCCGGTGTGGCCAGGCAGCGTCGCGAGGATCACTTCACGTTTGCCCAGCTTCAGGAGCATGACTCCTGAACTGAAGGTCTTCGTGGGATTCGTTAGCTTGATCGCCATCATCGCATCCAGCCGGCGAATTGTTCTCTCGAGCTGCATGCGTTTGTCTTTCTGATCTTCTGGAGTCTCGCGCAAGAGTTTGGCAGCATCTGACCTTCGCTTTTGCAGATCCTCGGGCGAGGGCAGAAAACGTTTGTTCTTTGTCGTCTGCCATTTCATCACGTTGTCGTGCGCGATGATCGGGACGCCGCGCGCGGCGAGAACTTGATTACCGCCGGTGTGATCGAGATGGTAGTGACTGTTGACGGCGTATTTGATCGGAAGCTTTGTCAACGTTTGGATTTCGCTGATCAACTCTTCGATCGCTGCCGGCGTGAAGAACGTGTCAAAGACCAGCACGCTGTCGTCGCCGATAACGAAACCCGCATTGCCCGAAGCCAATCCGCCGGGTTTAGCGATTGCCGCGTAGACGCCGTCGGTAACTTTGACCAATTGAAAATCATCGTTTGACTTTGATTGCGCGAACGCGGGAATAGCGCAAAGCACGACGGTAACGATAACCGCGGCAAGAGCGAATTTGGTTTTGATCATTGAAGATTAAAGTTTCGCGAGAATTGCTTTCCAACGAACCCACGCATCGTCACGCGCCTTCTTGTTCGCTTTGTACCCGGTCAAATCTTTGTTGTACTTGTCCATCGCTGCCTTGTCGGCATCAGCGTTTCCGGTGGTCGCTGGAGCGGTGGGCTCCGGTCCTTCACCCGCCCGCATGAAACCATGTCCGGCCCCAGCGTAAATCATAGGCTCGTAAGTCTTGTTCAACTCTTTCATTGCTTGCGTCGTCGCGTCGATCGTCGCATCAATGCGCATGTCATTCTCTGCATAGAAGCCGTAAACCGGCGCACCAATCTTCGTCAACGCAGCTTTATCAACAGCGTATGGTTGGCCCTGCGGATTGTTGCTCGGTGCGCTGCCGTAGAAGACAAACGCGGCTTTCAGCGATGGACGACGCGTAGCGAAAAAGAACGTACTGCTGCCTCCCCAACAGAACCCCCCCACGGCAACTTTGCCATTCGCCCCCGGTAGTTTTGAAACATAGTCAGCCACAGCATTCAGATCACCAGCGAGCTGATCCGGTGGCAATGCGCGAATCGCCTGGCCGACTGCAGTGCTTCCGGTAGCTGCAATTTCCGGCGTGCCGCCTCCGTTCGGACCCATCCCAGAAAGCAGGTCGGGAGCGATTGCGATGTATCCAGCTTCGGCGAGTTCGTCGCTCAACTCCTGCACCCAATCGCTCATGCCGAAGATTTCGTGAATGACCACGACCGCAGTGGCTTTCTTGTTGCTCTCCGGATAGACGACGAAACTGTTCACTTCGCGATTGCCGTTCTTCACCTTCACCCATTCGCGATGCCGCGGTGATTTCGCAAGACGATCCTTGGCCCAATCCTGCGTGATGGTTTCATCAGCCATCGTCATCGTCGGATCGGCCGTCATGTGATGATGCGAATCCATCTCTTGAGCTGCCGCAACGCCAACTGATGAAAGCAAAGCTGCAAGCGATGCGCACACGAACGCGAGTCTTCTGATTATTGTCTTCCGGCCAATGCCTTCTGCTTTTCCCATTCGCTCCTCCACCAACCTGAAATTAGGTTTTCTAATATCACAATCAGCGTTCGCTATGCGAGTCCGCGCGCTCGCTCAAAAACACAGCGATGCCGCCGAATCGTCTTCAGCGACATCGCTCGTGATGCGTCGGGTTGTTCGTGAGAACCGGTCTGTATTACCAGGGCCAACGATAGTTGCCACCGCGGCGCCGGTTGTTTCCTCCATACCGCTGGTAGCCTTGCTGATATCCTTGCAGGAAACCACTGCGATAGGCCTGCTGGAATTGATACGAGTTTCCGTATCGTCCATAGCCGCCATTATCGCCGTGCCCGTTGCGGTAAAAGTGCGACCGTTGCGGATTGTAGTTCTGGCGTCGCGCGCCGTCATTCTGTCCGGTGTACAGCCCATCCTGGTAACCCTGATTGAAAGCTACCTGACTGTAGTTGCCGTAGCCGCCGTTGCGATAACGGTCGTCGCGACGATAATCGCGGTCCCGATCACGACGATAGTCCTGGTCGCGGTTACGCCCATAGTACGGATCCTGATTATTCGGATAATACTGGGCGCTGGCCGTCGAAACCATGCCGACTCCGACAAGGAAAGACAATACCACCAAGATTCTCCCGAGTTTGTTTCTGAGAAAGTGTGATTTCATTTCCGAACCTCCGCTCGTGCCGATTGGCAACTGCCATGCCGATTTGATGAGCAAACGAGGACGATAAAACTTCCGCAGAAAAATTCGATCAACGTTCTCCGGCATTGACGATTTCGTGTGGGCTGAGTCGGAAATCCGTCGAGAGCTGGCCGCAAATCGTGCAACAACCGCGGCAAGAGTGGCAGAAATAATAATGCCGCGACCATTTCCGATCGCGGCATTATCTCAATCAGCAAGGGAGAGCCGTTCACGGCCGGGGATTAAAGCTCCCGCCGCTAAAATACCTCTGCCAGTTTCGGAAGCCTTCGTCGTAACCGCGCAGGAAGCCATCGCGATACGCCTGCTGGTACACATCACGTCTTCCGTAGATCGAGCTGTAGCCACGGTTGCCGCCCTTAAAAAAGTGTGACCGTTCCGGATCGTAGCTTTCTCCACGGCGTCCATCACTGGCGCCGGTGAAGAGCCCATCTTCGTAACCCTGATCGTAGGCGCTGCGAGAGTAGCCATAGCCTCCATAGTTCTGGTCGTCGTAAATCGTGGTGTAAAAATCGTAATCGGTTACGTCGTAAATCCGACGATAGCGGTACTCATGCCTCGCGTCTCGGCCATCTCGGCCGCGATCCCTGTCCCGGTCATGATGTTTGTCACGATCGCGGTCTCTGTCACGATCGCGGTCTTTGTCCCGATCACGGTCTCTGTCACGATCACGGTCTCTGTCACGATCGCGGTCTTTGTCACGATCACGGTCCTTGTCGCGATCCTTGTCACGGTCCTTATCACGATCCCCGCCCTTGTCCCCGTCCCGACCTCGGTCGCGATCACGATCGCGGTCTTTGTCGCGGTCCTTATCGCGATCCTTGTCACGGTCCTTATCACGATCCCCGCGCTTGTCCCCGTCGCGATCACGATCGCGGTCTTTGTCGCGGTCGCGATCTAAATTGCGAGTACTGCCATTGCCGGAAGAGTTATCGACAGGGGCACGATCGCGACGATTGTCGCTGCCGTCGCCATCACCACTGCGACGAACCGGTGCGGAACTATCGTTGTTGGATCTGCGGTCAGAGCCACTTCGATCGTTATCGCGGCCGCCGCGAGTCTCGCGCGCCGGATCATCGCGTCGATTGCCACTCCCGCTGTCGTTGTTGCGGCTGCCACCACGGTCATAGTTGCGGCTACCACCGCTGTCGTTGTTCCGGCTCGGTTCACTGGGCGCACTCGGCGCTGGTGAACTCGGTGCTGGTGAACTTGGTGCAGGTGCGCTTGGTGCAGGCGCGCTTGGTGGCGGCGAGCTGGGCGCAGATGATTCAGGTCGCTCAGGCTTGAGATCCTGGGCACTGAGACGCGGCGACGATGCCAGGAAAAATCCGAGCAGTGCAAAAGCTAGAAAACTGATCTTCAAGACGGGAACTCTTGTCCTCATGACTCTCCTCCTTGGGCGAAAGGACGGTTGGCAAACGGGAAGAGTGGCGTGCCGCCAATTATACTCCCGCTTCGCGAAAATCAACGACAAGTTGGAGGCCGAATGTTTGTCCTACTTTGCGGTTTTTTCTCTGCGGCTTTGCGCCTTTGCGTGAAACTGCGCCGCGAAAAATCCTAACTCACGCAAAGACGCGAAGGCGCCAAGACTCGCAAAGTCATATTAAGCCACGATCAAAGCGTCAGCCGGTTTCTCGGTTCCGCCAGGACTGATCGCGATCGAGAATATTTGTCGTCCGATCAGTAACGCTCGCAGGCGGCTCGCTCGCTGAAACAATCGTCAGTTCAGGATCGATGCGCGCATTGTCAGGAGTACGGGCGTCAATTCGTAACGGCGCTGCGTCAGGTGACTGAAATTCCTTCGCACGTTGCGGCTTAATGCTAAAGGCCGCAATGATGTGCCCTAATCCCGAAAGCATTGGAATCAATCCAATCAGCCAGAACACTCGCACTACCGGATCGATTGCGAATGGAATTGCCGCGACCACATCGGCAGGTAATCTGAGTTGCAGCGCGTGCGTCAAAAAATAAAGAAAGATCGACAGCCCGCCGCCGGTGAAGAACTTGACCGTCCCTCTCGTCAGGTGCCGCTCGCGGCGCTCTTCGGCAGTCTTCTGTCGTCGCCACGAGGATTTGCGCCGATGCTCGGCTGAACTGCGTGCGATTTCGGTATTTGCCTTCTCCACGGCCCGCGAGACCTGGTCGGCAACGTGCCCGATCTTCTCTTTTACCTTGGTCGGCACGCCATCAGACTTTGAAATCGCGTCAGTGAAGGTAACGACTTTGCCGATTACTTTGAGATTGGTGCCGCAGGAACGACAGTAGTGTTGCCCTTCCGGAGATTCACCGCCACATTGGGGACAGAACATGTGTTTGAAAGCCTCTCGTGCGAATTATCAACCGATCTCAGCTGGGAGCAAAGCTAAAACCTTTACGGTTTTCCCGGCCGCGCGGTTTCCAAAAAAGAGAAATGCCGCGAGTTTCCTCGCGGCATCTCCCGTAGATACGGCTCTTGCCATCCTGGCATCGAATCTTAAGCCCGGTAGCCATCAGCATACCCTCGCAGGAACCCGGATCGATAAACTTCGCCGAAGTTCCCGAAGCCGGCTTCCTGAAAGTAATGCGATCGTTGTGGATTGTAGGTCTTATGATCCTTATCGTCGTTGCGTCCCGTCTTCATTCCGTCCTGGTAACCTTGATCATATGCCCGGTCGGAACTGTCGAACACGTAGTGTCCGTATCGGCTGTAATAATCAAAGTACGGGTTATAACCCCACGGGCGATAACCCCATCCCCATGGACGGTAGACTCGATAATAAGGGCGACTGACGATGATCACTCGCCGCTGCGCTTGCGCCGTGCTGCTTGAAAGCAATGTCACGACGCCGGGGAGCAACAACACCGCGAGGATGAAACCGCCTAATCTACGTAGATATTTTCCTTTCATGATCTTCCCTCCTTGTTCTATTGCTTTAGACGCTGCGCACATAATCTTGGTTTGCAGGCGCGATGCCTAACTATGTCGCGAACCATGCGATCGAGTTGTAACCGCATTACGATTTTCGAGAAAGAAAATGCCGCGAGGATCGCCCCGCGGCATTGTTTAGATTTAGCAGGAACAGGAACCCGCACTGCGCTCACTGCCTACTGCCTACTGCCTACTGCCTACTACACTTTAGTATCGCCGATAGTGACGGTGGCGCTTCCTAATTTTGTAGGTGTACACTGCGCCGCTACCCGCGCCGACCAGCGAACCGATCGCTGCGCCTTTCTTGCCACCAGCGATGCCGCCGATTGCCGCACCGCCAAGCGTGCTTCCGGCAACAGTCAGTTTATCGCGATGCTTCTGCCAAAACGTCCGATGATAACGACGATGACGACGCACAGTTTGCGCCGACGTTATTGGCCCAACCGAAAATAGGAGAGTAAGAAATAGCAGCGTAAAAGCCAGCGCTTTTTTCAATTGTGGTTTCATGATCCCTCCGTTTGCCTGAATCCAAATTCGTTCTGATTTGCGGCAACTGTATGTTCGCATTCATAACAGCTATGTCACCGCGGCCCTTGTTTTGTTGGTAGTCAGCGTGAGAAGTGCATCTGTCGTGCCAAGGTTTGCTCCATTCGAAACTGAGATCGAGGGAACGTGTTACGATGCGCTCGCGCAGATGACAACGCTCGCCACAAAACCAGCCCACGCGAACGAAGACGCGTTACCTCCACCGCTGAAGTGGGCCGGAGGCAAACGCTGGCAACTGCCTTATCTGAGAGAGTATTGGGAGCCCGAGAGTCGTCGCCGTCTGGTGGAACCATTCTGCGGCGGACTGGCGGTCGTACTTGGCCTAATGCCTGAGCGAGCGCTGCTCAACGATGTGAATCCGCACGTCGTCAACTTTTATCGTCGGTTGAAACGCGGACTGAAAGTCGACATCGACATGCGCTACAGCCAGACACTCTTCTATAAACATCGACGTCGCTTCAACTTGCTCCTGCAAACCGGACAAGCAAACACCAAAGAGGCCGCGTCGCTTTTCTATTATTTGAATCGCACTGGCTACAACGGTCTCTGCCGGTTCAATCGCGCGGGAGAATTCAACGTGCCGTTTGGCAAGTACGTGACGGTCAATTACCGGCGCGACTTTTCTGAGTACGAAACGGTACTCGCGAATTGGGAGTTTTCAAACACCAGATTCGATCGGGTCAAGCTGCAGCCAGATGATTTCGTCTACGCGGATCCACCTTACGATGTCGAGTTCACGCATTATTCACAAGGCGGCTTCAGTTGGAATGATCAAGTTAAAACTGCCGAGTGGCTGGCCCAACATCCCGGTCCAGTTATTCTTTCGAATCAGGCGACGCCGCGGATTGTGAAACTATATCGCGAGCTGAGCTTTCGCATCGTCAAACTCGACGCGCCGCGACGAATTAGTTGCACCGGCGATCGCACTGCCGCGAAAGAAGTGCTGGCTCTGCGCAACCTCAATTGACTCCCGAATCCCCGTCCGAACGTTCGCGGTTTACCCTTCAACTGTCAGAGATTGACTGCACCAACCTTCTGTGTGAACGTGACCTCGATCACTCACAACTCGTCGTTTGTCGCGCGAAACTATCGATTGGAGCGCTGGCATCATCATTGCACTACAGCTTCGCTGAGGTGGGCTATTAAATCGCACATCAATCAAAATTAGTGATCGATCGGAGAATCATGAAGAAACTTGTCTATTTACTTTCCCTGTTGTTGCTGCTAACGCCTGTCACGCACGCTCTGGGCGGGCAGAAAACCGATAACACACTCGCCAAAACTGAACATGCTAAGAAGAGCGTGGCCAAGCTAGGCGTCGGATCGAAAGCGCGCGCGACAATCACGCGCAACGATGGCTCGAAAGTGAAGGGTTATGTTTACAGCGCCGGCGACGAGGATTTCGTCATCCGCGATCGCAAGACTGACGCCTCGACAACTGTGAAGTATGCAGACGTGAAGAGCGTCGATGACAATCGCGGACATTCCGTGGCGCGAAACGTTCTGATCATCGTCGGCATCGGAGCGGGCGTGACGATCGCGGCCGTGTTCGGCTCTATCCTGCGCAACGAACGGTAATTGCATTCCGCAATTCCTAATTCTGAGCTCTTGAACATCGCCGATCGGAAACTGGAATAGTCGAGCAGCGGAGGCGCGCCGACCTTCAGTCCTTCGGCGGTTTGCCGGGAATAGAATGCGGGGTGCAATAAGCCCCGGTCAGACCTGGTTTATTCTGACTCTTATAATATTCATGCCACCATCTGGCTGCCTGCCAGATGGCCTCCGGACAACTTGAACGACTCTCGAGTCCCGGCGTCAGGTCAACTCCAGTTGCTCCCATAACTATTTCCAACATCGCGGCGGATGGAATTCCCAATCCATCAAGCAAAGGATTCGGACTGCGCGCGACTCCCCATACGTACGCGAGCCAGTGCACGATCAAATCCACTCCATCCAGCACCGCGCGTTGTCTAGTGAACTTGTCGAGAGCCTCCTTGGCTTTTTTCAAGTTCACCTGCACGTGGATCAGCGCAATGTTTGGATACTCTGCCCCGTCTGCGTATTGGTTGAGCTTTCCAGTCTGTACACCGTTTGCCGTCGCCGGAAAACCAAATCCTTCGCGCGGCTCAAGCGATATCTCATGAATCCTGGTCGCACCGATGTTCTTTGAAACCTTGTCCAACATCATTACGTGCGACCAGTAACTCGGTAACAGATCACTGCGCACGTGCGATTGCGCGACGCGCAGCCGAAAAGAAGTAGGACTCATTCCTCCGACCATCACCAGCACGGTTTGATCAGGCGCTGCTGTAATGTTGTTCTTAATCCAGCCGAGATTATCCCAACCGGTTCGTTTGGCTTCAACGAATTTCTCACTCTGTGTATCAACACCCGAACTCAGTAGATTAATCAATGTCTTTTCCTCCTAAGCGTTGGTGAGATCGATCGCTTTCATTTCCACCGGGCGGCCGATTCTCGCATCCGGACTGATGGGCCAATACTTGATTAGCAATTCGACGCCTCCGGCGTGTTGTCGAAAGCTGAGCATGGCGACGTGATTGCCGCGCTGCGGATAGTCGCCCGAAGGCAATTTGCCGACCTGCTCACAATGGAAAGCCTTTCCGAGAACATTTGACGCCAAGAAATCCGGCGGTTTTTCCGGCGACGAATGGCGCGGCCAGTCATTCTTCTTTCCAAACAAACCGCCGATCACGTTGATTATTTTCTTTGCTTGATCGACGCCCACCGTTGACACGAGCGAAGCCGGCGAAGAGATAACTTCGGCGAAGGACATCCGGCTGGTGGCGACATTCTGAGCCGTGACGACTCGTCCCCAGTGAACGTCGCCGGTCAAACAGAGCACCGGCCGGCCGGCATCTGCAAGGCGTCTGAGGCTGGTCACTATCTCAGGGAAATCGCCATAGTCCGGTAATTCATAATCGCCGACCGCGTAATCACTTTCGACGCCGGCAAGAGGACGCGCCGGCGTGCGAAACAGCGATTGCCCCGAAAGGAATACGCCAAACTTTTTTTCGTCGATTACGCGCGTGACCCATCGGTCGAGCTGCTGTCGCTCAGCAAGGCTCATTGTAAATTTTCGATCGGGATCCTTGTCGGTGCGTGTGTCGGCGAGAAAAAATGCAAGCGGCTTCACATCGATTTCGATTGCCTCACCAACTTTTGCTGGATACGGAAGCTGGAATCCTTCAAACATGGCCGCCGCCGCAAGACGCCAATGTTCCCGGCTGCCCTCAGACCAACTATTCTGAACAATGGTGGAGGCATGCGGAAAGTTATTCCAGTACTCGTGATCGTCGGGAACGGATACGCTGGGAGCTGCTTTTAGCACTCCGGTGTAAGCGAGTGGCCCGGCCCAATTGAGCACGTAGTCTCGCTCAAACTTATCAGCCAGCCATCGCATGTCATCCGGAAAGTTCTGCAGCGTAGGGAGATCAAGATACACCTGATCGCCCGCGAGAAAAGTCAGATGAGGCTTAGTCATCGCGCTCATCTGCGAAACGATCGTGCTCGCAAGTCCGCCGCGATCCTCTGCCTGGTGAAAGCACGAGACCAGCAGAACATTGAACCAACGATCGAGATCGTCGGGAATCGCATCCGGCAGCGTGCGTGTCTCCAGCTTCTGAGTTTCGCCGTTTGCTGTGACGGTTATCTCATGCGGAGTGTCGGGCTGAAGGTCATCAAATTCATACACGCCAGTGAAAGCGCGACGCGTGGTGGCAGGATTAGCGCCGGCCGGTAGCATGTCGACCGGCCTCACACTCGAAATTTCTCGTAGAGCTTTCGGATTCGCCGGTGCTTGATCAAGTGTCCAGGTTAGCGCCGGCGGATCGGTAATTTGAAACGCGCCTATCCACACGCGCAGGCAATTGCTGGGAGCGGCCCGAGGATAAATGACAAGACTCATGAGAAGTTTCGCCGGACAGAATTTCGGAGACTATTGCGTTTGCAGGTCGCTGAGAAACGCGAGAGTACCGGGACGAAGCAACAGTCCAATTAACAGCGAGCGCACGATATTCAGATTCCACGGGAAAGTCAACGATTTGGAGCGCCGCCCGACACCAACCAGGAGTGCAGGGATCTTCGTCTGCGCTATGGATGAAAGCGGCCGCCGTAGAAATAGCTCTGATAGTTGCTATAGCCTTCTTCATAACCGCGCAGGAAACCATCGCGATAGGCCATGCTGTAGGAAGCGGCGTTGCCGAAGATTGAAAGAAAACCTCCCGCGCCATTGCGGTAAAAATGCGAGCGTTCCGGATCGTAGCCCTGGCCGCGCCGCGCATCGCTTGCACCGGTGAACAAGCCGTCCCGGTAACCCTGCTCGTAAGCGTTCGAGCTGTATCCATAAGAGCCGTAGTTCGAAGAGACATAGACCCGGCTTGGATATCGGTATCGGCCACGTTCATATTCTCTTCGACGCCATTCGTCGCGGTCGCGATTTCGATCAGAGCCTGCATTGTGCCGGTTGAGGTGCCGGTCGCGATCTCGATCGCGGTCACCATCTCTCTTTCGATCCCGATCGCGATCTCTGCGACGATTGGCCTCGCTATTCAAATCGCTTTCGCGGGTGGAGGTACGAACGACCGAGCTATCGCTCGATCGATCGCGCGGACGGTTCTCTGAGCGCGCGCCGTTGCCGGCGCTACGACTGGAACTGTTGTCGCGACTGCGGCTCTGACTATCGCCACGTCCCCAGCTGCGACCGCTTCCGCTGCCACTGTTACTGCTTCTGCTCGAACTGCCGCTGTTACTGCTCCGGCTGCTGGAGCTACTCGAGCTGCTGCTGCGGCTGCTCGAACTCGAACTGCTGCTGCGGCCCGAGCTGCTACTACTCGAGCTGCTGGAACTCCTCGACGAGCTGTTACCGCCACCGCCACGCCGGTCCTGTGCGCGTGCACTCGAGAAGTTGAGTCCGCTTATAACGAGAAGAGCAGAGGCAAACAGCAATGCGACTTGCCTCTCCGAAATCTTGATTTTCATAAGAGCCTCCTTCGTGGCCCCTGAGAAAAGCTAAAGGGTCGGTGCCTAATGCGGGAAGAGCCTATCGATGGAAGGAGTATACGCCCGTTTGATTAGACAAGCGATAGATGTTCAGCACGCGCAGTCTGAGGGGCTGCAAGAAAATAGCCGGTGGTCGAAGCGAAGCGTAAACCACCGGATCAAGATGGAAGAAATCTCCTAAAGGGGTGCCAGAACTTTCCGATCATTTCTCGCACTCCTTCAGAGCGCGGGATCGTCCCGGATCATTTACCGGAGGTCTTCGCTTCGCCACAACCTCCGGCTACTCTCTCGCAAACCCTTCGGGTTGCATAATGATTTACGCTGCCGCGCTCTTAACAAACTTCGCGTTCAACTTGATATCAACGCCCGCCAAAGCCTGTGAGACCGGACAATTCTTCTTCGCGCTTTCCGCCGCATCCAGGAACGTCTGCTCATCGATTCCCGGCACTTCGCCTTCAGTGTTGAGTTCGATGGTCGTGATCTTGAATCCTTCGCCAACCTTTTCGAGACTGACATTTGCGTTCGTGCTGATGCGTTTCGGATTGTGACCGGCCTTCGTCAATCCGGCGGCCAAAGCCATCGAGAAACATCCGGCATGCGCCGCGCCGATCAACTCTTCCGGATTCGTGCCCGTGCCTTCTTCAAATCGCGACGCGAAAGAATACTGACCTTCAAAAGCGCCACTGCCTAATTTGACCTTACCCTTCCCTTCTCTGAGCGTACCTTCCCAAACTGCGCTCGCTGTGCGTTTCGCCATGTTCGTTCTCCCTTTATTGATTTAGTTTTGATTGATTGTAGCGCGGTTGACTCAGAAGCTGTGAACGCCGACCAGCAATCGCGAGTTGCGCGCTCATCGTTGCCTTCCATTTTCTTAGAGCATTCTCCGCAAAACATTTTCAGTTTCGCAGCCGTAGAGAACGCGTGAAACGATTCTCTTCTTAAGGAAGGTGCTTATGATTCTCGCCGCGGCTCTGCTGTTCAGTTCTCTCTTCCACGGTCAAGCCTCGCAGACTGTTTCCGTTCCGCCGGATTCATCGCGCTGGCTGTTGGAAGGGCAAGCCAACGTAACGGATTACCAGGGACGTAAGTCTTTGCACCTCGACGGTGGCGCGGCAACCCTGAAAGACTTTGAATTGCGCGACGGCGCGATCGACGTCGATGTCGCCACGCCGGCCAAGCGCGGATTCTTTGGCATACAGTTTCGGATCACCGCCGACGGCCAGAACGCCGAGTGGGTTTATCTTCGTCAACATAGATCCGGCTACCCGGACGCGATGCAGTACACGCCGGTGCTCAACACGGGTCTAAATTGGCAGATCTACAATGGACCAGGCTTCACCGGGGCGGTCGATATCCCTAAAGAGGTCTGGTTTCACTTGCGTTTGGAAGTGTCCGGCGCGCAGGCCAAGTTATACGTCAAGGACATGGACAAGCCGGCGTTGGTTATGAACGACTTGAAGAGCGGCGTTGAGAAAGGACAAATCGCGCTCGCGGTTTTGACTGGCGAGACTTATTTTTCGAATTTCGAAGTGCGCGAAACGCTCGCGGCGCCCTGGAAGCGTAATTATCCGCCGATGCCGGCCGGTACTCTGACCAAATGGAGTTTGTCGCCAGCTCTTGACGCGCTCGCACGCAATCTCGAAGCGCCGCTCTCGCCGGCAGAAAGTGCGGCGATGAAGTGGGAGGAGGTTGAAGCAGAGCCGCCCGGCTTTGTCGTCATCAACCGTTATCGCGCCAGCCCGCATCCGCGAGTCACTTTTCAGAGTGATTTCTCGACGCGCCTGCAACCGCAACCTGGCATGAAGGTCGTCTACGCTAAGACGACAATCGCTTCAGATCGAGATCAGGTTAAGAAACTCGAGATCGGTTATAGCGACGATGTCAGCGTGTTTGTGAACGGCAAGATTCTCTACCGCGGCCGAAGCGCACAGAACTTCCGCGACCCTGCCTTTCTCGGCATCATGAATCCTGAGAACGACGCGGTCTACATTCCTCTAAAGAAGGGTTCGAATGATTTGATGCTGGCCGTGAGCGAACTCGGCGGCGGCTGGGGATTCATTTGCCGTCTGGCGGATGTGCAGCAGTAAACTAATTGTGATCGTCCGCGTCAGAGTGCAATGGCAATCCCGATGCGTCGGGAGACCCCACTTTGAATTCTCCGAATCGTTATCTCAAGACTAATCCAAAGCGCCGTCGAGGCCGGCTCACTCCAATAAGGATCCACTCTCCTCCATCATAAACAGTCACTCGTAGCTCATCACTGTTGCGCGCACTGAACGAACTCTCGCTGAGTCAATCACGCTCTACGAGTCTTATCGTGCTATACTCTTTTACAAGGGACTGCCAAGACATTATAGACATCAATTCAAAATCACAATCCGTTTTGACGCTCCTTTCGGGTACGAGACCAACGCCTATCAGGCGGAAAGCGAGCATCAATGGCCAATAACAAACCAAAGCCGTTCACCTACAAGCTTGTAAACGATGGACCGGATCTTTCGTTGGAATTAACTAACGCGACCAGGGACGTACTCAAACGCGTGGAAATTCTGACGGTGTTTCTGAAAAATGAAGAGGCAATGGGCATCGGTCCAGCGCAGGTTCATATCCGATTCGAGGCTGTCGAGCGGATCCTGCCGGCAGAGAAATCGATCGTGAGCCACTCAATTTGGATCAACGGGAAGCCGGCAGAAGCCGCGGGCGAACATCTGCAACGACTGCAGGCGATCGAAGGCAAAGCCAATCCTTACGTGTTGGATATTTCCTGGCAGAATGCGGAAGGCAGAACTCGCTTTCAACGCATCCCGGTCGGACATTGATCGCTGCAGCCTGAAGGCTCGTGTCAGGACCCCGACCATGAGGAAGGGCACGCAGCCTGAGAAGCTGCTCGATCGTAGCCGGTTGGAGCGAAGAGTAAACTACCGGATCGTGATGAGACCTTGATCCGGCACCCTGAAGGGGTGCAAGAGCATTTGGTTCCTTCAGCTTTCTGCCGCCCTGTTCAATGCGCCATCAATAAATTCATAATTACGTACGTCTTGACCGCGTTTCGATCTGTGGCTACTTTCGCGCAACCCTTCGGTTGCAATTCACTCTTCAAATCCTAAAACAAAAAAGCCCCCAGCGAATAAATTCGCCGGAGGCTTTGGTGAGAAGCGTTGAGCGCTAATTAATAGCGCGAGCCGCCGCCGAACCCACCACCACCGCGATTTTCGCGGGGCTTGGCTTCATTAACTTTCAGCGCACGTCCGCCAACTTCCTTGCCGTTAAACTGCGCGACAGCTGCCGCGCCTTCTTCCTTGGTTTGCATCTCAATGAAGCCGAAGCCGCGTGAGCGACCGGTTTCACGATCTTCAATCAACGAGACGCTTTCGACTGTGCCCGCCTGCGCGAACAGAGTTTGCAAATCGCCACTCGTCGTATCGAACGAGAGATTACCAACATAAAGTTTCATAGACATTTGATATTTACCTTTTCCCCTTTGGGACCAACAGAAGCTTCCAAAGCTTCCCAATTCTCCAAGGGTTCGCGATCCAACAGAGAGAAGCCTTGGCATTCTAACTGGGTTTGAGCTGTGGAATTCAGTTGGTCTGGAAAAAGTGACCAGAGAAGCTGAGAGCAGAGTAAGCTCGACTTTGTTCACAAAGACCGTACGCTAATGGGCGGTATATGTCAACAACGAGATATATTTTGCGGAGACGATATGCGTTCGGAACGCGGCATGACATATACCACGGGTAAACCACACATGGAGATTAGGAACCACTCCGCGAGCGAGATCGAGCCGTCCGGTTAGTGTCGATCAGATCTTCGGTGCGCCATTCATCGGGTTGGCCGTTCCAGCGCAGATGCCCATGCGGATCAGATTCGTATGCGTGGGCCCCGAAGAGATCCCAGTCCTCGGGCGTGTAGAAAACATAACCCCCTCGGAACACCGCATGCACGACGAACTCTCTGCCGTCAGACAGAGCATAGATGCCGCGCTCTCTTAGTTTCTGCATTATGTCCGGTTTCGCTGGAACAGGCCCGCCTTGAAGGAAAATCATCGGAACGGGTGAATCGCGGAAAGAGGGCGTCCGCGCCCGCTTTACCATCTGCAGGCGCTTACGCTGCATGAGCAGCCGCGATCTTGTGGAATGTCGAATTTGAAACATTGGCGGTCCCTACCGTCGGCGTTCCTACGACGACAGTCGCTAGAGATTTCATAACCTCGGCGTAACCGGTTTTGTGGTAAGCCTCCGCATCCGCCTTCGTCTCCCAAAAGCTGTTACCAACCGCCTCGGTGAGGTCCGGCGAGATAAAGGTAATTTCATCCAGGAACCCCTTCTGCTTGCGCAGCATCGGAATCACTTCCTTCTCAATCAGGCGAGTAAATTCCGGCGCGGCCTTCGCTTTCAGCTTCACTACTACATACCGTGTAAACATACCATTGCACCTTTGGTTATGAGCTATTTGAGTCAGATGATCTGGGTAATTCCAGAGGAGCCTGAGAAGGAGTGAGCTGGACTCGATTCGCAAGGACACTATGCTAATAGCGGCTATATGTCAACAACGAGATATATTTTGCGGGAACAATACACGTTCAGAACGTTGCGCGATCTTCGCCCATGCAACATAGACGGAGCGTCGGTGCAAGCAGGCCGGGGCACGGATCGCCCGCGACTTTCCAGCGGCATGCAGACATTCGACCGGTCTGCCCTTGATTCACGAGGCACTAATTGGCGCCAAACCTCTGTCGATATTCAGTGGAACTAATGAAAGCTTTTACCATCTCGGCATTAACAAAGTTCCCGTTGAAGGCATTCAGCTTGTTCAACCAGAAGTTATAGCCCGCGGCGTCGGGATCACGACGCAGATAACCGAAGTACTCCATCGCGACAAAAGTGCGATTGAACTCGACTGCCGCAAAGGCCGCATTTTGCGTTACCTGAAACAGCGCATTCGCCCGGGCGGTCTGGTCGGCGCTGGTGGATGCATTGAAAAAGAAGTTGATGAGGGTATTCCGTTGCGCTGTGGTAAAGCTGACGCCGGTGTTGGCGATGAGCGCATCCGCAAACTGCGCTGGTGTCAGCGTAATTGGAAACGCTACCTCGAACTGAGGTCGCGCCACGAAGTCTTTGAAGAAGCTCTCTCTGTTAGTTGCCAGCTTCAGATCAAAGTCTGCTTGTCCAAAGACGAGCCCCTGCTGAAGCGTCTCGGTATCATGTTCGAACTGTTGATACAAGACCGGCACGGGCGCCGGGCCGGGATTGTTCGAGCCCACCGCTGCCTTGTGCGTCAGATAAACCAGGCTGCCGGTTGTTTGGAATTCGATGGAAAGGAAGAACGAGGCGCTGACATTGATGCGCTTGACCTCGTTGCACTGCACGTCCGAGCCGCACGAAGTAATCTGGCTGGTCCAGAAGTTAAAGCCTGAGGTGTCCGGTTCGCGACTAAGAAAATCAAGGTAATGCTGGCGGACGAAGAAACTGGCTCCGTCAATTGGATTCGTCACCGCGGGCACGGCGTCGTTGTCGTTAATCGTGACAGTTGTGCTGGTGATGCCGGCAACCTGGAAGCCGCCGCGTGGATTACTCAAAGAGATAGTGAAGGTTTCCGGCGACTCCATAAAGCCATCGTCGGTGAGCAGCACATCGAAGGTCTTGCTGGCTTCACCGGGAGCAAAAAAGACCGTGCCGAAGCCGCTATGGTAATCGGAGGTCTGTACCGCGGTACCGTCGCGGGTGGCAAAGTCAGCGGAAGCTGCTCCCGAAAGATCTCCCGTGCGGTTCACAGTGATGGTGACCTTGCCGGCGCCTTCTGAGACGCTTGAGCTGGCCGTGGCAAATCCGATATTTCCATTCACTTTCACCGCCATGGCGCGGACCGCCTGGAAGAACGTTTGTCCGCCGATGAACGGCGCGTTTTGGAAGTTGTTCACCAAAGTGGCGCCGCCCGTCGTTAGATTAATCGTGTAAAGGAGCGAAAAAGGAGCGCCCTGCTGTGTCAGCACGGCAAGACCCGTGTCGCTCCCTGGGGCGATGTCAAAGCTGGTATTGGGTCCGGTATTAAAGCCGAGCGCGCCAATCGTGAACAGTTGACCGGTGTTGGGCGAGATAGGCGTGCCACCCGGCGAACCCATGCGCACCAGAGCATCAACGTTCGAGTCGATTCCATACAAAGTTGTCGATGTCGCCCCAGCTTGGTTGTTGGTATAAGCAAGGCCGTTCACGATGGGATTAGCGGCGGCGTTTGGATCTGAGCCGGCGTATGCCAGCGTAGTATCCGTGGCCACTACGGTTCCGGTATTCGGATCCAGCCGGAAGTTCTGATGCGACGCACCACCGGTAATCCTAATTTGATCCGCGACCGGGTCAAAGTCGAAGCCGAAATCTGGTCCTGAGAGGGACGGACTGAATGGACCCGAGCCAACCTGGGTGGCGACGCCAGTCGTAGTATCGATCGTGTAGAGCCGGCTGGAATTGCCGAGTACGTAGAGCAACCCGTTCGAGGGCCGGAAATCCATGCCCACGATCTGCTCGCCCGGCTGCTGGCCGGTGATCGGAACGTTGCTGTACACGGTGGCCGGGTTCGCCCTTTCAAAGGAGATCAGGTTATTTAAAGTAGTAACGCCGAAGATGGTCTGTTCGCGATCATTAATAATCACTTGGGCATTGTTCAATTGGCCGATTGAGGCGCCCAGGGAGGGGTTGCTCAGGGCTGCTACGAAGAACTCATCGCCCTCGATTAGCACATCGTCGATGATGGGAACGGTGAACGTCTTGACCGCTTCACCTACGCCGAAGGTGAGCGTGCCCGAGGTCGGAGCAAAATCGACACCCGCGATCGCGTTCCCGGGGAATGTCTGATACTTCACTGAGGACGTCCCGCCGCCACCGTTCTGCCGCGTCACCGTGATGGTGACGACGCCCCCGTTTTCGCTGACGTTGAACAGGGGCTGCGAGAGTTGGAAGGTCTCAGGTCCATTGACCTGTATGCCCAGAGAAAACTCCGAGGTGTCGTTGGTGGTATTGTCAGTGGCCGTCGCCGTAATGAATTGTCCGCTCGGCGTAGCGCTTCCGGTACTGACCACAAAACTTCCGTTGCCGTTGCTATCGGTCCCCACAGTAGTCGAGCCAATAAACGTCTGGCCCTCGCCGAAGCCAGTGCGGTCAAGCGCGGTGTTGGCAAAGAATTCGATTCTGAAAGATCTATTTGGCGTGCTGTTGAGCTGTCCCCCGAGGGTCGTGTTTCCGCCACCACTGCCCGCCGCGGTCAACACGGGAAAGTTTTGTAAGTTGTTGCCGCCCGTGTCAGTGTCGCCCGCATCATTAGGGGTCACGCCATCGCCGTTCAGATCAATTCCCTGGTTGTTGGAGAAGATCGAGTTGCCGAGAATGGGATCGCCAGAGGCCGCCGGGCCACCGAACGGCGGCTCCACATCGACGCCGACGCTATTGAATGCGATTACATTGCCCGCGCCGGCGGCGGTACCACCGACTACGTTACCGGAACCGATTTGGATGTCTACTCCAAAACTGTTCGGAATTCCCACCGTGCCCGCCGGGTTAGTGCCGATAAAGTTGCCTTCGACACGATTGTTGGCGCCGGAAACAGTAGTGGCCAGAACTACGCCGCCACTATTTCCGGAGATGATATTCCTCGCGCCGGCGGCGGTACCGCCGATTAAGTTATTCGTCGCCCCAGCCTGAATCGCAACTGCCCTGCTGTTTCCTACTGCTGCATCACCAGCCGAGTTGAGGCCCATGTAGTTGCCCTGCACCAGGTTCGTCGCTGCTCCGGTGGTCAGGCTTACCCCGGTGCTGTTGCCGGAAATGATGTTGCGCGCTGAGACCGTGGTCCCGCCAATGGTGTTGCCGGGAGCAGAGAGACTTATCCCTGTGCTGTTGCCCAGCGAAGCCGTTCCGGCCGGATTAGTCCCGATGTAGTTACCGGCGACCACATTGCCGGTTGTGCTCGCGACTGAAATAGAAATGCCGGTGGAGTTGCCCGAGATGACATTGCGGGCTCCGGCCGCAGTCCCGCCAATAGTATTGCCGGAAGCATTGTTGATGATAACTACGCCGGTGCCGTTATTTAAAGCCGCAGTGCCTGCCGCATTGGTGCCGATAAAGTTACCGGCGACAACATTCCCGGTCGAGGAGGGATTCTGAATAGAAACACCCAGACCCGAGATGTTGCCTGAGATCAAATTACGAGCGGTTGGCGTGGTTCCTCCAATTGTATTGTTCGGCGAAGCGTCAATGTCGATGCTGATTCCGTTCGCCCGTCTGACCGTGCCGCTCGGATCGGTACCAAAAAAATTGCCCTGAATCGTATTCCCGCCGGCGGTGTCGATCCGGATGCCGGTCCGGCAGCGGTTGATCACGAGGCCCTGCACCGTGCTGCCGCCCGCGCTGATTGTCAGGCACGAATCTGATGGCGGGACATTGGTGCCGTCGATCTCGACTGCGAGGCCTGCATTATCGCTGTCCGCCTGACCGTTCGGAGTGGTTCCGATCTGCGAATAGCCGTCGATGATCACGGGATCGGTGATCGCCGGCAGCCCTGAGCCCGGACTGATCGTGGAAGCTCCGGGTGGAAGATTGAACTTAATCGTATCCACACCTGGATTGGCATTGGCATTGATGATCGCTTGTCGCAACGACCCGGCGCCGCCATCGTTCGTATTGAAGACAAAGAAAGTTGTCGCGGCGGCGGCCGGCGAAACAAACCTGCTCGACGAATAGCCGGCGAAAATGGTCAAGGTTGCAACGCTTAGGACGACGAAGTAGGAAATGCTTCTTGGGTTTTGCGGCATAAATTCGACTTTCTAACAGGTGAGCGTCGGGGTGGTTGGTTACTGAGTCAAATAATAAAGAATCCAAAAGAAAGACGACTCATCTTAGTTGGGTCTCTCATCGCGGTCAATAATTAAGTTGTAGTTGCGATCGATTTTTGAATCAGCCGTGGTACTCCATCAGCAGCATTGCGCGCGAAGGGCGACGGATCTAATCGCCGGGCCAACGACGAAATGAAAAAAGCCCCGTCTCGATTCATCGGAACCGGGTGAAGGATTAATTATGAGAATGAAAGCCCGCTGAGGCGGGCGAGAGATGTGGAGTGCGGTGACTTGTCACCGCTTTGGCTTGCGGGCTTCACCTATCCACGATTGACGATTTACTTTTTCACGCCTGCTTCACAAATTTCATCGCCACGCCATTCATGCAGTAACGCAATCCAGTGGGCCTTGGACCATCATCGAACACATGGCCCAGGTGGCCGTCGCACTGTGCACACGAAACTTTTGTGCGCGTCATGCCCGCGCTCCTATCTGTTTCTTCGATGACGTTCTCTTTCTTGATGGGGGCCCAGAAACTCGGCCAACCGGTGCCTGAATCAAATTTCTGCTCAGAACTAAACACCGGCAACTCGCATCCCGCGCATACGAAGGTCCCGTGATCATGAATGTCATTCAGCGGGCTCGTGAAAGCATACTCAGTTCCCTCATGCCTCAAGACGTCGTATTGCTCAGGCGTCAACTGCGCCTTCCATTCTGCATCGCTCTTGATCACTTTTTTGATTCCTTTGGTCTTTGATTTTTCCTGAATACTTGAACCTGGATTATTGAATGCCGAGTCGTGTGCGGCCTTGGGCTGTGCCCAACTTGGCAGCCTCGACAATATCGCCAAACCACCCACTCCGATTGAAGATGAAATAAAGAAACGTCTGTTCATCACTGTTCCCCTGCTCCTCAGATGCCTAAAGATGATATCGAGTCTTACGTTCTCAACCAAATTACGTAAGACGGCCGTCGATCGGATTTTGAACGAGGTCAGTACCGGAAGCGTTTTTCTCCTCTCCCTTTGGGAGAGGTTGGGTGAGGGTCCCGACTTTGTCGGGATAGCGACCTGGTCTTCACGCTGAAGGTGTGAAATAAAATAGCCTGGGGTAAGCGCCGTTTCGGCGCGCCACCCCAGGTACGCAACCCCAACCACGACCCGAGCCCGCTTTAGCGGGCGACAGAAAAGCGCCAAAGGCGCGAGATGTAATAGCCTGGGCCATCGGCCCAGGTACGCGTTTATTTATTTCGGGTCCAAGCCCCAACGCGGCGAAATAATCCACGGGCCTGCTTATACGAATCCCCATTTTGCCATTCACGATTTGCGACTTCTTAAGTCGCTCCCTCAGAGCTTCATCAATTTGCCTACCATGAACCTGGGGCGTTGCCTCAGGCTTTTACATTCCGCGCCTTCGGCGCTTTGGCAAAAACTTCGTCCGCGTCAGCGGACGATTGAAAGTAGCCCAGGCTTTCAAGCCTGGGATCACGATTAATAATAAGAATGAGAGCCCGCTTTAGCGGGCGAGGAATCTTGCCTTTCGTCCAATCGCGACTTACCATCACACCGATGTCTCAAGCATTACCGATACCACCGCCTGGATTCGACGCTCTCTCGGTCGATGAGCAAATCGATTACGTTCAGTCTCTCTGGGATCACATCGCGGCGAAGCCTGAAGATGTCCCGGTCCCCGATTGGCATCGAGAGATATTGGCCGAACGGTTGGCGGCGCATGATGCGAACAAAGATCAAGGCCGAGAATGGGAAGAATTTGAGACGGAACTTACCGCAGAGTTGAGCGAACGGACAACATAATGAAGCGTCGCACCTTCGTCCGCCCGGAGGCGCAAAATCGATAGCAATTCTAGAAATCGTAGATCATTTTGGCCTTGCAGTTCTGAGACCTAAAAGCCAAGGCAATTGTCGATCATCCGCTGACGCGTACTCTCTAAGTCAGGCGAAAACAGCTATTCCGAAAGAAACTGGCGCCTCGGCATCGTTTTCCAACACTTCGAGCCCTACTTCTATGCTCTGTTCACGTCCATCCTGCTTCAAAGACCGCAGCCCGACAAACCCTGTAAATGTTTCGCCGTCATCTACGACCCAGGTTATCCACCACTCGCTGTCATCAACATTAATTTCGCGGTGGTCCTCGTGCTGCTCAAACCGAAGAGCCCTAGGATCCGACGCAATTTGAACAGATACTTCGATTGGGATTGGGTACAGCCTCAAGTGGCTTATAGAGACGAAGTGTTTAATGTCGGTTCGTTTTCCAATCGTGCAGACAATATTGTTGCGATCAACTCCAGTAAAGGTCTCCGCTCTTACGGGTAAACGGATTCTATGGACACAGACGGGCATTAATTAACATCTCCTCCACTCTTCTAAAGAAATGAAGAGAAGTAAATCTAGACAATCTTTGTTGACTAATCAGGAGAAAACAGAACCGCTCCAGGCGTTTCAATTCCGCACTAGTCTGTGAAGAGCACTCAGAGAACGTTTGAAATCAATTCGATGAGTCGTCTTATTGATGTTTATCGGTCCCCTCGCAATCCATATCAGGACGCGTTCTGCCAAGAGAACGTTCCGAGGGATCTTAATCGCGAACTCCCAAAAAACAGTATTCGGTTTACGTTCGGCGGTAAAGCTCGTTGCAAAACTAGACTTGCTGCCTGCAATCACAATTGTCGAATCGTATCTGGCAAGAATCAGCTTCGCGAGTGCCTCGGGACATTTCGCGAATTCAGAAATATACGATTCTCGATCCATATTATTTGTTAGCTCGTAGTCTCGCGATTCTCCGTCGTCAATCACAACGGTGGCTTTGCATCGCTGAAAGTAATACGGTGAGAGTGGATGCGGTTTAATCGGCACGATTGTCTCAAATAGCTTCAACTTAGAAGAAGATACATTCTTGATTTGTAAGTCTGCGAACATGAAGGGCTGAGTCGGCTGAAAACCCCCGGTGCTTTTCCATACAATCGTGTAGTGCTTAGCACTGAGGTAGAGATCGGCACAGAGAGACTCTCCCAAACGAATCTGGAAGACGCTTACACGGCTTGTCCGCGTCGCTATTTCTCGGGCTTCATGAAACTCAAACGGAACGGGTCGGTTTAAGAGTTGAGCAACGCTCTTTTCGTCCATTCTTTGGCTCATAGTCCACCGCTCCTTCTCGTGTCATTTCGATAGATGATTATTGGGCTCGCCACGTTGTAGAACAAGGATTTGTCCCGTCGATTGACCTTATCTGGAGTTTTCGTGTCGCGGGCCAGTTGTACTAAGCGCGGCATTATGGACCGAAGGTTGCGAGGCTCAGGCCAGAGGCCGCAATTACTATATAACAATCTCACAACTCTTTGCATCATAGTTTTCGAACCTATTTTTTTCGAGTCGGCCCCCGGCTGGCGGTGCCAGAAACTGACAATGGCTTAGCGACGGCCCAATAGGAAGATCGGAGGTTTCTGCCACCTTCCACGGTTCTGCGTGCTGCGGCATAAACAACTTGTGGCCCCGACGGTGACCATTGGCCAACCAGCAAAGCTCGGCCAATCTCAAAATCCAGACACTTGGAAAGGAGCTTAGGCGAGAGATCCTGTAGTCCGAGCATTTCGCGTGCAAACGCCAAGACGGATTCAGAGCCCAATTTCATGACCGCCCGATTCTCACACTCCGACAGAATCAGAGAGTCGAGCTTATCGGGTCGCTGACTAACCAGAATCAAAAAGAGTCCATACTTCCTTCCTTCAGCAACCACAGTCCGAAATTGTTCTCGCAACGCCAACTCTGCCCTATTTCTTGGTTCTCGAGGAATCAGATTGTGCGCTTCGTCTACAACTATGAAAGTCGGAATGCGAGTATCTTCCTTTTCCGGTCTATCGACCGCAGTGTTCCACGAACTGCGAGCCCGGTCCCATTCAGTTCGCAATAACGCGTCAAGCGCCAACAGTCGGGTGCTTCGATCAAGATTCGGAATATCAATGATTTCAAGTGTATGACGATGACTGCGTGTGTGTTTAGTACCAATTGGTTGAAGCATCCCTGAGGCTTGATATAGACGAGCTCTTCCAAAATAAAATCTCTCTATCTCGCGAGACACATAATCTGAAATTGTGAGAGCTCCTTCTACTAGCCGTTCAAAAGTGCGTTCAACTGTCGTTCTTGAAACCAACAATTCGCCATGCAACATTAAGAACCCAGAAGAACCTATGCGAGTGACCCGCCGCCTGTTCGATAAAACGCTACCGACATTGAATCGTTGCTGCAATTCATGTCGCAAGTATTTTCTGTCATCCGAATCCCTAACGAGATGGACGATCTCCTCTGCCTCATCGATGATATTGGTAATTCTCCCGGTAGCGAGATAAATATAACGCAGCACTTCACCAAGTGTTTTTACAAACGCATGGCAGTGATAAAGCTCGCTCCGCAACATTGGTGTCACGTCTTCGGCGATAAAGTCCATCGAAAGCGACGGCCAAGAAATTTGGAATGGTTCGTACTTGACTCCCCGCGCCTCGGAACCGGTCCTTATACGAATCGGAATTTTTGACCAAGCCGTCGCGAACTGTTTTCTGGAGGATTCGTGAGGTAACCTACCGCTTCTAATAGCGCGATTGTACGAGGCCTTTTTCCAAAGCGATGCGGGCGCAACTTCATGCACCTTTTTGAAATCTGCATTGGGATCCAATATGAGACATCGAGCCTTCGTCCGCAAAGCAATCTCTTCAATTAATCGACCAAGAAACGCTGATTTCCCGGAACCAGACTGCGCTATGATCGCGGTGTGGGTAGCCATTGCTATTGATGGAACGGTGAACAGTTCGTCCGGCGGTTGCAACCCAGCCTTGGCTCCTCTCTCAAGCCAATAGCTTGGATCAAGGCTTGGTCCAACCCGCCAGCCGAGTACTAACTCAGAACCTTCAGAGGGTGCTTTGGGAGACGGCATAGTCCTAGGCGCCAAGCGTTCCTCAACAACGACGCATCAAAACCTAATACAATTCTGGACTAACAGGTGCTCGCAAAGATATTCGCCGTCATCGGCATTGTCAAGGCGCGCTCTCTTTGGCCGAAGTCAACTACGATCACTTACACTTGCTGTACCCACAATCCCGACAGAAATCACAGCCACTCGCATGCTCGAGTTGGCCGTGGCATTCGGGGCAGGTGCTGATCATTGTGGACATGATCGCGCCGACGACGTGCTGAGTGCCGCCTGGCGAAGTCTGGGGAATTGCTGTTGGCTGAGAACTGACAGCTGATGTCTTCAAAGCGCGCGCGGAATCGGGATGACCTTTCAAGCGACGGTTCGTGATCATCAGGCATTCGGCGACTGCTTGTTCGGGTGAAGTCAACAAACGCTCGTTGAACCAGACGGCGTGTGTGCCCGTCACCTTATTCAAGCTGTAGGAAACTTCGGCCGCGTCGAATCCACCGCGCAGCATCTTGGAAGCCAGCATGCCGACGCCGCCGCTGATGGGACCGGTGGCAAAGACTTCGGCAATCATTTCGCCGTCATGATTGACGGTGACGTAAAGGTTCTGGCCATCGAACGGAATGCGCCAGGTCGCCCCGGAAAGTTCGCGGGGACGCTCGAGCCGAATCGCACCGTGTTTCCTCGCGTTCGCCTCAGCCTCTGCCAATCTTCTCGCCGCGGCTTCGTTCTCAGATTCAGCCCGTCCTTCGGGAACAATCGAAGAGTCCGGAGTTTGGAGCGCGGCGTCTGAAGTCTGGTCGATAATCGTTGTGGTCGTGATGACGGTTGGAGTCTCTTGCTTACTTTCGGTCTTCATGGAAGTCAGCACCTGATTTTCGCGCGAGCCATCGCGGTAATAACTCACGGCTTTGCAACCAAGCTGTCTTGCTAAGCGATAAAGATGATCGACTGACTCGATAGTGTCGTTGACTGCACCGTTGCAAGTCTTGGAGACACTGTTGTCGACGTTGCGCTGGGCTGCGGCAAGCACGTGCACGTGCTGCTCTGCACTGATCGACATCGCGGAAATGAAATAGCCGGGCAGCTCGTGCTCGTGTTCGACGACATAGCTTGCGGCGGCATCGATCGAATCCTGATCGGTTTGATCTACATCCACACCAAGCGCCTGCGCGGCGAGGGTATGAACGTACGTGCGCGTGCCGAGAGTGTCCTTTCGCACGTACGCCCAAGAGAAGTTAGGTTCAACACCCGACGACGTCTCTGCAACCAGGGAAATCGTGCCCGTGGGAGCAATCGTCGTAACTTCATAGTTGCGCGGGGTGAGCGGAACTTCACGTGAGATGCCGATTTCGTTGTAAAGAAAATCGGCGTAGGAATCGCGATTCGCTTCGAGTTCGGGAAAGACGCCGCGTTCGGCGCCGAGACGAAGGGATTCGGTCCAAGCTTCGCGGCGAATGAATCCCATCACCTCGTCCATTAAGTCGATTGAGGCAGGGGAGCCATAAGAAATCTTCAGATTCAGACAAAGATCGGCAAAGCCCATGATGCCCAGGCCCACCGGCCGCGTGCGCTTCACCACGTCGTTGATTTCGGGCAGCGGCCAGGCGCAAGTGTCGATCACGTTGTCTAAGAAACGCGTGGTCCAGTGCGTGACATCGGCCAGACGATCCCAGTCGAGACGATTCTCTCGATCATAAAACTTGTTCACATCGATCGAGCCGAGGTTGCACGAGTTGGCGAAGTGCAGAAACTGCTCGCCGCAGGGATTGCTCGCCATGATCGGCCCCATCGATTCCATCATGTGATTGTGGCGATTGACTTCGTCGATGAAGGCGATGCCGGGCTCGGCATATTTGTGAGCGCTGGCGATGATCCGGTTCCAGATGTCCGGCGCGTAAATAAATCCCGGTGCCGGCGGCTCTTCAATCAAAGCGTCGGAAAGATCAGCCGTGTCAAAAGTTTCTTTGTCGCGGAACGTGACGGTCGAACCATCGGGCCGGCGATATACGACGTAGTTTCGGCCCGTGACCGGATCAAAGACGGGTTCGTTCCAGGGCTCGCCTTTGAAATCCAATTGATACCATTCGCTGCGATCGACTGCTTCGAGGAATTTGTCGGTGACGTTTACTGAAATATTAAAGTTGGTTAGCGAGTGCTGATCATTCTTCGCGTGAATGAAGCGGAGAATGTCCGGATGCGTCACGCGCATCATGCCCATGTTCGCGCCACGCCGAACGCCACCCTGCTTCACGGTGTCGGTCGTGGTGTTGAAGATGTTCATGAACGACACGGGACCACTGGCAACACCGTGCGTCGAGCTGACCATCGAGCCGCTCGGCCGCAGTTTCTCGAAGGTGAAACCGGTGCCGCCGCCGGTCTGATGAATAATGGCCGCGTCGGTCGCCGTCTTCATGATGCCGGCAATCGAATCCGGCACGTCGAGTACGAAACAGGCCGCGAGCTGACCGTTTGGCTTGCCGGAGTTGACCAGACACGGCGTGTTGGGAACGAACTCGCGCGCCGCCATGATGTCGGTCATCGCGTTATAAAAAAGATCGCGCTGCGCCGGATCAGTCTCGGCAACCGAAACGTGCGCGACGACGCGGGCGACAATGTCCCGCCATTCTTCGAGTGAGTTTCCTTTGGCGTCTTTCAGCGAGTAGCGCTTGGCGACTACCTTGCGCGCATTCAAACCCGGTGGTGTTAACGGCCGTTTGTAAGAAACGATCGACTCGGAAATTTCGTTCTGAGACACTTTTGTCATTTTCGCGCCACTCGACGTATTCATCAGTTTACCTTTCCCGGGCGGAGACCGCACGCGAGCCGATTTTGGAGAATAAAATACCAAGACGATTCATGATCGCCTTAACAAGAACTGAGTTGTATCGCAGGTACTACGGTCGGTTTTGCGAAGTCACTACTAACCTTGCGGAGTAGGGCTTGGAACCCCTTCTGCCGCCGCCGCCAGCCGTCTCAACCAAAGCAGGGGCACTATAAACCTGTTGACTCCAGAAGTCAATATGTTGTGGCTATCTTTTTTTTCAACACGATAGAGTGTGTTTCTTGAGGGATTACGTGAAGGGCTAAGTCGCCCGAAATCAGAGCCTTAGATCAGGATGCTGGCGTATTTGCTCGGCCCCGAGAGGCAGGCCAAATAGGTGGTGCGCTCACTTACGGGCGGGCGATTTCTTATTTGCCGGTAGAGAGAAGAAGGTCCAATTCGCGATGCTGGTTGTCCAGCAAGCCGTAGGTCTCGGAGGTTTCTTCCAACATCTGCCGAGTCATTGCGATTGAATCGCTCAGTTCTTCGAAATGGAGGGCTGAAACGCGCTCGGGAGTCGGCAAGGTAACCACTTGATCGTTGACGAGTCCGAAAAAGTTTTCAATGGACTGCAGTTGTCCTTCAACCAGCTTCACCGATCGTTCCAGATCGTTGAAGGCAGCGACGCGTCGTCTAAGAATTTCAGCGTTCGCTTGTTGAATGCGTTTCTGTCGATCGTCCGTGACAGTTTGCACGGCATGTTCGGCCTGCTTCAGCTGATTCTGGACCGCCTGACGATTAGTCGAACGCAGGTGATGCTTGCGCCGCCGATATACGTCGAGCAGATCGACGAAATCTTCCCAGCGCTGATCGAGCGATTGCAGGTTCGCGGGGATCTCTTTGCTAGTGGTGAATTTCTTGTAGTTCGAATAAATCTGATTCTTCATCCAGCGCAGGTACTCAACCGCTTCCCTTTCGCGTGGATCGAATCCTTTGATGACGGCTTCGCGTTGGGCTTCCCGAAGTTTGCGCGCGCGCTCCTTAGTGCGACGCTCAACCAAACGACGATAAAAAGGACTCGCAGGCACAACTGCTAAATAGAGAGCTTCAGTTCCCATCGCCAACAGCAGCGGCGTCACATCCTGAAAAAATGCAGCGCCAACAGCAAAGCCGGCCATCCCCCAAAAATTGATCGGCTCTTTGAAAGCTTCTTTTACGTACCGAAAATCGATCTTGGGGAATTCCATGAAACCGTCTGCACTCTATTAAATAACTACTAAAACTTAACCTTGCTCACATCCGGGCCGCTGCCGTCACTGTTGCGGGGTCGTTTCTCCTTGCGCCGGCAAAGCTTGCGGCGCGCCAGTCTCAGTACCGGCCGGCAATAACCCCATCTCGCGCTTATATTCCAACAGCTTATCCTGCAACTGCATGTCCATCGCCTCTTTTTCAATCTCCTGCATTTGATTATCTACAGAAGTTGAGCCCAGCTGCATTCGCGCTTCGGCGGCAGCCGCCCGGCGATCGATCTTGTCGCGCATCTCGTCGAATGTCGAAGCATCGTCGCCAATCTGGAACGAGGCCATCGTCTGGGCCAACTGTTCCTGCAGCTTGGCCTGTTTCGACTGATTGATTAGCTGCATCGCCTCGGCCGTGCGACGCTGCATCTGCAGCATGTAGTTATCGCGCGCCTTCAGCGCTTGCTTTGATGCCAGTTGTGAATGTTCGTATTGGTGGACGGTCCGCTGCAAATCGACCTGAGCCTGCTGTAGTTGGCCGATGTACGCAGTCGCGATGTCGTCGCGGCCCATCTTCACCGAAGCCTTGATCTTCGAATCCAGATCGACAACCTGAGACTCTAACCGCTCTTTATTCTTGCCGAGCAACTTCTCGGTGGCCATGACCTGGGCCACAGAATTATTCAGATCAGGAATGCGATCACGCATGTCCCGAATGGTCTGTTGCAGGATCAACTCGGGATCCTCGGTTGACTCGATAATTCCGCCGAATAGCGCGCGCATCGAACGCTTTATCCTAGTCCACAGTCCCATTTCATCCTCCGGCCAATTTCAGATTTACAGATCGGGCGAATCACAGCGGTCGTCGAAAAGCCCAGCGCGCCGTCGAATAGTACGAAAGTGCATGGCGCATGGTTGCATTTTCCGAGCGAAATTACGGCGAGTATAGCAGAGAACCGAAGACAGACGGCAGTAGGCAAAAGGCGGAAACCAGCTAGCAATCAAGTTAATCCCGCCGCCGCAAGCGATCGCCCGATATCTCGCCGGTATTGCATGCCATCCCAGGAAATATCCGCGACTGCCTCATAACAACGGGCTAATGCATCGTCTAATGTTTCGCCCGTCGCGGTTACCCCAAGCACGCGACCGCCTGCAGTTAACCATTCGCCGCTCTCGCCGCGCGAAGTAGCCCCCTGGAAAATCGCGATGTGCTTGCGCGTCTGGGCCCGGTTTAGACCTTTAATGATTGCGCCGGTTTCCGCCTTCGCCGGATAGCCTCGCGCAGCCAGCACCACGCAGGCCGAAGAGTCCCGGGACCAATTGAGCTCGAGCTCCCCCAAACGCATCTCAGTTATCGCTTGTAACACGCTCGATAGATCAGTTTGTAAGCGGACGAGAATCGCTTGCGTCTCAGGATCACCAAAACGCACGTTGTACTCGAGCACACGAGGACCGTCGGCAGTCAGCATCAGGCCAATGAAGAGGATTCCGCGAAACGGAAAACCTTCGGCCGCACATCCTTTCAAAGTTGGCTCGACAACTTCGCGCACAATCTGATCGCGCGTTACCTCGTCAAGCACGCTCCCATCCGTAATCGAACCCATGCCGCCAGTATTTGGACCAGTATCACCCTCGCCGACTCGTTTATGATCCCGCGCTGCCGGCATCAAACGAAAATCTTGGCCGTCTGAAAACAGAAGCAGCGAAACCTCGCGGCCAACCAGGGTCTCCTCGATCACGATTTTCTTCGCGGCTTCTGCTCCAACGACTCCGTTCTTAATCTCAGTCAATGCCTCGAAGGCTTCGCTTCGATTTCGCGCGACGAAAACTCCCTTACCTGCAGCCAGACCGTCAGCCTTGATAACTACTGGCGATCGTTCGTCTCCGAATTCGCCGGACTTCAAGATTGTCGCCGCCTCATCGGCTGAAGTGGCGATACGGTACCGCGCGGTCGGAATCGAATGTCGATGCATAAAGTCTTTGGCGAAGGCCTTGCTTGATTCCAGGCGGGCGGCTTCCCTGCCCGGACCGACAATCTTCAAATTACGCTCTGCGAAAATGTCGACGATGCCGTCAGCGAGCGGCGCTTCGGGCCCAACCATCGTGAGATCGACTGTGTTCTGCTCAGCAAATGCGGCCAGCGCATGGCTATCGCTAACGGGTATGGACAAGCATTTCGCTAGCTGCGCAATACCCGCATTCCCGGGTGCGCAAAACAACTCCAGCGGTTGGGTCGAGGTCTTCTGTAGCGCCCTACAAATCGCGTGCTCTCTGCCGCCTGATCCGATGACAAGAATTTTCATTTTGAAGCTACCTGATACTGATGTTTGACTTGGCCAAAGATCCGCTAATCAGATCTAATAAAACTTTCGCGAAAACACCTCGAAATCCCTTGACAGTGAATGGTCATCGTCATATAAGTGCACCCGCTGTAGCGGTTTTTGTTGCTCGCCGTCAGGGCACACCAATCAGCGCTAGTTTAGTTTTTCGCAGCCTCCTCGTACAGCTTCAAACCGGACTTGACCCAACAAGCACTGGGGGGAGAAACATGTCAGACCTTCACGCTGAACAGATCGGGACAACACAGACGTCTGACTTTCAAGATCGACCGATCACTTGTGTGGATTGCGGCGAGAGTTTTACCTGGACCATCGGTGAGCAGGTCTTTTTTCATGACAAGGGGTTGAAGAACGAACCCAAACGTTGCAAGTCATGCAAGCAAGCGAAGAACGATCGATTAGCGGCCATCTCGGCTGCACAATCAGCCGGTGTCAAACAACGCATCGAAGTAACCGTGACTTGCGCGCAATGCCACGAACAAACAACTGTGCCGTTCTATCCTTCCCAGGGCAGACCGGTCTATTGTCGCGCGTGCTTCATCGCCTCGCGCGCGATGAGCGCGAGTGCATAGACACTTAGGTTCTCGCGAGCACATCGTTCTCGTCGACGACCCGCGCAGTTCAACCCGTTAATAAATAAATCGAAAATTTTTTAGAAGTTTTGGAGGTGCGTTCGGTTAACTGGGCTGATGCGCGCTGGAGGACTCTTAGCGCTGATTAACTAAGAAATATTGTGCCTAAAAAGAAAAGCGGGCGGGGCCCTCCCACAAGCCCCACCCTAAGGCCACGTGTCCTCACCCCACGCGACCACTTCGTCCACCGGGGAGGCGGACGCAAGGTGATTATGCACAACTGATAGTGAAGATGCAACAGCAAGTATAAAATTTTTCTGTTTTAAATGTGCCACCGATAAATGGAATTAATTTTCGTGATAATGGCTATCAACTGCGCTTAGACAAAACGGATTCAATCGCATGCAGCAGGACCACCACGGTGTCCTCTTCGCCCCTCGCGTTCTTAACTTTAAGCGCGACATAATCGTTGGTTACATCGGTTATTGAGCCCTCGTAAACTCCGCCAGAAATGGTTTTAATGTCTACAGAGCTGCCTCTATACCTGATCAGCAGATTCTCGATATGTTGATAGTTCATTTGCTTGATCCTTTCGATCAGCGCGGTGAATTCTTCCAGTTGACCAAAAAAAGCCGGTACCCGTCCGGATCTTGCAGACTGATGAATCTTCCACCCCAGCCTTCGTCGCGAGGTTCGGTGACTATAACACCGCGCTTTCTCAGCTCGCCGTAGAACTCGTCAACGTCGCCAACGCCCAGCACAAAATGTACGCCCCGACCACGCTTCAGCATGGTTTCGATCTGTTGGACCAGCGTGATTCGTAGTGAGCCGGAACGCAAAGAGGCTATCGGCGGCTCAGCGTCTGTGTGGTTCGATTCAACTTCAAAGCCCAGCACTTCCGAATAAAACGTAACCGACTCTTCCAGATTGTTGACCTCAAGAAAAAGTAGATCGAGTCCGGTAATCATCCTGCACTCAAGTATCTCAAATCAGATCGAAGTAAGAATTAGATAGAGGCCGTAACCGCCGCACGCAATGACAAACCAAAACAGGATCTCCTGGGCAACGCGGAATCGTCGCATGGGATTCGATATCGCCAAAGCAGTCCGCGCGTTTGTCATCGCCGAGTGGGCGATGAATATGCCGAAGCCAACCACGCCCACCGCTAATATTGAGAGGGGCCAAAGAAACCAGAGACCATTGAAGCGAACCAGAAGCAGCAACATCAAGCCGAGAATCATGCAAAGGAACGCGCTCAACATTTGTCCCGACACGCCGACTTCACGGCTTGCCGGCGTCCCCTTCATCGTAGGGCTCTGCACATTGGGTCGTTGACGACTGGCATCGTAAACACGTCGCGTCGTTTCGTCGTGCAATACCCGGTACGCTTCGTTTAGCGCCTTCATCTCCTCCTCGGATCCGCCGCGATCGGGATGGTGCTTATGCGCCCGCCGTTTGTACAGACGCTCAAGTTCGCTACGCGAAGCGTCTTCACTCGCGCCGAGAATCGCGTAATAATTTGGCTTTGCATTCAAGCTGGCTCGGCATTGTAGAGTTGCGGTCACCAGTTTTCAATAAGAAGAGTTTCAATTTTTGTTTTCCTCAGTGATGATTGCGAATTATCCTGCGGACGGCGCTAGGAATCGCGGCCCATCTGCTGGTAAGTTGTCAATTATGAGTCAACCGTTCTCGCCTGGTGACGATCTGCTGTTTCAGCTCGAAAGCGGTTTCGGTTTGCTGCGAGTGATTGCGACGGACGAGCAAGAGGGCAAAATTGTCTGGCACTTGATGGCTTACGAAGAACTGTTTCCCGATATTGATTCAGCCGAGCGGGCACTTGCGCATTCCGAATCGCTCCACGTCAGGAACGCGCACATGGCCTTAACCGATCGCGCGTTCGAGCGAACGCCGGCGGCGCGACTAGGCAACCGGCCAGTTACGAATCAAGAGCGCGTTGAATACGAGAAATGGGTTCAGGAAGGAGGCGCAGTTTCGGATCGCTCCGCGCTCCTCATGTTAGGACTCCGATAAGATTTCGCACGCCAGGATTATGCAAAAGCTCAATCGCCAAGGGAATGCTCGCCGTTTCTTCTTTCTAACAATCATTGTGATCGTCTCTGCGTTCAATGCGACCGCGCAGCGACGTGAGCGCACGGTCGATTCATGGAGGCCGCTGCACTACGATGTGAATCTTTCTTTCGACGACCAGATCACGCAAATCACTTCAGCTCGCACAGATGTTTCCATCGAAGTAGTCGCGCGGAATCTTGCGACGATCGATTTCGATTTTGGAGACATGCCGATCGACTCGGTCCTCGTTAGCGGCGCAACCGCACGATTTGATCGCACGCCGGAAACACTGAATGTCGCTCTGCCACACGCAGCAACGCGTGGCGAAAAGCTGAGCGTTACCATAAATTATCACGGTCACCCGAAAGACGGTTTGGTTTTCGCGAAGGATCGCGACGGCAATGTCTCCGCCACCGGAGACAACTGGCCCAATCGCGTTCATTACTGGATTCCGTCGCTCGATCATCCTGCCGCAAAGGCAACTGTGTCGTTCACCGTCACGGCGCCACAGCGTTATCAGGTCATCGCGAACGGACAATTCATTACGCTCACCGGCAATGCGGCCACGTCTCATTGGAAGTTCGAAGAATCAAAACCGATCCCCCCTTACTGCATGATCGTGGCGGTCAATCAAGGCGCGATCATAAACTCCGCCGACAAGTCGGTCACGAACCTGAGCTTCAACGTAGCCCAGCGCGATCGTGAATATGCTCCGAAAGGATTCTCATCGGCCGCTTCATCACTCGCCTTCTTCAATCAAACGATCGCGCCTTATCCATATGAAAAGCTCGCATTGATTGTCGGGGCAACACGATTTGGCGGCATGGAAAATTCGAGCGCCATCGTCTTCCCGAGCACGCTGTTCGATTCACGCCCGAATCAAAAGACGCGCGAGCGGTTTGGCATTCCCACCCATCTCGAAGAAGTCGTCGCACATGAAATTGCTCATCAATGGTTCGGTGATTCAGTCACGGAAACAACATGGGCCGATCTTTGGTTGAGCGAAGGATTCGCCACGTATTTCGCCGGACTATTTGTCGAAAAGTACGACGGCGAAGATGCGTTCCGTGAGTATATGCACAACGCGGCGGTGCGTTACTTCGCTTATGAGAAACACACCAACACCCCAATTCACGACACGACGACCGCGGACTTGATGGCGCTGCTGAATCCGAATAATTACGAGAAGGGCGCCTGGGTGTTACACATGCTCCGCCGGCGACTTGGCGACGCAGCATTCTTCAAGGGTTTGCGCGATTACTACAATGCGCACAAGTCGGCGAATGCAACTAGTGAAGATCTGCGAGCGGCTTTAGAGAAGGCGTCGGGAAAGAATCTGAAGGAATTTTTTTCGCGGTGGGTTTATGGCGCGGGTCATCCTCGATACGAGCTGTCGTGGGGTTCGATGGAACGGCGGGCCGCGACGACTGTAATGCTTCGCCTGAATCAAGTACAGGAGGGCGACGCATTTCTCGATCCTGTGCCGGTTGATTTCACGGTGAATGGAAAGAAGGAGCGCCGAACGATTGTGCCCACGGGTAAATCGACCAACGTATCGATTCAGCTACCCGGCAATCCGTCGGCCGTAATAATCGATCCGGACGATACGCTTCTGAAAGAAGTCGTCACCGCCAAGCCTTAATCTCTTGCCTCTTGGCTCTGTGCCCTAAGCTCTCTGCCCTTAGCTCATGGTCCAAACCGTTGCCGGTATTCAGCCGACGACAAGAATGCTTTCACCATCTCTGCATTGATGTAGTTGCCGTTGAATTGGTTCAGCTTCGTCAGCCAGAAATCGTAGCCGGTGTAATCCGTGTCCTGTGGGTCATTTGGATTGCGACGCAGATATCCGAAGTATTGCATCAGCACGAACGCCCGATTGAATTCTGCGTTCACGAGATCTTGATCTTCAGCCACCTGCCGCAAGGCCTGTGCGCGGGCGGTTAGGTTCGTCGTATCGGATGAGCCTCCGAACAGATTGATCGCCGTCGTCCGTTCACTAGCGGATAAGACATTTCCGGCATTCTGATTTAGCTTGTCGACAAACTGGGCCGGCGTCATCGTCGTCGGAAACGCGTTGATGAATCGCGTACTCTGCACGAACTCTTGTGTGTATGCCTGCTTGTTATTCTCGAGCACCTGTTCCCAACCCGGCGCCAAGACGATCAGACCCTGGCCGATGCGCTGTGTCCCCCTGAGGAATTCGTCAAAGCGAACAACAGGTACCGCCAATTGATGATTGGTCCCCAAAGTTGAAGCTCCCATCGCGTCGGCAAAGGCCACCTTATAGATTCGCTCCACCAGAAAGCCGCTCTGTTGAAATTCTATGGAGAGGAAGAACGACGCTGAAACGTTTATGCGCCGCACCTCGATACACTGCGCATTGCTGCCACAGGAAGTGATCTGGTTGGTCCAGAAATCCAAGCCCGATTGATCCGGCTCGCGATTGAGAAAATCGTGATAGTGCTGACGCACGAAGTTGCCGGCATCGTCGATCGCGTTCGGAGCCGGCGATCCTGAATTCAGGATGCTGACCGTAGCCGTTGACGGAACACCAAAGACAGATCCCCCGGTAAGATTCGACAGCTTCACGCTGAAGCTCTCGCTGGGTATTTCCACGTTGTAGCCATCACGATTGACCAAAACCACCAGAGTCTTCTGGCCTTCGTTAGGCGCGAACTTCAAGGTCCCCAGCGCCGTCGTGAAATCGCATCGAGATGACGCAAAACCATTGAAGGTCGCGCACGGACCAGGCGCGCCGGTGTCGTCCGTGGCGTAGTCGACTGTCGCGGCGCTGCTGATATCACCCGTGCGGTTCACCGTCACCGTCACAAAGCCATCGCTTTCATTAACGTTGTAGTTCGACTGACTGAAACTGATGATGCCGCCCTGCGCATCGTCATTCGTGATCGTGCCCAACCCCTGGTTATCACTGATCGTCGCGTTCACCGGATTGGTCAAATTAACAAAGAATGTTTCGTTCGGCTCAAACTTCTGATCGCCGTTAACGAGAACTGTAATCGTCTTCGCTGTATCGCCGGAATTGAATGTCAGCGTTCCCGAGTTCGATTGATAATCCGAGTCCGCGGTCGTGGCAGTTCCGTTCGCAGTTGCGAAGTCGACCTTCACTTGCAGATGACTCGCCGCTGAAAGCGTTACCGTGAACACAAAGTTCTTGGTGCCGCTATCGCCTTCAGTTGCCGACACGTCGTTAATCGAAAGCGAAGGCTGGGCCCTTACGACTTGTCCGCCTGAAAGCGTTCCTGAACTTGAATTGAAGTTTGTATCACCGCTGTAGTCTGCGGTTATGGTGTGCGGGCCGGCCGAGAGTGTAGCAATCTGACAGGTCGCCACCCCGCCGCTCAGTGTTTGTCCTCCTGCATTAGCACAGGTGATGGGGCCGGCGCCGTCCTTGAACTGCACGGTACCTGTCGGCGTACCGGCTCCCGACGTGACCGTCGCGGTAAAGGTCACACTCTCGCCAAAGTCTGATGGATTAACTGATGACGAAACCGCGGTGCTCGTCGTCGCCTTGCTGATGCTGAATGTCTGAGGCACATCAGGCGCCGCATTGTAGTTTGAATCACCTGCCTGCTTGGCCGTAATTGTGCACGAGCCTGCGCCAGTCAGGTGAACGGTGCCCGGCGAAGGACTCGTCACTGTGCAACTGCCGCTGGCGACCAGGCTTACCGACAATGATGATGAAGCTGTCGGATTCACTTGGAAGTCCGCGTCGCCGAATGTCTTGCTCGCGATCGCGTTGAAAGTTATTGTCTGGTCACCCCTCGTATTCGTTAAAGCGAACGAAGCTGTGGGTTGATTCGCGGCGATACCGGCAATCACGTTGTACGAACCCGCAATTCCATTAGCCGTAAACACAGAAGCTGTGGCGATACCGCTGCCATTGGTGGTTACTGTTTCAGTGTCGTCTGGTCCTGAGAATACGCCGCTCGCGCCGGAGGCAGGCGGTGTAAAGGTCACAAAGATTCCGCTCCTGGCAACTCCTGACTCAGTCACCGTCGCCTGCAGTTGGGTGGCGAACGGACTGTTAATCATCGCGCTCTGGCCTGAGCCGGCCGTTGCACTGATCGCATAGTTTGCCTCGAACGCGCCGATGTCCACCGTTGTGTTGACGATACGCGGGAAACCTGTGCCGCGTTGGTCTGTGAACGGCGAACCATTGAATGGAGGATTAGTGACAAACGTGTTACTGCCGGCATTGATAGCCGGACTCTCGGGACGGAGCGCTTGCGTCATCGTCGGGCCGCCGTTGTTTGCTAGTGGACCAAGCAATGGATTCAAAGGAGCTTCGGCAGTTCCTATTTGATTTCCATTGGTGCCGTTGGTGATGTCGCTTAACCCGGTATCAGCCCCAATCAAATTATTTGAACTGGCCGGGTCGACCGTACTGCCAGAGAAGATTTGGCTGTTCACGTCATCGCTAGACTCACTGGTCGTGTCCGTATCGCGGCTAGTGACGTTACCGGCGACGATCGAGTTGTTTATCGTGATGGGATTACTGCTGATCTGACCGATACCGCCGCCCGCCCCGATCGAGTCTGCGTCAGCATCGGCGCGGTTGTCGGTAATTGTGACGTTGGTCAAGGTGGTCATCGAGTTGCCGCAGTTGAGCAGTCCGCCGCCATCGGTATCGGCGCGGTTGCCGCTGATCGTGGTATTGACGATCGCTACCGTGCCGTCCTCAGTATCGATAGCGCCGCCTTCACCGCCCTGAGCGTAGTTATTGGTAAACGTACAGTTGCTAATGGTGAGGTTGCCGAGGTTGAAAATACCACCGCCAAAACTCGCCTGCCCGTTGGTTATCGTCAGATTCGAGATGGTTACGGTGCCCAAATCGATAGTAAACACCCGGTTGCTGTCATTGCCACTGATTTTCACACTCGCCGCCGCCGGACCAGCTATCGACATATCGGTAGATATATCAGGCAGGGCGCCGGTCAGGGTTATGGTGTAAGGTCCGCCGGCCGAGCTAAATACGGTTGAGTCGAAAACGATTGTGTTAGCGTCGGGATCGAAGTTGGCGGCATTGATGGCTTCACGCAAAGAACAATGCGACGCCAGACAGACTCCATTGTCGACGTCGTCGGTTGTATTGACGGTTAGAGTTGCCGGCGGAGCATCGTCGTTGAGAATCGTCAGTGTCGTGGTTGAGGGCGAGCCAAACGTAGCACCGCCCTGCAGATTCGACAGTGTCAGGTTCACCGTTTCGTCTGCTTCATAGGTGGTGTCGCCTTTGACAGTAACGTCGAAGGTCTTGTTACCCATCTCGCCATTGTTCCAATGCAACGTTCCTGAAGCTGTCACATAATCACTTCCGGCTGTGGCCGTGCCATCGCTCGTCCCATAATTCACATCGACTGCGCCGTTACTACCGCCGCTGCGGCTGACCGTGATGTTGACGATGTGATCGCTGTTGGTTTCATTATCGGCGTACGGCGCACTCTCAAATCGAACAGTTCCAAAAACCGTCGCCGGATCAGCGAGAGTCCAGTCGGAAAATGATGAAACACCATTCAGTGTCGCTAGATGATTGACGGTATCGAGCGTACTCGGGCTAAAAGTGGTGAAGCTGCCGTCATACTTGAACAATTTGTAATTCGCCTCTGTACCTACGACATCAGATCCGAAATAGTGAAACGTGAGATCGGCAGTCACAGGGCCTGTGTTACCTATCGTCCAATAACGCTGCAGAGCGTTGCCGGTAATATTCGGCTGGGCCCCCTGGACTGCTTTTACCGTGAGGCTGTTGCCGGCGCCGGCCGTCACATTCGCATCGACCGGCGAGTAGCCGTTCGCCGTGCCAACCGTGAAGGTGAACGGTCCGGTGTTGGCGAACGTCTTTTGCAGATTGCCATTCACATAACCATTCGTTCGCGTGATCGCCGGGAACGCCGCCAGCGAGAGCGTGTTCGATCCAACATCAACGATTCCATTTGTAAGCGTGAGACTGCCGACGCTTGCGTCGCCAATCGTGAGGTTAGAGCCCAGCGTGACCTTACCTGAGCTGGTGCGGTTAACGCTCAGCGACTTAAGATTCTGCGAGCCGCTGACGAACTTCAGCGTACCCAGCGCGCCGGTGCCGGTGATATTCAAAGTTGCTCCGGTCGAGTCGCCCTTCAAGCCGTTGGATGTTGAGCTGCTCGTGCCGCCGATCGTCCCAGTGAGATTCAGCGTGTTTTGATTCAAATCCAAAACATCCATCGCCGACACGGTGCCATCGAATTGCAGCGCGCCATTGATGGTGAGCGCGCCCCCGAGTTTCACCGAGCCGCCGATCTTGGCAATGCTCACGTCGCCAAACGTTGCCGGTGTTGTAATATTTTGAGTGGCGTTGCCTCCCTGAAACTTAACCGTGCGGCCGTTTGTGTTAAGCGTGCCGGCGATGCTGATATTACCCAGCAGATTCAGATCGCCGCCGGCCGAGCTTGAAAGCGTTAGTGTGCTGCCGGACGCAATAGTCAACGTGTTGAAGACAGTCAGCAGTCCGGTTCCTGATCCTACATAAATTTGATTGCCGTCAAGTGTTAGATTTCCGTAGGTGCGGCCATCGGAAGAAAAGGCGGACGCCGCCGTGAAGGTTTGCGAGCTGCCGAGATTGAACGATGCAACCGAATGCCCCGCACCGCCAAATGGATCGCTTCCGGCATTGAAGAAGGCCGACGAACCGCTTTGAAAACTTACCGCGCCGTCCGTGCCGGCACCGAATGGATTGCCGTTGAAGCCAGCCGCCGTCGTAAAGATCGATCCGCTTTGAAAGATCATTCCATTAAGGTCGGCCGCAACCACTTTATGTGCGCCGTCCTGAAGGATGAGACTACCGCCAATCGTGCCCTTTGAGCCTGACGATATAGAGACGTTGAGCGCGTTCGCGCTCGCGACCGTCAAGGAAGTGCCGCTCAAAACTGAAAGGTCGTCGCCGGTCGCTCCCGAGATAGTCAGAGTCTGTGATCCCGAGGCTGCATTAATCGTCAAAGCAACTCCATTGATTAAGCTGAGCGTCCCGATTGTTTGCGTCGGAACATTCGTCACCAGCGGTGATGGTGTTCCGGCACCGTCAAAAACGAGATTGTCTGTGCTGGCCGGCGTGAGACGCTGTGGACTCCAGTTCGTAGGAATAGTCCAGTCAGTCGTGACCACGGGCGTGCCGCCAACCCAAGTGTAGGTGCTACCCGCGGGAGCAACCGGCGCACGTGGAACCATGGATGATCGGGCCGCGGGATTCGAAACTGGTTTGTTCGAACTCGCGTTCGATGCCGGCAGGATTAGCCATAGGATGACTCCCACTCCGGCGGCAAGCAGGAAAAGGCTCACGCCCTTACGCACGCGTGACTGGTTGACGGGCAAGACTAGCATGGACGCCAAAGCTCTCTATTTGAATTAAGTTGTTTTATTCGATCGGGGGACCACGGCGCAGTTTAACACAGCTATCGATTGAAAATGCTATCGAGCCCCCTTCGGAAGAGGAGTGAATAGTTCTACACTTTCTCGCCGCCCTACTCTGATCAGGGGTCCAATGTGACCTCGAGCGAAGTTACGTCAACGTCTGCTCGCTAGGTTCAAGCTCTCATGGTCCAAACCGGCGCCGATACTCAATCGATGAGATGAACGCCTTCACCATCTCGGCATTGATGTAGTTGCCGTTAAATTGATTCAGCTTCGTCAGCCAGAAATCATAGCCGGTGTAATCAGAATCCTGCGGGTCGTTGGGATTGCGGCGTAAGTATCCAAAGTACTGCATCAGCACAAACGCTCGATTGAATTCAGCATTCACGAGATCTTGATCTTCTGCTACGGCGCGCAACACCTGAGCGCGAGTCTTTGTATTCGTCGAAAGATCGTTCACCAATTGATCTCGTTCCGACTGCGAAAGCGGATTGCCGGCATTCTGATTCAACGCATCAACGAATTGCGCCGCCGTCATCGAACTCGGGAAAGCAGTCGTGAAGCGAGCCCGTTGGACGAAATCGGCGATGAAGGCCTGCTTGTTTGTCTCGAGTTGCTGCTGCCAGTTCCCTTGATTGACGATCACTCCCTGACTGATTAGCTGACTGTCCGTTTGGAATTCAGTTAAACGAACTGTCGGCACTTTCAGTTGATGAGTGCCGTTGAAAGTTGACGTCCCGTCGCTGTCACCGTAGGCGGACTTGTAGAGACGTTCTACCAGATAACCCGTCTCTTGAAATTCAATCGACAGGAAGAATGATACCGAGACATTGATGCGCAGAACTTCGACGCACTGTGGCTTGGGCGTGCAGTTCTCAATATTGTTCATCCAAAAATTCAGGCCGCTTAGGTCTGGCTCGCGATTCAGAAAATCCAGATAGTGCTGGCGCACAAAGAAGCTGGAGAAATCATTTAGGTTGGGGGCAGTTCGCCAGGTTGCACTAAGACCGCTACTCACGCGCGCTGGATTCGTTCCGTCGGCGTTCATCACGTAGACACTTGAATCGCCGGCCATGCCGCTGCCCATGTTTGTGTAGACGATCTTCTTTCCATCCGGCGACCAATCCGGGGACGTCTCCCAGACGGAATTATTCGTCAGACGAGTGCGGCCTGTGCCGTCTGCATTCATCACGAAGATTTCATAATTGGGAAATGTTGATCCGTCCGGACTACTTACGAATACAATCTTGGAGCCATCGGGTGAATACTTTGGCAACGTGTCCTCAAACGAGTTGATGGTGAGACGTAACGACGTGCTCGTGAAAATATTTGTTACCCAAATCTCACCGTTGAGCCAAAAGACGATCGACCGCCCGTCGGGTGACCAATCCGGCCAACCGCATATAGTTGAATCAAAGACGCGCCGGCGCGAAGTGCCATCGGCATTCATGACGAAGATGCCAGAGTTGGTCGCGTAAGTGATCTGCTTGCCATCCGGCGACCATGCCGGCTCGTATTCGTCGGTTGAAGTTTCAGTCAGCACCTTGAATCCGGTGCCGTCAGCATTTAGGAGGCAGATTCTCTGGTTGCCGCCGAACGTGCCCAATTGAGTTCGCAGGCAGTTGAAGGCGAGCCGCTTTCCGTCCGGCGACCACGCGGGCCGGAAATCGTCTCCCTGGAAATTTGTTAGATTGACCCGGTTGCTGCCATCGAGATTAGAGAGATAGATCTCAGAACCCGTGGTGCCGTTGTTCGGCTGATCAACTAACGCGAGCGGCTGATTTGTAGCAGCCCAAATCGGCGTCGCTGTCGGCGTAGGCTGAGGCGTCGGGAAAGTAAATAGAGCGCTCTTGATGTTGCTGGTGGGCCAGCCGAGCTTGAACGCGCGGGCCTTGAGAGTGACCGTGACATTCAACTGAATCGACCCGCCGGTCGCGATCGTTGGATCGTTCTCAGTCGGGTCGCTGCCGTTCGTTGTGTAGTGAATGATTGCTCCGGGGGTCGAGCAATAGATTGAAACGAAGCGCGATGAGTCGAACGTGCCTCCATCAGGATCGAAGGTTGGAGTCGCTACCGGCAGCGGGCCACTTACAGTGACGGGAGTGGTACGATCGATGTTCGTGCGATCGCCGAGTTCGCCACTCGCATTACTTCCCCACGTCCGTACCGATCCATCGCTGAGAACGGCTGCGCTGTGCTGGCCGCCCGTGCCGATGTCGATGATGCCGCTCAGTCCCGGTACCTGAATGGGCGCGGGCCGGTTTCTCACTCCAGAGCCATCGCCAACCTGTCCCGACGAATTCAGCCCCCAACTCCATACGGTCCCATCGGTCTTAAGTGCGAGACCGTGTTCGCGGCCTGCCGAAACTTTAGCAACGCCGGAAATCCCAGTGACCTGACGCACGTTTGGACCTCCGCCATTCGCACCACTGCCGTCCCCGAGTTGCCCCTCGCTATTGCTTCCCCACGACCACACCGTGCCATCTGATTTCAACGCCAGAACAAATGCGCCGCCTGCTGACACCGATGCAACCCCAGAAATGCTGCCGACCTGGACTGGTGACGTGACGATTGTTGTCGATGTAGGCTGGCCGACTGCGCCGCCAGTATTGTTTCCCCACGCCCAAACAGTTCCGTCACCTTTTACGGCAACTGAAAAGGACGGGCCTGCGGAAATACTTCTGACATTCGTCAAGCCGGGAACCTGGAGCGGTGTGTCCGAGTCGGGACTAGTAGCTCCGGTCCCGAGCTGCCCCTGCGTGTTGGCGCCCCAGGCCAGGACTATCCCATCGGATCTTAGCGCCAATGAGTGAACACCGCCGGCTGAGATTGCCGTAATGTTCGCGAGCCCAGGGATTTGTGAAGGCGTCGTGTGATACGGATCGAACGGAGTGACTCGTGGTCCAATCTCGCCTTCGCGATTGTTACCCCAGGCCCAGACCGTTCCGTCCGACTTAAGCGCCAGCACGTGCGCGCCACCGGCATCGACCGCAGTGACGCCCGAAAGGTTGACGACTTCTGTTGGAACGTTGAGCCCACTGCCTTGAGTGCCATCGCCAAGTTGCGCCTGGATGTTATTACCCCAGGACCAAACCGTGCCGTCGTTCTTTACCGCGATGGTGAAGCCGCTGTTGAAATCGCCACCGCCGCTGATACCGTGAACACCATTGAAAAGCGGTGTCTCAATCACCGGGACGTTGAGCGTACGGGTGTTGTTTGTGGGATTGGGATCCTGCCAGAAGCTTGCTACTGAGGCCGTCTCTGTCAGAGTGGCGCCGGGCGCCGCATCGACTCGCACAACCAAAGTGATCATCACGCTTGGGAAGCTGCTGGTGAGCGTTCCCAAGTCGGCTGTTACGGTTGAGCCACTTGCCGTGCAGGGGTGTCCTTGAGCGGTGCAGGAAACAAAGGTAGCGCCGTTGGGAACCTGCGCCGTGACACGTGTTTGCTCGGCGGTGGTGCTGAAATCCAGGAGTGAAGCATTGATCTGATAAGTCAACTGCGCGCCCGTGGTCGCCGGTATCGGTGAAGCAGTTATGCTCAAGTTCAGATCCGGAGTGGGCAGCGGCGTGGGCTTCCGCGGAGTAAAGACAACCGTCTGTGCGTTCGTCAAATTCGTGAACGCGCCCTCAGATGTGTGACTTGTTGCGACATACGTGTCCACGTCGCCGCCGGAAACGCCGACAACCGGAAGCAGGTTGGTATTGCCATCGCCGTAACGCGTGATGATCGTTCCATCACGACGCAGCTCGATCTCAAAATTAACCGGGTTCTCGCCTCGCGTGGTGTTAGGTCCCGTGGGCGTTGCATAAGTCACCGCTTGCCAGCGAAAGATCACGCGCGTGGGATCGGGTTTGACCACATAAACGTCATCGCTCGGTCGCGTGTCCGTGCGCAAGTCGTCCCAGAGACCTGCGATCATTCGAAAGCCTTTCAGTCTCTGCGTCGAACTAAAGCCATCATCGGGTGTGCCGTCGCTCTTGCGGGGTACATCTGTAGAAAAATAAAGAGCGCCGTTGGTCGAGACATAAAGACCTCGCCCGTTCTGACCGAAGAAGTTGAAATCAAACGGCAACTGATAAGGACTATCCGAGTATTTGTCATCGCCCTTCAGATTAAGCGGCTCTCCACCGGTCGATAGCGCAGCCGGCGCGTCGAGACTCTGGATGTACGGATCGCCGTCGTTGGGATTTACCGACACCGGCACGGACATGATTGGGCCAGCGTTTCCAACGTTATCGACAGCGCGAATAGAGAGAAAGCCATTCGTGTGACGGAAAGGCACGTCGAGCGTAACTGTCTGCGAGCCGCCCGAGGCAATCGGCAATGGCGCGAATAACTTATACCCCTGCTCGAATTGCGCCACATCATTACTTGGATCTGCGTCTGAATAACGAATTTGATAAACCGACGCGGTGCCCGAATTGCCATCGTCGCCGGGAGAGTTCCATTGCAGCGTGAAGCGCCGCAGTTGCTGCGAAGTAATATGAAGGTTGGCGACTGCCGCGGGCGGAGTCGAATCGGATTCTGATGCCGCGGCCAACGCCCCGGTACTGCTGAGTCTTCGTCCGGTGAGAACGCCGGTAGGCGCTCCGAACAAGTTACCGCCCGGCGCGAGCGCTGATTTCAAATCGCCGTTATAGATCAGCGCTGAACGTAAGCGCGAAAGAGAGATCGTGGGATTAACTGCGCAGATCAGCGCCGCCACGCCGGCAACATGCGGCGCGGCCATCGACGTTCCGCTGAACACAGAATAGGTTCCATTCGGTGTCGTGCTCAGAATTTCATTGCCGGGAGCGGCCATGTGAACTGTGCGCGCCCCGTAATTCGAGAAGAAAGCCGGCGCGTCCGTGCGCGTCGTAGCGGCCACCGAAATCACATTCGGCTCGTCGTAGGAAGCCGGATAAAGCGGCAGGCGGTCGCTGCTTTGTCCTTCATTTCCCGCAGCAGCTACGAAGAGAATTCCGGAATCTGCCAGCGCGTGGATGGCGTCACGCTCAGCCTGAGATGCGAACACGCCGCCGTAGGAATTATTGAGTATTCGAAGATTCGCCCCGCGCGTACCGCCACTAGAGACGTAAAGATCGCGTAAGGCTTTCGCGTAGCCATACGCTCGAACTGTTAGCAGCACACTCGAAGTCGCGGGGAATTCATTGTTTCTGCCAAGAATCTTCATCGGCAGAATGCTCACCTGCCAGTTCACACCCGCCACGCCTACAGCGTTGTTGCCTGTCGCGCCGATGATTCCCGCCACGTGCGTACCGTGCGCGTCTGTGTCGTTATCACCAATCTGGCCGTCGTAAACAGAAGCATCGTTGTGAAAGAAATCCCAGCCATGGACGTCGTCGACGAACCCGTCGCCATCGTCATCAATTCCGTTGCCGGGGATCTCCGCCGTATTCGTCCAAATGTTTGCGGCCAGGTCCGGATGATTGATGTCCACCCCTTCGTCAATCACTCCGACGACGACGTTGCGGTTGCCGGTGGTTATGTCCCAAGCCGCCTCAGCGTGAATGTCAGCGCCTGAAGTGCCGCCACTCTGCCCGGTATTCTTGAGTGACCACTGTGTGCCGTAATTCGGATCGTTTGGAGTTGAGAAGTCCCGTCGAATGTAATTCGGTTCGGCGTAGATCACATCCGATCTTGAACGCAGCGCTGCAATAGCATTCAAGGTGTCATCGGGGGCAACGCGAACCAGCCGCAAACCTGCAACCAACTCTCGCCCCTGATCGACTCGTTCGATCTGTAGCGGCAACTGGCGCCCCTCTTGGTCGGCAACGACCTCGTCGGATTCGCCGCCTTTCATCGTCGCTCGCGCGGCGGGAGCATCGGTTCGAAAACGAACCACAATCTCGCCCGGTACAACTTGGAGTTCTGCATTCTTGGCAGAGCTCTGCGGCGATTGACTCGCGTGCGAAATACGAGCTCGAAGAATCGATAGACCAGCGAGTCCCAACAGGACCAGTAAGCAAACAAGGGAAAATCGAACCGTGCGTTTACGAGCAAGTTTCCGTTTCATTGAGGAATCTCTGAAATAGTTCCTTTTCGCTCGGGCACTTAATGCGCAAATCAGGTTACGACCGTAAGAGTCGAGCAGGAGCAATCAGCGTGCCGATTTTAACTCCGCAAGTGTCCACGTAAAAAGCATATCATTAGGCACGGTTGTGCAAACTTTCTCAGACAATTGGGCAAAAAAACTCCGGCCGGCTGCAAAACGGCTTGGCTTGAGTATTGAGTTCTGAAGACTAGCAGTCGAGGGTGAAGCTCCAGATGACCTGTTTAGTCGCAGGTTTTAAGGAAAAAGTTGCTTTCCGGCGGCAGGTTTTATTGTCCAAACCGCTGCCGATATTCAGCCGAAGACAAGAACGCTTTCACCATCTCGGCGTTGATGTAGTTGCCGTTGAATTGGTCCAGCTTGGTCAGCCAGAAGTCGTAGCCGGTGTAGTCGGCGTCGGGGGCATCGTTGGGATTTCGTCGCAGATAACCAAAATATTCCATCAACACAAACGCCCGATTGAATTCCAGGTTCGCGAAGTTTTGATTATCGACGATCGCCCGCAGGACTTGTGCTCGCGTCTTCGCGTTCGTCGAGAGATCGCTGACGAGTTGATTGCGTTCCGCGGTGGTCAATGGATTGCCGGCGTTCGTGTTCAGTGTATCGATAAATTGCGCCGCGGTCATTGAGTTTGGAAAGGCAGTAGTGAAACGCGTTCGCTGCACAAACTCATTCACGAATGCGTTCTTGTTGTCGTCGAGTTTTTGCTGCCAATTCCCTTGCCCGACAATTACGCCTTGATCGATCTCCTGCGAGTCGGGCAGAAATTCATTTAGCCGAATGATCGGTACGGAGAGTTGATGTGCGCCGCCAATCGTCGAGGCGCCCGAACCGCTTCCGTATGCTGCCTTGTAAGCGCGTTCAGCAAAGAAGCCTGTCTGCTGGAACTCGATCGATAGAAAGAAGGAGGCAGAGACGTTGATGCGCCGCACTTCGATGCATTGCGGATCGTTGCCGCAGGCGAGGATTTGATTGATCCAGAATTGATAACCGCTCGGATCGGGTTCGCGACCGAGAAAATCGATGTAGTGCTGATGCACAAAAAAGTCTGTTGCATCGATCGGGTTCGGCCCGGCTGTGATTTCGTTATCTGTGATCGTGATCGTCGCGACGTTAGGTGAACCCAGGATCGCTCCACTCGCATTCGTCAAACCGATCGTAAAGTTCTCGTTGCCTTCGGCGTAGGCATCATCAGTCAAAGGCACTGTGATCGTCTTAAATGTTTCACCGGCAGCGAAGCTCATCGTGCCAATCGTTCTCGTGTAATCGCAACGCGAAGCGGCATTGCCATTGTTCACGTTGCAGTTGTTCGCGCCGGCGTTGTCATTAGTCGCGTAATTCACCATCGCGGGCGTCGAGCTGTCGCCTAGTCGCGTCACGGTCACGGTTGCTCGACCTGATGATTCGCTGAACATGTAATTCGCGGCGCTGAATTGCAGGCTGCTCGCCGACGAAGACGTGCCAAACTGGCCGCGAATCTCGCCGTTGGGGAAGTTCACGCTGTGCACATTGACGTAGAGCATTCCGTTCTTGAGATTCGACACATCCGTCGTCGTCAACGAGATCAAGAAGTCGCTGACATTTCCAGCAGGAAGTGGAAACAAAATCGGAGCAATCACGCCCGCGGCGCCCGGACCATGAATGTGCGCGTCGGTCTCTGCGCTCGTGAGTCCGCCAAAATTCAAGGAAACGCGCGCGCTTGCTTCGTCCGGGCTCAACAACAGAGTTGCCGTTCCGGTTCCGTTTGAGTTGTTTGCGGGTGTCTCTTGCGCGCCGTTCAGGTTCGCGACGAAGAGCGCCGGCTGCTTGCCGGAAATTTCATAAACCGCTCCACTCGTATTCGAAACGACAAAGAGATCGCCGTTCGGTCCCGTTTCAATATCAGTCGTGATGCCAAAGTCGTGGCCGATCAGAAGTGACTCGCTCTCTTTGATGTCGAACTTGTCGTCGTTGTCGGCAACCAGGTCGTTAAGCCGCGGATCGGTGAACGAGAAATGCAAACGGTCCGGCGTAAGTCTGAAACGAAACAAGAAACCATTGACCAGAAAGGTCCGCGCTGCGCCGACGAACATGTCGCCTTCGAATTGGGGTCCGAGTCCTCGGCCCTGCACGAAACCAAGTGGCGACGGGGGAATTGCGTACCTCCAACTGAATTCCGGATCGTTGTAATGCGCCCCCGGCAACATGTACAGCGCCTGCAGCGCCGCCGCCGGCGTGCTCGCGATGTTCGATGTGGGCCAGCGCAACTGCTGCAGATCGCCCGAGCCGTAGGTTGATTCGATCTGTTTGTATTGGGCGACGCGGCTGTTCGGACCCATCATCTGAATCCAACCGTTATTCGATCCGGCCGTCACGCGATTCATCTCGTCGAACGTATCGTCGCCGTTTTCCTGATCCCAAAGATTTCCTGAATAAGGATCAAAGCCCAGTCCAAAACCGTTGCGCACACCATAAGCGAAAAGCTTCTTGATGTTTGCGGCCGCCTCGCCGGTTAACGAAGTCGACGCATTGAAAAACGGATTGTCCGCCGGAGTCGAACCATCGTCATTCAAACGCAAAATGAATCCCGTCAGATGATTGTTGTCAGGCTCCGGTCCACCGAATTGATCATCGGGCACAGGACCCTGCTGATTGTTCTGCAAGTAACCGCGGCGGCCATTGTCACCCATCAAAATGTAGAGCTTGCCGTCCGGTCCAAAGCGCAGCACACCGCCGTTATGATTACCGCGCAAAGATTGATTGGCATCGGCCTGGTAAGCGTGCAGCTTGATCAAGTTGCGATCAAATGTGAGCGTCGCGCCGTTCCAGATATAGCGATCGACTCGATTGCCGAGCAGCGGCACGTCCGCGAGGTTCGTCGAATCGACACCCGTGCTGCTCTCTGTCCAATACAAATAGACGTAACCGTTGAAAGCAAAATTCGGATGCAGGGCGATTCCCAAACCGCCTCGCTCAGATCCACTGTTCACGGCAAGATCGAGCGGAGGCGGGTTTTGAATCACGCCGTTCGTTACTCGCTGAACCTTGCCGGTGTTCTTTTCGAAAATGAAGAAATCGTTATTGCCGATAAACGCCATGCTGGTCGGCTGCGACAATCCACTGACGACCGTCTTCACGGAAAGATTCGGATCGGTCATCGCCGGACCGTTCGAGGGCGAGCTGACGTTCGTTTGCAAGCTCACCGAATTATCGCTCGGGTCTGAATCACTCTCAGTGGCGTTAACGCTGGCGTTGTTGGTCAAGGTGCCCGGGGCCTGAGGCACGACGATAAGATTGATTACGGCCAACGCATCTTTGGCCATCGACCCAAGCGAGCATGTGACTGTCGTTGTGCCTGAACACGACCCCTGCGTCGGGGTCGCCGAAACGAAACTGATTCCGGACGGGAGATTGTCCGTCACGACCACGCTGGTCGCCGGCGATGGACCCTTGTTGGTTACCGTGATGCGATAAGTCAGATTCGCCAACGTGACGGCCGGATTAGGCGAAGCTGTTTTCGTGATCGCGAGATTCGCATTCGTCGGGCCCGAAACAATCAATTGGGCCGACGTTGAATGCTGAAGATTGCCGCTGGTCGCGGTGATGTTCAGCGAGTAAGTTCCGGGCGGCGTGCTGAATTGTGTCGTCAACGTCAGCGTCGACGATTTCGGCGATGCGTCTGTAATTGAAATCGGGGATGGACTGAAACTCGCGATCGTTTCGTTCGATGGTCCGGTGACATTCAGCGAGATATTTCCGGTAAATCCGCCTATTGGCGTGGCTGTGACTGTGTAGGTCGCGCCGCTGCCGGGATTCACCGTGCGCGAGGAAGGCGAAATCGAGATCGAGAAATCCGCAGCGGGAGTCGCATCCGCGATCTTTGCGACGAATGCGTCCTGGCTTCCCGCATTGGTTGACTGCAGCGGCGCGCCAACGGGAAAGTTTGTCGAGGAGGTGTAACCTGTGAGGTAAGCGTTAGACGGATCGACTGCGATCGGATTAGTCGAAGTTACTGCCGCGACAAAGTTTTCATTCGCGGCTCCGCCGAGATATGTCGAGTAAAGCAACGAATTGCCTGCGAGGTTCAGCTTTGCGACGAACGCATCAAACCCTCCGCCGTTATTCAACTGCAGCGGCGACGCCGTCGGCAGATTCGTCGATGACGTGAATCCGCTTAGATAAACGCCGCTCGAATTGACTGCTACGCCGGTGCCGCGATCGTCGCCGCTGCCGCCAAAATACGTGGCGTAAACTTTGGTCCCATCGCTCGCGATCTTTGCCAGGAATGCGTCGAATGATCCGCCGGATGAAGGCTGCACGGGATTCAAAACCGGGAAGTTATTCGATGACGTCTGGCCGACTATATAGATATTGTTGACACCACCATCGGCTGCAATGCCAAAGGCTTTGTCGTCACCAGTTCCGCCGAGATAAGTACAAAATAGAAGTGAGTTGAATCCACTGGCGTTGGTGTCGAACTTCGCGATGAACGCATCGAAGCTGCCGCCGAAGCCCGCTTGAAACGGATTCTCAGTGGGAAAATCCGGCGACGCTCCGTAGCCCGCGACATAAGCAATGCCGTTGTCGTCGATGACCACGCCGCTGCCGCGATCAGTTCCCGACCCGCCGATAAAAGTTGAATACAACAGAGACGAACCAGCGGCATTTATCTTTGTCAGAAACGCGTCCGTGTCACCGGCGCGCGTTCCCTGAAATGCGCCCACAGTTGTGGGGAACGCATTCGATTTGGTGCCGCCCGTTACGTACGCAACTCCAGCAGCGTCTACTGCAATTCCTTCAACTGAGTCGTTCTCTTCGCCGCCGAGAAATCCTGAATAGATTAGATTATTTCCCTGCGCATTTAGCTTGAAAACGATGCCGTCAAAATCACCGCCACGATAAAAAGGAGCGAAGGAACCGGGCGTGGCAGGAAAGTTTGTGGAGGTGGAATCAACGCGGCCGACTACGTAAGCATTGCCTGTGCTGTCGATCGCAATTCCGTCCGCGCGATCGAGACCACTGCCGCCGATATACGTGGAATAGACGATGTTCGCGCCGGCCGGATCGATCTTCGTGACGAAGATGTCGCTCAGACCTTTGTTGGTCGAAAACGCCGGACCGTGCGTCGGAAAATTCGTCGATGCTGTGGTGCCGGCGACGTAAATGTTGCCGCTGGAATCGATCGCGATGCTGCTGCCGGAATCGTCGCCGCTGCCGCCGAGATATGTTGAGTAAACCAGCGTCGGATCGATCACCAAAGGCTTTGTTTGATCGTATACGCTAATTTCAAATCCGACTTCGTGGTTGCGCAAGAGCTGATACTTCCCTTCGATCGCGCGTCGCTCGCCGTCAATCATTTGATAGATGGAAGGCTTGCGCTCAACCAACTCGACGCTCTGGCTCTTCAGAATCAAATCGCCGTTTTTATCGATTCGCGGCTGAATATTGCGATCAAATGCCAGGCGAATCGCGCGCGTATCAGCGCCGGGCGCAACTTCGAAGTCGTATTCGATCTGTTTCTGATTTCCGTAGAACGTCAGATCGATTCCCCGATAGAGCTGTTCGTAGACAACTTTGCGAAACGTCGGCACGTCTGTGTGCCACTTTGCGACATCGTTGCCAAGCAGAAAGTTGCGCCGTTCGGGCAACGGATCGGCGCCAGTGATTTTCGGCGAAACGTTTGCGCCGGCGAATCGAAACGAGAAGGCGGATCGTGAGAATTGCAGCGTGACTTGATTCGACGCCAACTCAAGCGCCGCGCCTGATTCGCGCGCGAGAAACTTGATTTGCGGATCAGCCTGTCCTTCGTTTGCTTCGAACGCGAGCCGAAGTTTCGCGAACGATTGATTTGCCGATGCGGCTGATGGAGCGCGGGCATCCTTGCCCGCACTGAGCGCGAAGCGCGAATCACCCGCTCGAGCGTCACGCGCCTTCCGAGCGGTGACTCTTGCGTTTGCCCAAGCCAGCGCGATCACGACGGCGATCGCAATAGCGACAACCCAGAAGGTATGACGAGCGCGCGGTGGCTTCATATCGTTACTTCAGCTTACAGACAAACCAAACAACGATCGAGCGTGATCGAACACTCAATGCCTGTGCTCGACCACGCTCGAATTTGTCATGAGGTCGGAACCTCGCATCGACGAACCGTCCGCAGCCGCACACGGTTCTAACGATGACTACCCAAGAAATCCAAGATTCTGTGTCGGGAACTTACTAAGATTCGGAAATACAGTCGTCAAGAGATTCGCAGGCAGACCGTACCACTGGGCCAACGTTGCGCCGTACTGATCGATTGACGTTGTCGGAATCCAGCGGCCGCGCTTGCCACCATCGTCGTCTGGGCCGTTCACGTCGAGTGTTGGATACGCTCCGTAGAACGTGCCGCCCAAAACGGCGCCACCCATGATGAATCCGTGACTGCCCCAAGCGTGATCCGATCCGACACTACCCGCGCCACTTCCCGATGGCTGGAACGTGCGTCCAAAGTCCGACAGAGTAAACAGCGTCACACTGCTGCTGTTTCCCTGCGCAACCATCTCGTCATAGAACGCGCGCGCCGCCTGACTGAATTGCGTCAGCAAATTTCCCTGACCACCGGCGCCGTTTGGAACTGTCGGATCAGCGGAAGTTTCGTTTGTGTGCGTATCGAAGCCACCTATCTGACAGAAGAAAATTTGCCGCTTCATTCCCAGCGTGTCTTTGATCTTGATTAGCTTAGCGACCTGCTTGAGTTGATTACCAATGCTGGTTCCCGGAAACGTCGCCGTCAGCAATGGGTCAGGCTGATTCAAAGTCTGATCGGCGCTCAACGCCTGATTCATCGTATCGCTGGCGGTCTTGGTAAGTGCTTGGCCCGTGTCAAAGCCAAGCAGTTGGCGAAAGCCGCTTCCATTAGTGAATGGAGTGGCTGAAGCCGGTCCGTTCCAATTTAAATTCAAGACGGTCTGCAGTTGTCCGGTGCCGATCGCGAGTTGCCGGCTGCTAACTCCCGTCTCGAAGAGATTCGTTCCCGAAACGGAAATGTTCATTGGCAATACGGTGACGCCGTTCAACGATCCGGTATTGTCAGCCACTCTCCCGCCCCAACCCGTCTGTCCGGTGGTCTTCACAATCGAACTCATTTGTTGATTGATTTGATCCGAATGCGAAAACAGTTGGTAAGGTCGAAAGGCGCCGTTGATGTTACTTTGATATTGAGCTTTCGTAGTCGGCTGCAAGAGCGAACCATAGTTGCAAAGAATCGCCAGCTTGCCTTGACTCCAGGGGCCGAGTAAACCGGCCGGCTGCGCCGGATTGGCAACCTCCGGCGACAGGTTAGGATGCAAACCGAAAACGTTTCCACCCTGATTCGGCGGTGAGATTTGCACCAGCGCAGTTTTCGGAACTGCCAGGCCGGACGCGGTACGCGTGGCGTCATAACCGTTAGCGTCACTGTAACCGGTGTAAGGCACCAGCATGTTGTTGCAATCAGAGCCGCCGTTGAGAAAAACACAGACCAGCGCTTTGTAATCCGCAGCCACCTCAGGCTGTTGTTGGACCATTGCATTGACGATCGATAAACGATCGAGACTGCTAATGATCGCCGCCGCTGTCAGGCCGCATCCTGTGTCTCGCAAAAAGTCTCTTCGTGATCTTTTCATCTCTATCTCTCCACCTGATATTGCGAGGAACTGGCCACCAAATAAATCGCGGTGCGCGTGCGTCCTCCGGGGTCACCACTCGAAATCGCGTTGACCGTCGCTACGATGCTGGCATTCATCTGTGCCGACATTGTTCCATGCATCAGACGTGCGTTGAGCGTATCAACCAACTGTTGAGGATTACCCGCCAGCGCCTGAAGGGCCGAATAATCGATCTTCGTGCCAACTGGCCGGTTCGTCCCCGTCGGTATGCCTGGCACGCCGGTGTTTTGCAGGAACAAAGTGTTCATGAAATTCGCGCGAGAATAACTCGTCGAAGTGTCGAGGATGCCAAACTCGGGACCAATCAGGTTCGTGCCTGGTAACCCAAAGTCCGCCGGAAAATAACTGAAGACTGTGGGCGGGTTGAAAACATTCTGGCCCATGGTGTTGCTGAAATTGCTTGGGCTGTTTGAAACGAGCACTCCATCCGTCTTCGAACTATCGGTTGAGTTAAAGGCGCGAAGCAAACTCGTCATCAACAGCACGGGCTCGCGCAAGTGTCCGTAATTCGGATCCGTCTTTACATTGCCGCGCGCTTCCGGGTCCAACAGGATAGTAGTGATTACCGCCTTCATGTCTCCGCGCACGCCCGAGCCGTTATTGGCAAACGCCGACGCGCAACGACCGACGTAGGCGGGACTCGGGTTGCTCGTCACCAATTGATGGATCATCTGGATGCACACGAAGGGGCCCGTGTTCGGGTGATTAAACAGATTATCCATTGCCGTTCCCAGCGACGTAATGGCGTAAGCCTGCGTATTGGCTAGCTGTTGCGACGACGTTCCCGTCGTGCAATTCCCGCAGGCCAGAACGACAACCGGGGTCCCGTGATTGATGTCGGTCAAGAGAGTCTTTTGCCCGATGTCATATCGGTTCCGGTTATTGTTTGGCACCATCGGATCCTGATAGTTCGCAGCGGAAGTCTGGGTAACGCCGCCATCGAAGCTAATACTCTTGTTCACATCAAGATCCCAACCGGTGAAGACTCGCGCCAGATTAGTAATCGATGTTTGATCGTAAGTCGGCACTCGGTTTCCCTGCGCATCCAGTACCGGGGTGCCGTCCTGATTCAAAGTATCAACACCGATCGAAAACAGCTGCATTATTTCTCGCGCATAGTTCTCGTTTGGCGTCGGATTGCTTTGGCTCACGACAGAGTTCCCTCGCATGTTTAGGTATTCGCCCATACCGGGGTTCAGCGTGATGTCGAAAAGCATGTTCCGGAAATTGCCGAATGAATTACGATCGATGGTTTGCAGATAAGGCACGAACCAGAATGGTTGATTACCATTCAACTGCTGACCGCCGACCACGATGAACTTGTGAAAAGCAAACGATACCCGCTGCCTCAACTGATCCGGTTGCGTTAAGGCATTCAACATGAACTGCTTCTGGAGCGGATACAGCGTGTAATTATCGCGGAAGCAAGTCGTGCTTGAATCGCACGGCGGCGCTGGACTCCCCGGATAGAACTGCGGATACGACGGCACAAAAGGATAGTCCGAAGCTAACGAAAACTTCGGGTCAGTTGATGAGTCGACGAACTGCGGCGCCATGTTGAACTGCTCGTTGATGTAAGCCGGGATGCCGATCGCGCGCAGATGATTAAAGTCCGCGTCGTCGCCTCTGCCTCCCCAACTCGATTGTTCAAGGAACCGGCGCAGATCTGAATCCGAAGCAAACGCGGGATTATTGTATTGACTCTGATATTGCGCCAACGTCAACGGCACCGGGGCTCCCGGCGGAGTTGCCGGCGCGGGGTTCGGAGCAGAATCATCGGCTGGACCGCCGCCGATCGTCCCAATGCCAATGCGTACTCGATTGCTCGCCACGCCATGCAGATTCAAACGTAGGAGCACATCGCCCAGGTTGCTTGTCATTGAATCGTTCAGGCGCAGCACGATCATATAGACGCCGTCGAAACTCGGCACGGTGCCGACATATTCAACTTTAAGCGGATAGATGTTGTGCGCCGCGTCTTCGGCATCGGCGGTCAGCGCGCTGGCGCCTTCGCCTTGCAGGAAATCAAGATTCATGCAGAAGACGGTAATCCGCGTGCGCGGATCCGCGGGAAAGAAATTCGCTGACCCATTCAAGGTGAAAGGCTCAGCGCGCATCGACACTGATTCGAGCGCCACGGCGCGTGTCGAGCTTGACGACACGCTGAACAACGACGGCGCTGCCGGGGCACTGCCGCACAGAAGCGCGGCGGCTCCGGCACAAAAAATCGACACGAAACATTTGCGCAAAGCAAAAGCTCGAATTCTCATAGGTCGCTCTCTCTTCAAGCCGAGTGATTCGAAAAGTGAGGCTGGATCGTCCAATTGAAAGCTTGGTGGAGGGGCCACCGGGCCATTACCCTGTGTGCAACCGACTATAGCACGCCAAACAGGAGCATGGTCAACAGATTTTTAGACGCAGGTAACACGAATTTGGACGAACCTTTTTGAACAAAAGACGCTCGGGCTCATGTTGGAATTTAAGAAAGCTTGGACGTTTGCCGAATGAATTCGTAAAAACCGGCGGCCGCCCCAAGAACGATCCCCGTCACCAGCAGCCAGGGTGCGGTGCCTAGCCAGCGATCCAGAAGCCATCCAAGAATCAGACCAGCTACTACTGCGGCAAACAACGATAACGCCGCAGCATAAGCGAGGCCCGACTTGCGATTAATCTCTTCTTTGTCGTCATCTGCTGACACGATAGTTGGGATCGAACGTCACCTTATCGTAAACATCGCTCAACTTTAACGAAGACTGAATCGATGCAAGCTCCGCCACAGCATCGAGCGATGTGTACTCGGTCAATGACCACTGTCCGTCTGGCTGTTTGGAGTATTGCTCTAAACGAACCTGGTGTTGGGCGACCAGCAAGTGCTCCGCGAGCGAGTCGATGGTTCGATAGTAAGAAGTCTTAGCGATGCGGTCGTAGCGTTCGGTTGTTTGGGAAAGTACTTCGATGAGCAACGTTGGGTTTAGCAGCGTGTCGAGTTCGTTGTCTTCAAACTCCGGCTCGCCGCAAACCACAACAACGTCCGGATAAGTATAGAGACCGTTAGAGCGAACCTTGACGCGCATGTCGCTCGAGTAAACCTCGCAGGGTCCGGTGCGCAATTGTCCGCTTAACTCGCGACTGATGTTTGTCGTGATGAGATTGTGTGCCCTGCGGGCTCCGCTCATTGCGAATATCTCGCCATTGAGATATTCGCTCTTATACTCGGCCTGACGCTCGCGCCGCAGGTACTCTTCGGGGCTGATGAAAGTTAGGATCTTTTGCGACATCGCCGTCCTTGAGTCTACCACGAAGCACGCGTCAGATAGTTTTTGGGCGCTTCATAAAGCAAAGCTTTTCGGGAATGCCGCATTGAATCATGAATGAAGCAGACGTGCGTGCACCAGCAAGCCTTGCCGCCGTCGATCTGTTGCAGTTCAGCCTGTCGCGCTTGCGCCGTCCATAGCGCGCCAAAGTCGTAATCGAAATCTTCCAGCGTCGCAAACTTCTCGCGCAGCTCGCACGCGCGCACGTCGCCGTTATAGTCGATAACCGCAATCGTTTCGCCGGCCGTGCATGGAAAGGGCCAGGCATTTGAGCGCGCGAAATTCTCGTGCTGCGTTCGATAGTGAGTCGTAATCGTACCGACGTAGGCAACATTCTTGACGAACCGTTTTGAAGCATCGTCGCCGGCAAACATGCGATCGCCATAGCGCTTGGTCAGTTGCGCAATGTAGGAATACATCTTCGGCAGCGCTTCTACGGGGACCTGTTTGATCTCGTCGCCAACCGGCGTGTCGCCGCGCACAATGTTGAAGTAATGACCGTCGAGCCGAAAACTGTTCCACATGAACTCGGCTAACTGCTCGATCTCAGAATAGTTGCCGGCACAAACGACCGTGTTCACATTCAGACGCAGCCGATCGCCGTATTTTTCTTTCAATGGATAAAGCGCATCGATGCAGTCCAGCGTCTTCTCCCAATGACCGGGGACGCCGCGAATTCGATCATGCGTCTCGCCCTGACCGTCGAGCGCGATGTTGAGATACAAATCCAGCGAAGGATGATCGCCGAGCGCGCGGTCAGCGATGTCGAACACGCGCGACTTCACCAAGCCATTCGTCGGAATAATCAAACGCCGCACGCCGTTGCGGCGCACGAACATGTCGATGATCTCCGAAGCGTCATGCCGCAGGGTTGGCTCGCCGCCTGACAACCAAAGGTCGGTAATCGGCGGCATCGTGCGCGAGACTTTCTCGATTTGGTCGAAAGTCATATCGCCCGGCCGATTCAATTCTTCGTGATAGAAACAGGTTTGACAGAATGAGTTGCAGCGAGACGTGACGAATAGAATAACTGTGCCAAGACGCTTGTCGCGTTTGGTTGAGCGGACGAGCTGGACGAATTGATTTAGCTTTGACGACATCGCAAGAACAATTGGCCGCTTTTCGTGAAATGCGGTTTATTGTGACCTCTGATCTCTGAACTCTGAATTCTGCTTTTCGATGATGACAGTTTCATTTGGTGATTTCAATTCGTAGATAATTCCGCGCCAGCTGATCCGCCGCGAGAAGGCGGCGACTAATGCATTGTAAAGATAAAGCGCCGAAGCGATCGGCCATAGCGAAGTGTGTGCAAGAGTCGAGACAAACGACTCTGGTTTCGCGTCGTTAATGATCGTGGCAACTGCCCGAAGTCGCAGATGAGACTTCATCGCGCCCATTACAAACAGAATCAACAAGAGAAACAGCGGCGTGGCGATCGGAAGATGCACCAGCGCGCGCGCTGCTACGAGAGCGAACCCGCCGAAGAAAGTGATTACAAAGATGACGCTGCCGAAAAGAACAGCTTTCCAAAGATGCGCGGCATAAGCGCGCGTGATCTTTAATTGCCGAGTTGTGAACTCGATTAGTTCTCGGAGATTGCAGTCTTCAAATGATGGCGTCAGACAGTGCGGCACGAACTTTATTGGCAATCCGGCTTCATGAACGGCACGAGTCATCGCGAAATCGTCCGAGACTGTGCCGCGCCAATGCTCGAGCACTTTGGATTTTTCAAAAGTCGATCGCCTAATCGCCGTCGCTCCGCCCCAACAGAAATTCTTTGTGCCGTCTGCGCCCAGAGCTGAAGCGATCGCCGCATTCCAAACTGAGCGCAAATGCGACGCGAACCCTCCGCGCACAGGAACGAACCAACGATAACCGGTCGCTGCGCCAATGGTCTCATCTTGCAGCGGCGCCACCAGTGAAGCCAGCCAATCGCGTCGCGGTCGCGCGTCCGAATCAACGAACACAAAAACTATGCTGTTCGTGTGGGCGTGAGCGACGGCTACGCTAAGGTTATGAACCTTCTGTCCGCAATCTTCTGCTGGTCCAGCCACGATCGTTTGCATCGCTGGGCCAGATTCACCGGCAAATGATCGGCGCGCAGCTTCAACAACACGCCACGCCGGATCATCTTCGTCATCGCTAACGAAAACTATTTCGTAGTTTGGATAGTCCTGCCCAAAGACGGCCGCGATGTTTTCCTTCAATCCTTCGTCGATGCCGCGCAGGGGAACAAAGACTGTTGTGAAGGGAGTGAATTCCGGGTAGCTCTGAGATAATTCCGCTTGCAGATAACGAACAAAGCGCAAGCCGCCGCGAAGCGACAACACGCCAAGGTAGATCGAGATCGCCGCGAAGAAATAAAAAAGAAACAGCAGTGTAGTATGAATCACCGGGAAGGCGGCGCTGTGACTTGTCCGGGAGCGCCGGCCACTGTGGAAGGAATTAATTTCTGCGCCAGCAGGATAAACGGCTGAGGGTAAATGCCGATGAAAAGAATTCCGACCAGCGCGGCGACCATGGCGGTTTTCAATGCCGGCGACAACGTTAGTGGTTGTTCGTCGGCGATTCGATCGCCGAGATACATCACGCGAATGAAGCGAATGTAGTAATAGAAAGACACGACGATATTGATGACGGCCCAACCCGCGAGCCAGTAATACCAGGACTTGTGATCCGCGTCGCCGCGATTGAGCAATCCCCAAAGGAGAAAATATTTGCCGATGAATCCGCCGGTTCCGGGTAGGCCTCCGAGTGAAAGCATGAAGATACCCATCATCGCCGCCATGCCTGGCGCTTTCTGTGCGAGACCGGTCATGTCATCGACGTTGTCGCCGATGATGCCTCGCCGGCGCAGACTGATGATCACGCCGAACGCGCCCATGTTCATGAAGACGTACACGAGGAGGTAAATCACCAGCCCGATGTTGCCGTAAGTGTTATTGGCAATGAGCGCGAGCAGCAGATATCCCGCGTTTGAAATCGAAGAGTAAGCCAAAAGCCGCTTTGAATTCTCTTGCGTGATCGCCGCCCAGTTGCCGACGACGATCGTCAGGGCCGCGACGATACCCAACAGCGGCGCCCAATCGGCTTGCATCGGCCCGAGCGCGACAAAAAAGATGCGCGCGTACAAAGCGAAGCTCGCGGCTTTCGATCCGGTTGAAAGAAACGCGGTGACGGAAGTCGGCGCGCCTTCATAAGCGTCGGGCGCCCACATGTGAAATGGAACGGCGGCAACTTTGAAGAACAATCCCGCTGCGAGTGCGATCATTCCTATTAGAAAAACCGGCTTGAGATCGTTGGTGCCGCCGATGCCCCGCGCTATCTCTCCGAGGTTTGTCGATCCGGTTATGCCGTAAACCAAAGACATCCCGTAAAGCAGAATGCCGGATGAGAATGCGCCCAGCAGAAAATACTTCATGCCCGCTTCGTTCGATCGGCGGTCGCGTTTGGTGAAAGCGACGAGGACGTAAAACGTCAGCGCCATTAATTCCAGCGCGATGTAAAGCGAGATCAGATCGTAACCGCTACCGAGGAACATCATCCCGACGGTTGCGAACAAAATCAGCGCGTAATACTCGCCGTGCTGTTCGCGCTCGATGTCGAGATAACGAATCGAGATCGCAATCGCCAGTGCCGCTGCAATCAAAAAGATTGCGCGGAACAACAACGCGAATCCGTCGATGCGCACCATTCCATAGAAGCCGTCAATCGGCGACAGCTTTTGCAATGCTGCGAGGCGGAATGTTCCGCCCATGCTAACGAATTGCGCGCCGAGTGAAACCAGCGCCAGCGCGATCCCGGCGAGAGAAAAATAAGCAGTCCACTTACCGCGTTTGTACGGCAGGATGACTTCCATCACCAACGCGACACACGCGGTGACGGTTATGATCAACTCCGGCGCGATCAATTGGAGGTCGCTAACGTTGATGATGCCGGATGTTTGGAAAAGAAAGAGCATTCGTTAAATTGTTGATTGAATCATTGATCCATTGATTTATTGAACCAATGAGCCAATGAACCAATTTCAAATCATTTCTGCGCGCGAATCTGCACCGGCGCGCTCGTCGTCGGGGCCGGTTGACCTGGTATCTGATAGTTCGGTCTTATCTGCTTCACGATCGCGTTAACCGGCTTCTCGATGTAGCGCAGGAACGGCCCCGGATAAATTCCAATCCAGAATGCCATGATCACCAGCGGCATCATGTAGGCCCATTCGCGACCGCTTAAGTCCGGCAATAGCTTGTTCTTTTCGTTTTCGATTTCGCCGAAGAACATTCGCTGATACAGCCAGAGCATGTACCCCGCATTCAAGATGATTCCCAGTCCAGCCCATCCGGCCCAGACTGGATTCGCTTCGAACGCGCCCCGCATTGCCAAAAATTCTGAAATGAAAACCGCCAGCAGCGGCAAACCGATCGCGGTCATTGCCATGATCAGAAACACCGCCGCGTAGCCGGGCATCACGTGTGACAGCCCGCCAAACTCTGAAACCTTGCGCGTGTGGCGGCGCTCGTAAACGATGCCCACGAGCAGAAACAGTGCGCCCGAATAAATTCCGTGATTGATCATTTGCATCACGGCGCCATTCAAACCATTCGGATTCAGCGCGAACAATCCGAGCATCACAATTCCCATCGAAGACACCGACGAGTAGGCGACCAACTTCTTCACATCGCCATCTTTCTTCACCACGAAATACATCGCGGCCAGCGCGCCGTAGATGATCGAAACAATCGCCAGAAAGATCATTATGCTACGCACGCCGAACTGATGGTTGGTCCCGGTGAAAAAGAATGATTCGTCGGCGGAAGCCTTAGGAAACATCGGCAGGTTGAAACGATAAAAGCCGTACGTGCCGAGCTTCAGCAAAATGCCCGCGAGAATAACTGAACCCGCAGTCGGCGCTTCGACGTGCGCGTCCGGCAACCAGGTGTGGAACGGCCACATCGGCACTTTGATCGCAAAGCCGAGCGCAAACGAAAAGAACAGCAACACCTGCAACGTACCCATCGGCACGACCGAACCGACGGCTTGCATGTAGAGGATGCTGAATGTTCCGGTGCCATTTTGCGCGGCCACTTGAACGGTTGCTGAAACCATCGCGCTGGCTCGCGGATTACCTGCAAGCAGATCGAGCGTGGCCTGAGTTACTTTGCCGGTGAGCGCCAGGTCTTGCGTCAGGAAATACATCTTCAAAACGCCGAGCAGCATGACGACTGATCCAACCAGCGTGTAAAGAAAGAACTTGATCGCCGCATACAGACGATTCTCGCCGCCCCAAATTCCGATCAGGAAGTACATCGGCACGAGTGATACTTCAAAGAACAGATAGAACAGGAACAGATCCATCGAAGAGAAAACACCGAGCACCATTGTCTGCAACAAGAGCAGCAGAATGTAGTATTCCTTTTCGCGCTTCTGAATATATTTCCACGACGACAGTGCCGCCAGTACACCCAGGAACGTCGTCAAAACGATCAGCAGCATCGAGACGCCGTCGACGCCCATCTGATAGCGCGCGCCAATCGCGGAAATCCATTGATGATCTTCGAGGAACTGCATGCCGCCCGCGCCGCGGTCGTAACCGAGCAGCCAAAGCGAGATGATGAAGTCGAGCGCCAGCCAGGCCGTCGCGAATTTCTTTACTACGCTGGTCTGATCTTTTTTGAACGCGCCCAGAATGAGGATCGCGCCAAGGACCGGCAGCCAGGTAATGATGGAGAGAATATTGTTTGTGAACACGTCAGTTCCTCTTGACTCTCTGTGCCTCCGTGCATTCTCTGTGTCTCTGTGGTTGAAGTCGCTATGAGTAACTCACCACAGAGGCACAGAGATCGCACCGAGACACGGAGAAAAACCTAAAAACTCTTCACAAAATAAATCGCAACCGCGACCAGCAATCCAATCACCATCACCAGCGCGTAGTTAGCCGTCAGACCGGTCTGTGCTGCGCGCACAATCGGCGACATTAAGCGAACCACGAAGTCGGCGATCGCGTTGACCAGACCATCGACTAAGTATTTGTCGGTACCGCCGGTGATCCTGCTCGTCAGGCGCGTCAGCCACGCCGTTCCGTTAACGCCGCCGTCAACGACTTTCGAATCAAATGCGAAGACGCCACGCGCCAAATCCATTGTGCGCCGCGTGACAGCCCAGCCAAAAAATTCATCGATCCAATATTTGTTGTAGCTGGCCTTATATAAAGGCGCGAGTCGTGTCGCCCAAATATCCGCGAGGTTCGGACTCTTAATATAGAAGAGCAGACCGAGACCGATGCCTATGCCCGCAACCATCAGCGAGATAATTATGAAGACCCATTCGGTCGCGGTTTCGCTGCCGACTTTAGCTTCGACTGCGTGCGCGAGATTGAAACCGGTGTGATTCGAAGCCTCTACAACGCGAGACGCTTCCGCCGATGACACTTCGCCGAAGGCTATCGTTCCCGTCTTACCTTCTTCAGCTTTTCCAAACTGACCCGTCGATGGATTCCAAATGATCGGATTCATCCAGTTGACGATGTTCATCCGGCCGCCAACTTCTTTACCGCCCGTGAAAGCCGTGCTGATGCCGACGAATCCGCCAATCGTCGCAAAGATTGCCAACACAACCAGCGGCACCCACATTGATTTCGGCGATTCATGCGGAACATGCGCATGTTGTTCCGGCGTGCCGTGCTCCTTTTTCTGCGCATGGCCTTCGTGTTCCAAGCTGTGCTCATGTCCGGGAAATCTTTCCTTGCCCCAGAAGGTCATCGCCACCAGGCGCGTCATGTAGAACGCCGTGCATGTCGCCGCGATCGTTCCCACCAGCCATACCAACCAACCGAGCGGAATGTGCGTCGTCGATGCCGCGTTCCAAAGGATTTCGTCTTTCGACCAGAAGCCCGAAAACGGAATGATGCCGCAGATCGCCAACCATCCGGCCAGGAACGTCCAGTACGTGTACGGCATGTACTTCTTGAGTCCGCCCATCTTGCGCATGTCCTGCTCGTGATGCATGCCGTGAATTACCGAGCCGGCGCCGAGGAACATCAGGGCTTTGAAGAATGCATGCGTCATCACGTGAAAGATCCCGATTACGAATGCGCCGACACCGCAGGCGAGAAACATGAAACCGAGCTGCGACACGGTCGAGTAAGCGAGAACTTTCTTGATGTCGTTTTGGGTGATGCCAATCGTTGCGGCAAAGATCGCCGTGAATGCGCCAACCAATGCAACGACCAGCATCATTGTCTTTGAATGCTGAAAGATGACGTTGGTGCGCGTCAGCATGTAAAGACCCGCGGTCACCATTGTCGCCGCGTGAATCAGCGCCGACACCGGCGTCGGCCCGGCCATCGCATCGGGCAACCACACGTGAAGCGGAAACTGCGCTGACTTTCCGCACGCGCCTATCATCAGACCGAGCGCAATCCAGGACATCAGCCCCCAGTGCCCGAGGGCTTCGATCGGATAAGTCGCTGCCTGTGAAACCACGCTCGTGTATTGCGCGGTCCCGAACGTGGCAATTACCGCGAAGATCGCGAGCATGAAACCAAAGTCGCCGACACGATTCGTGATGAAGGCTTTGCGCGACGCGTTCGCTGCTTCCTGTCGATTGAAGTAGTAACCGATCAGCAGGTACGAACACAGACCGACGCCTTCCCAACCGACGAACATCATCACGAAGTTCGATCCCATCACCAGCACGAGCATCGAAAACATGAACAGGCCCATGTACGCGAAGAAGCGATAGAACCCAGTGTCTCCATGCATGTAGCCGGTCGCGAACACGAAGATGCACAGGCCGACACCGGTAACGATCAACATGAAGATTGACGACAGTGGATCGAGTTGATAGCTCCACTCGACGTTGAGCAGCGAACTCTTGGACTGCTCGTTGATGCCGATCAGCAGGTTCTGTGGTCTGGGAGCGCCGGGCGGCAATTCCGCGAGCCGTCTTTGATATTCCTTCTGTATGGCCTCTGCGTCGAGCTGAGCGATGCCCAGGGTTTGCTTAACGGCGCCCGCAGGGATCCAGTTGAATACCGCTTGTGTGGTTACATAAGGCTTGGGCCATTGCGAGTCGCCGCCGAACCCGTACGAATAAACCGCGATGAGGCTGATCAAGAAAGCGAGCGCGACAGTTCCCACCGCGATTCCGCCGATTAGCTTTTCGGAAAAGCGAAACCAACGGCCAAAGATGCCGTTAATCGCGGCGCCGGCGAGCGGTAGCAACGGAACTAGCCAGATGTACTTATACATAAAGACGAACTTTGTATTTCGTGCTTTGTACTTCGCGCGTCTTGCTAAGAACCCGTTACTTCAAACGAGTTTCAAAGCACTAAGTACAAAGCACAAAGTACAGTGCATTACCACTTCATCAGATCAATCTGATCGACCCAGATCGTTTCGCGGTTGCGATACAAAGCGATCACGATGCCTAGTCCGATCGCGGCCTCAGCGGCGGCGACAACAATAATGAAAACGGTAAATATTTGCCCGGACATCGGATCGCCGCGGCCGGTGTCCTGCAAGTAACGCGAGAACGCGATGAAGTTCAAATTCGCCGCGTTCAGGATCAACTCGATCGACATGAAAATCACGAGCAGATTGCGACGCGTCAGCACGCCTGCGACGCCGATAATGAAAAGGATCGCGGCGATCACCAGAAACTTCGACAGGTCGGGATGCTTGATGCTCTCAATCGCGTTCGAAGCGCGACTGGCCTCTTGAAATATCAGCGCCAAAGATGGGGACCAACAATTCATCATTTTCAATTGATCGCTACTTCATCTCATTAAGAACTTCCGGATCGACATCGTCCGCGGCTGCTTCCTGTTTCAGCGTTCGGGCCAACATTACGGAGCCGATAATCGCGACCAGCAGCAGCACGCTCGCAATTTCAAACGGCAATGCGCCGGTTGTGTAAAGCGCCGTACCGACACTCTGCGTTTGAGTTGAAAGCCGACTTACGCCGGTGGCCCCCGCAGACAAGCTGGATTCTTCACCCGCGCGTCTTGCGCTCGCCTGCTGCATTCCTGCGTCGTCTCGCTTTTGAAGCGCCTGGTAGCCGCGCGGAATTGCGTAGATCACCAGGATGCCGGCAAGCAAAGCCAGGAATACTAACGCCGTCGTGACCTGCGCCGGACGATTAAATATAGGAGCGCGTCCTTCTTCTTCGGCGCCGACGTTGACGAGCATGATGACGAACAAAAACAAAACCATCACGCCGCCGACGTAGACCAGAATCTGCACACCGGCGATGAACTCTGCGCCCAACAGAATGAAGAGCGCGGCCACCGATACCAGCGAAGAAATCAGAAACAGTGCCGAGTGCACCGCGTTGCGCGCCATGACGGTCAAAAGCCCCGCCAGAATCGCAGCGATGGAGAATATCCAGAAAAAGACCGATTCCCAACCTGAAAGGATCATTGCCGATTGCCGATTGCCGATTGCCGATTTGAATTCTTTCTCGTTTGCTTCCCGTTGATTGCAGATTTAACCGGAAGCCGACTAGAAGCAGATATGCGGGATCGAGCCATAATCCTTGCCAACTCGTTCGCTTCATTAAGCAAGGGCTCCACTTGTTCTTCTTTGAGTAGCTCGCCCTCGATAATCATTTCCATCCAGTAAGCACTCTCATCCGCTTCTTCCTCGACGGTGCCTAACTTTGCGACGAACTCAGCTCTCGAACGGCCACGACATGCTGCTCGGTAATTTGCGCCGACCGATGTGCCCGAACGTACTAGCTGACCGCCTATTGCTCTACCTTGAACCGTATTGGGCAAAGCGCCCACTAGCTTAAGAATTCTCAATCCGAATTGCTTCGTTCGTTTCTTTAGATCATTAGAATCCATTGTCTTGCCGGTGGAAGATGCTTCTTGAAAACATGCCAATCGGAAATCGGCAATTGGCAATCGGCAATGCGCTAGCTTTCGTACTTAACCGTCTCTCGCCCCTGCTCGAGCATTTCTCGATTCCAGACAAAGCCTGCACGCGAATACGTCGCCAGCTCAAAATCCTGCGTCAGCTCGAGACAGTAAGTCGGACAAGCTTCCTGGCACAGCGCACAGAACATGCAACGCGAAGTATCGAAGATGAATTCGTCGAGAACCTTTTTGCGCCGCGGCTTGCCGGCAACGACGACTTCGACATCCATCGGAATGACGTCGATGCAATCTTCGGGACACGCCAGTGCGCACAGATTGCACGCAATGCAAAGCGTGTCGTGGGTTTCCGGATCCATATTCAAACGCGGCGCGCCGTGAAAGCGTGGCGCCACATCGGGACGCACTTTCGGATATTGCTCAGTGTAGATTCCCTTTCCGGCGACGGAATCTTTGTCAGTGAGCGCGCCGATATTGAAACCCAGCGTCACGGCCATTCCTTTTAATAGGTCGACCATGAAGAAGCGCTTCAGCTTCTGCGTGAATGTTGGTTTGGGAACGGGAACTAATGGCATTTCAGCACTTTGAGATTTTCAATTTCTAATTTTCAATTTGCAGTAACTTCGAGACGCCCGTGACTGAGTTGCCCTCCCTCACGGTCGGGCTTCTGACACAGTCTCCACCGGCGCCACTGCCGGCTTTCCTTTCGGCAAATCTACCAGACGAATCTGATGCCGCTGTTTCTTAAGATTGAAATCGCGCGAGCGCCAATTAATTAATGACAGTACTCCTGCGGTCAAGAACAGATTCACAATTCCAAACGCAATCGCAATCACCTTCCCGCTCACAGTTAATCCCAGGCCGGCGCTCAACGACTTGATTGTGTGCATTCCGCTTGGATTGTCCAGCCCCTGGATCACTGTTACGGCGATTGCGGTAACGACGATGTTGATAAGCGCCGCCGGTAACATCCACTTCCAACCCAGATCCATTAACTGATCGTAACGGAATCGCGGCAGCGTCCAGCGCAGCCAGAAGTATAAATAAAGGAGCAGGCCCGCTTTCGCCAGAAAGACGATCAAGCTGACGACAACGTAGACACTGTGGTAACCCTTCGCTTCCGTCAAACGATATACAAACGGGAAATACCAGCCGCCGAGATAAAGCGTCGTCGCCACGGCCGTGACCACGACCATCGCCGTGTATTCCGCCATGAAGAAAAGCGACCAACGGAAGCCTGAGTACTCGGTGTGGAAGCCGGCTACCAGTTCCGATTCCGCTTCCGGCAGATCGAATGGCGCACGATTGTTTTCCGCGATGCCGCTGACTAAGAAGATCATAAAGCCGACCGGCTGATACAGCAGGAACCAGACAGAATTCGAGGCTTGCGCCTCAACAACTCCGGACAGTGACAGCGTCCGCGCGAACATCAGCGCGCCGATGATCGCCAGGCCCATCGAAACTTCGTAAGAAACCATCTGCGCGCTGGAGCGCAACGCGCCCAGCAAAGCGTATTTCGAATTCGACGACCAGCCGGCGAGAATCAGCGCGAGCACACCCACGCTCGAAACTGCGAGCACAAACAACACGCCAATGTTTACGTCGGTAATCACCGCCCAATCGGGTCCGAACGGAACAACGGCAAGCACGATGAATGCGGCGACCACCGCAATGTAAGGCGCAACAAAAAAGATCCAGCGATCGGCATTCTCAGGAATGAAATCTTCTTTGGTCAGCAGCTTTAAACCGTCCGCGATTGGTTGCAGCAAGCCCCACGGCCCGACACGCATTGGTCCAAGTCGAGCCTGCATGAACGCCGAGATTTTTCTTTCAAGATAGGTTGCGTACGCAACCCAGCCGGCCGTGATCGTGACTACCAAGCCAACTTGAATCAGGGGCCAGATGACATAGTTCACCGTCTGCTCGCTGAAGAATTTCAGGAGCAGGGTATCGACGAAACTAGGTGCTGCTAATAAAGCCAAAACCGACATATTCAAATCAGCCACAGATGAACACGGATTTTCACAGATAACAAAACGGCTCTGTCTGATCTGTGTCAATCTGTGTTCATCTGTGGTTAATCTCCCTCATCTATCGATCTCGCCTAACACAATATCCAATGTTCCAATGATCGCGACCACGTCCGCCACCAGGTGTCCGATGCTCATCTGTTTCAAAGCTTGCAGATTAATAAAGGACGGCGGACGCACGCGCACTCGCCAGGGCTGCTGCGTTCCATCCGAAACCAGATAGCATCCAATCTCGCCTTTGGGGCCTTCAATCGAATGATAGTAATCACCAACGGGTGGTTTGATAAGTTTCGGTACTTTCGCGTTCACTGGTCCGTCCGGCAGATTCTCGATCGCTTGCTTGACGATGCGTCGCGACTGACGCATCTCTTCCATGCGCACCAGGTAGCGATCGTACGTGTCGCCGTTTTCACCCAGCGGAACATCGAAATCCATCTCGGCATAAGCAGCGTACGGGCGAGCCTTGCGAATATCCCAAGCCACCCCTGAGCCCCGCAGCGCCGGACCGGATAAGCCTATCGCGATTGCCTTCTCGCCCGAAATCACGCCAATGCCCACCGTGCGGCTCAACCAGATTCGATTCTCCGACAGCACGGTTTCGTATTCATCGAGCCGCTTCGGAAAATTATCGACGAAGCGTTTCACATCGCTCGCAAAATCGTCGTAAGCATCGTTCGGCATTCCGCCGACGCGCCACGCGTGACAAGTCAGCCGCGCGCCGAATTGCCGCTCGAAGATCTTGAGGATCTCTTCGCGCTCGCGAAAGGCCCAAAGCAAAATAGTAATGGCGCCGATATCCAGCGCGTGCGTGCCCAGCCAAAGCAGATGCGAAGCGATGCGATTCAGTTCAGTCAGGATCGTCCTTATATAGTGAGCGCGACGCGGCACGTCGAGGCCCATCATCTGCTCGACCGTCTCGACCCAAACTAGACCATTGGAAACCGCCGCGATGTAATCGAGCCGATCCCAGTACGGCGCGATCATCGTGTACATGCGGTTCTCGGCGATCTTCTCCATACCGCGATGCAAGTAACCGACGTCGCAATCGAGATCGATCACAGTCTCGCCGTCGAGCTTCAAAACGACGCGCAGCACGCCGTGCGTGGACGGATGCTGCGGCCCCATGTTGAGCGTCATTTGCGGCGCATCCATCAGGGCGTTCTTAGTTGTGGCGATTTCTACTTGATGCATCGATGTAACCGATGAACGTTTAGAGGCGGGACTTGTCCCGCCCCGGGCACAAGTGCCCGCTCTAAACGAAGAACTATGTTTTTACTCCTTCAATTCGGAAGATAACACCCGGTCACCTTCCATGGTTCGATCACTAGCCCAATCTCTTTCACTTCACCTTTTTCTTTCTTGTCGCGCAGCTTCAGCATCAGAGACTGCGCGGCGCTCGCTTTGTTCCAGACGTTCCGCGGCGCGTACGTTTCAGTCAAAGTAAAGCCCGCGGTCGTCGCCGCTTCCAGCGAATCGAAAACTTTGCCTTCGTAATGCGCTGCGATTTCTTTTGGCGTCATAAACGCTTTGTACTTCGTGTTTTGTACTTGGAACTTTGATTTTTGATCTTCAGTACTCGCCTACGTCAAACGAACAAAGCACCAAGTTCAAAGCTCAAAGCACAAACACCCTGCTCACTGCCTACAGCTCTCTGCTCACTTATCCTTCGGCATTACTTCTTTTCCGCTCTTGAAAAGCTCGCGGACCTCGCGCTCTTGGGGCACCGAAAGAATTTCCAACCCATAAGCGCGCCGTTGTTCTAATTGCTCTTTCTGCACGTCCGTAAATTCCGGCAGGTGCTCCGCAGTCCAACGATTCTCGACAAACTCGAGCGGATAATCTTTTCGCAGCGGATGTCCGTCCCAGTCGGGCGGCAGCAGAATCCGGCGCAGGTCGGGATGATTATGAAAGACGACGCCGAATAGATCGTAGACTTCGCGCTCAAGCCAATCAGCAGTGGGCCACACGCTGGTCACGCTCTCGACGCCTTCGCCATTTGTGTTGACCTTCAAACGCACGCGCTCGTTTTTCGGAATCGAATACAAATTGTAGACGACTTCGAGCGGCGCTTCTCTGTTGTCAGGATAGTGAACGCAAGTCAGATCAGAAAGATAGTCAAACGGCGTCTGCGAATCGATCTTCAGCGCATCACAAACTTCGACGATGCGTGGACGCTGGATGCGAATCGACAACTGCCCTAGAAATTCCGTCGCTTCGATTATGCCGTCGCCGAACTTAGATTTCAGACGCTTCACTAACGGATGATTCGAAGCATCGACCGGTTTTGGCCCTTCTTCTTTCTTCTTTACCGGAGGTTTGGGGGCCGCGGGCGCAGCTTGCTGGGCGGCTTCTTTCGCCGCGGCGACGCGCGCTTTCGCGGCTTCAACTTGGGCGTCTTTTTCGGCGTCGGCTGAAAGTGATGGAGGGTTAGCGCGCGCCTGATCGGGCGGCGCTGCATTCGCAGATGTGTCCGTCTGTGCTCCCGACTCCGGGGATTTTTCTTCCTCTGCCATAAAACTCAGCTACACTCTGAGTTACTTCGCTGCGGGCTTACGGCCACGGGCGCGCGAAAATTTGACGCTACGCTCACGTGTGAATGCAATTTAAGACAGGTCGGACGAAGCTGATTTTTAGCACGCGATTTAGAGCGTTGTCAATTTAAGTCTCGTCAAAACACGTGTGTTTTGCGTTCGTTGCCTTGACCATACGCAACCACACTCCGTATCATAGCTGTTTGATTGAGACAAAGATTTGACGACTATATAAGGTGAACCAGAAATGAAACCGGGAATTCATCCAGAATACAAAGAGATCACAGTGACCTGCGCATGCGGCGAAACTTTCAAGACCCGCTCGACGCGCAAAGAAGACCTGCACGTGGAAATTTGTTCCGCGTGTCATCCGTTCTTTACCGGCAAGCAGAAGTTGGTCGACACGGCCGGACGCGTCGATCGTTTCAACCGACGTTATGGCAAGAAAGCAGAGCCCGAAGCCGCGGCTGCCAAATAAGCTGATGAAGATCAAGCATTAGCGAAGTCAATTTTGTAGATGCCGGCGTTACGACGCTGGTCGCTGAAAGTGCATCAAAGCCAGGCGACCAGAATCAATCGCCGGCATTGTTGTAAGCGGAATCATAATTGTTTAGGGCGGGACTTGCCGCCACGCCGGACAAGTCCAGCGTTTGAACGAAGGTAAGTAAAACGAGATGAGCACTAACGAACGAGATCTAATCGTCGGTGGCCAGGCAGTAATCGAAGGCGTGATGATGCGCACGCCAAACGCGTACGCGATCGCAGTCCGCAAGGCTGACGGCACGATCGTCAATACCGCTGCTGCGCTGCCGAAGTGGAGCGACAAGGCTCCGATTCTAGAGCTCCCGATTCTGCGCGGCGGCGCGGTCCTGCTGCAGTCGATGGGTTTGGGAATTAAGGCGCTGAACTATTCGGCGAGCGAAGCGTTCGCTGAAGCCGAAGAAGCTGAAGCTGCGGAAATGAAAGTGCTAACGCCTGCAGTCATCGAAGGTGAAGGCGACTTCGCGGGAATCACCGGCGGCGTGCCGGGATTGTTTCCGATTCCGAAAAAGAAGCGATCGAAAGATGAATTGAAGAAAGGCGGCACCGCGGCCGCCGCGAGTTCGATCGTGTTCGCATTAATTTTCAATGTGCTGTTATTCATCGCGCTGCCACTGCTGTTGACCAATGCGATCTTTAATGCCGCTGGATGGGTACCGCAAGCAGCGCAGAGTTCGGCATCAAGCACCGGCAAGGATGCCGGTGAACCGCAGGCAGAGGTGCCTGCGCTCCGGCGCACTTGGAATTCAGTTCGTGGCTATCTGCATCCGGTGCGGCCGACGGTCGGATTTAATTTACTAGATGGACTTATCAGAATGACTTTCTTTCTGATCATGATCATTGGCTTCTCTTTATTGAAGGACATCCGGCGCGTCTTTGAATATCACGGCGCGGAACACAAGACGGTCTTCACCTGGGAGAAAGGGCTGGACTTGACGGTCGCGAACGCGCGCCCGCAACCGCGCCAGCACCCGCGCTGCGGCACGAGTTTCCTGATGGTCGTGATGCTGGTTTCGATCATTCTGTTCTCCGTAGTCAGGTTTGATTCCCTGCTCTTTAATTTTCTGGTGCGCATCGTTTTGATTCCCGTCGTGGCAGGCCTTTCGTACGAAATCATTCGCTTATCAGCGAAAAAAGAAAGTGGCGCGTTCTTCAAATTGATTACGCGCCCGGGCGTCTGGCTGCAGAACGTGACCACGAAAGAGCCCGATGATTTGCAGTTGGAAGTTGCCATCGAGGCCTTGAAAGAAAGTCTGAAACTGGAACCTAAAACCGGCGAGCCGGAACTGGCGCCGTTGTCTTAACACCCCGGACCCTCGTTTAGACGCCGGACTTGTCCGGCGGTGTTGGCACAAGTGCCAACTCTAAACGAATGAAGAATTAAAATGCTCGACAAACTTGCACAAATCGAAACGCGCTACGAAGAGTTGACCAACGAACTCTCTTCGCCTGAGTTGTTGTCGAATCCTTCCGCGTACGGAAAAGCCGCAAAGCAGCATCGCAGCCTTGGCGAGATTGTCGAAAAGTATCGTTCATACAAATCTCTCACGGAACAACTCGCCGGCGCGCGCGATCTCGCCGCGAACTCAGACGATCAGGACATGCGCGAGTTGGCCCAAATTGAAATTGCGTCGCTGCAAGCCCAGCTTGAACAGACTGAGAGCGATCTCAAGTTCCTCTTGATTCCGCAGGATCCTAACGACGAAAAGAACGTGATCCTGGAAATTCGCGCCGGCACCGGCGGCGATGAAGCGTCGCTGTTTGCAGCCGATATCCTGCGCATGTACGCGCGCTATGCCGAACGACAGCGTTGGAAGATGGAAATTCTCGACGCATCCGAATCAGGCATCGGCGGGATAAAGGAAGCGGTTGCTTTGATCGAAGGCGACAAGGTCTATTCGAAGCTCAAGCACGAATCCGGCGTCCATCGCGTTCAGCGCGTCCCGCAAACCGAAGCCAGCGGACGCATCCACACCTCGGCAATCACCGTCGCCGTGCTGCCTGAAGCTGAAGAAGTTGACGTGAAGATCGATCCTAAAGACCTCCGAATCGACACGTTTTGCTCCTCGGGTCCAGGCGGCCAATCAGTGAACACGACTTACTCAGCCGTGCGCATCACGCACTTGCCCACGAATGTCGTCGTCTCGATGCAGGACGAAAAGTCGCAGATCAAGAATCGCGAGAAAGCGATGCGTGTTTTGCGCGCGCGCTTGCAGGAGATCGAAGAGCAGAAGCAGCACGAAGCCATCGCCGGCGAACGGCGTTCGATGGTTGGCAGCGGGGACCGCTCAGAAAAGATTCGCACTTACAACTTCAAGGAAAACCGCGTCAGCGATCACCGCATCGGCCTCACGATCCATCAACTCGATCAGGTAATGGACGGATCGCTGGACGCGATCATCGAAGCGCTAACGACGCACTATCAAGCCGAGAAACTAAAAGACGACTCGCTGGCTCCCGTGCCCGCATAACGCAGTCTCTCGTCTGCGCGCCAATCTTTCAAATCCATTGCATTTCCTTTGTAGCTAGTCCCCGGCTCACCTCTCAAGTATTTCTCAAGGTTAACTCAAGCACGACTGCTTAAGGTGCCAGTAGTCATCGTCTATCTCTGAGTGATCTGTTTGAAACTTTCGGGAGGGTTAGTTATGGGCCGCCAATTACTCGCTGGATCAAGCTCACGTTATCTGAGACCCGTAGTCTTGATTTTGATTGTCGGATGTTTTGCGGCGGGCTTGATTGTCGCAACTTTTCATAGCTCGGCGGCCACACCATCGAATGGAACGCTCTCGGATACCAATCCGGTGCTGACCTATGACGCAGGTCCATTCAATGCTCCGAATCAATCGCCGGTAGGCCTGGGCCAGCTGGATACCGGACCCCGTTGTGACAGCAACGCGTTCCCTTGCGACAGTTTTGCGCTGACCGTGTCGCTGCCCAATGGCTATGTGGCCGCACATCCTAACTCAGGCCTTAAGCTCACGATGTCTTGGACCGACACAGGCACAAAACAATCTGACTACGATCTCTATGTTTACAACGGAGTTGTTGGCAATCTGGGCGGCAATCAGCCCGCCGATCATCAAGCGACCAACGGCACCAATCCTGAAGTTGCGATCGTGAATCCTCTGCGTGACGGAACGCAGCAGTACTCAATCAAAATAGTTCCTTTCGTTCCGACACAGGAATTGGTCCATGTAAGAATCGAATTGCTGCCCGGCTCCGGGCCCGCGGGCTCGCCGCTGTTCGGCACTGCCGATCCAACCATACCGGGTGTTCCGCGCTATCAGATTTTCACCGCCCCTTCCGGCTCTTCGGCTGAAACCGGTCAGGGAGAATTCAATATCGGCTTCAACCCACACACCGGACGCATCATGCTGATGAATATCGGTCCTGTTTGGCGACTGACTCCGGGTGATGCCCAAACACCCAAAAAGCCTGAATGCTGCGAAGGACTTTGGGAAGACAAATCCGCCAACTCTACGAACATCGGACTCGACCCAATTCTGTGGACTGATCAAAGGACGGGCCGCACGCTGATTTCAAATTCTACCGCCGGCGCGAACGCGGTTTATGCCTATAGCGACAATGACGGCGACTTGTGGGCCGAAGGAGGTTTCTCTCCACCAAACGGCGGAGCAGATCACGAGACTTTGGGCTCAGGGCCATATCCGCTAGTGGCGGGACTGGCTAATCCACTCGCGAACCAGGCGAACCAGGGCCAGGCAGTCTATTACTGTTCGCAGACGATCGTCGGGCCCGCTGCGTGTCAGCGCAGTGATACGCTCGGCGACAGCTATGGTCCGGGCGTATATGCATACGAGGGCAACGGCATCACCAAGTGCCACGGTCTCCATGGTCACGTGCGAGTGGCCAAGGACGGCAGCGTTTGGCTACCCGTCAATCAATGCGGCGGCTCGCAAGGCGGCGCGGTCAGTACCGACGCCGGCATTACCTGGAACGAGTTCATCGTCAATGGTAGTGTCTCGCAACCTGAGGGCGCCGATCCTTCAATCGCTACGGATTCTGACAGCACCGTTTACTACGCTTACGTGAACAACGAGCCGGTCAACCCCGGCGATCCGCCGGAGGGTCATGCTCACGTTAAGGTCAGCCACGATCATGGCGTGACCTGGACTAACGATTTTGATCTAGGCGCGTCGCACGGCATCAAGAACGTGGTGGAGATTGAAGCAGTCGGCGGCACTTCCGGCCGCGCCGCGGTCGGTTTTCTGGGTTCGAATGTAAATGGCGATTATCAAGCGAATGAATTTCCCGGCAACTGGTATGCGTTCATCGCTACGACGTACGACGGCGGAAGGACCTGGACGACGGTAAACGCCACACCGAACGATCCCGTTCAGAGCCGGACGGGAGTTTGGCAGCAGGGCGGCGGCCACGATGATCGCAACCTGCTCGACTTTAACGAGATCACAGTGGATGACAGGGGCCGCGTGCTTTATGGCTATAGCGATGGCTGTGTGAGCGAAAAGTGCATCGCGGGCACGGGACCCAATGACTTCACGGCCAACATGCGCGTGGCCCGCCAATCGGGTGGCCGGAGCCTGTTCGATTTCATGGACGGCACGTCGGACACGACGAGCGCCATGGCGCCGAAACCATCTTGTCTTTCCGGCGTGCGCGATCCGCTGGCGGCGCATTTGACCTGGAAGGTGCCGGATAATCGCGGCTCAGATATTGCGAACTATCAGATCTTTCGCGGGACTGCGCCGGGCAACGAAGTATTGATAGGTCAAACCGGAGTCGCCAAGAACAGTTTCAATGATTCGAGCGCAGATCCCTCCGTCGCGCACTACTTCTATACCGTCAAAGCAATCAACGCGGCCGGTACTGGCGATCAAAGTAACGAGATCGACTTGCCAGTCACACCGCTTCCCGTTCCGGAAAGCATTTGCACTGCGCCCGGTCTGACAAAACTCACGGACCCGGCGGGCGATAACCATGTGGTTCTCGGTCTGGTTGGTCCACCGACTCCGGGAACGGATCTTCTTTCACTTCAACTCGCGCAGCCTTATGCCACGGACGGTGTGCCGAAGCTATTGTTCACTCTAAACACTGATCCCGGACAGGCAGTACAGCCGCCGGGATCAGCATGGTATGTCGTAATGAAGATACCGGGACCGGAGCCGACCGTGGCCGGCTCAACGGATCAATTTCATTATCGCGGTGTGCACATGGCCTGGAATGGGCCGACGCCTACGTTCGAGATCTACATTCCGGGAGCTAACAACGCCGGCGATGTTGATGGACGATTCGTCGATACCGTGCTCGGGCCGGCGGATCCAAGCAGCAGCTACGCATCGCCGTTCAATAAGGTGGTGCTCGTGGTTAAGGCCAGCGACCTCGGCCTAAGTCCCGGCAGCAGCATCGCCGGATTCCTTTCGGGAGTTTCGCAAACCGCGGGCAATGCAGTGACCGAACTCGTCGATCAGATGCCGAGCGATTTGAGCTACAAAGAATCGTTTATCGTCAACGACAATTCCGCTTGTGCATCGGGAACACCGACGCCTACGCCGACACCAACTGCAACACCAACACCCACTCCAACGGCCACGCCTACCCCGACACCGACGCCTACTCCAACGCCGACGCCTCCGCCGGGTGGAACGCTGACCGTCGGTGGTTCGCCGGTGACTTGGGGCGCTGGTCCGTTCCTCGTTCCGAATCCAACTGATCAAGTCGACGGTGTGCCAACCTGCGATGGGACTCTGCCGTGCAGCGATTTTTATCTCGACGCGAACGTTCCGGCCGGCTACGACGATCAGCACTACATCAAAGTACAGGTGAATTGGACCAACCCAGGAGCGCAGTTCGATCTGTTCGTGTACACGGTGAACCCGGACAACTCGATCGGAAAGCTGCAGGCCGCGAATTTCTTCGCCGTCGATCCCGACGTGGTTACTATTGCGGCTGTGTCCGGAAGATATCTCTTACGCGTATCTCCGACCATTCCGCACGGTGACAGCTACAGCGGCAGAGTCACTCTTGAAAACAAAGTCGGCCCGGCGATTCAGGGCGGGATTAGCACGCCGACGTTCCAGAATTTCCAAGCGCCTTCGGGCTTGGGTAACGGCGCGGGCGAACCTTCGATCGGCGTCGGCTTGGCTGGACCTGGATATCCGCAGGGCCGCGCGATGTACCAGTCAGGCACGCAGATGTTGCGCGTTACATTCAACGACAGCGCTTCGCCGGCGACGGCGCTGTGGGAAAGCAAGAGTGCGCCGAATGCGCCTGAGTCGCTCGATCCAATTCTCTCGACTGATCGCCAGACGGGTCGCAGCTTCACCTCGCAACTCGCGGGCGTATGCAGCAAAGCGGCCTACACTGACAACGCATCTCCGTTTAACGACGGCGACAACTGGGTCTTGAGCCAGGGTTGCGGTTTTCCAGCCGGCGTCGATCATCAGACGATGGGCGGTGGTCCATTCCATACGCCCGTTCCCGCGAATCCTGCTTATCCAAACGCGGTGTATTACTGCTCGCAGTACGGAACGCAGGCAGCTTCCTGCGCGTTGAGTGCCGACGGTGGACTGACGTTTGGACCAGCGATCCCGATCTATACCGTCAGTTGCTTCGGGATTCACGGTCACGTGAAGGTCGCTCCCGACGGAACTGTCTACGTGCCCGACAGCGATTGCTCGTCAGCCGGTGCGCAGACGGTCGGAGACTTCCCGACTGCAACTGCGCGACAAGCGCTGGTCTTCTCGGAAGACAACGGCATCACGTGGTCGCAGCCGCAACTGATTCCCGACAGCAATCCCGCGCCCGGCATCGTCGATCCTTCGATCGGTATCGGCGCGAACGGAACGATCTATTACGGCTATGCGAACAGCAACGGCGCGCCGTCAGTCGTCGTGGGACATCTCGACAAGGTGAATCACAAGATCGTTTGGAGCCCGAGTCAGGATGTCGGCACGCCGTTCGGAATCAAGAATGCGACGTTCCCGGCGGTCGTCGCCGGTGACGACGATCGCGCGGCCTTCGCATTCCTGGGAACGCCGACCGGTGGTTACTATCAGGACCCCACGAGTCCTTCGACCGGCGCTGGCTTCCAGGGCGTCTGGCATGTTTACGTCGCAATCACTTATAACGGCGGCCAGACCTGGACCACGATCGACGCAACGCCGAACGATCCGGTGCAACGCGGATCGATCTGCAACTCGGGAACAATCATTTGCGGTCACAAACCTGACGATCGCAACTTACTCGACTTCATCGACGCGACAATTGATCGACAAGGTCGAGTGCTGGTGGCGTATGCGGACGGTTGTACCTCACCGACTTGCGTGAACGCGGGGCCGACGGATTATCGCAGCAACGATTACGTCCATAAGGCAACCATCGCGCGACTGACAACGGGTCGCGGCTTGTTCAGAGAATTCGATGGCCTGATCGGTGGGCAGGATGTTACTTCGATGATTGGTCTGCAGATGACGAATCCGAAATCCGGATCGGGAAGCTCATCTTTCGATCTCGCTTTGAAGAACACTGCGACGCAGACGATTTTCTCACCACTGACGTTGATGGTTTCAAATATGAGTTCCACATCTGGTCGCGTGACAGTTGCAAACGCCGGCAACCTCAAGACTGGAATCGGCGCCACGTGGGACTACAGCGCGCTGGTCGGTAGCGACAACATGCTCACGGGAGGCGAGAGTTCATTGAGTCGAAATCTGAGATTCAATAACCCGGCAAACGAACCGTTCACCGTCACGTTCAGCGTTGTCGGCATGCTGGCATCCGGTGGCGGAGGAGGATCGGGCGGCACTTCCGGCAGTACCGGTGGTACCAGCGGCAGCAATACCAACACGTCGACGTCAAGTACCAACGCGACTGGAACGTTGACTAAGTCACTGCTAAGCGTGAGTTACAATCCGCTATTGAATAAGGTGACGTGGCAGATCATAAAACAGTGATGAGTAATGAGCGATAGGAGCAACACTTGGTAAGTGGAGCGAACACCGCTCGCCTTAGAAATAAAAAGGGAGGGTCTAGCGTGCTGGACCCTCACAATCTCCAGGATAGATCCAAATAAGTGCGCGCCTATCCGAAGCCGAACGCATCGGACATGCGCAGCAGCCTTTCCGACGTCGGGAATTTCACTTCAATCGTTCGCTCAGCTACGCCACGCGACGAATGTGCTCGCGCTCTTCAGGCCGGACCTGACGCACGGGCTGCAAGCCTCCATCATGCAGGAGGTCTGCAAACAGCGCGCGGTAATGCAGCATCGCCTCGCGCAACTTCTTAATGCCGACATCTTCCTGATCCTGCCGCTGGGCAATGTCATGCGCCAGCCGGTAATTCTGTGCCACGGCTGGATGATCAACCGAGACGTCTGCGACGCGTTGATCGAAATCCGCGACCGGATAACCGCGCACCGTCATTACTTCCTGCACGAGCATATCGGCTCGAGTCACGGCTGCGATTGGATCGTCTACGAACTGCGCCTGGGCGTGTTCCCACTGGTCCGCAAAATCGTTTCGCTGCCGGTCGGTTAACGGTTTGACGTCCAGCTTTTTGACTCGCTTCTCCCGCTCTTGCAGCACTTGCTCGGCTTTAGCGGCATCGCCTTCGGCGCGGGCAACGCGCCGGTATTCAGGCCCGAACTTCGACCGCAGGTTTTTAGTTCGGCGTTTACTTGTGTAAAGCCAGACGCTCGCCGCGACGGCCACGATCACCGCGATCGCAAAGAACAAAATGATCGCAACCGTTATTGGATTCGTAGTTATTGCATTCATGTTAATTCCTCCGACAAAGTTATTCGGGATTAACGATGCAACCTGCACGCCAGCATCAGAACTCAATAGAAGGTGCTGAAACGGTAGACCTTAGGTGAGACGTAGAGAACCACGATCCGTGAAGTTCCGGGTATCGTTTCGTGACGCGCTGTATCGCATTAAAGCGCGTCTGCGACTCCAAATTGCGAATCGCGATCTCGTATACTGACAATGCTAAATGACGAATGACCAACTGAAGATTGAAGCCGATCGGATTATTCAACAAGCGGGATTGCCGGAATTATTCAATGCGTACGCGCGTTGGTTTGTCGGCGGCAGCTACAGCTACGATTTGATGTGTTGGCGAGATTTAGATCTCTATGTGCTCGATCCGGAACATGATCTCAAGCGCTGTTTTGATATTGGTTATGAAGTAACTAAGCGGCTGGCGGCGAAGAAGGCGCGCTTCACGAACCGAATGGCCTCTATTGGGGAATCAAGCTAGGCGACGAACGTCAAGGCGCCTGGAAACTCGATCTTTGGTTTTTGGACGCGGCAAGTTACGAGCAGCATGAAAATTATTCAGCGGAGATGCGCAAACGCCTGAATCCCGAAACCCGTCTGGCGATCTTCGAAATCAAAGCGGCCTACTGGCAGCGCCAGGAATATCGAGACACGATCACCGGCGATCTCATCTATCGAGCGGTTTTGGATCATGGGGTACGGAGTCTCGCGGACTTCGAGCGGTTGACGCGCCACTAATCACGCTGACAAAGCCACCTGCTCACTTTCAAAGCAACTCCGAATGTCCTCGGCTTCGACGGTGTCGCGTTCAAGCAGCAAGTCGACCAGGCGCGCGATTGAATTTTGCTGCGAGGTGACAACCTGGCAAGCTCGCTCCAGTTGCGCGTTAATAATCTGATTGGTGGCATCGTCGGCCCGATCGAGAAGACTCTGACTTTGATGTTCAGTCTGCGAGTCACTGAGATAAATTGGGCCGAGCGGGCTCATGCCGAATTCGCCGACCATCTTTCGCGCGATCTCAACCGCGCGCTCGATGTCGTTCGACGCTCCGGCGGTCATCGTATCCAGAACGACTTGTTCGGCCGCTCGTCCGCCTAACAATATCGCGATCTGATCTTCCAGGTATTCGCGTTTCTTCATCAGGCGATCGCGCTCAGGCAAGGACTGTGTAACTCCCAGCGCGCGTCCACGTGGCAGGATCGAGACTTTGTGAATCGGGTCAGAGTTCTTCATCGCCAGGCCGACGGCGACGTGGCCGGCTTCATGAACTGCGGTCGCATAGCGCTCATCCTCATCCATCATGAAGCCTTTACGCTCGGCGCCCATCAGAATTTTATCGCGCGCGTATTCGATGTGTTTGCGCGCGACGCATGCTGAGTTGTCGCGAGTCGCAGCAATCGCAGATTCGTTTAGTAAGTTCGCCAGATCGGCTCCGGAAAAGCCGGGTGTGCCCCGCGCGATCCAGGTCAGATCGAGTTTGTCGTCGAGCGGAATGTTCCGCGCGTGCACTTTTAGAATTGCTTCGCGACCGCGTAAGTCTGCGAGATTCACCATGATCTCGCGATCGAATCTTCCCGGCCGCGTCAGAGCTTGATCCAGAACATCCGGGCGGTTGGTTGAACCGATGACGACGATGCCGGACGCCTGATCGAAACCATCCATCTCAACTAACAACTGATTCAGCGTCTGATCCTGATCGGCTGAGCCGGAATCATTCGCGCGTCCGCGCTGACGGCCCAACGCATCGATCTCATCGATGAAAATAATGCAGGGCGACAACTTGCGCGCTCGCGTAAAAAGACGTCGCACCCGCGCTGCACCGACACCGGCAAACTTTTCCTGAAAGCTTGAGCCTGAGACGGAAAGAAACGGCACGCCAGCCTCGCCGGCCGCTGCTCGCGCGAGCAGAGTCTTTCCCGTTCCCGGCGGTCCATAAAGGAGAATGCCGCGTGGCGCTCGTCCCCCAAGCCGCCCAAAGCGAATCGGGTCGCGCAGAAATTCGATCGTTTCGGACAGTTCCGACTTTGCTTCATCGACTCCGGCGACGTCCTCGAAAGTCGTCTTTTGTTTGCCGCGGTGATCGGCGAGATCGAAGTTGCCGTTGCGACCGTTCACCGTCGCGTGCACTCGCCAACCGGCGAGTCCGAGCAAAAGGAAGACGAGCACGGGCCATGCGTATTCGAGGACCGTCACGGCGAGAGCGGGTTGCGTCGAAGCAAACTCGACCGGCACGTGATTCTTTCGGAAAAGTTCGACAATGGTCTGACGGAATGACTCGCCCGCGACTGTGGTCTGAACTACAGTGCCGTCGCTCCGCTTCATGATCAGCAGATCGTTCTCGATTACTACCGACGCAGCTGCACCGCTCTCGGCGACAGCATAAGCTTCCGAATAGTTAATCGTCTGAACGGGCGGTTTGGTGTTGCGATAACGAATGAAGGAAACGGAACCCGCTATCAAAATCACGGCGATTGAGATGAGAACCAAAGTCGTCCGTTGGGAACGGCCGGCAAACTTCTTAATGCTAAAAGCCATAAAAACTCCGGGGGTTAACGCTGCAAGCGCAATAACTCGCGGCGAGTGAATCAATAATTAGAAGCAGCTAAGGATTAGAAGCGAAGGCGTGCCGGGGGAACGGTACAACGCAAAACCCTGTGAGCTATCAACGGAGACGCTTGTCGGGATAAGCAAAGTCAATTTAGCAATCCTGCTCAAGAAAAGCCAGCGAATTTTGAGCACGCTTAGCTACGCTTACTGATGAGCGCGCGGTTCTGTCTAAATCGATTATTGTTGTCGCTCTTGAACCATTGACTGTTCCTGGTACTAACTTATTATGCGCGTCGGTTCGCTGCATGAGATAAGGACTCATATCAGGTCTGCGAGTGCCACACTTCCATACATTTCAGCGCTCTGCTGCTGGACTTGTATTGCAAGCATTCAACGGAAATCCTTAATCCAGCGAGAAAATAAGGCCCGCGGGCACAGGCACAGGCGTTGCCAACTAGCTTCACAGTACGCAATTTCATTTGCTGGTGAGGGAGGAAAAGCAACGATGTTGTGGACAATCTTCGTGATTCTGTTAGTGCTGTGGTTGGTCGGACTGGTATCCAGTTACACGTTGGGAGGATTCATCCACTTGTTTCTAGTCCTGGCGCTGATCATTCTGATCATCAATCTGGTCACCGGACGAAGAACGGTTTAGTTGGGTCGTTGATGGATGATAAAACTGCTCTCGAATGGCGCGAAATGATTTGCGCCGCTTGAGAATTGCCCGCCCTGATTCGCGCGGCCGTCGTGGCTGCGCGATGAAATCAAGAATACTTGATTGAGTCGATCCTTGCGCTCCCGCGCACGGCGATTAATTTTGGCCGGCGTCGTGAAAGACCCTCCGCCCGCAGCCAGTTCTGATATCGCTTGCAATTCCTGATACAGCTTTATTGCATTTTTCTTGCCTCGCCTTCTCAACCACCTTCTCAAGGATTACTCAAGTCTGACTCAAGCCTCTTTCCTTAAGCTGCACACGATTCAAATCAACTTCGTTTGCAACACCCGAGGAGGTTCCGACAATGTTTAGATTCCTGCGATTTGCTGCTCTGGCCGCGGTTGCGAGTTGTGTCCTCGCATTACCATTTCTGAAGTCTTCAGCCGTTGTGAGTGGTGGGACTGTCTCAGTAATCGTTCAGTTACGCGACGATCCGGCCGCGGTCTATCAAGCCAGGATTGCAAAATCCGGGAGCACAGTTTCAGACAATCAGCTTCAGGCTTATCGCGATCAACTGAGTGCGAAGCAGGATCAATTTCTGAACTCTCTCTCAAGTAACGGTGTGATTTACACCGTAGTAAGCAGGAACGTCAAAAACTTCGACGGTAGCCTTGCGGCCACGGTACCGCTTCGCTACACGCTCGTCTATGACGGCATGGCGCTGAACGTTCCTTATTCGGCCATCGACGCGATCCGCGCGATGCCGAACGTAAAGAGTGTGCAGCCGGATGCGACGCTCCGCACGGAACTCAACCACAGCGTCAAGTATATTCGCGCTCCGGAAGTCTATAACGGTGAAGAGCAGGATGTTTCGTCACAGTTCTACTCTTCGAATCCCAGTAATGACCTCGGTCAGGATATGAACGTCGCGATCATCGACACCGGGGTTGACTGGACGCACCCGATGTTCGGTGGCGATGCGACACCTCCCCGCCTGGCGGTCCTACCGCCGGGGACGACGCAGGACAAGACTAACAAAAAAGTCATCTATTACCTTCCGTTGGCGGACGAGGCAGTCTCTGACGGCTTCGGTCATGGTACGCACGTCGCTTCAACCGTGGCTGGATATCTGGCGCAGACGCTGGATGGCGTCCAACTGCACGGCGTCGCGCCGCAAGCCAAAATTATGTCGTACAAAGTCTGCAGCGACGTCGAGGTTGATCTCTATGAACTGAGCGCCGTGGCCGGCGCACCTGATCCGCTGGGGGGCTGTGATACTTCCAACATCATCATGGCACTCGAGGATTCCGTGTCTCCCTTCACACTCTCCACGGTGCAGGGAAAGGCCAATCCGGCCAGCGCTTTGTTGCCAAAGCCAAAAGCAAACGTCATCAACATGAGTCTCGGCGGCGGCGGCGGCCCGGATGAACCGACCGCAGTCGCGGCCAGCAACGCAGCACTCGCTGGCGCCATAGTCGTGGCTGCATCAGGAAACTCAGGCCCAGCCGAAGGTAGCACCGGTGCACCGGCCGCGGGTGTACACGTAATCTCAGTCGCCGCATCGACCCATCCGGGAAATGTCGGCAACGCTTTTCAGGCCGATGTAATCGGCGGGCCCCAAGGGATGAATGCCAATCTGCTCGACGGCAGCTCGGCGCCGCCAGATAGCTTGACGAATAACTATGTTTTCTGCGGCTTCGCCGATACGCCTGATCAAATTCCAGACTCAGTGAGTGGACGGATCGCACTCGCCTCTCGTGGTAGCACAGTTGATGCGGGCGCAAGCGGCACGGGACTCTTCGTCAATAAGGCCGCGCAAGCCGCAGCGAAGGGCGCAATCGCGCTTCTTGTTTACAACAATGTGGATGGAGAGTTGGCTGGCGTGACGACGGAGAAGTCTGTGATTCCCGTCTATGGGTTATCGAAAGCGAACGGTCTTCTGCTGAAGTCGCTGATTGGCTCTGACACAGCCGGCGCGATTTCAGCTAACCAGGTGCGGGTGAGAAAATCTATCTCCCCTTTCATGGGTGACATCGCATCGTTCAGCTCTCGAGGTCCGGTACAGGGACTCGGTCAGGTCAAGCCTGATATCTCAGCCCCTGGCGTGCAGGTGCTGGCGGCGTGTCCGCCCGCATCGTTCCTGGGAGCTCTCGCCGTAGCAGCTTCGCCCACCTCGCCGAATTACATCAAGATTGACGGCACCTCGATGGCGTCGCCCCACACCGCCGGCGCCGTGGCTCTCATCAAGCAGGCCCATCGCAACTGGACGGCCGACGTTGTTCGCACCGTGCTAATCAATACAGCGACGAACATGCGTAGTGATAGTGGCGGGTCAAAAGCTGATGGACCAGGCGCCGATTCAGTTCTCGCCCAGGGCGGCGGACTGATCGATGTATTTCATGCAGTGAATGCGAAGGCCACGATGGGCGTGGCGGGTGACGGCATCGACAAGCCCAGCATTCTCGGCAGCTACTCGTACGGCGAGGTGCCGGTCGCCAACAGCCGCATTACTTACACGGCTCCGATCGACGTGACCGTAAACGACCTTTCCGGACAGGGCGGCGTTTACAATCTGAGCGTTGCCAACAACCGCGACCTGCAACTGGCGGGCATCAACGTTTCGCTTTCCCAATCGAATGTAAGTGTGGCAGCAAACGGTTCAGCGACCTTTACCGTGAACGCGACGTTTGACGGAAACCTACTGCGTGATTCGAACATCTTTGAGTTCAACGGCAACAAGGTTACCTTCCGTCCCATTCAGATGCAGTGGTATGTGACGGCCCAACGGGCAGACGGCGGAGAGTCTCTGCGCATGCCGTTCTATTTCAAACCCGGCTTGAGTATTCCGGCGCAGTCAACCGTGCAAACACTTACTCAACAAGCACTGGTGCCGGTGGGAACCGCCGGACAACAGAAAGTTAGCGGCGTTGACTATGTCGAGGTACCGTTTGACGTCAGCGATAACACATACAAAATCGAGGCGCAGACTCAATGGTTTGACCTTCCTACCGGCCAGTTCCAGGACATCGACTATCAATTGTTGGATCCGGACGGAAAAGTCATCGCCAGTTCGGGCAGCGGCGCCGGCGTAGCAGAGTTTGTGAGTGTGCGGGTGAACCGGGGAGGGACCTACAAGCATCGCCTGGTCGGTTTCACCAACGTAGCGCTGAACGCAACCATAACCACAAATCTCTCGAAGGGTCCCGCAGGTCCGGCGCTGCAACCGATTACGGGCGACTTCGTAAACGCGCAGGGGCAGCAAGTCGATTTCGACGGCAACGTCAACATCAACTGGACACCAGTCGGCGGCGAAACCGGTTTCGAGATCGAGCAAATGGCTCCCGGCAGCGACTGGGAGTTCCTCGCCGATGTTGGCGCCGGAACAACCAGCTACGCTTTAAATAATCTTTCTAACGGGCAGTACTCATTCCGAGTCCATGGCATTCAACCGGGACAGATCGGCTCGTACGTCACGGCAGCGAGCAATGTCACCAGCGTGCTCGTCGATGCTCGATCGAAAGTCGACATCACCAGTCTGATTAGCTATCCCGTCTCGAATGTTTCGTTGAACGGTGGCGTCTGGCAACAGGATGTCAACCTAATCAACAACACCACCAACACGTATGTGCCGTATGTTGATTTCAACGTCGTCGGTATTACTTCGGCTTCGGGCACCGTCCGAGTCATCAACGCCGACAACAGCAAGAGCGGAACGAGTCCGTCGAACGCAGCGCTGTTCAGCTTCACTGATAAGCTGGGTTCGGATCAGATTTTCAGTCCCTCCGAAACTACCGGCTCGCGAACGGTTCGGCTCCAGGACAACGCCTCAGAACTCTTCTCCTGGGATGTTCAGGTGACTGCGTATGTCTCGAGTGGCGGATCGTCCAGCTCGAGTTCGTCCGCGCCGTCCGGCGGATCGCAAACTTCCAGTTCGAGCAGCGGACTTCCAACGGGCAACTTGCCGTTAACCAAAATCACTGCCGTGATGCGCTTCACGGCGAACCCATTAACCAAGACAGTCACTTCAAAACTCATCAGTGTGAAGTGAACCGATCGATGGGGCGAGCCAGGCAGGACGATCTGCCTGGCTTTCTCATCGTGTGCAATTACGGGGTCGCCTAGTAATCGTGAATGCGAAAAGTGTTGAAGAGTCCGATGGCCACAAGCCAACCCTAAAGGAGATAAGCAAATGTTGAAGCCGGCATACACACGTTTGGTCTCGATAGTTTTTCGATCCAGGGCGAGTCTGGTGATATCGCTCTGTTTGCTCATTGGGTCGTTGGCGCTGGCCATAATTCCGATTACGCGTGGCGAAAGAATTCAATCGAACCAAGCGAGCGCGCCGAAAACTACTTCGACCTTCGCGAGCATGATGCAACCCGGCGTGTTGCAACTGCCGAGCACTTTCAAACCTGTGGTCACGACTGCCAGAGCCGCAAGCACGTCGTTAGCTGTGCGCGCGCTGCCGCTGACAAAACCGAGACTCGGCCAGTACGAAGGCGATGCGCCGAAGCCTATCCATCCGCCACATGCCGCGCCACAGTTGCCGGTCAACGATCCGGTTCAGCAAGTGAGCGCCGCTGCCGTCTCAGCGGCTACGGTGAATCAAACATTCGATGGCATGACGCAAACCGAAGCGTGCGGTTCGTGCATTCCTCCCGATCCCGTCGGCGCCGTGGGACCGAATCATTACGTCGAAATGGTCAACAGTTCTTTCGCGGTTTACAGCAAGACGGGGACGAAGTTGTCAGGGCCAACCGACATCAATGCTCTGTTTCAGAGTTTGCCCGCCAGCGCGCCATGCCGGCTCTACAATGACGGCGATCCCGTCGTTGTCTACGACCAGTTAGCGGATCGATGGGTGCTCAGCCAGTTCGCCGTCAACGGCGGCAACGGGCCATATGATGAATGTATCGCCGTATCGTCTTCTTCCGATCCTACCGGCTCTTATTTCGTTTACGACTTTCCGCGCAGCGACACAATCTTTCATGACTATCCAAAGCTTGGAGTGTGGCCCGATGGCTACTACATGACGACGAATGAATTCGATCACAGCAACAACGATCTTTTCGTTGGAGCGGGCGCAGCCGCAATGGAACGCGACAAGATGCTTGCCGGCGACCCGTCAGCACGCATGATCTTCTTTGATCTCTCCACAGTTAACAGCGGCTTCGGCGGTATGTTGCCTTCGACACTCGATGGCGCGCCACCGCCGGCCGGAGCGCCAAATTATTTTGCGGAAGTTGATTCGCAAATAAATTCGCCGTCGCTGGGCGCCGATGCGATGCGCCTTTGGAAGTTCCACGTCGACTGGGCCGACCCTTCCAGATCGACTTTCGGAATCAACGGATTGCCAGATACAACTTTGCCGGTCGCCTCGTGGGTTCCGGCGCAGTGTATCGAGGGTGTCGGCACCTGCGTGCCGCAGGAAGGCAGCCCCTACGGACTTGATGTATTGGGCGATCGAATCATGTTCCGGCTTGCTTATCGAAACTTTGGCGATCACGAATCCCTGCTAATCAATCACAGCGTGCTGGCTGACGCGCGCATCGGCGTGCGCTGGTACGAAGTCCGCGGCCTCAGCTCGACTCCGACGATTTATCAGCAGAGCACTTTTGCGCCGACAGATTCCGTTTGGCGCTGGATGGGCAGCGCCGCGATGGACCATTCAGGTGACATCGCGATCGGTTACAGCACTTCATCGCCGGCGAGCTTTCCATCGCTCGCCTTCGCGGGCCGTCTGGCCAGCGATCCGTTGGGCCAGTTGTCAGGCGAGTCACAACTTTTCGCCGGCACAGGCTCAGAGAACGTAGCTTTCTACGTGCCGCCGGTCGGACGTTGGGGCGACTACAGCGCGCTCACCGTCGATCCAACTGACGATTGCACTTTCTGGTACGTCAACGAATACTTCAATGATTTTCCGACGCCCGATCCGGGCGCTCCATGGCGCACGCGCATCGGCAGTTTCAGATTCCCGCAGTGCATTGCTTCATCTTCAACTCCTACGCCGACTCCGAGTTCAACGCCGACTCCAACGCCAACTCCGACTCCAACACCGACGCCGACCGCGACGCCAACGCCCGGTGGTGGTAGCGGTGGCCCGCAGTGCTCTTTACCTGGAGTCTCCGTCCAAACTGACGCGAGTGGCGATACCGGCACCGGTACTTTAGGCACAGTTCCCGGCACACCGGCGCAAGACATAACTGACATCCTGATCGCGGAGCCATCTCAATCCGACGGCATACCTCGATTGGCGCTGACGATGAAAGTTGCCGACGCTACTGCCCTGCCAACTAACGGTTTATGGCACGTGTATTTCAAGGTCGGTACTACGACCTACTTTACGAGCGTCTTCAACAATCCAATTTCCGGTCTTCAGTACGAATACGGCCACGTTGGAACTGGTTCAGATAGCACTGACGGTGATGCGGACAGTGGCTCAGTATCGACAGCCGACAACACGATTACGGTCTTTGTGGCGAACAGTAAAGTAGGCAGCCCGGGAGTGGGAACGATGCTGACTGGCATCTACGGCCGAACGATCACACTCGTTGGCGCTCAAGTGCCCAGCATCGGTGGCGGCGGAGGATATGCCACACACGACTATGCGCCCAACACCGCGCCAACTTCATTGGCCACATACACACTGGCTGGTAATTCTTCGTGCTCGGGAACCACTGGCTCACCGACGCCGACGCCAACTCCGACGCCGACACCAAACGGTACGCCCACTCCAGCACCAACAGGAGACACACCACAGTACGCTAATTTCTACGCGCCCGATGGCGTGGCCGACAGTTGGGGCGAGCCATCAATCGGCGCCAATTGGATCAGCGGTAAAGTCATGTTCTTTGGTGGGCTGAACACCTACGCGCTACGCGTAACTTTCCATGACGACGGATCACAACCAACTTGGGATCAGACACCGCTGCTATCCGACACGGCGCCACGAATTATTGGCGGCGATCCGATTCTGGTCACAGACAAGGACACGGGCCGTACTTTCGTTTCACAACTTCAGGGCCTGACTCCGACCGCGAACATGGACATCACGGATAACGACGGCGCGAGTTACACACCGTCGGCCGGTTTCGGAATCGGATCAGGCATCGATCACCAAACCATCGGTGTTGGTCCATATCATGCGCCTTTGCCTTCGGGCGTCGTTTACAAAAACGCCGTTTACTACTGTTCGCAGGAAGGCATAAACAGTTCTGGCACCGGCGCAGCGAATTGCGCATTGAGTGTCAACGGCGGACTGACTTTTGGCCCAGCCGTGCCCGTCTATGTTTTCTCGGCCGTTAACGGATGCAGTCCGCTGCACGGTCACGCGAAGATCGCTCCAGACGGCACAGTCTATTTGCCGAATCGGAAATGCGGCAACGGGGCCGGCATGGTTGTCTCGGAAGACAACGGCATCACCTGGACGGCCCGCACGGTGCCCGGTTCATCAGCAGGTTCCAGCGACGCTTCAGTAGGCATCGCAACTGATGGAACTGTGTTCCTCGGTTATCAGGGAGCCGATGGTCATGCGCGCATCGCGGTCTCGCACGACAAGGGCGTGACCTGGATCAATCACACAGACGTCGGCGCACAGGTCGGCGTCAACGACGCGATCTTCCCGGCGGTCGTCGCCGGCGATGGGGGCGTCGATACAGCCCGCGCAGCTTTTGCTTTCTACGGAACTTCCAGCTCGGGTGACCAGGACCAACCTGGTTTCACCGGCGCGTGGTATCTCTACATTTCTTCAACCTTCGACGGCGGCAAGACCTGGACGACGGTCAACGCCACACCCGGCGATCCAATGCAGCGCGATGGAATTTGCACGCGCGGATTCCAGGGCTGTGCCGTGCCGCGCAACCTGCTCGATTTCTTCGACGCGACGATCGACAAAGAAGGCCGCGTGCTGGTCGGTTATGAAGACGGATGCATGGGTTCCTGTGTTCAGGGTGGACCAAACTCGAATACCGAAAAGGGTGTGATCGCCAGACAGAGCGGCGGCAAGCGAATGTTCGCCACCTACGATCCAAATCCGAATTCGACACCAACGCCGACTCCAACGCCAACCGCGACCCCAACACCGACGGCGACGCCAACTCCGACGCCGACGGTCACGCCGACACCGAATCCAAACAGCGCGCCACGTTATTACACCTATGTAGCGCCACCGGCCATCGGTGAGAACGCGGGCGAGCCTTCGATCGGATTCAACCCGGGCTCTGGTCGCGCAATGTATATCGCTGGTTTGCAAACGCTGAAGATCACTTTCCCCGGGAATATCGGCGCGCCGGGCTCGACTCCGGAAGCCGCGCCCGCGCAATGGGATGATGTTTCGTACATCCTGACTTCGCACAGATCGGCAGATCCAATTCTCTTCACCGATCAGCGAACCGGGCGCACGTTTGTCTCGCAGTTGAATACCGTGACGCAAACCAATCCAATACTGGTCGGCTTGAACAGCTTGATGGCCTATTCGGATAACGATGGAACCAGTTGGACGCCGGCACAACTCAACATTCCCGACGGCAGTAATGATCACCAGACGGTGGGTGCTGGTCCATACCCGGCATCTTTGTCTGCATTGAGCAATCCAACTAATAAGGGTTCGGCCATCTATTACTGCGGACAGGCAGGTTACGTTTTTGCCGTGACCGGCACGGCTTACTGTTCACGCAGCGATGACGGTGGCTTGAATTTCGGCAAGTCCGTCCCCGTCTATCAAGACGCAGTAAACAATTGCGCGCAATCAATCCACGGTCACGTGAAGGTTGCGCCTGATGGCACCGTTTATTTGCCCAACGGCCAGTGCAGCGGCAAGCAAGCGGTCGCCGTCTCGACCGATGCGGGAACGACGTGGACGTTACGAACAGTTACCGGAAGTCTGCTCTCGTCCGGCGTGCTCGATCCATCCATTGCCATCAGCAAGGACGCGCCGGTTGCACCTGCTGTTTCGAACACGTTGTACTTCGCGTGGACAGCTCCGGCCCCGGGTGGGAGTCCAACAGACAATCACGCGTTCGTCGCCGTCAGCAAGGACCGCGGCTTGACCTGGAGCACACCATTCGATATCGGCGCGAGTCTGGGAATCAAGAACGCCGTATTTCCTGCAGCAGTCGCCGGCGATTCTAATCGTGCCGCCGTTGGCTTCCTGGGCACGACCACGGGCGGCGATCACCAAGCCGCAAACTTCAAAGGAACCTGGTTCGGGTTTGTCGCGCATACTTACGATGGCGGCCAAACCTGGACCACTGTGAATGCGACGCCGAACGGACCAGTGCAGCGCGAGTCGTGCATCTGGAACGGCGGGGGAAACAACCCGTGCCGCAACCTGCTCGACTTCACTGACGCCACCGTCAACGATAAGGGCCAAGTCTTGTTCGCTTATGCCGATGGTTGCATCGACGGTTGCGAAACGGGTGGCGCAAACACTTACAGCGCGAAAGCAAGCGTCGCTCGACAGTCGGGCGGTCGAGGCGTCTATGCGCAATTCGATACGCCGGAGCCGGCTCTGCCACAGCGGGCTTGGCTTAAGGGCCAACGCGATGATCAGGCTTCCTATTTGACCTGGATCGCGCCCGACAACGGCGGCACTGCGATTACGTCTTACAAGATTTATCGCGGCACTTCGCCGGGTAACGAAGTTCTGATTGGCGAAACAAACGGCAGTGATTCGAACTACGTCGATCGCTCAGGCGATCCAAACGTCGACCCGTACACTTACAAGATCGTCGCGGTGAACGCGATGGGCGCCAGCCAATTCAGCAATACGGTTTCGCTGAGTGTTGGTCCGCGCATTGAATTTACGGGCGCGTGCAGTCTGAATCCAGCCGTCACGGCAATCAACGATCCGGCCGGCGATGCCAGTGATGGTCTCGCACAGCACGATATTCAAGCTGTGAAGATGGCCGAGCTGAAGGACGATGACGTAACCGGCGCAGCCAGCAAGATTCAATTCATAATTAAAGTTGGAAACCTTTCAAACATTCCGCCGGGCTGGCGGTGGGCAGTGCGCTTCGGAGTCACCAGGAACGGAGTGCTTCAGACTCCACCGACTGACGCAACGGGCGGACCTTCAGAAGACTACTTTGTTTCGATGGTTACCTCGGACGGCGCCGCGCCGACGTTCACTTGGGGTGTGACCAGCGTCCCGCAAAACGCGGCCCGCGTGTTCACAACCAAGGGCAACCTCGATCCGGCCAGCAATGCCAACGCTGATGGAACGATTACGTTGGTTCTGCCGAAGTCGATCATCAACAATCCGAACCCGGGCGATGCAATTACGGGCATGCTTGGTAGCGTCCGCGCGACTGTGCCTTCGGCTCTGCCGGGCTCGGGCGGCACGAACGAAACCATTCCCGACAGTACCGGCGGCGGCAGCTATACGCTACGTCCCGCGAACTTGTGCCTGCTGAACACCGCGCCGATAGCGCATTTGACTGCTGATGTCGATCACGGTGACAAGCCACTCACAGTGCAGTTCGATGGCAGCGCCTCGAACGATCCTGATTCGATCGACACCATCGCCAGTTACACCTTCAACTTTAATGATGGTGGCGACGATGTGACTCAAACCGCGCCGGTAATCGTTCACACGTTCACTGAAGGTGGCGAGTACGACGTCAAGTTGGTGGTGACGGATTCGCGCGGCAAGGTGAGCAGCAACACAGCTCACTTCATAGTCGAGGTCGACGGTGCGGCGCCAACTCCGACGCCCACTCCAACTCCGACGGCGACGCCAACTCCGACGCCGACTCCGACACCTACGCCGACGCCAACTCCGACGCCGACGCCCGCTTGTGCAACTTCCGGGACTGTGTCCCCGACAAACGCGAGTTTGTCTTTCTGCGGCGGGCCCTTCTCGGTCTCGAATCCATCATCGCCGACGGGCGACAGTCCACCGGTGTGCGCCAATGGGAACTGTGGCCAATTTGCGCTGACAGTTTCGATTCCGCCTGGTGACACGAACCATTATGTGGTAACGGTCAGCACTGGCTGGACCAACAGCACGTCAACAACGTCAACTCAGGGAAACAACACGAGCGATTACGACCTGTACGTGTATCAGCCCGACGCAACCGGCCCGCGAACTGCCAAGGGTGCCGGTAACACAAATCCTGAGGTGGCTGCGTTCGACGGATTAATGGGCGCAAGGAACTACACAATTTACGTCGTACCTTACGACGTACAACCTGATGTGCCTTATACGGGTACGATTACGTTGGCGGTGCCACCTGCACCGAGTCCGACGCCGACGCCAAACGGGACGCCGCCGCCTGCGGCAACGTTTGGGCACAACACGCTGGCTGATTTCTCAGCCGTCGGTGGTGAGCCATTCATCCGCGTGGATAAGCAGGACAACATCTTCGTGTCGTCGCCATTCGGCTTCAGCACGACGGTGAGCCTCCTTTGGAAATCATCTGATCACGGCCGCACATTCATTCCGCTCGGTACTCCGATCGTGCGCGACGCAGTCACCAGTCCAGGTGGTGGCGACACGCACATGGACTTTGACGATCGGAACCGGCTCTATTACTCGGACCTTTCAGCCGGATGCACGACTGCGGCAGTATCGGAAGATAACGGCAATACCTTCCCGCTCGATCGGAACAATCCGCTGGTATGCATCGGCCAGGGCGAAGATCCCTACGGTGCGGAAGATGATCGCCAGTGGATCGCGGCATTCGGCGATGGCATTGCGTATTCAACGGTCCGCAATCTCGCGGTCAAATATGGCGCGCACAACTTCCATATCGCAAAGACAACCGACGCCGGCAAGAGCTGGCATACGCAAATGATTGGCGACGTGGGCCAGTCTGGACCACTCGAAGTGGATAAGACCAAGCGCACGCTGAGCGATGGCCGGCAGGCGATCCTGCTTTATCAGATTTACTACACTGGCAGCACGCTCAAAGTCATGCGCATTGCGGATGTAACTGACACAAATCCGACGCCCGCTTACATCGTTGATAATTTGACGATTCCGACGCCGGGCAGCATAAGCGTGGCGACGGTCTTCCCGGTACTTTCGATCGACAAGGCCGGCAACTTGTATGTTGTCTGGTCTGATGGCTCAACGATTAAAATGGCGGCGTCAGCCGATCGCGGAGAACACTGGACACCGCCGGCGCAAGTCAATCCTTTCTCGATGACTGGCATGAACATCATGCCGTGGATCGTTGCGGGTGATCCCGGACGTGTCGATATAATTTGGTATCACACGACCGGCGGCAACAACGAGAACAGCCGATGGGATATTCAAATGGCCCAGACGCTCAATGCGTTGGACAACTACCCGTCGTTCACGGCCAACAAGGTCAACGAGAACACGATTCATACCGGAGAGATTTGTCTCAACGGTCTCGATTGCGACATCGCAACCCTAAGCGGTACGCCGCGCGACCGCAGCTTTGCCGAGTTCCCGTCGATCGATATCGATTCAACGGGCGCGGCCTACATCACTTACAACGACAGCACGAACCAGTTACCGGCGCCGTACGTGATGATTGCGCGTCAAACCGGCGGCGCAAGCCTGTTCAATTCGGTTGGATCGCTGACGCCCACTGGCGGCAACGTGACCATCGCTTCGCCGGCTTCGGGCGACACGATTCGAACGACTTCGATGACTTTGAGTGGAACACAGACACTCACACCGAAGAACTTCGATCGTGATGACGCCGCAGATGCGAAGTTCCCGGATCACGGCGCCGTCATCGGCAGCAACATACCGGCTCTCGATCTGAAGTCAGTATCGCTGAGCGATGATTCGACGTCGGTGACCGTAACAATGCAGCTCGCCGATCTCTCGACAACTGCGTTGGCGTCCGCGCCCGCGTTATCAGGCGGCGACGGCGTGCTCTATCTGACGCAGATGCACAGTGGCAACAAGGTGTACTGGGTCGGCGCGGAAGTACGTGGAGGTGTGGCTCGATATCTAACGGGCACGCTCGGCTCGATCGATTCGACCACGTCGAAAAAGTACATCACGTACAACCCTGACGCGGCCAATTCGATGTCCGTGCAAGGATCGCTCAACGCAGCCGCGCCGGGAACGATCACGATGAAGATTCCGAAATCGTTGCTCGGAAATCCGGCCAACGGCACGGTCTTTACGAGCGTGACCGGTTACACGATGACTGAACGTGGACCATTGGCTCCGTCCACAGGATCGGGCACGGCTAACCCGACTAGCCTGCCGATCCAGGTCGACGCTGCGGGAGCGTTGAGTTACACGATTGGCGACGGCTCGCCGCAGTTCAACGGCGTGGTCGAAGTTTCGATCGACGATCCAAACTTCACGGCGCCAAGACTCGCAGCCCTGGGTGATGTCGTCAACGCAACCACCTGGTCGCTGCAATTGAGCGGATCAGACCTGGTGGTGGGCGCGCACACGGCTTACGTGCGTCAACGAATTAACGGACTGGCTCCTTCGGCGGTCGCGTCGGTGTCGTACACCGTCTCGGCAAACGTCGAACAGTCCGTAACTTCGATGGTGAGTCTGGCGGCGGCCAACGCTCGATCTTCGGGTGGTGTCAGTCAGTACGATATGACGATCAAGAACACTTCGACCGCGACGATCTATGCACCGATGCGGATCGAAGTCGCCAGTATCACGTCGGCCAGTGGCAAAGTCACCGTGGCGAATGCTGATAACGGCAAGACCGGCACGGGCGCTTTGTGGGACTACAGCACGAAGCTTGGCACGGACAACGCATTGACTGTCAATGAAGTCTCGGCAGCACGCACGGTGAAATTCAACAACCCGAACAACGAAGTGTTTACCGTGACCTTCAACGTCATCGGTAATGTGGCTCGAAGTTCGGCCGGCGGATCGTCAAGCAGTAGTTCATCCGGCGGCAGCAGCGGCGGAACGTCCGGTAGTAGCGGCACCACGACTACGGTCACGACGATGCTCTACAGCCTTACTTACAATCCGCTGCTGAATACGATCACGTCGCAGTTGATTAGGCCGTGACGTTTGATTGAATCCCAGTTGACTGGAGCGCAAACGACTGGAGCGCTCCAGTCGGTCTCTTGAAATCGCGACTGGCTTTCATCCCTGTTGCTTTTCTCTTGTCGAACAAATCCCCCAGAACCTAAGCAGTTTTCTCAAGAATTCCTCAAGGCGGAATTCATAAGGTGGTCATGATGCGAGACCCAAAAAACTTATCTGCGAAAGGCGAGTTGAGATGAAACGAAAAAACTATCGTGCGCGAATCCTGATGATTGCGCTACCCCTTTGCGTCGCGGCCGCGTCAACGTTCTTCATGTTGCCGTCACGTGGCGCCAGCGGAACAAAGTTCGATCCGTACAAACTCGGCGCGCCTAACGTTGATCTGAACGCAACGGCGGGAGCGGTTCGCAAGGCCACCTCGGCCCAGACGGCTGCGTTGAATCAATTCAAGTCGAACTACAGCAGTGCCTCAGTGCGATGGAATTCCTTCGCGGGCTCGCCCGATGTGATGATGGGCTTCCACACCGGCGCTTCGAACGACACGCCGGAAAATGTCGCGCGGACTTTTGTCGCCGCGAACTCGACCCTCTTCGGTGTCGATCCGACTTCGCTCACGCTCGTCGATCAGAAAGAAGGGATGGGCGGTTACATGGTGAAGTTCCAGCAGAACGTTGGCGGTGCAAACGTCGCCAACGGCGGTCTGGGTTTTGTCATGACCGCGAACAAAGAAATTCGCATGGTCATGGGTTCGACTTTTCGTGACGTGAACGTTGCGGGTGCGCCTTCGCTTAGCGCCGATGCAGCCACGGCGAGCGCGCAAGCCGCTCTCGCGAAGTATGCGATCACGCGGCCTTCAGGCGCCGACCAATATCAAACCCAAGCGCTCAGTGCTTTGCAGCAGGAATTAGCTCCAGTCTTACGAGCGCCGAAACTCAACATCTTCCCGACTGCCGATGGTTACAAGCTCGCGTGGAACGTGATCACCTTCTCGCAGAATCCATTCGGTCTGTATATCACTCAAGTGGATGCGAACAGTGGCCAGATTCTCTATCGCGAAAGCAAGGTGAAGTCGCAGACGCCGACACTTCCCTACACTGCCGACATCTATCCAAATCATCCGGTGATGGCCAATCCCGATACGGGTGAGTTGAGGCTCGACAGCAACGGCGAGCCCGAAGGACTGCTGCGTGTTAGTCTGCGAAACTACAACGAAGGCACCAACGCGACGGGCGTGCTGGGAACGATGACTGGCCCGCACGCGCTGGTTAAGAACGTGCTCGCGATTCAGCAACCGTTTGCACAAGCTGCTCAAGGCACTTGGCACTTCCGAGCGAACAATGCGCCGCTCGAAGCTCAGCCGAACGAAGCTGACGATCTGGCTGAACCCGCCGAGCATATCGACGACGCGAACATCTTTTTCTTCGTTAATTATTTGTTGGAATACATCACGGACATCCATCGCCGTGATGACTCAGTCCATAATCGAATTGGTCAGGGAGATTTTCCCGACAACTTCCCGAACAGCGATCGTCCGCTGGTAGCGCTGCCGCATTTTCCCAGTGAGGCGAGCATCGATACAACCAGTCCCGACACGATCGAACGTTCGGCGCTGGGATTCGATAACGCTTTCTCGGTGCCTGCCAGCGAAACCGTCGACACACCGGCGGGCCCACAAACTGTGATCGTGAATCCGACTGTCTACGGTCACGGCTACCTATTTAATGATCTGGGTAAAGACGGTGCGGTCGTCTATCACGAAGGCACGCACTCGATCTCAACCCCGATCGCTGGATTGGAAGGCGCGGAAGGCAGTCCCTTGAATGAAGCGCAGGCCGATCTTTGGGCTTACACGATCACTGACGCAGAAGCGATCGGCGAATATGTGGTGCAGGGAGCGCGACTCCGTCAGGCCATACGAAATTGCGAAATCTGGGTAGCCGATACCGGATGCGATCCCAATCGGGCCGCGTTTATTCGCTCCGTGCATACTTCGCTGAAATATTCGTATCTGGGTACTGAGGGCGGCAATGGATTTGAAGAGCATCGTGACGGCGAGATATATGTCGGGACGATGTGGGACCTGCGCTATTTGATGAAGGCGGCAGAGCCGCAACTTCGATATCTAAGGCCGGCGTTTCTCGACGGTCAACCTACCCGGCAGATTTCGCAGGGACAGGAAACCTGGGAACGTCTACACCTCGGTTCGATCTATCTACTGGGACTCACGGCGCCTGACACGTTCGTGAAGTTCCGCGACGCGGTCATTGAAGCCGATCGAATTCTTTATTCAACCGATCCCTCGAACCTTGATGCGCCGGGACAACATGAGGCTTTGATTTGGCAAGTGTTCGCCTCGCATGAGATGGGCATCAACGCCGATTCCTTAGTCGGTGGACGGCAAACTATTTCTACTCGCGTGCCGCAATTCGTGGCGGATCAACCGCGCTTGACCGCGCCACAAGGTGTCAGCGTCGAGCCGGCTTCGGCGAATTCGCTGCGCGTGTCGTGGCAACCAATCAACGGCGCATTAGCTTATGAAGTGTTTAAGCGAAAAGCCGGCACCTCCGGTCAAAGACAGTTTGCCGGCGCGACTCTGCATACTTACTTTGACGGCGACCCGTCAACCAATGGATGGAGTCATCTCGCTTATGTGACCGATCCCACGACGAGTTACGAAGACAAAGGTTTCACCGCCGAGTTCTTCGGTCCGGCCGGACTGAGCTCCGCAACGACCAACGGCTTCAACGAAATGCTGGACACGGAATATGCGGTGCGTGCAGTCTCGATCAATGCGAACCGCCAGGCCGGTGTTTCAGATTTGAGTGCGGGCACGGCCGTTAACAGCCAGATTCAGGATGTCACTAATTCGATCACGGTGACGATCGCCAATCCAACCATGGGTGGTGGTACTTTCGAACTGGATCAAGTGCTGAAGAACAACGGCATCTCATCGCCGGATGGAACGGCCTATGGCCCAATCACTTACCGCATCCTCGGTATCTCTGATTCAACCGTTAAGGTCATTAACGCTGATAACGGCGGCGACGGACAATCGAACCCAGCCGCTTTCATTTACAACCAGACGCTGGGCAGCGGTGCTACATCGTCCGCGCGTCATCTGAAGTTCAGCGATCCTTATTCGCGACTGATCACAGTCACTGCAAACATCACGGCTCGCGTGCGCACTGCACCTGTCGCAGTCAACGGCAGTCAGCCCGGCGATGGCGCGGGCACGGGATTACCACCCACCGACGTTCGCTTCAGTTCACAAACCGACACGCTTTCGGGAATCGTCGTGGTCGGCAGTGGCGGATCGGAACTGGTCGGCAGCGTGGACTATGTCGATATTCCGTTTGTCGCGAAAGCGAACTCGTTCGGCGTCGATGGCACTATGGATACCTTCCCGGTTTCGGCCGGTGCTCTCCCCGATCTCGATCTATCGCTGCTCGACGATCAAGGCCGAGTGCTCTCGTCGTCGGGTAATCTGGGGCCGCATGAATTTGTCAGCGGCGCGCTGACTCCGGGAAAGACTTACCGTTATCACGTGACCGGATTCGCAAATGGTCCGACGCAGGTGAACATCACGAGCAAGCAGTACTTCCCGGCGGGCATGGCGCCCACCGGAAGCGGCAGCAGCGGCACGTCTTCGCAGTTGCCTACAATACAGGGAGTCAGTCCGCTGAAGACGATGCAATTAAGTTTCAACCCGCTGACTAAGACCGTCATTTTGAAGTAACCCGACTGGTTGGGAGTTGTCGTCCGACAATTACGGCTTCTCTCGCCCCACTCGAAAGCCTCTCCGAGTTTGCGACACTCGGAGAGGCGACTTCTTTAAGACGCTCGCGGGGCCATTGACAAAAAATTTTTCCGGGTGCTAGATTCAATCCACTCTCAGCCCCCAAATAACCCCTGGAAATTTTTGGTTCGACAACTGGCGGAGTCGTTGCGCCAATCCCCTCTCAAGTCTTGCGATTTGGTTTTCATCGCGTGACAACTTCGCAGTCGATGTTCCTCCGCTGATTTCTCAAGTTTTTCTCAACCCCTGATTACTAAGATTCACGGTAATAAAAAACATTTGCTCTCCCCGTTTCCTTTTCAGTGTGAAAGGAGTTCGTGATGAATTCAAAATCTTGTCCCAATCGGAACCGCACGATTCTGGTTACGTTATCGCTCATTGGAATCTTATTAGGCTGGCTCGTCGTTAGCATCAGCCGGTCTTCATATCTCGTTGCCGATTCAGCCTTGGCGGCATCGCCATCAAGCGGCACGATTTCGCCATCGACTCCATCGCTCGCTTACGGTGGCGGGCCTTTCATGAGTATTAATCAAACCGATCAGGACGGGGCTACCACTATTGTGTGCTCGCCGGCGTCTCCTTGCGATGACTTCGCATTGGGTATTTCAATTCCATCAGGCGATACGAACACATATATCTTCACGGTAAAGGTGTCCTGGACGGACAAAGCGACCCTGGACGCCAGTCACAATGACTTCGATGTTTTTGTTTACGATTCAAAAGGAAATGAAGTGACCGGTGGTTCAGCAGCAACGTCGAGCAATCCGGAGCAAGTATCGATCAGCGTCAAAGACTCGAACTACAAAATCCGGGTCCTGCCGTTCGATGTGAACACCGGCGCCAACGGCGATACCTACAACGCGACCGTCACTTTGACTGTGGTGCCCGGCGCGCCAGCTTTTCCGACTCCGCCGCCAACGGTGGCGGGTGTGCCGCGATATCAGAATTATCCGGCGCCGAATGGATTGGGCACGACCGCGGGCGAGCCATCGATTGGCGTCGATTGGGCCACCGGAAAGGTTTTCATCAGTTCAGGGTTGCAGGCTCTCCGTGTCACGTTCGACGATTGCTCGTCTCCCGCAAAAGCGACTTGGGAAGACAAGAGCGCGCCGACATCACAAACAAGTCTCGACAATATTCTGTTCACTGATCACAATGGTTTAGCGAAAGACCGAACCTTCGTTTCCCAGTTAACGGGCCAGGATAGCCTGACCTCATTCACGGACGATGACGGCGACAGTTGGACACCCAGCCAGGGAGGCGGCGTTCCTTCTGGCGTCGATCACCAGACCCTCGGCGGTGGGCCTTATCGGACTGACCTGGCGGCGATTCCGCCGGTAGTTCCGCCGCCTCATCCAACTTATCCAAACGTGGTTTACTATTGCTCGCAAGACGTCGCGGCATCGTTCTGTGCGCGCAGCGACAATGGAGGCCAAACGTTCGGGGCCGGCGTTCCCATTTGGACCACGTCGCAATGCGGCGGGATCCACGGGCACGTTAAAGTAGCTCCCGACGGAACAGCGTATGTGCCGAATAAGAGCTGCGGTGGCAAACAAGGCTTTGCGATGTCCCGAGACAATGGCGTTACCTGGACAGTTAATACCGATCCAAGCAGCACCGCTACCAGCAAGCTTGTCGATCCATCAATTGGAATTGGAAGTAATGGCACCGTCTATTTCGCTTATGAAGGCGGGCTTGATCCCAGTAACGGTAATAGTTTTCCGGCGCGCGTTGCGGTTGCCAAGGTAGCTGCAAACGGAACCGTCACTTGGTCTAACGATCAACTGGTCGGCGGAAATTTCAACCTGAAGAACGCTGTCTTTCCAGAGGCTACTTCCAGCGCTTTCAATCCTTCAGCCGTCGCGTCTGACGATAATCGCGCCGCGATCTCTTTCCTCGGGACCACTGCGCCAGGCGATTACACAAATACTTCTTTCACCGGAATTTGGCATCTATTCATCTCAACTACCCTCGACGGAGGCGTGACTTGGACCACCGTCGATGCGACACCGAACGATCCGGTGCAGCGGGGCTCGATCTGCACGCTGGGGACTACCGCCTGCAACCACACACCCGACGATCGCAACCTGCTCGATTTTATGGACATGACAACTGATCGACAGGGTCGTGTTCTGGTCGGCTATCCAGATGGCTGCATCGGCGGCTGCGTCAATGGCGTCGATAACTCTTTCACCAAACTGGCGACAATTGCCCGCCAGTCAGGCGGCAAACGAATCATCTCGGCATTCGATCCACCCGAGCCGACTCTGCCCGGCGCGCCCGTCGTGTCGGCAGTTTCCGGACCCGGCGGAGTACACATCTCATGGCAGGATACGGACAATGGCGGGTCGCCGATAACCAATTATCGGGTGTATCGGCGGGCACAGAGCGCAAGCCAGAAGACTCTATTAGCCAACGTCGGTTTGTCTCTGAGCTTGGATGATCTTTCGGCGGATCCCAGCGTGACCTATTTCTACAGCGTCAGCGCCGTTAACGGCGTGGGCGAAGGACCAGTCTGCGGCGAGGTATCGGCAGTCGTATTGCTGACAACCGATCCGTGTAACCTACCGGGCGTTAGCTTAGTCACCGATCCCACGGGCGACGCCAAACCGCCGACTCCCGCACTGGACATTCAACAAGTGTGGGTGGCGGAACCATTCGATGCTGCCAGTCCAAACGCCAGCAAGTTGGTTTGGACGATGAAGGTGGCGAGTCTCGCCACAGTTCCGCCTAACAGTCAGTGGTACATCATCTGGGACTTCGGCAAAGGAGTACGCAGGTACGTGGCAATGTTGACGGATGGCAGCGGCACGCCGTCGTTTAGATATGGACACGTGGGTCCGGCGCTGGATGCAACCAATCCCGACCCGGCTGCAAACAAACCATTTGACGATGGCGCTGCTGATTCAGGCTCAATCGCGGCGGACGGAACGATCCGGATTACGATCTCGAATAGCAAAGTCACCGAATGCATTCCGACCGACTCGACTTTCTCGACGTGCAGTCCCAGCAACAACGCGCCGAAACCCGGCAGCACGATCGCCAACATCAGCCCGCGAACTTTCAGCGGCAGCGGCACTACCAATGTTACCGGATCGAGTGCGACCGATAGCACGTCCAACACGCCTGCTTATACACTCAGCGGAAATCGTTTTTGTCGTCCGCAAAATCCTCCAGTGGCGCAATTGAGCGCGGCGCCTGTGTCCGGATCAGCACCGTTAAGTGTGAACTTCGACGGGTCGGGTTCTTTCGATCCTGACGCCGGCGATGCCATAGCCTCGTATACATTTGATTTTGGGGACACGTTCGTTACTCAGCAGAGCACCCCCACGATCTCGCACGCGTATAATGCGAACGGCACATATCAGGCGAAGCTCTACGTGCGCGATACGCGCGGCAAACTTTGCACGTCTCCGGCAACTGTCACGATCACGGTTAGCAGTGCTGCGCCTGTGACGACAGTTGGGTTCAATAACACCAGCTTCAGCGTCACGGAAGGAGTGACCAACGTAGCCATCACAGTTACGCGCACAGGACCAACGACCGGCGCTTCGACCGTTGATTACAGCATTAGCGACGGCAGTGCCCATCAGCGAGGCGACTATGAATATGCCGCGGGCCGTTTGACGTTCGCAGCCGGGGATACGCAGAAGTCGTTCATCGTGCTCATCAACGACGATAGCTACGTCGAGGGGACAGAGACTGCAACTCTCACGCTGAGTAACCCGACCGGAGCAGTTCTGGGGACTGCCAGCGCAAGCTTGCTAATCACGGACAACGACAGCTCTGCGTCCAGCTCAAACGTAATCGACAATTCGCGGACATTCGTCGGAACGCACTATCACGATTTTCTCAATCGACAATCGGATCAATCGGGCGAGGATTTCTGGACGAATAACATTGAGAGCTGCGGCGCCGACGCGCAATGCCGGCAGGTCAGGCGCGTGGATACATCTGCGGCTTTCTTCCTTTCGATTGAGTTCAAGGAGACGGGCTACTTTGTGATTCGCGCGCACAAGAGCGGCTTCGGCAGCGGTAAGGGCGTGCCGCGATATACGACCTTCCTGCGCGACCAGCGGCAAATAACCAATGGAGTCATCGTGCTTCAGGGCAACTGGCAACAGCAGCTCGAGAATAATAAGACGGCGTTCCTGACCGACTTTGTGTCGCGAACTGAGTTTACTTCAATCGCGTCGTTCGCGCCCGGAGTTTCGGCTTCAACCTATGTGGACGCGCTCTTCACCAACAACGGCGTCACGCCCACCAGCGCCGAACGTAATGCTGCCATTTCAGCTTACGGAAGCGGCGACACGGCTGGTAGGGTGGCGGCGCTGCGCAGTGTCATTGAAAGCGGCTCTGTATTCAACGCGCAGTACAACCCGGCGTTCGTCGCGATGCAGTACTTCGGCTATCTGCGACGAAATGCCGACGACGCACCGGACAATAATTTCAGCGGTTACGATTTCTGGCTCGCGAAACTGAATTCGTTCAGCCAGCCTGGTGAAGACATGCGGGACGATGCGCAAGCGCAGAGACGCGTCCAACGGGCTGAAATGGTGCGCGCGTTTATTGAATCGTTTGAATATCGCGAAAGATTTGGGGGCCGCTCGACCGGCAATCAATTCGCGCCGCCCGACGAGGGAGCGATGACACGATTCATTAAGGGAATCGCGCGCTTCGCCTTCTTTGGCGATGTTGGTTGAAGCAAACGAACAATCGTTCGCTCTCTAGTGAAGCCACCTGACTCGAGTCAAAAGTGTGCGGCTTTGCCGCCGCACATTGCGGTAAGGCTTTGCCTTACCGGTGGAAGCTCTTCTTCTTAATTGCGGCGAGGCTCCGGCCTCGTCGCTCGTTCTACTCAAAGGCCTGGCCGGAAAGCCAGAGGCTTTCCGCACTGTGCGGCGGCAAAGCAGCAATTTCAAGACGCACATCTTTGCTCTGCTGATACGCGGACACGCTTCACCTTTTTGACGTTTCCCTCTACCCTCCAATTCATGCCGAGGGTCGCAGTCATTCACAAGCCAAATGCTCCCGTCGAAATTCGGGACGTTCCCGAGGCTCAACTTGAGCCAGACTCTGCTTTGCTTGAAGTAGAACTCTCAGAAGTTTGCGGCACCGATGTTTATCTTCAGCAGGGGAGGCTGCAAGGCGTTCCCTACCCGCTCGTCCCCGGACATGTTTCAGTCGGCCGCTTGAGTAAGATCCGCGGAAGTATGTTCGACGTCGAAGGCCGCGCGTTTTGCGAAGGTGATCGCGTGACATTTCTCGACGTGCATCGGACTTGTAACGCGTGCTGGTATTGTCTGGTCGCGAAAGCGACGACGCGTTGCCCGCAACGCAAAGTCTACGGCATCACTTACGGACTCGATGACGGATTGTGCGGAGGCTGGGCCGAACAGATTTACTTGAAGCCCGGTACGCGCTGCATTCGTTTGGATGCCGACGCGGAAACGTTCATGGCCGGAGGTTGCGCGTTGCCCACGGCGCTGCACGCAGTCGAGCGTGGCGATATTGCGTTTGGCGATACTGTATTAGTTTTGGGATCGGGTCCGGTCGGAATCAACGCGATCATTCTGGCATTGATGCGTGGTGCGTTGAGAGTCTTCTGCATCGGCGCGCCGGATCATCGTTTGGAAGTTGCGACCGAAGCAGGCGCGTCAGACGTGCTGAACTTTGAAAAGCACAACGAAGCTGAAAGATTGGAATGGATTCTCGAGAGAACGAATGGCCGCGGCGCCGACGTCACGATTGAAGCCACCGGCGCTCCCGATTCAGTAGTTCAAGCGATGCGCTTTACGCGCGATGCGGGTCGCGTTGTTGTCGTGGGCCAATATACAGATCACGGCGACGCTTCGTTCAACCCGCACCTCGATCTGAACAAGAAACATCTGGACGTGCGCGGCTGCTGGGGCTCAGACTTCTCGCATTTCTATCGCGGCGTGCAGATCGTTTCTGATGCGATTAGATCAAAACCGTGGGCGTCTCTAAGATCAAAACTCTCGCGCTACAAATTGACGGAAGCGAATGAAGCTCTCGCGGAAGTTAGAGAAGGACGAGTGATGAAGGCGCTGATTGGGCCGAGTTGATGAATGTATGGGGAAGGTTGGGCCGCAAAATGCCGACCCGTTAGAGCTTGGGAATTGCGGCTTTGCCGCCGCACAGTGCGGAAAGCCTGCGGCTTTCCGCACGGCTCACCCTTCAACAAAGCGGCGAGGCTAAGCCTCGCCGCTGATAAAAGAGTTAAGCTTCTCGGTAAGGCCAAGCCTTACCGCACTGTGCTGCGGCGAAGCCGCGTTCTTTGAAAAGACCCTTTCATAATGAAAGGCCCCCGATCCTCACTGCCCCGACGCTATCACGTTCCCGATATTCTTATCGCGCAACATGCGATTGAAATTAGCCACGTCTCCGCTGATAACAGCATCGAGTTGTTTACGCACCGAAGCGAGTTGCGATTCGAACATCGTCTTCACTTCCTGCTCCTGTGTAGTCGGCGGATAGTCGCTGTCCGCTACATCGCCGGCCAAATAATTGAGCTTGCCGATCAACTTCGTCGGATAGCGTGTCGTGTCCTGACCCTGTCCGCTGAACTTGCGTTGGATCAGATTGTCTTCAACGTCAGTCAGCTTCTTTTCCAGATCGTCAGCCGCAGTCTTGACGGACGCATCGCGAACTAACTGGCGCAAGTCGTTAAGTTGCGCGCGAATAATCTCGATTTGGTTCGTCATGTCCGCGGCCGATTCCAAATCCTTGCGCAACTCCATCAGCATGGCCGTCTGTTTTTGCACGTCGGCTTCGTTTCCACCTGCGTTTGGATCCATCAGAACCTTGACGGGCTCACTGCCAACTTCCTGTCCATCGACGGTCAACTTCGCCGTGTAAGTTCCCGGCGGCATCAGCATCGTCATGCGCCCGCCTTCCGGCGAAGGCCGCCAACCTTCGGCATTCACACGAATTTCCGGCGCGTACTGTGGACTGGTGCGCAAACGAACTTCCTTCGACTGTTCGCTGCGGAGGTTCCACCAGACGCGGTTCATGCCGGCATTTCCGGTGCCGCGAATGGTCTGAATCGTCTGCCCTCCGGCGTCAACAATCTTGATTGAGACGCCACGTGATGCCGACTTCAAATAGTAATTAATCGACGCGCCATACGGAGGATTCTGTCCCGCCGTCGGATCGTCTGATGAGGCGTACGGAACCGTTATCCCTCGCAGCCGATAAGTCGCATGAACGGGAAACAGATGAGCATTTGCGTTCGTCACTTCACTAGTCATCTGCTGAAGCGGCGTGATGTCGTCGAGAATCCAAAAACCTCGGCCATAGGTCGAGATAACGAGATCGTTGAACTGCTCCTGCACCGTAATCCAGTAAACCGGAGCATGCGGCAAGTTCATTTGCAGCGGCTGCCAGTTCGCGCCATCGTCGTACGAAACATAAATTCCATTTTCAGTGCCGACGTATAGCAGACCTTGCCGCACCGGATCTTCGCGTACGCAGTGTGCGTAACTCAGCATCGACTTGGGAATACCGTTGGTGATCAATTTCCAGGTCTTGCCGTAATCAGTCGTCTTATAGATCCACGGATCGCGGTTGTTGACCTGATGGCCGTCGACGGTGATGTAGGCAGTGCCCGCGTTGTAACGCGACGCTTCGATGTTGCTCACCGTTCCCCAAGCCAACATGTTCGGAATGTTCTTGGTAACGTTCGTCCAGTTCTTGCCGCCGTCACGAGTGATTTGCACGAGGCCATCGTTCGTACCCGCCCAAATCGTTCCCGCTTCTTTCGGCGATTCGGCAATCGCGAACACAACGCCCGCGTACTCGACGCCGATGTTGTCGCCGGTTAAGCCGCCAGAGAATCCCTGCCGGCTCTTATCATTCAAAGTCAGATCGGGACTGATCACTTGCCAACTATTTCCGCCGTCCGTTGTCTGATGAACGAACTGACTGCCGACGTAAACCTTGTTGTGATCATGCGGCGAGATGGTCAGCGGCATGGTCCACACAAAACGATATTTCAGCTTGTCAGCGGTCTCGCCACTGATGTTGTCCGGCCACACTTCGACATTGCGAGACTGTCCCGTCTTGATGTTGTAAACCTCGACGATACCGCCAACGCTGCCTGAGCCCGACGCGCTGGACCAGATAATGTTGTTGTCGACGGGATCTGGGGTCGCCCAACCGCTTTCGCCGCCAGCCACGTTTATCCATGCGCTGCGCGGAATGCCGCCTCCGCCAAAACCACCTCCGCCGCCGGTGCGACTCGGGCCGCGATACGATGGGCCATCCTGCCGATTGCCGTAGACGTAATAAGGAATCTGATTGTCGGTCGTGACGTGATAGAGCTGGCCATTCGGAAGCTGAATTCGCTGCCAGCTGCGGCCGTGAGTTACTGAAATACTCACGCCCGCATCGTTTGCGATCGCCATCCGGCTCGAGTTTGTCGGATCAATCCAAATGTCGTGATTATCGCCGCCGGGACTCGCGGCGAAACCACCACCGCCTCCGCCGCCGCCGCCACCGCCACCGCCAAGATTGCGCATCGTCTCGCCACCGTCGAACGAAACGTTGTACGGGTTGGTCAGGAAGTGGACTTCGTTTTCATTGTCAGGCGAGACTTCAACTCGAAAATAATAATGCGTGCGCCCGCCCATGCTGCGGTCGTAACTAACCAGCCGCCAGTTCTCTCCACCATCATCGGATCGCCAAAGCTTGCCGCGATCCGTCTCCTGACCTTTTACCGGAACGCCGTCGCCGGTTTCGATCAGCGCGTAAACGCGATTTGGATTGCTGCGCGCGATCGCCAAGGCCCATTTGCCAGTCATCCTTGCCGGCAAACCATGTCCGGTAATTTTCTTCCAGGTCGCGCCTTCGTCGCGCGATACATAAAGGCCGCTGCCGGGACCGCCGCTTTCCCTTCCCCAGGTGTGAATCTCGAGCGGCCACATGCCGGCGAACAAAGTCCGCGGATTGTTCGGATCCATGACGATGTCTGAGCAGCCGGTGTTCTCATCCGTGAACAGCACGCGATCCCAATGCGCACCGCCATCCGTCGTGCGAAACACACCCCGTTCCTGCTGTGGTCCGTACGCATGACCAAGCGCGCAGGCCATCACGATGTCCGGGTTCTTTGGATCGATGACGAGATGACCGATGCGTCCGGTTTTCTCGAGCCCCATCAGCTTCCAGGTCTTGCCGGCATCAGTCGATTTGTAGATTCCCTGTCCGACTGAAATGTGACTGCGAATCCAGGCTTCGCCAGTTCCGGCCCAGACGATGTTCGGATCTGAAGCCGCAATCGCCAACGATCCGATCGACGAGACGGGCTGCCCGTCGAATATCGCTTCCCAGTGAATCCCGCCGTCGATGGTCTTGAAAATTCCGCCCGACGCCGAGCCGGTGTAATAAATGAAGGGCTGACCCGGCACGCCCACGATCGAGGTTACGCGGTTGCCGACGGGGCCTATGTAGCGCCAACGCAGCGCGTCGGTATTGGCGGATTGCGCCTGGATTTGAATGACGACGAAAGTGATAAATGCGAACGTAAGAGCGAAGCGGAACTGCTTTGACATTGGACTCCTCCTCTGGATGTCACACCGGTGGGCACTCATTTTTGTTGGTTGCGCCGAATAGATTCGCTCGGCGGACATGCTTCTATCGAGAATGACAGACAAAGTCAATAAGTTTCTTCGCGCGTTGCAGCGGTACCGACGTAGGTCTAATCTAGAAATCGAATTACGTTTAGAGTCAGGCTACTGCTCTACCGAGCGGGCAATGGCCGGCTTCTAAACGATCTCAGGGGTGTTTTAATGCAGGTAAGAAAAAAGAAAAAAGCTCTGATTGTGGTCGATGTGCAGAATGATTTTTGCCCTGGCGGTTCGCTCGCCGTGGCTAATGGCGACGAAGTCGTGGCGCCGCTGAACAATCTCATCAAGGAGTTCCTCGATCGGGGCGAACCGGTTTACAAAACGCGCGACTGGCATCCGGCGCGGACAAAACACTTTGCCGCGTACGGCGGCACGTGGCCCGTCCACTGTGTTCAGGGCACGCGCGGCGCGGAATTTCATCCGGACCTCAGCGACGATCCGCGCATCACGATTATCTCGAAAGGCATCGACGAAAGCGCCGATGGTTACTCCGGATTCGACGGCACGAGCCTGGCTGACCTGCTGCGTGATGAAGGCGTGGAAGAAGTCTGGGTGGGCGGACTCGCAACTGATTATTGCGTGAAGCACACGGTGCTGGATGCAATCAAAGAAGGGTTTGAAGTGAAAGCGCTCGCTGACGCGATGCGAGCCGTGAATCTGAATTCAGCCGACGGTCGAACAGCAATTGAAGAGATGAAAGCCGCTGGCGCGAAAATCGTTGGCAACGAAGCTAAGGCTGCAGGCGCGTCCTAGGGATCTGATAGCCACCGAGAGCGGACCACAGAATATTTGGAGTGCGCCGCCAGAGTCCCGACGTGTCCGGGACGGCGATGGCGACTGGAGCGCAAGCGTCCCGCTTGCATTCAGCGAGGTCTGGAATCCAAGCCCGGCAAGCGAGGACGCTTGCGCTCCAGTCAGCGGTGTCTCCTGATGAATCGGGATTACCACCGCACTCCAAATCCCTCGCCCGCGTCGCAGGCTCTTACTTTTCCCGCATCAAGTTCCCAACGCTGAAGCGCTGGGGGCTATTCTCAATCGTCCGCCTCGCTGATTCACCGGCATCTGTGCTTACAATCGTTCTTCGCTTCTTTCGCTCTTCGTTCACAAATCTTTCGCTCGTTCTTGAACGGGATCAGCTTGCAAGCGTCCTTGGCGACTTTATAACGATCGGCGCAGTGATCTGTGCATCTGTTACCCCCGCCCGCCGACACCACGGAACCGGCAATCCATAGTCCCGAACAAAAAACCAACGCGGCCACTACGCGAGAGATGATTCTGTTACTCATACAATTGTGATCTCCTTCCACTTATCGAAAAGGGGAGAGGTTTAGCAATTAGCGACAACGTTGCCGACATTCATCGCGTGCGTACTTTGCACGATTCTCACACTGCTTTTTTTCCCATCGGCGCAATCCGCGGCATTCTTCCTTCCGACGACGATAGACATTATTACATCGATCCTTGCAGCGGTTGGCCCGCGCTGCAGCCGACGCGGTGCTGGGAGTAACGAACGCACCGAAACAAATTAATAGAGCCGCGAATAAGCTCACCCAAGAGTTCACTCGTTTCATTCCTTCTTTCTCCTTAGTCGATTGCGCCGCGCAGCAGGTGCACGACGTAGTGGTCGCCGACTTCGAGACAGGGCCGGCATGTATTCGGAGGGGGTTGCGGTAAGCATACTACTGAAACCCGCGCCACGGAAAGACTTAAATTAAAGCATTAGTGTCTGAAAGTTGTGTTGCCCGGGGCGCTAGCCCGACCGTCAGGGAGGGCTCAGCATTGAATCGTTGCGAATGAGCCCTCCCTAAAGGTCGGGCTAGTGCCCCGACTCTGTAGCAATACAACTCTCAAATACTACCAATCAATCTATTTTGGGCCAGCCAACCCGTAGGAGTATTATGCGAGGTCAAATGGGCACGCTGAATTTCGATCGTTATCACGCCGCGATGGGCGACGCGTCATACAAAGACGCGACGCGCGTGCACGACAAGCCGTTGAGTGAAATGATCGCGACGTTCTATGTGACGCAGCGTAAACTGCCGTTTGCGCCGGTGCTGGGCCATGAACGTCTGATTCGTCTGCTGGTCGACAGCCAGATAGATCGGCCGCGTCTGCGTTTCCTCGAGCAGGATCGCGGCGGGCTGCAACGCTTCGCAAAAGCGATCGAAGACATTCAATTCGCCGGAAGCATTCGCGCCGTCAAACCCGGCACGATCATGTTTCCGCAGCAACCAATCGCCGACATCACCGGTAAGTTCGGTCTCACGCAAGCTCAGGAAATAAAATTCGAACATGCTTTCGATCTGCCGATGACGACCGCCAGCACGGCAATGCAATTTCGCATGGCGGCAGGCGAGCGCTGGTTGTCGGACTTTTCGTTGCGGCGTAACGGCGACATCGAGCGCGCGGTGGACATCGCCACTTATGCGTTCATTGGCGGTTTCAACGACACATCGAATATGGAAGCTGCGCATCGCCTCGATATTCCGGCGGTCGGCACCGAAGCGCATTACTGGCAGCAAGCCTATCTCGAATACATGTACGAGCCGGAGATCGAGCCGCGCACGGGCCAGCCGAAACACTTCGAACAAGTCGCCTTCGAACGTTGGCTCGACGCGAATCTGAACGGCACGACGCTGTTGCTCGACACGATCGATGTTTACATGGGCGCGGTGCACGCAGCGATGGCCGCAACCTCGAGTGACGCGCGACGCAAAGCCTTCAAAGGCTTTCGCGTTGATTCAGGTGACCTGGCTGAACTCGGAAAATGGTGTCTGGAGTTTTTTGAAGCGAACGACCTCCATGGTTTGCGTCCGAATCTTACCGGCGATCTGGATGTAGAAAAGTTGAAGCGGATTATCAAAGAATTTCCGGAAGCCGCGGGTTTCGGAATTGGCACAAAGCTTTCGAGCGAGGTGAAGAATGTCGCCGGCGTAATTTTCAAGGCCTGCGCTATCGATGGGCGTCCAACGCTGAAGGCTTCAAATTCGCTCGACAAAACGACGTTGCCCGGAAACCTGCAAGTGTTTCGCGGAATCGATGCGCGGGGAAATTACGTTGCGGACGTTACCGGATTGCATGACGAGGTGATCGAAATTCCAGGCGCGGTGCAGGTTGAGCGACTGCTGCAACCGTTCTGGGAGAATGGCCAGTATTCGCCAATTCCTTCGATCGAAAAGCAGAAGGCTTTCGTCGCCGGCCAGGTGCAACGCTTTGCCGATCTTGACCACTATCCAACGCGTCTGAGCGATCGGCTCGCGAAATTGCGCGACGACCTGACGGCGCAAATGCGCGCCGACAACTCCGGTTGGGAAAAAGTTCTGCGGTTGCCAGAAGAAGTGCCTGACGAGCTTGTGCAAACCAAATAGATCTTCAACGCATGAAGCTCCTAACTTTAACTCTCGCTGTTTGCTTTGGGCTGTTCCCTTCTCTGACAAGTCCCACGGCCTTCTGCCCCAGCCAGGAACCATTTCCTGATCCGCCCGCAGACCTTACACAAGTTTATTATCTCTCCGCCAACAACACTTTGATCGCGTTGCCATTCGAAGCCGGAACGACTTCAGCTAACGTCTTTCAACCGGCAAGCGAGGATCAGGTAACGCGAGTGCGCGTGAGCGGAGCCAGAGCAGAAACGGTTCTGACGAATGAGAGTCTGCGCTTCTATGTGTTCGTCGCGGATCGGATGGACCCGCCGCCGCATCAGATGGTGAAACTGACCAGCGGCAAATCAGAACGCACGCTGAAGATTTCGCTAATAAAGGACCGCAAAGGCTACGCGCCTTTTGACATCGATAACATTCGTTTGGAACGGCGAATATTGAAACGGATGCGGGTCCAGGCGGGTGCCGGCCGTTTCCTCTTCATTAATTACATGCAACTTCGCCCACTTCGACCGTTGCCACCGGGCGAGTACGCGATCATCGGCGATTCGCTGGCGGACATCGCCACGTTCCGGATCAAATAAGTTAGCGAGCTCAACTTCTCAGAATTCGCAGCAACCTCGCTAAACCCTCGCAAGGCGAAGACATTAAGGATGCAAAATCATTTACAAGCGAACTGGCTTGTACCGCGCTAGAATCTAACTGCTCGCCTCGTCTTCAACCCGAGCGCGCCGAAGGCGCGCGATGTAATAGCCTGGGCCAACGGCCCAGGTAAGGACCGATCAAGACCGTTGAGCGCTGAAGGCGCGAAATAACAAAGATGTCACAATCACTATCATCCGTCTTGATTCATCTAGTCTTTAGCACCAAGAACCGCGAACCATTCATAACTCCGGCAATTGAAACCGAATTGCATCCCTACATGGCTACGATCTTTCGTAAACTCAAGTCGCCATCATTGGCGATCGGCGGGACGACTGATCACGTGCACATTCTCTTCTCTCTTGCGCGAGTCGTCAGGATTGCCGATATCGTTCAAGAGGTCAAAACAAGTACGTCGAAGTGGATCAAGACAAAAGGTCGTGAGTACAGAAACTTCCACTGGCAGAAAGGCTATGGAGCGTTCTCGATTGGGCAATCAAACGTAGCGTCGTTGAAACGTTACATTCGGCAGCAGAAAGAACATCACAAACGCGTCACCTTTCAAGATGAATACCGTAAGTTTCTGAAAGCTTACGGCATTGACTACGATGAGAAGTATGTTTGGGATTGATCGTATTTCGCGCTTTCAGCGCTCTGGTGTCACTGGCTAACGCCCACCTGGGGCGTTGCCCCAGGCTATTGCATTTTCGCGCCTTCGGCGCTTTCAATCGTCGGTATGTAAGGCGGGGACGGCAGGTTTAGTCTCGGTTTCGACGGCGGGTTCTCCACGCCTCGTGGGCGCGATGCGGCGCACCACGCTTGTCACCGGCGCCGCAAATCTTCCAGTCGCGGCGGCGAGTCTTCGCCATCTCGCGGTAGCGCGCATATCGTCGAGTAATGAATAAACAACCGGCGTTGCAATCAGCGTCAACAACAACGACAGCGACTGTCCGCCGATAACTACGATCGCGATCGAGCGTCGCTCTTCCGCGCCTGGTCCAGTGCCCAGCGCCAGCGGCGCCATGCCCGCCACCAACGCAAGCGTTGTCATCAGAATCGGACGCAAACGATCGCGATTGCCCTGAACGATCGCCGCATCACGTTCCATCCCAAGCGCGCGCAGATTGTTCATGTGATCGATTTGCAGAATCGCGTTCTTCTTCACCACGCCAAACAGCACCAGAATGCCCAGCGCCGAATAAAGATTCAATGTGTCACTCAGAAGCCACAGCGAAAGCAACGCAAACGGAACCGACAGCGGCAGACTGAGCAGGATGGTCAGCGGGTGAAGCGTGCTCTCGAACTGCGACGCGAGGATCATGTACATGAAGATGATCGAGAGCAGAAAGGCCCAAAGGAACTCGACAAAGGTTCGCTCTAATTCACGTCCGCGACCAGCGACAATCGTCGAATATGCCGCCGGCAGATGCATGTCAGCCACAGCTTTACGTAATGCATCGAGGCGATCAGCTAGAGCGAAACCCGGCGCGACCCCGGCGCGCACAGATGCTTGACGCTGCCGGTCGAGACGGTCGATGCGTGAAGGGCTGATGTCTTCCTTGATATCGACCAGGTTGTCGACGCGGACCAGGCCTCCACGCGACGAAGGCACGTACAGACGCGAGATGGTCCCGGCATCTTTGCGATCTTGATCGCTCAAACGAAGCTCAACATCGTAATCTTCGTTCATCGATGGATCACGAAAGCGCGAGACCCGGTCGTCGCCGCCCACCATCAGGCGCAGCGCGGTCGAGATATCTGAAGTGTCGACGCCCAGGTCCGCGGCGCGATCGCGATTGATGTTTACGCGCAGCTCGGGCTTGTCCAACTTCAGCGTCGTATCGGCGTCTACGATGCCGGGAATTTCTTTGAGCGTTTTCTCACGCAGGGTGTCGGCGTACTTCGCGAGCATCTGCAGATCCGGCCCGCGAAAAACAAAATCGATGTCAAAGTTCCCGCCGCCAATGTTGAAAGACGGCGCGTTGCGGACGTTGCAGCGAAACGGCGCGTACTTTTGCAGCCGGCCGCGCACTTCCTGCATCACATCTCGCTGCGTGTAATTACCTCTGAAGGCCTCGAGGGGGTGACCAGTACGTAAGGCATTCCAAAGTTTCGTGAGCGAAAAGACGCGCTCCTCGTGAGGCGCGATGCGCACGTAAACACTCGCGCTATTCACCGCGCCCAGAAACGATCCGCCCGACGAGGAAAGAATCACCCGCACGCCAGGCGTCGACATCAAATCTTTCTCGATCGCCACCATCGCCGCGTCCATCGCATCGATGTTTGTGCCCTCGGGCGCATTCACGTTGACGTCGAATTCAGCTTCATCGACGTCGCTCGGGATGTATTCCTGCTTCACAACTCGATAGAGCGGAATGCTGGAAAGCGCCACCGCGATCGCGATTGCGGCGACCGCTAATCGATGTCGCATAGCCAACTGCAACAGCCACGTGTACGAACGATCGATGAAGGCGTAGAAGCCGCGCCGCGAACCGGCCGACGAAACCGTGTCGTGATGATGCAAGTCATGCGCGTGACCGGCAGAGGCATCTTCCGCGCGCAACAAACGGGCGCTCATCATCGGCGTCAGCGTGAACGAAACGAGCAGCGAAACGAGCACCGCAACCGCGGCCGTGATGCCGAATTGAAACAGGAATCGTCCGGAGATCGACGACATGAACGACACCGGCAGGAAAATCACGACCAGCGAAAAGGTCGTCGCCATTACCGCGAGGCCAATGTCGGCCGTAGCTTCTTTCGCTGCGCGCATGGCCGTCATGCGTTTTTCTTCGACGAAGCGAAAGATGTTTTCCAGCACGACGATCGCATCGTCGATCACGACGCCGACCATTAAGACAAGCGCCAGCATGGTCACGCCGTTCAGCGTGAAGTTCAGCGCGCGCATCATTCCGAATGTCGATATGACCGAGCACGGAATCGCGACTGCCGCGATCAGAGTCGATCGCCACGAACGCATGAAAAGCAGAACGACGAGACTTGCAAGGATGCTACCCAGAACCAGGTGACGCGTGATCTCATGTAGGGCCGCGCCGATATAACGCTCCTGATCGCGAATGACTTCGACTTTAATGTCCGATGGGAGTTGCGCCGAGACTCGATCCAGTTGTTGCTTTACATTATGAATTACCTCGACCGTGTTAGCGCCTGACTGCCGTCGAACTTCTAAAGTCACCGTCGGCGTGCCATTCAAACGCGCAATCGATCGCTGCTCCTTCGTGCCATCTTCAACGCGGCCGATGTCACGAATTCTCACCGGCGCGCCCTTGATGTTCGCAACGACCAACTCCTCCATGTCGCGCGGATCGGTATAGCGGCCCAGCGTTCGCAAAACCAATTCGCGCTTTCCAGTCTCAACGTTGCCACCCGGCACGTCCGCGTTCTGACGCTGCAGAGCATCGCGCACTTGGGTAATCGGAATCTTGTAAGCGGCCAGGCGCTCGGCGTCGATCCAGATATTGATGGCGCGATCCAATCCGCCCACGACGTCAACTTCACCAACGCCGCCCGCGCGTTCAAGCTGCACTTTGACGACTTTGTCGGCGTATTCCGTCAGTTCGCGAATCGAGCGCTGACCCGACAGCGCGATCGTGATCACAGCGGTGCTGTCGTTATTGAATTTCGCGATTACCGGCGGCTTGGTATCAGGAGGCAGATCGCGCACGACCGTAGCGACGCGATCGCGAACGTCCTGCGCGGCCGTGTCGATGTCGCGATTCAAATTGAAAGTTGCGATGACGATCGACGCGCCTTGCACCGAAACTGATCGCAGATTGTCGATGCCATCGACGGTGTTGACAACTTCTTCGACTGGCTGTGAGACAAGCGTTTCGATTTCTTCCGGAGAAGCGCCGGGAAGATTCGTGCGCACGCTGACCGTCGGGAGATCCACTGCCGGAAAGCGATCGACGCCGAGCTTGAAGTAACTCGCCGACCCGACGACGACCAGCGACAAAACAATCATCGCGGCGAAGACGGGACGGCGGATACAAATTTCGGCGAGCTTCTGCATTCTAGATTCTAGTTCACGCGTTCCTGCCAACGCTTCGGATCGCGGCTGCCGTGGAACACTGCGATAACCTCAATTCGATCAGTATGTGCTCGATAATAAATAAGGTAGGGGAACTTTCTAAGCTTTCCACGGCGAGCATCGCGAAGGACAACTGGGTACATCTGCGGCATCGTTCTGACTTGATCCAGGAGCCCGCTCAGCGCGTCGACGAACACAGATCCCAAACCAGATTGCTGCTCCTCATACCAATCATACGCGGCAAGTACGTCAGCTTTGGCTTCGGGCCTGAATACGATCGCCAGGCTCATGATTTATCGCTAACGCTTCGCCGAATATCCTCCCACGGAATCGCTGCGTCGGGATTTGCATCAGCGGCGGCTAGGCGTCGCTCAAGTTCCTCTCGATGCCATTCTGGAACAGGTAACGCATCGATCGATTCTGGAATGCTATCCCACAGTTCGCCGATTAGTTCGAGTCGCTGCTGCACCGTGAGGGGTGTCTTGAGTAATTCCTCTGCGGCGTTTGGTAGTTGTTGTGACATCACACGATCCCCCTAAGCAGCCTTACTGACTTTCTGCCGTTACCGCTTGTCCCGATTGCAAATTCCCCGGATCAATCACAACGCTCTGGCCCACATTCACGCCGGCTTTAATCTCGACCCAATCACTTCCCCGCCGTCCCAGGGTCACGGGTTTCTCCAAAGCCTTACCGCCTTCGATGATGATCACTTTGTCGATGCCCGCGAACGTGACAATCGCGTTTGGAGGAACGGTTACTGCGGTGGCAGTTTGATTCGTGACGATTTCAGCTTTCACAAATGCGCCCGGACGCAGGCGGCCATTGTTGCGTACATCAGCTTCAACTGAAAGCATTCGATTCTGCTCAGTGATCGTCGGGCTCAAACGCTTGATGTAGCCAAGGTAAGAATCGGGATCGCCTTCGACCGTCACGCGCACGCTTTGTCCGCTCCTGATGTTGTGAGCTTCGCGCTCAGGAACATTCACCTGCAAGCGCAGCGGATCGATTCGCACCAAATCGATGACCGGGGCGCCCGCCGCCAGGTACTCACCGACGCTCGTTTTCTTTTCCTGCACGACGCCTTCCATCGGCGCGTAAACAATCGTGTCGGCGAGTTGCTGTTTCGCCAGCGCAAGTTCCGAACGTCTCTGGGCCAGCAGTCCCTGACGATTGCGAATCTCTTCGAGCGCATCCTGAAAACGGCTCTGGGCGACTTTGTAATCGGAATCGACGGTGTCGTATTCAGCCCGCGGAGTAATTCCCTGCTGCACCAGTTTGGCGGCGCGATCGCGTTTCAACTTCGCATCATCGAGCTGGGCCTTCGCTTGTCTTACCGTTCCGGTTTCTTCCGCGGACACGCGATCGTCTGCACCGTCCGGCGACAAACCCAGCCGCGCGCGCGCTTGGGCCAACGCTGCTTCGGCCTGTTGCACGCGCAATTTGTAGTCCTGCTGTTCGAGCTGCGCAATGACCTGGCCCTTGTGAACCACGCTGCCAATATCAACTAAAATTGTTTGCAGCCGGCCGGGCACTTTCATACTGACGGTCGTATGATCGTAGGCTGCGAGGTTGCCGTTGGCGACGACGGTTTCGCCGATCGGTACTTCGGCGACTTTCACGGTTTTCACTTGACGAGGTTGAGACTTGGGATCGCCAGTCGCCGCTTTCCCAGAGGCGGGGTAATCGCTCTTGCAAGCACTCGTGCCGATCGGTAAGAGGACGGCAAGGCAGAACAAAAAGAATTTCACAGGGATTCGAGATCTTGGTAAAGCCATTTCGATTAAATGCCGCGCGAAGCGTAGTTTAGCATGCTGGAAGTTAATACGTCTTGGCGGGTAAACGAGTTACAGCGCGCCCAGGTTCGCTCCCCAACGGCCGGCGAACGCAAAACTGTCGATCGGCTTCCGACTGCGAGGTCCCAGCTCCTGGTCGCGAAACGTCTCCGGCAAAAGGTCCGCCTCAGCCTGATAACCCACAGCAATCGCCGCGACGGGCGCGAAACCTTCCGGCACGCCAAAGAGCTCGCGAACTTTCTCGGGCCAGAATCCGGCCATCTGATGAACCACCAATCCCAACGCGGTTGCCTGCACCAATAGATTGCCCATGGCCAATCCAACATCGTGGAAAGCATGATGATTTGGTTTGCCGGTTTTGTCGAAATTCAATTTCGCAATTGAGACCATCAGCACCGGCGCGAGCTTCGCCCATTGTTGATTCTTTTCCATCAAACAGCTTAGAAGGCTTGCATAAGCTTCCGGATCGTTTCTCGTGGTGAGGATGAACGACCAGGGCTGCTCATTGAAAGATGACGGCGCCCACCGTGCAGCCTCGAATAAGCTCAAAAGCTTTTCGTGCTCGACTGGGCGATCCGAAAACGCACGCGGACTCCAACGGCGGCGCAGGATTTCTTCGATCGGATAATCGACGGGTGCTGGCTTTTCCATTTTGTCCTTTCAGATTTGCCACAGATGCGCAGAGACAGTTACTCATTATATTAACGTGCAGCAATGTTCGGTTGCCACCATCCTCTGCGTTGTGGTCTGACGAACGAGTGTTATGGAGTCAGTACCGGGAGTGATAGCGATCGGGTGACACTTACGTGATGGTCAACATTATCGAGAGCGCGACCCGGTCGCTATCGCTCCCGGTACTGACGTCACCCCCCGCAGCTTCTTATTTGCCGCCGAAGCTTTTGCGAATCAGGTAAGACATCTTGATGAAGAACGTGCGGCCGTTGCGACGGAAGCCAGGCTCGAGTTGGCCGGTGAAGGGACTGAAACCGTTGCGCGTGAGGTCATCGTTGTAGCCGACATAGAACGCCGTGCCGGGATTGGGTGTGTAGCCAAAGAGGAATTGTCCGCGCGCGTCAGAAGACAGTGTGTCGTAATCAATTCGTCCGCGAAAGAAAATGAAGCGCGTGAATTGATAAGTCGTTCGAAACGAATAGATGTTGTCGTCGAATGCGGTCAAATGCGTGTCGTTGCGCACTAATCGATCCTTGTTATAGCTGAGTGACAATCTCAATGCGGTTGTGGGTTGATACGAGATATTTAGCTCTGCGCCGAATTCACTTCCCGGACCAGGGTCCTGCAAACCGAGACACGCAACAGGCTGCGGATTCGTGTTGCACTTGCCTGCGGCCGTAGCTTGGCGCGCGGCAATTGCCGACGGGCTGGCGCGCGAAAACTTTGGCTCAGCTCCGAAGTCGTAATCAAATGAGCCGCTGTTTCGATTGACAAAAATAAAGGCCGAATATTTCTTGCTAGGGTTCGTGCCCCCGAAAAAATAAGGCGTATTGCTGTGCTTTGAGCGTTCCGGCCCATTAGCGAAAGCCCCAAGCTGCGTGAGAGTGCGCTTCACACCGAATTCTTCTTCGAACAGCCGTCCATAGTCGAATGAAATCCCGGTTCCGAAGAAGGTGTTCTTTTGAAAATTGAACGAGACCTGCATTTCTTGTCCGTTGTCATGACTCCGACCTTGCCAATCAAAACCCATGTCGGCGTTAACGTTGTAGTGCCAATTGATCAATGTCGATTTCGGTTTTGGCTCAGAGTTATATCCAAAGTAAATTCCTTCGCTGTTGTAATTTGTGCGGCGAGTAAAACCAACATCTGCGCGATAGTCACGCGTGCGGCCATTGCCGTTAGCGCCGTAGTAGTAATGGCGGCCGTCTCTGCCGTAATTGAACGAGTAACCGAACCCGTTGCCGGTGCGATAGAAGTCGCGCGTCGTGCTGTTGTTGAAGCACGGCATGCTGATCGTGGATGTGTAAAGATTTGCGCTTGGATCAGAGAAGCACCGCCGTGACGTAGTGCCAAGCATTTGAAAATTGAAGGTAGTTTGCTTGTCGATCTGAAAGCGTCCGTCAAACCCGGCGAGCTGATTGTGCTTCTCGATAAAGTTGTAACTGGTTGCGAGAAAGCCGATGCTCGACTGGTTTCCTACGTCATGTTTTAGCCGCAGGACGGCGATGTATGCATTCTTGTCGAGGAAACGAAAATTCACTGGATCAGCACGCTCTTCGGCGCTGAAGTTTCCCGGCGCGTTGTCGCTCGCCAACAAAACTCCGAACGTGTTTCTTCCTCGTTTCCCGCTGAGCTTCACCGCGATGTCCGGGTCAACAATCGCGCGCGTGTGCACCGCTTGCAAACGCGTCTGAAAAATATCGATGCCTTCCAAAAAGAAGGGGCGCTTCTCTTCAAAGAAGATCGGAAAACGCTGGTTCGCGAGCACCACAGTTTGATCGGCTTCGACCTGGGCGAAATCAGGATTGATTGCCAGATCGAGAGTGACGGTCGGCGTGATTCCGTATTTCATAGTCAGGCCGATGTCCTGCTTGATTGGCTCGTTGAGCATGCGGCCCGGATCGAGCAGCGTGGAATTCGCTGCCAGTTGCGCTGCCGAGAGCGCATTCACACGCTTGCCGGTTTCCGAAAGCGTGATACTCGGAATTATTTCCAGCGTGCGCTCGGTCGAAATTCCTTCAAGGCCCGTAAGATGTCCTTCTTGAGAGAGTTCACTCGAAATGTCGCGGCTGATCGGAAGCCACGAATCCATCTCATCATTAAAACGAAAGAAGTTCCGCTCGACGTGAAATCCCCACAGCTTGCCTTTGCCTGCTTCGTAACGGAGCGACTTAAAAGGAATCGCTACCTCGACAGTCCAGCCGTCGCTCGTGAGCATGCCTTTCGATTCCATCACGATATCCACACTGAAATCCGTGCCCGAGCCTTCGGTCATGATTCCGTCCTGCTGGATGCCCAATGGATTCCAGCCGAGCACGTAAGCCCGGCGCTGATCGTTGAAGGTATCCAAAAAGACTCGAACGTTGTCGTCACCGAAGACTTCGTCGCGTTTTGCCACCGTCGCTCGCACTTTGTCGTGCTCGTCGTCGTAGCAGTGAAAACCAAAATACAGATTCTTTGAATCGTAACCGATCAAGACTTCGGTAAGCTTGGAGGGCGCGGTGTTGTCGCCCGGCCTGATTTGATAAAAATCTTTTAGCACGACAGCTTGCTTCCAAACTTCATCGTCGAGCTTGCCATCGATCACCGGCGGTTTATCGAATCGAGGAACAACCAGCGGCTTGGCCTTCTCAGGCGGGATAACAACCGGATGCTTCGCAGGGCTCTGTGATTTGTTCGAGCTGTTTGTTGAGGCTGATTGAACAGAGACAATGATGCTCCCCGCGATGCATGAGCACAGCAGCCAAGCAATTAGAGCAAAGCGCTTGAAGATCATCGTCAGATTATCGGGCTAAATCGACGTAATCTAGTCGGTTGGGACCGCTTCTTAATTCGGACGTTCGAACGGTTTCAGGTTCGCTTCTGTCGTACTTAACTATTTATTTCGGAATGCCGTCGTTCGATGCTCGGACAGTTAGACGCCGCTGCCTGAGATATCGTTCCTTTTTACGCCTGAGACGTGGAGTTTGTTCTGTTATTTGTTTTGAGTCGCGGCTTTGCCGCTCCACATCGCGCAGCAAAGCCGCATTATTCTCACCTGGCACCTTGTTATACTTCCCACCATGATTCTTGAATTAGACGAACATCCCAGCACCGAAGCCTTGCTCGTAGTTCTTGAGGGTGTCCGCGATTTCAATCGAGATCAAACGGGGAACGAACGCCCGCGCTCCGTCGCATATTTCCTTCGTGAAGAAAGTGGCGAGATTGTGGGTGGCGTGCGCGGCTCGCTTTGGGGCCGCTCGACTCACATCGATGCGCTCTGGGTTGATGCTGCGCACAGAGGTCGCGGCTACGGTTCAAAACTAATGAAGGCGATCGAGGCTTACGCGGCGGCACATGAACACCCGTTGATCTATTTAGAGACTGCGAGTTTTCAAGCGCTCCCCTTTTATGAGAGCTTGGGCTATCGCCTCTTCGGTGAGTTACCTGAAATTAGTGAAGGCCACACACTATATTTTCTCAGCAAAGAAGTTTCCGACTTTTGAGTCTGTCTCGAATCTTGAATGTTCCGAGTTCTGCCTTCTGACTCCTGATTGATTCCCTTCCTACTTCGTTCTACAGTGCCAACGGTTTCCCGACACCCCGCTTCCGAAACGTTCGAATCTTCTCGAAGGAGTTTATCTATGATCAGGAAAGTATCTTTGGTGGTGACTTTGATCGCAGCCACATTCTTTGCCGGTTTGCTGTTTGGCGGATCTTCCGCGGTCCTGACCAGTAACGCGATGACGCTGGCCCAAAATAACAACCGCGACAGAGACAGAGGCAACAACATGGGTCGTCGGCATCGTCGACACAATCGTCGGCATCGACACAACCGCCGTCACCGCCGAAATGGCAATAGGAACATGGAGTAATTACGGCCAGGAGTATTCGTGGCCAACAACAAAAGGCTCTCGCGGGTTACGCACGCGAGAGCCTTCTTCTTTGACCTGGGCCCGAGTTGGCGCTGCGAAAGCTTAACCATCGCAAGTTAAGCACTCGCGCTAGATCATCCAAAGCTCTTGCGGAACAGATACGACATCTTGATGAAGAAGGTGCGGCCATTGCGACGGAAGCCGGGCTCGAGTTGGCCCGTGAATGGACTGAAACCATTCCGCCTCAGGTCGTCGTTGTAGCCGATGTAAAGCGCAGTCCCGGGATTCGGCGTCCAGCCAAACAGAAACTGCCCTTTATAGCTGGACGCGATCGAATCGAAGTCAACGCGACCGCGTGCGAAAACAAAGCGCGTGAATTGATAAGTCGCTTTCACGGAAACTATGTTTTCGTCGAACGCCAGCAGCCCGGTATCGTTGCGGCGCAAGCGCTGCTTGTTATAGCTGAGGTTGATGTTCAAAGGAGTCAAAGGCTGATAGGTGACGCCGCCGCTGAAATTGAAGAACTTGCCTGGCCCGGGATCCTGTGGCGCCAGACAAACCGGCGGCGGAGTAGCCCCGCCGCAAAGTCCCGCCGCTTGCGCATTGCGCGCGGTAACTGCCGGGATGCTGACGCGCGGATATTTCGGACCGGCGCCAAAGTCGTAGTCCGTGACGTTGTACCCCTGGTCGGCGAAGAAGTTAAAATTGAACTTCTTGTTCACGTTTGACTGGACGAAAATATACAGACCGCCGCCGGGAGAGGATCGCTCGGCATCATCTCCCCAGAACGTGCAGGTGTTCTTGAGCGCGCAGCTTGTGCCGAAGTACTTGCGGGTGGGGCCAAACTCTTCTTCAAAGATACGCTCGTATCCGATGTCCACTCCCACACCGATCGACGTTTGACGCGGAAAGTTCCATTGCATCTGCGCTTCGTTGTTGTAGTTCTGCATGCGGCCGCGCCAATCGAAGTTCGTTCCGGCCGCGTCGTAGACGCGCCAATTAGTCAGGAACGCTTTCGGGTGCGGCTCTGACCGATACTGCATGAACAGGTTGTGATTGTTGGTGTTCGTGCGGCGATTGAATCCGACGTCGGAGCGATAGTAGCGAGTGCGGCCTACGCTTGAATAATCGTAACTGAAATGGCGGCCCGACATGTTGTAGTCCGCCGCATAGATGAATCCGTTTTCAGCCCGGTCGAGGGTCTGCCCTAAATCCGGATAGAAGAAGTTGCGACGCGAGTGCGTGGCCAAAGCTTGTGCACTGAACACCGTCTGTTTGTTAATGCGCAGCTTCGCATCAAATCCGCCCAGCTCGTTATATTGATCGACGAACCTGCGATAAGTTCCGAGGAACCCGATGAACGAATCTTGTTTGCCGAGGTCGTGCTTCAAACGCAGCACTCCAACCGATGCGTTTTTGTCGATCAGGCGCGGGTCCGCAGTAAGCCGTTCCTCAGGACTGAAATTTCCCGGCGCGTTGTCGGACGCGACCATCAATCCAAACGTGTTCCGATCGATCTTGCCGGTGAGTTTCACCGCGATATCGGGATCGACGATCGTGCGTGTGTGCACCGCATTGATTTGCGTGTTGAAGATATCGATGCCTTCAAGGAAGAAGGGCCGCTTCTCTGGAAAGAAGATCGGGAAGCGCTGGTTCGCCGTCACAACTAGTTGATCAGATTCCACCTGAGCAAAGTCAGGATTGATTGCAAAGTCGAGCGTGACATTCGGTGTGATGCTGTACTTGCCGGTCAAACCAGGATCGAACTTGATTGGCTCGTTCACCATTCGGCCGGGATCAAGCATGCCCGCGGCAAGTTGCGCCGATGACAAAGTGGCTTTGCGCTTTCCGGTTTCCGACAACGTCAAACTTGGAATCAGTTCGAGGGTGCGCTCGGCCGAGATGCCTTCCAGTCCCGACAGGTGACCTTCCTGCGCCAACCAACTCGAGACGTCGCGACTGATTGGCATCCACATATCCAGCTCGTTGTTGAAGCGTTTGATGCGCCGCCAGAAATGCGCCCCCCAAAGCTTATCTTTGCCGGCAACATAGCGGAGCGACTTGAAAGGAATGGCGACTTCGACGGTCCACCCGTCGTTCGTGATCATGCCTTTCGATTCCATCACGACGTCGGGATTGAAGTCTTCACCATTATCCGTCCAGCTTCCATCAGCCTGAATGCCTAACGGATTGAAATCGAATTCATAAGCCTTGCGGCCGTCGTTGAAAGTATCGAAAAGAATTCCGACGTAATCGTCGTTGAAGATGTTGTCGCGTTTCGAAATCGCCGCCCGCACTTTGTCGGGCTCGTCGTAGCAGTGAAATGCGATGTAGAGGAATTTTGCGTCGTAGCCGAGAAATACTTCGGTCGGTTTCGACGGCGCGATGTTGTCGCCCGGCTGGATTTGATAGAAGTCTTTCAGGACCGTCGAGCTCTTCCAAATCTCCTCGTCAATTTTCCCGTCGATGACCGGAGGCTTTTCGAACTTCGGCAGCTTCACCGGGTTCGCTTTCTCCGGCGGCAATACAATGGCCGGCTTCCCGCCGCCATTGGTCGCGGTTTTGACAGATGATGAAGGACTCGCGTTAGCGGCCGGCGCGGGTTGAGCAATTCCCGTGGCCGCGCTGAGCACGAGCATTATCAGAAGAGGAGGCACGTTCTTCATGACATTAATTGCAACGGCGTTGGCTGTCTAAAGTCTTCTCGCCGACGCCTGCGACTATCCTTTGCGAAATTAGAAACTAAGACGCACTTGCACAAACACACGCCGGTTTCCGGCGCCGGAACTCCCGGTTGGGCCAAAGCCGCCATACTGATTTACGTTTAGTGATTGACCAAAGAACGGTGACGACAGATTCCCCACCGGCGTTCCCAGGTTGACGTTGTTCAGCAGATTCAAAAAGCTCAAAGAGAATTGCATTGTGTAACGCTTCGCCTCCGAGCCGCCGGAGGATCCAGTCGGTTTTGCCGCGGTTGTCGCGGCTTTCTTATCGGCTGGCGGCGGTGAATTAGCAGCCGCAGTCGCCGGCATCATGCCAAAGCTCCACGACTTGACGATACGCAGATTTAGCACAAAGAAGCCGGGACCGCGGCCGTAGTTGCGCGGAATCAATGACTCGCCCAGCGCTGGTCTAAGATTGAAATTGCCGAAGCGCGTGCAGACGATGTTGGCCGGCGGATTGGCGCAGTTCACACCAGCCGGAGCGAATGATGGACGCTCGGTAAAAACATCATCCAAGTTTGTGTCTTGCCCGGTGGTAATGTTGTAGGGCCGGCCGGTGCCAGCGTTTATGAACGGACTCAACGAAATCTTCCAGGGCAAGTTGAATGTGCCAAAGAAGTTGAAGCGATGACGAATATCGTAGATCGCGCGCGCGTATTCGCCGCGCAAATCATACGTGTTGACCGGAAACAGCGTTCCTCCCTGGCCATCTGTGTTGTTGTTCGACTTGCCCCAATTGTAACTGGCAAAGAATGAAATCGATTTACTCAATCGACTATTCATATTGATGAAAATCTGTTCCTGATTAAACGCGCCGGACGCCTCGTATTGATAAATCTCGCCGATGCTCCCGAATGGACGGACCCCATCAGGATTCGTCGAGGTGATCGTCCCCGGCAGCGGTTGGTTGATGTCGCGTGCGCGAATGACGTGGGCGATGTGCAGCCAGTAACCGCCCGTCGTCAAGGTGGTGTGCTTTGGGAGTTGTCGTTCGAGTTGCAAAGCCTGAAAGAAAAACGTCGGCGTGTGCAGCGACGGATCAACGCGCCAGACACTCTGACGCGATGCCGTCAGCGCGCTTAATGACGGTAAAGCCGGAAAGGTGTCCAAAGGCGACGCTGTCGGTTGAATCAGCTGGCCGTTCACAAAGAGCGGGGTTTCGCTAACGGTGAATTGCTGTGTCGTCACGCCATCGAATCGACGCGCGAGTAGAGTGTTGGTTTCGTTGAATCGATTATAGAAGACACCGCTGCCGCCACGAACTACAGTCTTTGGCGGATGCGAGCTATCACCGACGGTCGGCGACCACGCGAAGGCGACCCGCGGAGCAAAGTTTCTTAAACTGTGAATGTTCGACTGGTCCTCGTAACGCAATCCATAACTGAACGTGAAATTCGGCCGGATTTTCCAATCATCCTGGGCGTAAACGCCTCCGTCGATCTGCGAAACAGTCGCCAACGGATTCCCGGTTGAGATGCTGAATTGCGATGCGCCGCCACCGAGGGCGCGAATCTGCGTTGGTGACAGTCCCCTTCTTTGAAACAAGAGCGTACGGCGATAACGCTCCAAACTGTCGGCGAAGATTGGCGCTGCGCCGGCGATCGGATTGTTGTTCGCGTCCAACTGCGGCACGAGCGCGCCGGCGAATACGTAAGTCCCCCCGAAATTTGCTGGATTGACGTCATTGACGCGCACGCCGCGCAGCCGGACGCCGAATTTCAAGGCGTGCATTCCTTTTTGCCACGCGACAAAATCGTTGAATTCCCAACGGTCGTTGGTGTTGATGGCGTGACCGACTTGCGAGCCGCCGCCGGTGAACGCGCCGCTAACGTTGAGCGCTGGCTTTATGGTATCGCCGAGGTTCTCGCTGCGCGTATGATTGAATGAAAAGCGCACCTCATTGATCAGGGTCGGGCTCAACACGGCAGTTTCAGTTAATTGTAATTGCTGAAATCCGAAGAAACTCTTGTAAGCGCGCTCCGGCAAAGAGAAACCGCCGACGCCGATGTTGTCAATGCTTTGATGGTAATAGTAGTAACGCGCCACCAACGTATTGCTCTGATTCAACTGATAATCAATCCGTGGACTAAAATTGATATTTCGGCGTGGCACCAGCACCCCAAAACCTTCATCTAATCGATTCAAGTTCGCGTCGAGGACCGTCGCCTTGACCAGTTCGTTGTCGTCAAGATCGAGGCGCTCAGTGTTAAAGAAGAAGGAAGCTTTCTTCGCGATGATTGGACCGCTGAAGTTGCCGCCGAAGTGGCGAATTTGAAACGGCGTGCGTCTAGCCGCGAACGGATTTCGCGAATTCAGACTCTCATCATCGAAGTTGAAGAAACCGCCGCCATGAAATTTGTCAGTGCCCGGTTTCGTCAAGATGTCCGTGCGCGTCGAAGGCTGATCATTTTCCGCGGCGAATGGGTTTTGATTGATGCGCACTTCGCGGATCGAGCTTTTAGGCGGCACCGTTCCGCCAGAAAAACCGTCGATGTATATTTCTCCGATCGCGGGGCCAACGGGTGGGCCGGCCAGCGCAGCCAAAGCTGCCGCCAGTTCATCCGGATCGTCCGGTAACGCATCCAGATCCTTCCCGCCGACCACAATCTGATCCGCGTTGTTCGCGGCATCGGTGCTAATCGGAGGCGCGGCCGAAACGGTGACCCTCTGTTCCGCAATCGTTACCTTCAGAGTTATGTCGAGCGATGAGCGCTGATTTGTCGTCACCTCAATCGGCGTCTCGACCGACGCGGCAAATCCTGTCGCGGCAGCACTCACGCCATAACGGCCCGCAACCAAGCCGTCGAAGCTGTAATTGCCGTCGCCGTTCGTCGTCGTAGTCTTTTTCTGATCGTTCGCGTCGATTAGAGTGACTGTCGCACCCGAAATCATCGCGCCGAACTCGTCTTTAACGACTCCCCGTAACGATCCACGAGCCTGCTGAGCCAGAACGCAATTCGTGATATGAGCAAGCACCAGAGCGATTATTGAAACGCGTTGTAAGAATTGAATAGTCGAGTGCATTTAATTTCAATCTCTCAGGTGAACCGTTGAAATTAGCTCGCAGAGTCGTCTTCTAGAGCCACTTTGGTTTAGTTCATCTAGAACGCATGCAAACGAAAATGGTTTCCTCAAGAACGACGTTTTCGCCGACGCGTTTGTTAATTCTTCGCCGTTAACAATGTCCAGGCGGACTTGTTAAGCCGACGCCCGTCATCAAGCGGCGATTTCTTCGCTGCCGCTGTTCTCGACCGGGATGCCGTAGCGTTTGATCTTTGCGTTGAGTGTAGTGTGCTTGACCCCGAGCAGACGCGCGGCACGCGACTGATTGCCGGCAGTTCTGACTAGTGCGGTGCGAATCAGATCGATTTCGAATTTGCGCACCTCTTCATACAGCTTCAACTTCTGATTGCCGTTGGCTGTCGTTGTCGTGCGCAGACCGTCCACCGCATTCAGCAGTTCGATCGCGACGTCTCGTAGAGAGCTAAGGCGGCTCTCGAAGGCTTCGTCACGCAGAAGGTTTGCAGCTTGAGTTGAAGTTAGATCCTGAGGTCTCCAGCTTATCGTGCTCATTTTGTTTCCCCCTGTTTTTCGCGGCTGATTTTCAACCGCGAGTGATTATTTAGCGAGCAACTCTTTGAAGAACGAGATAGCTCGCTCGTCTCCGGTATGGCCCAACAGCTGCACCGCAATCTTGCGCACTTCGGCGTTCGGATGGTTGCGCGCAGTGCGGATTAAGATCGGCACGGCTTCATCTTTCGGACGCCGGCCGATGGCCATGACTGCTTGTTTCTGAAGTTCGACTTCGGGATTTGAATCCAGAGTGCTGGTCAGCGCGCCGAGACTTTTATCGCCCGCAACCCGGCCCAGATTTGAGACTGCGCCCTTCTTCAACTCAAGGTCCGGCGCGTTTTCAGCCACGCGAATCAGGTATGTCGCGGCGCCATCGCGATTGTCGCTTCGTCCGATCCCGCCCAACGCGCGTCGCTTCAAATCGCGCGAGGTCATCGTCTCGTATAGAGTTTCAAGCAGCGGCAAAGTCGTCGCGGCGCGACTCATGCCAATCGCGGACATCGCCTGCTGACGCGCTTCGCTCGATTCGCGATCGCTGCGTACGATGCCGGCGAGAAATTCGTTCTTCGCCTGGCTCTCTGGTGTGTAGCCCAGCCAGAAGATCGCGCGATTGCGAATCGATTCAGCGGCCGGTTTTTTGATCAGATCAGTCAGGAGTGTTTCGACGCGCGCGTCGTCATGCAAAGCCAGCGCGAACGCAGCGCGATCGCTGAGGCGATTCATCTCAGGCGCGTTTGAATCGATGATCGATTTGAGATAGTTGAGACTTTCTTCGTTGGTTGCATGGCCGGCCCAGTAAACCGGATAGCCACCGTACTGGTGTTCGCGGCGTAGGTTGTAGACTTCGGCGCGCGTGAACGTCTCGCGCGCGGTTTCATAAAAGAAGAACACGCCCAGCTCGCGCGTCTCGTAACGCGAGTCGGACATGATCGACCAGCCATCATTCGAAATCGAAATCGAGCCGCTGCCGTCGACGATCTCAAAATCGATTGCCACGCCGGGCCGCACTTCGAATTGATAGCCAACCCAAAAGCGTCCGCTCGGCGCGTTCGCTTTGCCTTGCGAAATCGCACTGTCGAACTTCGCTTTTAAGCTTGCGCCTTCGACCGGCGTAAAGCTTTTGTTTTGAGCTTCCGCGCCGGCGAAAAACGTAAGCGCGAGCGCGATCAGTAAAGCCAGCTTGATGAATTTGTACACCGCGAGCCTCCGCTTCTGTCGGTGAAAGCGATTGATTCTGTGAAATGGGCTGCCCTGGTTCAGCGGCAGCCCGCCGTTTGGTTCAGGTGGATGTCGTCGCTACTGCTTCAAGAGTTCCTCGAGGAATGCGATCACCTCGGGATCCTTGCTGCGGTTGCTCAAAATCATGATGGCGCGACGACGACGCTCGATTGGTGTCTGGGGATTTTTGGCAATCGAGATGAGTTTACGGGTTACTCGCTGGTCGTTTGAATAGGCCAGCGAATTCATAATTTGGTCCTGTAACTCCGGAGACTTTTCCGCATCGTAAAGGTTCAAAAGATTATCGACGGTTTGCTCGCCACCGCGACGCCCGAGCGCGCTGATGGCCGCTTTACGCAACTCGATGTTGTCAGCGCTGCGCGCAATTTCCAGCAACCGCGTGCCGGCGCGATCGCTCTTGCGGCGCGACAACCCGCTGATGACTGACTTACGAATCTCGACATCGTTAGACGAATCGTAAATCTTGAACAGCGCGTCGACCGCCGGTTCGCCCGGACGAGCAGAGATGCTGGCAATCGCGGTCCTCCGAAGATTGTTCGGTTTATTGCTGAGCGCGATGTCGGCAAGTACGTTCGCCGCTTGCGGGCTGGTGTTCTGGCTGAGCGCGTAGATCGCCGCCTCAGAGATTTCGGGTTGCTGCGAGTTCAAAGCGAAATCGCGTAAAGGACTGATGACGCTGTCGTCGTTAGAAGCGCCCAGAACTGAGATCGCGGTGGCGCGGACTTTCATGTCCGGATCGTTCTGCGCGACAGCCATAATCGTTGGGATGGCAGCCTTGCCACCATGTCTGGCCAACAGCCTGACCGCGGCTCTCCTGCACGTCGGCGTTTGCGGTGAGTTCGGCTTCAGCCAATCGGTGGCGATCGAGATGCCGCGTTGCGGATCACTTTCGAATAATGCCTGGAGCACGACGATCTTGAATTCGGAAGGATCGTCATCGCCGGCTTTGCCTCTTCCGATTCCCTTGCCGATCCCTTCATTGATTCCGTCGAAATCAAAATCGAAGTCAAAGTCGAAGTCGAATTTGGTTTTGTCTTTGATCTTCTCGCGCGCCTCATCCATGCGTTCCCGAATTCGCTCCTGCGATTCGCGGACTCGCTCCTGCGATCTTGCTTGCGCTTCGGCAATGCGCTCCTGAATCTCTTGCGTGCGGACTTGCACATCGACCGGATCCTGTCCGGCGACTGAAACGGCTACCGGCGCGGTGACGCCTACTCTTACGCCCCCCACGACCGGGGCCACCGGCGCGACCGGCGTTTGCACGATGGGATCAATCGTCACATTTACGGGATCAATTCTGACAGTGGCCGCACCGGGAAGCTGGGCCAGAAGCAATTCGGCCTCGTCTCGCCAGCCGGTCTTCTCGTAAGCCTTCAACAAACGATCGATCGTATCTTTTGATTGATTGAACTTGCGCAGCTTGTATTGTGAATAAGCCATCCAGTACATCGCCGCATCGAGGTTCGGTTCTTTCGGATAGGCCGCGATGTATTTCGCAAATTGATCTTCGGCCTTGGTCCATTGCGCGTCATCGATCAGATCGCGTGCGCCGCTGAACATCGCATTCGCGGCGGCGTTGCTGCCTTGCTGGGCGAACCGGTTCGCTTTGGGGCGAATTGAAAACTGTTGCGCGGCGGCCTGATAAATCGTACCCGCAGCGAGCAGCAGCACGGCTGCAACAGCAAGAGTCTTGGTCATTGAATTTGTTTTCCTTGTGTAGCTCATCTTTTTCATTCCTTCAGGGTTTCTCTCGAATATTAGTAACCACGTAGCTCAGCAACGATTTCGGTTCTCTGCACGCGATCGGTAATCTGACGAACATCCGCAGGCTTTGCCTTCTCAGGCAGGTTCGCGATGTCAATCAGAAAAGGTTCCAAACTTCCCAGCATCGACTTTGCCGGATACTTACCAGTCTGTTCCGCTTCACGACGAAGCAAGACGTTCTCACCCAGGAGCCGCTTTGACTCGGCCTTCTCGAAAGAAACATCGACCTCTTCATCCGTGTCGGAATACTTGATGTTTCTAAACGAGGTCAAAAGGTTCTGCGCTTGCTCCAGATGGTTCGCCGTGTCGCGATCTTCGATGTCGCTGTTCGCCGGATCAGTATCGGGCAGCACATCGGACTGATCGGTTGAGTGCGCAACTCTGGTTGTGCGCGGCTTATAGTTCACAGCGACAAATGGACCAACATTCGGTCCGGCTTCCTTTGGCGCAAGAGGAGGTGGCGGCCCAATCGCTTTCGATTTCGGCAACGCACCAGCATTTAGGTCCGCTGACACATTTGACGGGGTTTGCGGCGCACGCATTCTCAAGTACGCCACACCAACGACGACCGCGATCGCTACCAGCGCAACCGTCGGCATTGCAAATCTCAACGACGGAATCGCAAACAGGCCTGACAGCCATTCCGCGAAGTTAAACTTCGACTCACGCTGAGCTGTTCGCTCTTCGGCATTGATACTGGCAGCAATTCCGCTCCAGATTGCCGGCGAGATTTGAATCTCTCGATCGTAGCGCGCGTAGATTTCATTCTCAGCAGTGAGCGCTTCGAATTGAGTTTCGCAGGCGGCGCACGTTATCAAGTGACTGCGCAAGGCTTCCGCCTCGCGCTCGGTGGCTTCGCCGTCGAGGTATGTTTCCAAAAAATTTAGACAGTCATCGCACTTCATATGACTACGTCCTCACGTACTGCCCGACGCGCTGGCGCATCTCGGCGCGCGCGCGGTGTAAATCTGTTTTCAATTTGGGGATCGAGAAGCCGGTGATCTCCGCAATCTCTTCGTAGCTGCACTGGTGAAAAATCTTGAGCGTGAACACCAGGCGCTTGTCTTCATCGAGTAATGCCAGCGAGCGTTGCACCACCTCGTTGAATTCTTTATCCAGCAGTTGGCTCGACGGCACCGGGCTTTGATCGCTCAAGTCCAAAACCTGCTTGTCATCAAGATCGATGTGCTGATTCTGGCGAATACGGGCCCGCAAGGATTCGCGCGACACGTTCTTGGCAATTCCAAACAACCAGGTCGAAAGCTTCGTCTCTTTTCGCAGCGACTTCAGTCCGCGATAAGCTCGCACGAACGTTTCCTGTGTTAGCTCATCAGCCAACTCTCGATCGCCAACTTGATCGTAGATAAAGCTAATGACCGGCCGCGAGTACCGTTCAAAGATCAACCGAAATGCTTCCTGGTCGCCTTGGCACGCGCGCGTGACGAGGTCTGCTGAACTATTCATCAGAGATCCTGTTAACGCACCGGGCCGGCCCTCCAGGCTTATGTCGCGTGCCGCCAGCCGTTTCATCATGTACTCGGTGTGTTAGTGAGCCCCCGCCGTAAAAGGTTTCAGGTTTCTTGTAGAAATTTACGGGGACTTGAATTTAAACGGATCGGGAACCCGCACAGTTCCGAATAATAACGGAGGTAATCCGGAGATGGGAACGAGGTGAAAAGCTGAGAGGCTGGTCTCGCCGGGGATCCTTGGCGAGATCAGCTTCGCAGAATATGTAGCGTTATGCCGCTTTCAAGCTATCGCGCTCGCCGAGCAGTCGTTTAATCGTGGCCAGCAGGCTTTGCGGATCGACTGGCTTCCGCTCAAACGCATTTGCGCCGAGCTGCAAAGAGAAGGTGGCGCTGCCGGTACCAAACGCGGTCATCACCAAAATCGGGGTCTCGGATAACGAGTCGGTATCGCGTACGCGGCGAACGACGTGAATACCGTCAGCTCCCGGCATGCGAATGTCGGTGATAATCAGGTCGGGCTTTAGAAAGAGCGCAGCGTCGTAGCCGCGAACTCCATCGGCCGCAGTGACTACTTCGTATCCATTCTGCTCGAGCGTCATCTGCATCAACTCGCGCATTACGTCGTCATCTTCTATAACGAGAATTTTTTTAGGCATAGTCCTGTCGGAACGTATTCAGAATCTACAAACCGGGCGCTGCTTGTGTGCTGATATTAAACGGCGATTGCCGTGACGATTCCGTGAAAAAGCAGGAACCTGCAAGACGGATCTTTCTGATCTGCGCGAGCGGCAAACAAAGAAGGCGAGAGATGACACATCGTCAACCCCCGCCTCAATTGTCCGCGCCGCAGTTATGACTTAGTTGTTAGTACCCTGAACGGAATCCATCTGAGTAACCATTGATGAACGCTTCACGGAAATACTGCTGGTACGCATATCGGTCACCCGATCGCGAGTTGTAATCCCTCATAGCGCTCCGGTAATCGCTATGGTTGTACGGATTATACCGGCCGCTGCGACGATCATCGCGACCAGCTCTTAGACCCGCATTGTAACCGGCGTTAAGAGCCGTCTGTCGCGCGTAAGACGATCCGCCGTAGTATCCGTAATTGTCGGCGGTTCGTCCGCGATTGTAGTAACCGTTATTGTAGTAACCCTGATTGTAGTAACCCTGGTTGCTATTGTTCGCGTGCCAGTTTCCATACTGGTCATACCAGCCACTTTGCTGAGCCTGGCGCTCACGCTGCGCCTGTCGTTCGCGTTCACGCTGTTCACGTTCATACTGACGCTGTCTGCGATAGTAATCTTGATCCTGGTAAGGATATTGTGCCTGGGCTGTCGTGCTCGACACCAAGGTAATGCCTAAGAACAACAGAAGTCCCAGGATTGCGCCTCCAAATTTTTTCATGCTATTGAGTTTCATCTTCCCTAACCTCCGCGGATCACGTTCGCAATGAACATGCCACTAGTGAAAATAGCCCAGTAATTACTGACTTTCTGCGAAAATGATCGAAAACTGATCGGATTCATATTCCATATCGTGTCGAAGTAAACGACATCGGCCTTAATCGACGGCGAGATTCCTGGTAGCCGGAAGACGACGGCCGTTCATTTGGAAAATAATCAGACGGGTCAAGCCTGATTTCGTTACACGTAATGACCACATCGACTATTGACTCACCGCCCGAATTGACGTAGAAGCGATCTGCTTTCCACTGAGGTTCTGCCATGGATGCATCGCCACAACGATCACCGCAATCGACTATCGAAATCGAGCAGCACGTCCGCCAACTCAATGACGATTGGGTGAAGGCGATGGTGCGCGGCGATGGCCCAACGCTCGATCGAATTATGGCGGATGATTTCTTTTTCACTTATCCGCTTGAGGGCGATGACAAAGCGCAGTTCATCTCAGATGTAACTTCGGGCAATCTCAAAATCCAGCACATCTCGCGCGAGCAAGTCAGCGTGCGCGTCTTTGGCAACACCGCGGTACTGACCGCGCGCGATTCAGCGACGTGGCTTTACAACGGTCGCGAACTCACCGGGCAATACAAGATCATCAGCGTATTCACGGAACGCGAGGGACTTTGGCAATTGTGTGCGATTCAAGCTTGCCCGATGCAGCTGTAGCGCAAGCGGGTTAACTTGCGTATCTCGCCGATCGCTGTAGCGTGTTCTAATTCGATTGTGCCACGTGTTTCCGTGATTTGTCTGTTGACTTCGACTCGATTGATTCGGAAAATGCTCGACTGAAATGAAAGCGCCTCGATTCCTTCTTCGTGGATTTCGTCGCCCGAGTGAAGTTGCTTCGCTCGCCCTCGGAAGATTAGAGCGACAGGTTTTGGATCAAGCCTGGCAACGCGACGAAGTTAGTGTGCGCGATATCTATCTCGCCTTCGAAGAACGCATCGCTTACACGACCCTGATGACGACGCTCGATCGTCTTTACAAGAAACGGCTGCTCGATCGCCGCAAGGACGGACGCGCATTTCTGTATTCGCCGTCAGTGTCGCGTGAAGAATTCGAGCACGGCATTCGCGAGGATGTGATCGATGGTTTGCTCGGCCCCGAAGCAGAAGGAGTGCAACCGGTGCTCGCCTGCATCGTTGATACGGTGAGCGAACGCGATCGAGAGTTACTCGACGAGTTGGATCGTTTAATTAAAGAGAAGAAGCGCGAGCTGCGGCGGAAAGTAGATTAGATGTACATATTGCTCGGAGTCTGTTTGGCGTTAGCCGCCTTTCTGACCTTGAACGCGGTCGCATCCATGGCGGCGTCTTTCGCCTGGCGCGCGATGAATCGGATGACCGGACGCTGGTCGGCGAGGTCGCGTGCAGAAATTCTCTTCGCCCTTCGCCTCGCTCCGCCGGCGCTGGCGTTGATTTTCATCAGCCTCTTCTTTCTGCCCGCTTACGTCGGATACGAGCCGCGCGCAACTTCAGAAGTCGTCAGCATCAAACTCGCGGCGTTCGCGTTACTGTCGGCGTTCGGAGTCGCCTTCGCGGTTAATCGCGCGTGTCGATCGTATCTCGCGACGCGCGCATTGCGACGTCAGTGGCTGGCCGTGGCAACTGAAATTCGGCTACCCGGCATCGACGTTCCGGCTTTTCGCATCGCTCATTCGTTTCCGATCATCGCCGTGATTGGCACAATTCGGCCGCGCCTCTTCATCGCAAATCAGGTGTTGCAATCGTTGAGCGGGGAAGAACTGGCGGCAGCGATCGCGCACGAGTGCGGCCACCTCGCCGCTCGCGATAATCTGAAACGTGGATTGTTGAGAGCCTGCCGCGACGCTCTGATGATCGCGCCGTTCGGGAGATCACTCGATCGCGCCTGGGCCGAGACGGCAGAGGCCGCCGCCGATGAGCACGCGGCACAAACCAGTCCCGCAGTCGCACTCAACCTTGCTTCAGCGCTGGTACAAATCGCGCGAATGATTCCCGTGGGGATACATGCCGAACTTCCATTGGCAGCATTTTTGGTCGGCGATGAAACTCGCGGCGTCAAAGCGCGTGTGCGTCGACTGTTGGAACTCGCATCGTCAAACAGCGAAATGCAACCGCGTCAGTTTGCCTTTGGAAGAATCATTCCCTTACTGGCACTGGCTCTGCTAATCACAGTTGGAGTGGCACTCGCGACGAATTCTTCGATCCTCTTAACCGTTCATTCAATCGTCGAACGCGTCGTCTCGCTTCTCAGCTAAGTCACAACTATCTCGCGGCTGCGGCCAAGGGTTTGCGCAACCAGATGAACATGATTGCAGACGCAATCTGCGCCGCCACTCCAAACACCACCAAAGCCACTATCGAACGATCGTAAAGCAAACCCATCGCGGCACTGCCCAAAAACCACAGCACTCCGTAAATTCCGTTCAGAGATCCAAACGCCGAGCCGCGCTTGTTCATTGAAACGATCCGCGCAATGCCAGGCCGCAGCAAAGCATCCTGCGCACCGACACCGGTGGCCCAGCATCCGACTGCCAGATAAACGCCGGTGTGTCCACCCAAAAAACCGAGCGGCAAGGCCAGCATCGAAATCGCGATCGCCCATACAATGGTCTGAATTCCAAATCGATCGAATAACCTGCCAAATATCAGGGCTGCCAGCCCGCTAAATCCCATCGCAAATGCATACAAGAGCGGAATCATTTCAGCTTTCGTCGCCGAGGTTTTCTGAAAGTGATACGCGAGCAGCGGAAAGTCTATGAAACCCAGCGCCAACAATCCTGCCGCGATCACATAAATCCAAAATATTTTCGGCAGATCTTCCTGTTTGATTACTGGCGGCGGTTTGTCTTTGGTCAAGCGAGAAGTTCGCGCCAGTATCAGCGCCAACATCGCACCCGCAGCCGGCACTGCCAACCACAGAAACGCGGGTTCGAACCTGTGAGTGCGCGCAACTATGAACGTTACCAGCAGTGGTCCAAGCACGGCGCCGGTCTGATCCATCGCCGCGTGCAAGCCGAATCCCCAGCCGTGCCCAACGACTTCGGTCGCTTCCGAAAGCAAAACGTCGACGGCGGGCCCGCGCAAACCTTTGCCGGTGCGCTCAGCGATAATCAGCAGCGCCGCTGCTTGCCAATTTCCGGCGAGGGCGAGGATCGGCACCGCGACGAGATTCAAGAAGTACCCGAGGATGGCGATCGTCCAGTATGCGCGTGTTCGATCGACCAGCTTCCCGGAAAACAGACGCAGGCTTGCGGCAATCATCTCGCCAAGGCCCGCAATGAATCCGACTTCCGCTGCGGTCGCGCCCAGGTTCTGAAAGAACGGTCCGATGATCCCGCGCGCGCCTTCGTAGGTCATGTCGGCCAACAGGCTGACGAAGCCGATAGCAATGATGAAGCGGAAGGCGTTTCGCTTAGTGATGTTGCCGTTGCCCACGAATACAGTCTACAGCGTTTGTCGGTCAGTCGAAGACCATGTAGAGACCGGATTGTGCGGGAACAAAGGAGGGCTCGACTCCAAACGCATCGCGAATGCGATCCCCCGTGAGTACTTCAGTTGGAGAACCGGTTGCGATCACCTTTCCAAGATTCATCAAAATGATCTGATCCGCGAACCGGGCGGCGAGATTCAGATCGTGCACGACACCGACCGTAACCACATCAGGAGCGTCTGAGAAGTTGCGAACTTTCTTCATAAAATCGATCTGGTGACGAATGTCGAGAAAGGTGAGCGGCTCGTCGAGAAATAAGTAACGGCAAGTCTTTGACTGCACGTCGTCCGAAGCCTTCGCGCCGTCTCGCCACAGTTGCCCCAACACGCGCGCGAAATTAACGCGTTGGCGCTCGCCTCCGCTCAGGGTTTGATAATCGCGATCGCTGAATTCCGTCACGTCAAAGTGCGCCATCACCTCATCAACGATTTTTGCGTCGATCGAACCGGGGCGGCCGCCAAAGTGCGGATAACGGCCCATCATCACGACTTCGCGCACGGTCAAAGGAAACGCAACCTCGATCGCTTGGGAAAGTACGGCGCGACGTTTCGCTAGATCAGCTTCCCCAGCATCGCGGACGTCGACATGATCGTACTCAATTGATCCGGACTGCGGTCGCAGCAGCCGTGCGAGAACTTTGATCAGCGTCGACTTCCCTGCTCCGTTCGGCCCAATAATCAAGTGAAGTTCACCGGGCACGAACGAAGCTGAAATATCCGAAATTAGCGGCTTATTACCGATACGAAAAGTAATGTTGTTGGCTTGAAGCATCGTACTTTGCGTTTCTTTGCGCCTTTGCGACTTGGCGTGCGGATGAGTTTCACGCAAAGGCGCTAAGATGCAAAGAATCGCGAAGGCTCAGAACACATACCGCCGTCGTCTCAACAGAAAAATAAATACCGGCACGCCAACCGCTGAAGTCACGATGCCGATTGGCAACTCTGCCGGCCGAACTGACAGACGCGCGATCAGATCAGCCAACGTCAGAAGTGTCGCGCCGGTTAAAGCACTGCCGATAATCAGAAAGCGATTGTCCGCGCCGCCGAGCATGCGCAGGATGTGCGGAACGACCAGACCAACGAAACTGATGACCCCGGTAAATGCCGTGGCGACCGCCACGATCACGACGTTGACCGACAGAATGATCCATTTCAGACGATTCACGTTAACACCCAGGTACGTCGCTTCTTCTTCGCCAATCATCAGCGCGTTAAGTTGCTTTGCATAGCGCAGCGCGGTGATTGACCCGACGATTGTCGAAACGGCGACAATCTCAACCGCCTTCCAGCTTGCGCCGGACAATGTGCCGAGACTCCAGAACGTAATCGAGCGCGCCTGCGGATCCCGCGCGATGTAAGACAGAAAACCGATCGCGCTCATGAACAGCGCGTTCACTGCCAGCCCGGTCAACAGCAGCATCACGATTGACGCGCGTCCGTCTTCGCGCGAGCGAGCCAGCAGAAACACCAGATAAGTTGAAATGATTCCGCCGATACAAGCAGCAATCGGCAAACTCCACAAACTCGTGCCGATGTGAAGCATGCCACCGAGCACGAAGAAAAGCGCCGAGCCGAATGCGGCGCCGCTCGAAGTGCCAACTAAACCAGGTTCGACAATTGGATTGCGAAACAAGGCTTGCATCAAGGTACCGCCAACGCCGAGACTCGCGCCGACAAGTAAACACAAAATCGCGCGCGGCAAACGCAGCTCAAGGAAGATCCGCTGATCTAAAGTTGGTTCAGGACGTCCGGGGAAAATAGAAGCGAGCGCGTGAGCAATCTGAGAGATCGAAAAGTCGATCGCACCGTAGCGAATCGAAGCGGCCAGCACGAGCAGCGTAATCAAACTCAATGCGACGAGCAGCGCTACCCGGTTGCCGTGGTGTTTTGTCACTTTTGATGAATTATCGCAGCGACTTTCTCGATATTCTCACCTGAGCGCGGACCGAAATAATTTAGCACGTTTTCTTCAATTCGAAAGATATGACCCGTCTTGGCCGCGTTCGAAGTGGCGACACCCGGCAGCGCTTTGATCTGATCGAGCGATCCACCCAGGCGATCGTAACCAAAATCCGTCAGCAGAATAACGTCGGGATTCGCTTGTGCGAGGATCTCAGGCGATTCCATCCGTTGCATGCCTTTGTTTTCGACGGCCATCTGTCCTCCGGCGAGTTCTATCATCTGACTAACGCCGCCACTGTCGCCGCCGCCGCCTTTGCCGACGACCATATAAACATTGGAAGCTCGGCCAAAGTGAATCACTGCCACGCGCGGATGATCGGTGTACTGCTTCACCTTCTCGAGCGAAGCAGCGCGTTGCGTATCGAGCGTGTTACAGAGTTCCTCTGCGCGCGCTTCTTTGTGAAAGTACGCGCCCATCTCGCGAATCAAAACCTTCGCGCCATCAAAAGAATCGTTCTTTGCGTTGAACGTCTTCATGGGAATGTTCAACTGCTGCAGCTGCTGCACGACTTGGGGCGGACCAATGTTGTTGTCGTGTATAACCGCGGTCGGATGCAACGAAAGAATTCCTTCGGCGCTGAGCGCGCGATGGTAACCGACCGTCTGCTTGTTCTTTACATCCGGCGGATACGTGGTCGAGAGATCGACGCCGACAACTTTGTCTTGCGCGCCCAAAGCCCAGATGATTTCGTTGTAGATGGGCGAGATAACGACATAGCGCGCGTCCTTCGAATCTGTCGGCGCGTTATGAAAACGCGAACAGGCCGATCCCAAAATAAGAATTGCCACAGAGACACAAAGGCACAGAGAAAGAATCAGATTTGGCCGCGGATGAACGCGAATAGACGCGGATATTGAACTCGGGAAACTACTGGGCCGTCTCATGATTTGTTGCTGTTTCTTCATCCGCGTGAATCCGCGTCAGTCCGCGGCTAATTCTCCGTGCCTCTGTGTCTCTGTGGCATCGTCTCTTCTCTAGAAAACAAACCGCGCCTGCAACTGGAACACCCTGGGCGGATCGATATTCGCGAAAGCTGGAATCGCATTCGTCGCCGTCCCCACACCACCCACAAATTGTCCGAACGTAGTCGCGGGCGTCGCCGCATCTCCGTAAGTTGTTACTCCGCGTCCGAGCATGTTTGCGTGATTGAAAATGTTGAAGCCTTCGACGCGCAGGATGATGTTGCGATGCTCGCTCTTGAGCAAACGCTTCTCAACAAAGAATGCGACATCCGAAGTGGGCGTGCCTTGAAACGCTGACTTCGGGACTACCACTCCGTTGATGACGGGCCGATCATTGTTCAAGCCATCGCCGTTGTTATCGACGCCGGTGGTGGCATTGAACGGACGCGACGACGCGAGCTGGGTCATCGTGCCCGCGGTTATCTGAAAAGGAAAATGGTAGAGGAACGTGATGACCGCGCGATGTCTTTGATCGACGACGCTCGGCCCGCGTTCTTCCTCGCCCAGGCGTGTGATGATGCTCTGATTCGGATTGATGCCGTTGCCATCCGGTTCCGTCGTGTTGGTCGCTTTCGACAAAGTGTAACTGATCGACGCAAACATTCTCCGGTTGCCATGATAACTAAAAGTTGTCTGCAAGCCGTTGTAATCAGCGACGCCGAGATTCGTGAGCACGTTCACCTGGCGAACACCACCATTGACTGGAAGAATGGGCCTTGTCGCATTCGCCGCGGCAACTGTTCTGACCTGTCCCGGCGCCGTGCGATCGAAAACCGACGGCGCATTTAGATCGACCGTGCGATTGATGTTATTCAAATGCTGATGCACAAAGTCGCTTCCCAAAAACAATCCCTTCGCGATCTCGCGTTCAGCGCCGATCGAAATCACCTGACTGCGTGGGTTGACTAGCTTATCCGGATAGAACGGCAGGAGATCGAAGTTCAATCCGAATCGAGTGAATTGCGCTTCATAGAAAGCTCGCCGGCCGGCCTGGATGGTTATATCGCGCGCCGGCAATTGATTAGCAGGTACCGTCTTCGGATCGACATTCACCGGTACGCTCGTCAAGGAAGTCGGGAAGCCCGTCTGTCCCGGCGTCGCTGTGTACGTCGTCAATCCGTCCAGCCCATTCACCAAATAACTCGCCACGAGGTTCGATTGAATCTGCGTGTAGTACATGCCATATCCGCCGCGAATCGACGTGCGCGAATTGCCGCCCGGATGCCAGCCGAAACCAATGCGCGGCGCAAAGTTCTTCTTCGCATCAGTCAACGTCTGGCGATCATATCGGAGTCCCACGTCGATTGTGAGATCCTTTTGTAAATGGATGCTGTCCTGCACGAACCCAGTCAACAACCACTGGGACAGATCATAGCGATTGATTCCGAAATCGATCGGTTGCGAATAGTTCTGCACGTCGGCCAGCGTCAGCGAACCAAACGGCGCCGTGGTGGTGTTTTTGAAAGTGAAGGTGCCAAGGATCGCAGTGCCGGGCTCGTTGCCGAAGCCGCCTGAGTTGTGATGGACCACACTGCCCCCAATGCGAAGATAGTGCGTGCCGCGCGACCACGAAACCGTGTCGGCAAACTGGAATTGATGGCTCCAAAGGTTTGAAGCTCGCGACTGTCCGATAGTAAACGGCACGGCGCCCCCACGCGTGTAAGTGGTCGAAAGCGTCTGCGCTTCCCAAAGCGTCACCGGATCGCCGTGCAGATAGGCAAACCGCGCTTCGTTGAGCAGGTTCTTATCGATCACCGTTGTGTGATTCGCCTGAAACGTCCACGAACGTCGCGAGTATTTGCGCGCGACGCTGGGCGCGCTCGTGCCGCCGACTGCGTCCTGCGGATTGTCATCGTAGAACCGATCGACATTGACCCGAAACATCAATGTTTGGTTCGACGTCAGTTTGTGATCAAGTCTGCCATCAAACAGAAACTGACGATAGTGTCCCGTGTAATCTAGATGTCCGTCCGCGGGCAAGACAAAAGAAGGCAGGCTCGTCGACAAATAGGTCGTGCGATTCTGCCGCGTGTAATCAGCCGTACCGAAAAAGAAAGTCTTGTCTTTCTTGATGGGCCCACCGATCGAACCGGACACCTGTTGAAGTGCGTCCGGAATATCAACCGGATTAATCGCCACCAGCGTCGCCGGCGTCACGCAGGTCGGCACCGATGGCGGGCAGAAGCCCTTGGTCGAAAACGTCTTTGCCTGCCAGCCGCCGGGGCGAATCAAACCTATTCCTTCGCCGTGCACGTTGTTCGTCCCTGATTTCGTCACGATGTTCAGCGCGGGCCCGGAGGTCCAGCCAAATTCAGACGAGAAAGCATTCGTGAGGACCGTCATCTCCTGAATCGCGCCGATCGGTATCGTGGCAATTTGCGTCTGCCGTCCCCATCCCTCGTCGTCGCTCGCGCCGTCGAGTGTGAACGTTGTTGCTCGCCGCGAACCGACGCCGGTTATGAAATAAGTTTGGTTGACGAATAGATCGCCGGTTCCCTTGCCTTGTCGAAATGCCGAATTAAGCAGCGGCAACGATGACGTCTTACGTCCGAGAATTGGCGTCTCGTTAATCTGTTCGCTGCGAAGCGGAACACCGATTTGCGGGCTCGTGCGCACGCCTTCGGTCGTGCCGTAAACCGTAACCTGGCTCGTACCGCCGCTGGCCACCAACGTAATCTTTACTGTTGCAGTTTCACCGGCACGCAGTGCGAGGCCGGGTACATCTTCAGCGGTGAAACCGGACATCGTCACGGTGACCTTGTACTCACCGGTGAGCGGCAGCGCGGCGATCGTCACCTTGCCGTCCTCGCCCGAAGCTGCTTCGCGCGTCGCGCCGGTCGCCGTGTTCACAACCGAAACGTTCGCGCCGCGCACGACGGCGCCATTCTGATCGACTACCGTGACGATCATGCTAGCCGTGTTTGGGGACTGCGCGAACACTAACGGCGCCGCAAATGCAACAAGCAAAGCGAACACACCAAGTTGGATGAGAAAGGGCTTCATCGTGTTTTGGATCCTCGATTCGAGAAGATCACGAGCAGGGGAAGTTGAATTTAGCTTGTTAGTGAGAAGTACTACCAGCCGCCGTTGAGTTGGTAAGCCGCAAAATCAGCCACAGATAAACACAGATGACGCGGATGAAAACCCGTCGACCGTCGTCTTATCTGTCTCGATCCGTGTAAATCTGTGGCTAATCGTCTTTACTTCCCAAACCAACCAATCGGTTTGCCTGAAAGATCAACCCACACGCTCTTCACTTGGGTGTAGAGATCGAGCGCGTGCTTACCCATCTCACGCCCGTAGCCTGACTGCTTGTAGCCTCCAAACGGCGACGCGGCGTTCATCATGTTGTAGGTATTGATCCAAACAACGCCGGCCTTGATCGCTTTCGCAAAACGATGCGCGCGCGTGATGTTCTGCGTCCAAATGCCCGCGGACAATCCGTAGATCGTGTCGTTCGCTTTTTGAATTAGTTCGTCATCATCTTTGAAAGTGATGACGCTTGAGACGGGGCCGAAGATCTCTTCCTGGGCCACACGCATTTTATTATCAACGTCAGAGAAGATCGTTGGTTGGAAGAAATAGCCATTCTGAAATTCTGGATCGAGTTGCGGCTGCGCGCCCCCGGTAAAAACGGTCGCACCCTCTTCACGCGCAATATCGACATAGCCTTTGATCCGATTCAGTTGCTCTTTTGAAACCTGCGGCCCCATCAAGGTCGCCTTGTCCATCGGATCGCCCACTTTGATGCGATCGGCCTTCTCCTTGAATCGCTCAAGAAACTCGTCCTTCGCTTTCTCTTCGACGAAGATGCGCGAGCCGGCGCAACACACTTGGCCCTGATTGAAAAAGATTCCCATCATCGCGCCGGCCACCGCTTGATCGATGTCAGCGTCAGCAAAGATCACGTTCGGAGCTTTGCCGCCGAGTTCGAGTGAAACTTTGGTGAGGTTCTCAGCCGCTGCCTTCGCGATCAACTTGCCAACTTCAGTCGATCCGGTGAACGCGATCTTGTCGATGCCTTTGTGTGAAGCCAGTGCATCGCCGGCAATCTCGCCGTAACCGGGAACGATGTTGACGACGCCTTCAGGAAATCCGGCTTCCTGAATCAGCTTTGCGAGTTCCATCACACTCACCGGAGTTTGCTCGGCGGGCTTTAGTACGACCGTGTTACCTGCGGCCAATGCCGGCGCGAGTTTCCATGCCGCCATCAGCAAAGGAAAATTCCACGGAATGATCTGGCCGCAAACGCCGACCGGTTCGCGCAGAGTGTAATTGAACATCTGGCCCGGCACGGGGATCGTTTCGCCTTCAATCTTCGTAGCCCAACCCGCAAAGTATTCAAAGTTCTCAATCACGCCCGGCAGATCAATGTAAGTCGATTCCTTGATCGGCTTACCGTTGTCGCGCGTTTCGAGCTCGGCAAGTTGCGCCGAGTCGCGTTCAATCAGCTGCGAAAGTTTGTAAATCAGACGCCCGCGATCGCGCGCGCTCATCTTTGACCATTTGCCTTCAAATGCTTTGCGCGCGGCGGCGACCGCCTTGTCGACGTCGGCCTTGCCGGCTTCGGCTACTTCGGCGAACGTTTCGCCGGTCGCGGGATTCGGAGTCTCGAAAGTTTTTCCGGATTCGGCATCTACGAATTGCCCGTCGATGAAAAGTTGATAGCGGCGCGGCGTGGTTTGTGGTTGTGGTGTTGACATGATTTGTTTTCCTCTTATTCGAATGTTTGCGAACGAGAATTCTAGCACCGTAGAATGCGCAGCTCGACTTCAGCGGAAATCATCGACGCTGAGCTTCGATCCTTCTATTATGCTCTTTAGGGTTCCGATTGGGATTGGCTTGTTGCCATGGTCGGGGACAATTACCTGGCGACCATCTTCGTGTCGCCACTTCTGATGACTGCCCTTCTGACCGATCTTAACGAAGTCATTGCGTCTTAACACTCGAATGACATCGTTCGCGTTACAGGTGGGATAACGCTGACCCATTAGACCGTAACTTCAACTAACTTCGCGGATTCGTCTAGCGCAATCTCGCTCGGTTCGAACCATAGTTCCAGAGCCTCTTTCGCGTTAGCAATAGCTTCTTCTTCAGAATCGCCTGCGGAAGCGCAACCGGGCAGCTCCGGAAAGACCGATGAGTAGCGGCCTGTCTCCGGGTCTTTCTCAACTATTAATCGGAGTTTCATGCTGCTCATGATAGCTATGAAATAAATGAACGTCTAGGCTCTACACCCACTGGCGGACTTGCCGGTGTGCGCGTATTCTTTCCGCATCATGAGTAAGAATAACTGGCCCGAACTCATCCTCGAAGACTGGCAGGACACGCTCGCGACCGTGCACATGTGGACGCAGATCGTCGGCAAGATTCGCATGAAGCAGACATCGCTGATCAATCACTGGTGGAACGTACCGCTGTATGTCTCGGCGCGCGGGATGACGACTTCACCGATGCCGTACCAGGACCGCATCTTTGAGATCGAATTCGACTTCATCGATCACAAGTTGCGCATCGACTGCAGCGATGGCGCGCTGACGACGCTCGATTTGCGACCGCAGACAGTTGCTGACTTCTACGGAGAGTTGATGTCCGCGCTTCATGGTTTGGGGATCGACGTGAAGATTTGGACCATGCCGGTCGAAGTGCCCTCTCCGTTCTCGGCCGTGCGAGAAGCAATTCATTTCGATCAAGATCAAACTCACAAATCTTACGACGCCGACTATGTGAATCGGTTCTGGCGCGCGCTGGTAAACATCGATGAGGTGTTCAAGCAGTTTCGCGCGCGCTTCGTCGGCAAAGTCAGCCCGGTGCATTTCTGGTGGGGCAGCTTCGATCACGCGGTGACGCGCTTCTCTGGCCGGCCCGCGCCGCCTCGTGAAGGCGCCGATAAGATCACTGTTGAAGCTTATTCACACGAAGTGATCAGTCATGGATGGTGGCCCGGCGGCAACGGTTTTCAGGCGTCGTTCTATGCTTACGCCGCACCCGAACCCGCCGGTTTTGGTGAAGCCAAAGTGAAACCGGATGGGGCCTTCTACTCTAAAGATGTAAATGAATTTTTCCTGCCGTACGACGCCGTCCGCCAATCCTCTTCACCCGAGAATACGTTGATGGATTTCTGTCAGAGTACTTACGAAGCGGGAGCGAATCTAGCTGCGTGGGATCGGAAGGTGTTGGAGCGATGAGCTGGGAGCGCGGACATCCTTGTCCGCATCTTCGGGGCTGTAGCCCGACCGTCAGGGAGGTTTCGCGTTCAGGCTTCTGTTATAATTCGACTCATGAGCACCAATCGAGAACAATTCGTCGTCGATGAAAGCGGCAAGCGGACTGCTGTGTTGCTCGAAATCGATCGATATTCGGAACTCGTCGAAGCCCAGGAAGAATTGGAAGCAATTCGAGCTTACGACGAAGCCAAAACTTCAGACGACGAAGCCATTCCGTTCACACAGGCAATTCCTTCATCACGCTGAAAGCGTGAAATGTAATAGCCAGGGGCAACGCCCCTGGTCACGTAAATAAAAATAATTGAGCCCTGAAGGGGCGACATATTCCGCGCTTTTGCCTGCGACTTTCGTCGATCCACCGATCCTTCGAATTCGAAACGGAGGCAAACATGCGCTTGGCGAATTAATTTATTTCTTTGCCGCCCGCACTTTGGCAGTGGGCCTTTTTTTCTTCGCGGGGTTTTCCGTCGTCTCTGATCCCAAACGAGAAAAATCCAACCGCGCGAGCGTCATGTCTGCATGTTCTTGACAGTAATCTTCAGCGACTGTCGTTATCATTTCATTTGCCACGTCTGTAGCATTTTCAGTATATCCGATTCCCATGTCATGCCATTCAAGCACGCCAACTTCTTGTCTGCTTCCTAGAAATTCATCATCCTGCTGCTCTTCACGCACCGCGAAAAAGAATCCGAGAGACTGGATACCTGACAGCAAGCGCTTCAGTTTCGTTATCGAGCCTCCACTTAGACGCCGAAGAAGATCCAAATCAATGTGGACGTTCTCCGGCAATTCGTCTGGACAACTGTTCAGAAAGAACGTAATAACAACTCTGCGTTCGTCCAGCGTCATACGGCCAAGTTCGTTTAAGAATCTATGCGCATGAGCACCAGCTCTTTCTCTCTGGCTTTCAGTTGACAGACCAAGCCTACGAAATAACCGATCGGGATGAGGCGGTAGATATTCACTCTTCTCTGGAATACCGATCTTCTTAATGATTAGATCCGCCAAATCGGCGGGCTTTACCGATTTCAGATCGACATATCCAACGGTGTCGCGCAAGCCGGGAATTGCCGTGTCGTCAAATCTAGCCGGCAGGATGTATTCTTCGTGTTCTCGGAAGGCACGTGCTTGCGCGTTTTCCCTCTCATGATTACTCCATAGTTTCTTAGCATAGTGTTTCGAGATAAAGATCACACAATATCGCCCCGCATTTTGATAAACATCGGCTAGATGGGCATACAAGTCTTTGCCCCACAATTCTGCCTTCTCATATTCATCGTAAAAAACCTTTAGTCCTCTTTCCCTAAGTATGTCCGCGACTTTCCGGACGTATGCTCGGTCCTCTCCTGCGAACGACAGTGAGACGTCATATTGGAACGTATTCGCATTCTTCCGCTTCTTCACGTGCCTATTGTAATCAATATTGAATCAAAACGAACGCCCTCCCTCACAGTCGGGCCACTCCCTGTTTCTTCTCTGCCGCTCGTTCTAAAACCCTGTCGTGCCCGCCAATAACTGCCTCAACACGTACGGCAAAATTCCTCCGTGCAGGTAGTAATCGATCTCAATCGGTGTCTCGATGCGAAGTGTGAGCGGCACATCCTGTGAAGAACCGTCCGCGCGATGAATCACGAGTGTCACGTCCATCCGCGGTGTGACTTCGAACTTATTGCCTGATCCATCCGAATTGTAATCAGAAGGAACAAGGCCGGTGATGTCGAACGTCTCAGTGCCGTCGAGATTCAACGACGCAGCGTTCGTTCCTTCTTTGAACTGGCAAGGCAGCACGCCCATGCCCACGAGGTTGCTGCGATGAATCCGCTCGAAGCTCTGCGCGACGACAGCTTTCACTCCCAGCAGAAGTGTTCCCTTCGCAGCCCAATCGCGCGACGATCCGGTTCCATATTCCTGCCCGGCAATCACGATGAGCGGCGTGCCATCGCTCTGATACTTCATCGCCGCGTCGTAAATGCTCATGCGCTCAGGTTCGGCTTCCGGGTTCGGCCGGTAAATAGTGACGCCGCCTTCGGTCCCCGGCACCATCAAGTTCTTGATGCGCACGTTGGCGAACGTGCCGCGCATCATCACTTCATGATTGCCGCGCCGCGAGCCATAGCTGTTGAAGTCCGCCACGTCGACTCGCTTCTGTTGCAGGTACACACCAGCGGGTGACGTGGCCTTAATCGCTCCGGCCGGACTGATGTGATCCGTTGTGACTGAGTCACCAAAGATCGCCAGCGGCCGCGCGCCATGAAGATCTTCCATCTCGCCGACTTCAGCGCCGAAGCCCATGAAGAACGGCGGGTCCTGAATGTAGGTTGAGTTCGAATCCCATTGATAAGTCAGACCCGCCGTGGTCGGAATCGAGTTCCACATCGGATTCTGTTCCGCAAAGTTGCCATAGAGTTCTCGGAATGTCTCAGCGTCCAGCGCGTCGCTCATCATCCCGCCGATTTCTTCCATGGTGGGCCAGATGTCTCGCAGGTAGACGTCTTCGCCTTTTTCATTTTGTCCCAGAGCTTCCGTCGACAGATCTCTTTCAATAGTCCCGGCGAGCGCGAACGCGACGACCAGCGGCGGGCTCATCAGGAAGTTCGCTTTGATGCTCTGGTGCACGCGCGCTTCAAAGTTGCGGTTTCCGGAAAGCACACTCGCCGCGATCAGATCGTGATCGGTGACGATGTCTTCGATGGTCGGATCGAGCGGCCCGGAATTTCCGATGCAGGTCGTGCAGCCATAGCCGACCAGATTGAAACCGAGCTGATTGAGATAAGGCTGCAGTCCCGTCTTCTCGAGATAATTAGTCACGACGCGCGAACCAGGCGCAAGTGAAGTCTTCACCGTGGGGCGCACTTTCAATCCGCGCTCGACGGCCTTCTTCGCGAGCAGACCCGCGGCCAACATCACACTTGGATTCGAGGTGTTCGTGCACGAAGTAATCGCGGCGATCAAAACGTCGCCGTGACCAAGATCGACATGCGCTTTCGGAAATTCTTCGGTCATAACTTCGGCGACACGGTCGGGCGTGGGCCGGTTGTTCATCATTTCTGTTTCAGTCCAGACGCTGGTTTCGCGCGGCGTCACGTCGTTACCTGAAGGCGCCGGCACCCCGGCCGAATGTTGCTGACCGCCGCCCACTACCACGGCCAGCGCGTGTTCGCTGGCGCCGATATCCGCGGCATAACGCGCCGCGATCTCTTCGCTTGATTTGCCGTAGCCACCGCTCTTTGCGTCTTGCTGGAGCAACTCCATGAATTTGTTTTTCAGATCAGGCAGAGCAATTCGATCCTGTGGACGCTTAGGACCAGCAACACTTGGCACGATCGTTTCGAGATCGAGTTCAACCAGGGTGCTGTATTCGATCTCGCCTTTGCGCGGCATGCCGAACATGCCTTGCGCTTTGAAATAATTTCGCACCGCATCGACATGCTCCTCGTCTCGTCCGGTCGCTTTCAGATACGCACACGTCTCTTCATCCGGTGGGAAGTAGCCCATCGTTGCGCCGTATTCGGGTGACATGTTCGCAATCGTGGCCCGATCGGTAACGGTGAGCGATGCGGCGCCTTCGCCATGAAACTCGACGAACTTGCCGACAACTTTTGTCTTGCGCAGCAGTTCAGTAACAGCGAGCACCAGATCAGTTGCCGTCACTCCTTCGCGAAGCTTTCCGGTCAGGTGCACGCCAACCACGTCGGGCGTCAGGAAATAAACCGGCTGGCCCAGCATCGCGGCTTCGGCTTCGATTCCGCCGACGCCCCAACCCACGACGCTCAAGCCATTCACCATCGTCGTATGTGAATCAGTTCCGACCAAGCTGTCGGGATAATAAACTCCGTTTTTCTCCCAGACGCATTTCGCCAGGTACTCGAGATTCACCTGATGACAAATTCCGATGCCCGGAGGAATCACGCGGAAGCCATCGAACGCCTGCATGCCCCACTTCAAAAATTGATAGCGAGAGTTATTGCGCTTGAACTCCATCTCCATGTTCTTGCGGAACGCATCGCCGGTCGCTGAGAAATCAACCTGCACCGAGTGATCGATCACGAGATCAACCGGCACCAGGGGTTCGATCACGCCTGGGTTCTTATTCAATCTCACCACCGCCGAGCGCATCGCCGCGAGATCGACCAGCAAAGGCACGCCGGTGAAATCCTGGAGCAGCACGCGCGCAACTGTGAACGGGACTTCGTCGGTCCGCTCTGCGTTGGGTTTCCAATTAGCAACCGCGCGCACGTCGTCTTCGGTGATCTTCGAGCCATCGAAATTTCGCAGAACAGATTCGAGGACGATGCGGATGCTCACAGGCAACTTTGAAATTTGTGCGATGCCTTCTTTTTCAAGCTGTGGCAGAGAATAAAATTCGCCCGTCTGGCCACCGGCCGGAGTAAATGTTTGCAGTGAATTGAATAAGTTATGTGGCATGGTTATTCGATGGATCGCGCGAAAAATCTGATGACGACGCGACCGAAGCAGGACTTGATGTCAGTTTCAAGTTTCAGTTTAGGTTTGGCTTACTCGATCGTCAAGCGAGTGTCGTGACGAAAATGTGATTACAGTCACGGTCGCTCATCGTTGTTGCTGCGATAGTTCATTTGTTATAGTCGCGGTAACGAATCAATTAGAATTTTCGGTCGCGAATCATGGTGTGCGAGGCGCATCGTAGCGAAACTTTCTAAGGAGTAGTCATCATGCCGAAGAAACAGCCTGAGTCATTCAACTATCTGAGCAACGATCCTGAATTCGTGCCCGACCCTGAAATTGAGGAGTTCATGGAAGAGGAGATTTCGCACGCGCCGAAGGATCCCGAGTTATTGGCCCAACGTCTCCACAACAACACCTCGTCTTCGCCATCCGACGCCGGCGGTGATTTAGACGCGACCTGGGAAGATGTGAACGAGAGCGGTTCAGAGACCTTTGCCGGAGATAACCCTACGCCCGATCAATCGATGGTCGAAGAGAACGCAAAGGCCATGGGCGTGAGTCTGGAAGACAATGAAGAGTTGGACTTTCTCGGCAAGCTCGAACGCCGCGATCGCGATCGATACGAGCTGGAAGAACAGTCAAAGACGCGCGACGACACTATCTGATCTTGGCTTTTGCTCAGTTGGCACGCTCCTATTCACACCTCGCTTCAGCGAGGTGTCATCACGCACTCGAACCTAATTAACCGTTTTCAACGGTTTCCTATTTCTAGGCCGTTGAAACGGCTAACTGATCAAACAATCCTCGGCGTTGCACCTCGCTGAAGCGAGGTGTGAATGAGAAACTTGATCATCCTGCTCCGTTCGCCATGACGCGACTGCCATTATTGCTCTTGCGCATGGCATCGCCGCGTTATATTCTCCCGCGCCATGCGCATACTTCTCCTGCTGACGTTACTGCTGATTTGCATTCCTGTTTCCGCCGCTGACCCTTGCACCAAAGCCACGCCTGATTGCACCCGCTGGGTGAATCTCGGCGGTGAATCGCGCGGGCTTGTCTACAGCACCTTTCCGCTCGACAAGAGAAACGACAAAATCGTTCGCGCACTGATCGTCGTTCACGGGCAGGGCCGAGATGCGGACAATTACTTTCGCACAAGTTTGGCGGCCGCGTTTTTGGCCGGCGCCTTCGACAACACCATCGTAATTTCGCCACGGCTGGCTTCAAATAATGGCGCCGGGTGTCGCGATACGCTGGCGCCGAACGAAGTGAATTGGCCCTGTGCGGGAGACAGTTGGAGATCGGGCGGCGTCGCGACAAACAACGCGAAGCTGACTTCGTACGATTTTATGGATGAGATTGTGCGCGAGCTGGCGCGCAAGGAAACCTTTCCGAATTTGAAAGCGATTGTGATCTCAGGCCATTCAGCGGGCGGTCAGTTCGTCACGCGTTACGAGATGGGAAATAAGATTCACGAATCGATCTCGGTGCCGATCACTTACGTTGTTTCGAACCCGTCGAGCTATTCATATCTGGATTCGGAGCGGCCGTCGGGAACCAACAGCGAGTTGCGCGCTTTCGGTGATGCGCGAAACTGCACGACGTTCGACAATTGGCCCTACGGCCTTAAAAACCGGACCGGCTACACCGCAAACATTCCTGACAATCAATTGAAGAAGCAGTTGGCCTCGCGGCCTGTGACTTACTTGCTGGGGGAATTGGATGTGTTGCCGCTGGCGGGCTTCGATTCGTCTTGCCCGGCGATGGCCCAGGGTCCGACGCGGCTCGCGCGTGGCCAGGCTTTCGCGGCATATGTCAAAGCAAAGTACAGCGCGCAACACCAGGTCGTGGTGGTTCCCCTCTGCGGTCACAATGCGCGCTGTATGTTCACGGCGGAAGTGGCGTTGCCGATTTTGTTTCCGAAAGTGTGAAGATTTCTCTGTGTCCTCTGTGGTGAAAAGATCGATAACCACAGAGGACACGGAGGGTCACAGAGAATCACGAAGCTGGAAAATTTGATCGCGGCTGTAGCGTCACGCTCTTGATCACAACTTTATCGGCCGGCTTCGTGCTCCCCTTCTGCGTGGGCGCGTTCATGATCACTTCGGCAGTCTTGACGCCGTCAATCACCTTTCCAAACACCGTGTACTTCTTATCGAACGCCGGCTGTTTCTTCAGCGTGATGAACCACTGGCAATTGGCCCCATTGATGTCATTGGTTCGCGCCGCGCCTACGGTGCCGCGCTCGTAAGGAATATCGCTGAACTCTGCCGGCACGTTCGGATAAGGCGAATTTCCTGTCCCCCAAACCGCTTGATCGCTTCCTTTGGTCAAAGGATCGCCGCCTTGAATGATGCCGAGGTCCGGATCGACGCGATGGATCGCCGTGCCGTCATAAAACTTCTCACTAATGAGTTTCTTAAAACGCTCGACCTGCTTCGGCGCGATGTTCGGATAAAGCTCAATCACGATCCGACCATAATCAGCAGTCTCAAATACTGCGACTTCTGAATCGGGCTGAGGCTTCACGCCGGCCTTGGCTTTGCCGCCGGCATCGTTCGTACCGGCGTCTTTGCTCGTCGTATTTGAGTTCGACTGATTGCAAGCGGTAAATGAGAGAAACAGCAGGCCGATGAGCACTAACAAAAGTTTCGATCTGTTCACGTTCAGATTCTCCTTAGTATTCTGGGCGATTACGTCTTGGTGTCAGAAGCCCGCGCGTAAGCAAGGGCTCGCGTGCGAATCTAGCCCTCCCTGACGGTCGGGCTCCTGACACGAATGTCAAAACAACTTCTTACTATCCAACAATATAGTCACTGGTCCGTCGTTGACCAGCTCGACCTGCATCATAGCCTGAAATTTTCCGGTCGCAACTTCGTCGACTGCCGATTTCGCTTGCCGCACAAAGAAATCATAAAGCGGTTCAGCGACTTCCGGCGGCGCCGCATCAATCCACGAAGGCCGCAAACCGCGTCGCACATCGCCATATAAAGTGAATTGAGAAATGATCAGCAGCGCGCCGTTTACGTCTTTCACCGACAAATTCATCTTGCCTTCTTCATCGTCGAAGATGCGTAACGCCGCGATCTTGTCGACGAGATACGCCGCTTCAACTTTCGTGTCATCGCGCGCGATTCCCACAAGCACGACGAGACCGTTTCCGATCTCGCCGATCAATTCACCATCGACTGTAACTGAAGCGCGGGTGACGCGCTGAACCACGGCTCGCATTTCTCTCGATCAGGTTAACGGGCGATGAATTGGTAAATGATCGTTCCGTTTACTTTCACCGCAACGCCAGATTTCAAAGTTGGAGTGAACAGGGATTTGCGTGCGGCATCTTCAGCCGCCCCTGCAAACGCAGGATAAGACATGTCGGGGCCTGGGGGAGGTCCGGCTTTGGCTGAAATCACTTTGCCCTTTTCATCGATCGTAACTCTCACGGAAACGGTGCGGATGCCATACGTCCGCGGCACTGACGTCGGGTAGGAAGGTTGAACGAGTTTCACGGCCCAACCATTCACGACTCCACCTTCGACCACTCCGCCATCCGAAGACAGTTCAGCAATTCTGGCCTGGACGGCCGCAGCTTCATCTTTCTTATTCTCAGCCGTCAGAACGGTCCGGTAACGATTAAGAGCCTCGACCAGTTCAGCATCCCTCTTGCCGTCCTGCTCGTACAATCGAATAGCTCGACTATAAAGTTGTTCAGCCTTGTCGTATTCGCGCGCCCGACGATAAATATCAGCGAGAATACGAGCTGCGCGCGGAATTTCGATGTCGCTGGGCTGGAGTAATTTCTCTTTAATGGCCAGTGAGCGCGAGAAGAGATCCGCTGACTTTCCGAGATCGCCTTTATTCGCCAGCAGATAACCAAGTTCATCCAGCGGTCTCGCCACACGTAGATCCTCTGGACCAAAGTTGCTTTCCGCTATGCTCAACGCGCGCTCGAAGGATGCTTTGGCATTATCAAAATGTATGGTCGCTACTTGCAGATCGCCGAGATTGATCAAAGCTGGGATTAGCCGCTCGTCTTTACTGCCAACCGCTGCTTCTGCCAATTCCAGCGCACGCGTCGCCAGCGGTAACGCCTCGTCATATTTGTGCTCGCCATAAAGCTTCGCCACCCTCAAGGTAAGTTCGCGAGATTCGATGAGCTGGGGTGAGTCGGCTGTCTGCGCTATTTGGCCGCAAACGGTCGCGACGATCGTGGAAAACAATATCGCCAGGGTGCTGAGAAGAAACAAACGCATAATGTTAGATCACTGTCTCAGATCGACTGTTACTGAAGCGCACGTGACGCGCTGAAACACGACTCGCATAGAGTACGATAAGCTTCAGCTTGTCGGCCTCTTTAAAACAAGTGCCCGAGCGACAAACTAAAAGTTTGTCGTACTTCATTTCTTCGGAGGCTTACTCGGACGAATCACGACGCGACTCGGCAATGAACGATCGTCGTGATGCAGAAGATCGATCACCACGCGAGCGATGGTCACCGGAATGTACGCGACCGCTTCCAATCTCTCCGATCACTTCGTCATCGACTGTTACTTTTGCGCGGGTGACGCGCTGAACCACGGCTCGCATCTATTGAGCTACAAATCTGTAGATAATCGTACCAATGACTTTCACCGGCTTTCCTGCTATGACAGTGGGCGTGAACTCTGACTGTCGCGCTGCATTTTCGGCGGCATGAATTAATGCCGGGTGAAGGGCGCCGGAGCTTATTGCCAGCGCCTGGCTCACCTTTCCTTGCTCATCTATTAACACGCGCACTCGCACGATTCCCCTCGCCCGATCCATGCGGGCAGCTAACGGATATTCCGGCGTCACTAATCTGATAGCCTTGCCGTTCAGCACGCCACCCTGAATCACGCCTTCCGTAACCAGCATCTGATCCAGCCGGTCACGTACCGATTCGGCCCCAGCAGTATCTTTGAGCGCAAGCAGAATCTCCAGATAATTCTCGAGCGCCTTAATAAGTTCCTTGTTGTGTTCTCCCGGCGATTTTTCCCGAACGCGAACGATACGTTCATACAAAGGCTTCGCAGCCTGAAAGTCTCGACGACCTTTGTAAATTTCCCCGAGGTTAAGTGCAGTGGACGCGGCTTCAGGAGATTCGGAACCGATGTTTTTGTCCTTGATATCCAGCGACCGCTGAAAGAATTTTACGGCTTCTGTTTCGTGGCCTCCTTCATAAGCAACATATCCAAGTTTATCCAACACGGGCGCAATTTGTATGTCACTGTCCGGGTGAGTTTTTGCGGCAATCTCCAGCGCGCGTTGAAAATAAGCCTGGGCCTCATGCCACTGTTTTTTCATTCTCGAGATCTCGCCGAGATTCATTAGCAAGGGCCAAAGTTCTTCGTGCACCGGCCCGAATGCTTTTTCTCTCAGTTCGAGCGCACGCTTTGCAATCGGAAGGGCCTCGTCGTACTTACCTTCAGCAAACAACTGCATAACTTGAGAGTTGAGTTGCCGAGACTGGGCGAGTTCGGGAGCTTCAGTTGTTTGGGCAAAAGTGCGCGGGGCGAAGCTTAATAAAAGAATTAAGATGAAAGCGCCAAGTAATTTCATTATTTTTTCGGTGGCCTGCTGGGACGAATCTCAACGCGACTTGGCAACGAGCGATCGTCATGATGCAGCAGATCGATCACCACGCGAGCGATGTCGGCAGGCGTTAGCTGCCAACTCTTCTCATCGCTCGGCGAGTCGCCGCCGAATTCGGTATTCACCGATCCGGGCATCATGTAACTGACTTTGATGTTGTCGTGACGGACTTCCTGCATTAAGGCTTCGCTGAAACCGTTCAAGCCGAACTTCGACGCATTGTAAGCCGCCATGCGTGGATGCGCGTTCACCCCGGCGAGTGAAGAGATGTTAATGATGTAACCGCCGCCGCGCTCTTTCATTTGCGGGATCGCCTCGTGACAGCAATAGAAAACACCGAAGACATTCGTCTCGAGCACGGCGCGAAAATCTTCCGGCGATGTCTCTTCGACAGTTTCGAATATCCCGATGCCGGCGTTGTTGATGAGAATGTCGAGCCCGCCAAGCTGATCGACAGCGTAATCGATGAGCGCTTTAACCTGCTTATGCTTTCGCACGTCGCAAACTAAACCGGTAACGCGTTTGCGACCCTGGATTGTCAGCCTCTCTGGATAGATATAAGTCTCTTTTGCGTCACCGTCCCAGCGAACGCGGACGTTAGTAGGCGTCAGTCCCAGAACCACACCTTCGTACTTCTTACTCTGTACGCGCTGACCCGGCTTGAGTAGCGCCCGAGTAAGATTCCGAACGCTCTCGTCAATATCGTCTTGATGTCGCGCGCTGATGCAAACGGAAACGCCTTCGCGAATCAAGGCCTCTGCAATGCCGCGGCCGATGCCTTTTGTGCCGCCGGTCACAATGGCGATTTTGTTTTTGAGGTTCACGGCTTCGAGCTCCGTTTAGACGCCGGACTTGTCCGGCGCGGCGCACAAGTGCGCCGTCTAAACATTTTTGATGGTTACTGTTTCAACTTCTCTTTCAGCCGCTCGTTCACAATTTTCGGATTGGCTTTGCCTTTCGAAGCTTTCATAACCTGGCCGACGAAGAATCCAAAGAGAGCTTCTTTACCCGATCGATATTGCTCGAGCTGATTCGGACTCGCAGCGATGACTTCGTCGATCACTCGATCGATTTCACCCGTGTCGCTGACCTGCACCAGGCCACGCGCGTCGACAATCGCAGCGGCGGGTTTTCCGCTCGCGAACATCTCGACCAAAACATCCTTGCCTTGCTTACCGCTGATCTTGCCTTGGTCGATCATGCGAATCAACGCGCCGAGCTCGCTTGCTGGAATCGGTGATTTATCGGCGGTGACACTAGCGTTTTCCAACTCGCGTAGCAATTCTGATCGAATCCAATTCGCTGTCGCGCGCGCGTTGCCGCCGCTTGCCTCAACCGCAGCTTCATAGTAATCGGCCAGCGAGCGCTCGCTGGTGAGTTGCGATGCGTCCGCGTACGACAGCCCGTATTGTTCGCTGAACCGTTTCGCCCGCGGGCCCGGCAATTCCGGCAGCGACGCGCGAACCTCTACGACAAATTGATTTGTGACGACCAGCGGCGGCAGATCAGGCTCAGGAAAATATCGATAGTCGTGCGCTTCTTCTTTCGAACGCATCACCCGCGTCTCGTTTAGATGATCATCCCAAAGGCGCGTCTCCTGGACCAGCCGACCGCCTCCTTCAAGAGTCTTGATGTGGCGTTCTACTTCGAACTCGATCGCCTTTTGCATAAAACGAACGGAGTTCAGATTCTTCAGCTCGACTTTCGTGCCAAATGTCGGGTCGCCTTTGCGACGCACAGAAACGTTCGCTTCGCAGCGCAGATTCCCTTTCTCCATGTCGGCTTCCGAAGCGCCAACCCATTGCAACGCGCGGCGCACGTGGTTCACGTAGTCGTAGGCCTGCCACGACGAACGAAAGTCAGGCTCAGTCACGATCTCGGCCAGCGGCGTGCCCGCGCGATTCAGATCGATGTAAGAAAAGCGATCGACATCGGGCAGTCCTTCATGCACATTCTTGCCGGCGTCTTCTTCCAGGTGCAGACGTGTGATCTGAATGATCATCGGCTTCCAGTCATGCGCGTGCCCGGCTTCGTCGCGATCAGCGGTCATGATTTCGAGAGTGCCGTTCGCAGAAAACGGCTGATCGTATTGCGAGATTTGATAGCCCTTCGGCAGGTCGGGATAGAAATAATTTTTGCGCGAGAAGATCGAACGCTCGTTGATGTGAAGACCCAAAGCCAACGCGGCCCGCATTCCCAATTCAACCACGCGCCGATTCAAAACCGGCAACGCGCCGGGCAAACCGAGACACACCGGACAAGTGTTTGAGTTGGGTTCGTCGCCAAAGCGCGTCGAACATCCGCAAAAGATTTTCGATTCAGTGCTGAGTTGGGCGTGAACTTCCAGCCCGATGATGGTTTCCCAATTGTTAGTTTCAGGTTTCATGTTCCAGGTTTCAAGTTCGCTTGATTCTACCAACTTGAAACCTGAAACTCGAAACTTGAAACTTTATTTTACGGCTCCAGCCAAATCTGCGGAACACGTGCGTCGCGCGCTTCATCTTCCAGTTGCTGCCAACGTGAATTAAGCGCGGCGCGGTTCGCAAACAAATCATCCAGACGCTGGGTCAAACTTGTGCGCTCGTCAGTATTGATTTGCGTGTTCGGATCGTTCGGGTACGTATTCGGATAACCGTAGATGTTCGGGTAGCCGTAAATGTTCGGATACCCGTAAATATTCGGATAGCCGTAGATGTTCGGATAGATGCCGCGATTCCCTCGGCGGCCGTAGGGTCCCAGGATTCCACGATTCGGATATTGCGGAACTGTCCGGCCATCGCCGATCACTCCCACGCCCGTGCCGCGAATGTTTGGGACGGTCTGTGGGCCATAAATGCCGTAAGGCGATTCGAGCACCAAACCCGCAACACCCGAAGGCGTCACCTCACCGAGGCGCGCCCTGACAAAGTTTATCTGCGCGTCGTTAGCGGCGATCTCGCTTCGCAGCTCTCTCGCCCGGCCGCTCCAGTAGGCATGGTCGCGTGCTTCGAGATCAGCCTTGCCGCGCGCTCGTTCCAGCATCGAGGCTTCTTCGGCCTCTCTGCGCTCGCGACTTTCCGCCAAAGACGGCAAACCCAACTCGAGTCGCCGTTGCTCATACAGCTTTTCACTTTCGATGCGGCGTGCTCTGATGGCCTCGAGGTCGCGATTGGTAAGCGTCACGCGCGCGCGCGCGACCGGAGCCGGGGCGCTTTGCGGTTGTTCTTGCGGAGTATGTTTGAAAAAGCCGCCGGACGCTTCGTGGTTGGCTCGTTCCGTTGCCGCAATGTCGACAAGGGTAAGCAAAACCGTCTGATTGAAGCCCGGCGAAAGTTCGTAAGTCAACGTTACTTTCGTCAGCGTAAATTCGGAAGGTATTTCGACGCGCCGGCCATCACGAAACACGAGTGTGTAAGCGCTCGCAGTGACGGCCGCGATCAAGATCAGTAATCCGGCGAATGAAACTTTGTGCAGCATGATAATTCCCTTCTTCTTCAGACGCCCTCTCCCATTGGGAGAGGGTTGGGGTGAGGGCTTGAGTTGAAGCTACCGCTCCTTGGACTTTCAAGTCTGGGACGGGCGCCACAGGCCCTCATCCCCGACCCTTCTACCAAAGGGAGAAGGGTGGTAAAGCCAACCCGAACAGCGCAGCCCAACCGAAACAACTACTTGGGCGAGTTCAGGGCGGAACTCTTCACGTAGCTGTCGCGCGCTTTCACGGCGACATCAGGTTTATTCACGTGAACACGAATCTGGCGTCGATCACCATTCGCGACGCTCGAACTCTTTGGGTAATAACCCAGCGTGTACTGCCGACGAAGTTCTTCCGAAATTCGCGTGAACGCTTCCGCCAATTGCGCGGTGTTGTTGGCTTGATACAGTCGCCCGCCGGTTTTATCCGCCAGCGAGTGCAGATAGTGATCCGCCCGATCATAATCTGCCTTGCTCGTACCCGGCAGCGGCACGCCTCCGTTAACCGGAACGTTGTAGGTCTGCTGCGACGTACTGGTGCCGAATATTCCACGCCGCGTCGTCACGACCGTTACGGCGCCGGCGCCTTGCATCGCGCGAATGTAATCACTGGTGTCGTACTGAATCGGATAGATCAGCGCGTCCAGCTCTTCAACTTCTTTCAGAGTGGATTGATAGGTCGCCTGTTGACTCGAAGTATCGACGCCGTCGGTGAACAGCACGATCGCTTTGCGTCCTTTGATCTTGTTCAGCCGCTCCTGAATCGTCAGGGCCACCGCGTCGTACAAACGTGTCGAGCTTCCAGTATTGGCGTTCACTTCGATCACGCTTTCGATCAGATTCAGATCGTTCGTGGCTTCAGTCAGCAACAACACTTCGTCATTAAAGCTGACGACCAGGACGCGATCCTGTGGCCGCAGTTGCTTCGCGAATTCGATCGCGGCCTCTCTGATCTCTGACAAATGAAAATGCGTTGAAGCTGAAGTGTCCAGGAGCAGCGCAACGGTGAAAGGTTTTTCGGCGGGCTCGAAGTAAGCGATCGATTGATCGACTCCGTTTTCGGAAATGCTGAAGTCCTCGCGTTTGAGATTCGGAATAAAGCGGCCCTGTCGATCCAGAACGCTCACCGGCACCGTAACCAGCGTCGTATCAACGCGCACGACGTCGTTCTCATCGACTTCTTCCGGCGTTGGCTGAGCCAAAGCGTTTGATTTTGCTGCGTCTTCTGGACCCGAAGAGTCCTGCGTTCTGCTTCCGGCGTTCGTCAGAGTTGGCGGGCGTAACACGGGCGCCGTCTGGCTGCCGATTAACACAGGTGGACCGTCTTGTGTCGCCGCGGTTGAGTCTTGTGTTTGCGCGATTTGCTGAGTAGCGGCATTCTGCTGCGTCGGCGAGGCCTGCTGCGTCTGTGCAGGTTCATTCGTCCGCGTCTGCGTTGTCTGCGTTTGGCTAACGCCGACTCGTCGAGGTCGGGTAGCTGATGAGACCTGCGACGAGGGTGAATTCTGCTCATCAGATTTTGAGGTTGGTTGAGAAACCGTCTTCGCCGTCTGTGATGAATTTGATCGTCGCACTGTCGAGGTAACAGGTCTTGCCGTAGTGCCGGAGGGTTCCTGCGAATCGTTCGTCTGACGCGCGTCGCCATTTATGGCCAGTGAACTTTCATATTGATCTTGTCTCTTCAGGATGTAAGCGCCGTGCGGGCAAGCTGCGGACGTCATGTACGCGACGACCACGTAACCGTCAGGAACAGGAACGCCCTGGCAGATCTTCATTGTGTCACTGCGGGGCTTATTTGCAGCTTTGTTTGCAGCTCGAGGCGGAGTTTGACCTTGAGTGATTATCCCCGAGCTAAAGGCGAGGACGAGCAACCCAGCGACATAAGACTTCATAGTCGCTACCCCCTTGACAGATTTTTTCCCGAATTGGGCGCGCATTATACTCCGAGCGTGTCAAAGATCAAACGACTAACGCGTGGATTAATCCGAAAACTCTTGATCAGAAATCTTGTGTTTATCTTGTCAGGTTGGTGTACAATCCGCGCGTTCCTGGAAAGTCCCTCGCAGGTAGCGGTGCTGATGGTAGCTCCGCATAGTCTTTAACGTTTCACAGGAGGAACCAAGCAAAATGGCAAAGACAGTTTGTAAGCTCCTCGGCGTGATCTTCGTAATCGTCGGCATCGCCGGGTTCGTGGCTCCGAATTTGTTGGGCGCGCATCTTAGCCCGGCGCATAACCTCGTCCATATCGTCTCAGGTGCGATCGCGTTGTACTTCGGCTTTGCCGGATCGGCCGGAGCGGCCCGCGGATTCTGCATCATCTTCGGAATTGTCTATCTGCTGCTGGGAATATGCGGTTGGTTCCTGGGCACGGGCGCCGATCACATGTTCAATATCGGCACGCTCCTGATGCTGGGCAAAGTAGATCACATCATCCACATCCTGCTGGGCGTGATCTTCCTTGCTGGTGGAGCGTTGGGCGGAAGAGATTAGGTTCTTTTTTCGTTCCGCGATTTAGTTTGAATTGAAGAGCGCAAGCATTTGCGCGAGGGTCGTTGTTTCCTCGCTTCGCGCAATGCTCGCGTTCTTTTTCGTGTCAGAAGCCCGGCGGTCGCGGAGTCCCGACGAGTCGGGATTGCTCACGCGGGAACTTCTGATACTGAATTATCTGAAACGGAAATTCACCCCGCCTCTCGCGACAAATCCAGGCGCGCGAAATCCATTCTCAAAATATCGGACGGCAAAAAGATTCTCGGCGCCGGCAAATAACGTCATGGCCACGCGCTCAGAAACATTTCGCTCGTAGCTGCCAAACAGATCGGCTTTGGTGTAGCCGGGAAAAGTCAGCTCGGCAGTGCGAAACGGAAAGTCGTTTTCGAATATTGGCTGAAGGTAAGCTCCCGTATGATTCAAATCGAAGTTGAGCTGAAATGCGCGATAGCGTTGACTGAAATCAAACCCTACCAGGTGCTTTGGGATAACGTATTCAGGTCGCAGGCCGGCTGACGGCACGAATCGATCGCTGTTGGTGTAGGTGTACGATGCGCGCAGATTTGCGCTCCGCCAGGGCGCCACTTCCGCGTACGTTTCGATTCCGCGCGAGATGCCTCCCGGCTGATTCTGATAGCCGCTGAACCTCCCGAGACCCAACGGATCAGCGGCGAAACTCTGATTGAACGCAATCACTCGTTGCAAGCGCGTGTAAAAATACGTCATGCCAAAACGCGCACGGTCCCGGGCGACGCGCTGGTCGATGCCGGCGTCGAAGCTGATCGACTCTTCGGCGCGTAAAGTAGGATCGCCGAAACGAACGAACCCAACTTGCGCGAAAGTTCCAGCGCCAAATCTTTCGAACAATGCCGGCGCGCGAAAGCCGTTGCCGATATGTGCGCGCAGCTTCGTGTTGCTCGATCGAATGAAATAAGCAATTGATCCATCACCGGTCAACGAATTCTTCGGATTCACTGTCTTCAAGAATCCCGGCCGATCGGCCGCGTCAACTCTGAAAGTTTGTCCGCGCGCTCCAACCGAAATCTGCAACCGATCGCTCAGCAGGAAAATTTGATCCTGGCCAAATATCGCCAACGTCCGCTGCGTGTCAGTCGTGTTATTGAACGCACTGAAGGACGGCAACGACGATTGAAAAATCGACTCGTGCTCGTATTCAAAACCGGCAGTCGCCAGGTTGTGACGGCCGAGGCGAAAATTGCTGCGCCCATCAAACGTGTCGGTGCCGCCGTTGTTTACGGACACAAATGCGAAGTCACCGAACGGATAGAAAGCCGCAAATTTCGGATCGATGCGCGCACCGTTGTAATTGCGGCGGCGCGAACCCACATGTTGATAAGCGAGCGTGAACGAAACTTTGTCGTTGACTTGATCCGCATAGCGAATTGCCTCGACGAGCATCCGATTGCGGCGACCTTCGTCTGGATTATTGATGTCCGCGTGAAACGTCGTGCCTTCGATCGCGCGCGGATACAGGCCGCTGGTGAAAGCTGCCGGAAGGGCAAACGGGCTGTCGTTGAGCCGCGCGTTTGAGATCGTGCCATAGAAATTCGCGCTGAGGGTCGAGGACGGGGTTACTTGAATCTGAAAGCGCGATGATCCAGCCGTGTCTCCATACTGGTCCGCTTTGTCGACGCCGTGACGGACATCAACCCGGGACAATCCAAACGTGAGGCCGGCGCGCTTACCCAAGCCAGTTGAGCCCTGGATGCGTTCGCGAAACAGAGCGAGGCTGCCGCCATCGAATCCAAATTCAAAGTGACGATCGCCACCGGGACTCGCGGGTATCAAGTTTATGACCCCGCCGATTGCGTTCGTGCCATATATCGACGAGCCTGAACCGCGCAGCACTTCGACCCGATCCAGATTCGCCGGCTGCAGATCAGCAATGAATGGAACGGCGGAACCGTTGATGTCCGACGCGTCGCGGACCCGTAAGCCGTCGAGCAGAAACGCGGTATCGAAATTTCGCTGACCGCGCAGACGAACCGTGGTCAGCTCGCCGTAAGAACCCTGCTGCTGAACGCGAACACCGGGGACTCCGCGCAGCGCCTCGGGCAAACTCAAAGCCCGCCTCGCTTCGATCGTTTGTTCATCCAGTACGCTGATCGCCTTCGAGGTTTCATCGACGCGCTGCGCAGTTCCATTCGCTGTGACGACAACATTTTCGTTTACTGAATCGATTGAAAGTTGAACGTCGTTCGCGAGTGATTGCCCACGATCGAGATGCAATGATTTCGAAGTGAACGTCGCAAAGCCTTTGGCCGCCACCTCGACCACATAGTCGCCCGGTGGAATCGATTTGAACGAGTATTCACCGTTATCGTCGGTAACGCCCAACAGGTGGACGCCCGCACGAGATTGCAGCGAAACCTCAGCGCCCACCACATTCGCATTGTGCTCGTCAGTCACGCGACCGCGAATCGACGTCGAACTCTGAGCGAGCGTGGAAATTGTGCTCATTGAAAACAGCAGTGTGAATAACAGAACCTTCTTCATCCTTCATCCCTCATCCTTCATCCTTGAATATGCACGGGGGTAATTCGCGGCGCACCACTTACGGGATGCGCGTCGACCAGGACCCGCAAGTCAAAAACCTGTTTCAGTAATTCAGCCGTCAACACTTCATCGGGCGATCCGACAGCGATCGTTCGGCCGTCTTTCAAAAGAATTACTCGCGTCGCGAATTCCGCCGCGAGATTTACATCGTGAGTGACTACGACCGCCGCCGTGTCTCCTCGATCGCACCGGCTGCGCACCAGCCTGAGCATCATTGCTTGATGTGCGAGATCCAGATTCGCGGTCGGTTCGTCAAGCAGCAGAAATTTCGCTTCAGTTGCCAACGCGCGAGCCAGCACCGCGCGCTGCCGTTCGCCACCAGACAATTCGTTCATCAAGCGATCCGCAAAATCTTCGAGTTCAGCTTCACGCAGAGTTTTCTGCACGATTTCGACATCGCGTTCAGTCTCCCATCCCCAGGCGTTGGACCAGGCGAACCTCCCGCCAAGGACAAATTCCGTGACCGTTACGGGAAACCGAAGTTCCGCTTCCTGCGCGACGACGGCAATTCGTTGGGCGACTGCGCGTCGCGAATACGATTTGATCGATCGTTCATCGAGCAGCACTTCACCTGCCGAGAGACCAACATTACCGTTAAGCGCGCGCAGCAAAGTCGATTTGCCGGCGCCATTTGGACCGATGATCGCGATCACGTCTCGCGGTTTCGCGATTAGCGAAGCGCCGGCGATTGCCTCGCGCGCGTCGTAATTCACCCTGATTTTGCGTGCTTCTAACATCAACAATTCTCGGCGGTCGTTTAGACGGCGGACTTGTCCGCCGTGCGGCCAGCCGGACAAGTCCGGCTTCTAAACGATAAAACCTTCTAGTTGAGTAACGGGGAACACGTCCGCATAAACAAAACCTTCGCGTTCAGTAATCTCGCCTACCACCATGGACACCGGCTGTGTGAACATCGGCCCATCGAAAGCGAAGGTATGAAATTCTCCGCGCTCGCCGCATGGATCGATGTGCGCGGGAAGGTCTTTCAAGAACTGTTCGTTGAATTCACGACCGGCAAAGCTCGCATCGAGTTGCCGAGGGTCAACGCAAGTGACGACGGCGCGCAAACCGCTCGCGATCATTTCTGTCGCTAACTTATCCGTAGGCCTTTTCCAAATCGGCGTCAGTGGAGTAATGCCGGTGCCTGCCAACTTCGCTTCTCGATACTGCTTTATGTCTTCGAGAAACAGATCGCCGAACGCCATACACTGAATTCCCTGCTGCTTCGCATCCGCGATAAATTTCTCCATTGCTGCTTCATATTCAGCATTAGTGCAGGGATAAGGCAGTTCGATAATGTGCAGAGGAAGCCCTACGGCCTCGGCCTGGAGTCGCAGTAACTCGACACGCACTGCGTGTATCGCAATTCGTTGATAAAGCTGATTGACAGTTGTCAGGAGTCCGACGACTTCAACCTCGGGTTGTTGACGCAGAACATGCAGCGCCCACGCGCTGTCTTTGCCGCTACTCCAGCTCAAAAGAGTTTTCTTACGCATCGATTTTGCGCTACTTCCTCAACAGATAAATAAACAGCGGCGCGCCAATCAACGCCGTGATCGCGCCCACCGGCAACTCGCGTGGCGCGATCATCGTGCGCGCGATGGTGTCGGCAACGATCACGAACGTTGCGCCCGCCAACGCCGCCCCAATGATCACCAGGCGGTTGTCGCCGCCAAAAGAAAGCCGTACGAGATGCGGCACGACCAGGCCGACATAGCCGACCGATCCGCTCGACGCGACCGACGCCCCGACCAGCAGACTGGCGGCCACGAACACGGTGATGCGCACGCGGCCCGTCTCAACACCCAAGTCGAACGCGTCGCGCTCTCCTAACATCATCAAGTTGAGTGGGCGAGCGTGAGCGACCAGCAACGCAACTCCGATTAGCGCGACCACCAAAGTCAACGCTAACGAGCTGGTGGTCGCGCCCGACAGATCGCCAAGCAGCCAAAACGTGAACGAGCGAATTCGAGTCGCGTCCATCAGCGCCGTTAAGAAAACAATCGCGGATGAAAGAAAAGTCGTGACGATAATCCCGGCCAGGATCAAACGTTCGGGTGTGGTACCCGCGCGGCCACGCGCCAGTTGATAAACGAAGACCGTCGCCAACAGCGCGCCAGCAAAAGCCAGAACCGGTCGACTCCATTCGTGCGCGCCAAAAAAGACCAGCGCCATCATGGTGCCCACGGCCGCGCCATTCGAAACCCCGAGCAGGTATGGTTCCGCGAGCGGATTTCGCAGAAGAGCTTGATATGCAGCGCCGGCTGCGGCCAGACACATGCCGACGACGCCGGCCAGCAAGATACGCGGCAGACGAAGATCAAAAAGTATCGCGTGCTCTTCTGAAGTTAGTCCGCAGTTTGATCTTCCGGTCAGCGCGCAGAGTGATCCGGCGAGGGGCAGCCGCTGACTCCCGATAACGGACGCGACAATGAAGACGACCGCCAGCAACAACACAAGCACTCCGCAAATAAGCAGCGTGCGACTGCGCGTCGCCTGAGACCGATGTTTAGGTTCCTTCGAAGGCATTGTTGAAGTTCGCGGCTCTGCCGCCGCACAGTGCGGTAAGGCTCTGCCTTACCGGCACAATTCTTTTCTACTTTTCGGCGAGACTCAGCTTCGCCATTTCAATCTGCGTTGAAGCAACACGGAAAGCCACAGACTTTCCGCAGTGTGCTGCGGCAAAGCCGCTGTGCATTGGTCTAACCAGAGGCATTGCGCGATCCGAACTCCTCACTTGAATGCCTCCGGGTGCAGCGCGCGCGCCATCTCTTCCAGACCGTCGACGAGTCTTGGCCCCGGCCGCGAAAGAAGATCGCCGTTGATTTTGTAGATCCGGGCGTTTAAGACTGCGGGCGAGTTCTTAAGCGCCGTGACGACGGTAGAGTTCCCCTCTCCCATAGATCCGCCCGTCGGCAAAATGATCGCGTCGGGCTTTGCAGCCAGCGCAGCTTCATCACTGAATCGCGGAAAGGCGCCGGGCACATTCGCCGTCACCGAGATTCCGCCGGCGCGTTTGATCAAGTCAGTCAGGAACGCCTCGCGACCGATCGTGTAAAGCGGTTCGCCGGAAACCTGATAGAAAACCTTGACCTGCTTGCCGGTTCGGGTTGCGGCTTCAATTGAACTGGCGCGCTTCTGCAAAGCGGCAACGAGACCGGCAGAGTGCTCGTGCTCGTTAAATAAATCGCCGAGTGTTTGGATCGAGCGAAAGATGTCGTCAAGGCTTTGTGGATTGGTAACGTAGACAGCAATCTGCTGCGCGGCGAGTTGATTAGTAAATACCTCGAGTTGCGACGCTGTCGAAACCAGAACTACTTGCGGCTTCAACGCGATGATTCGTTCGATGCTCGGATTCATCGTGTCGCCAACCTTTGCGACGTTCTTCGCAGCTTCGGGATAGTCGCAGTAGGTTGTATCGCCAACTAAGCGATCTCCCGCGCCGACTGCATAAACAATTTCAGTCAGGTTAGGCGCGAGCGAAACGATGCGATCGATTTTGACGGGAAGAACCACACGACGTCCGGCTTCGTCCGTGACTTGGTGGGTTGCCGTTTGCGACGTTGCCTTTTCATTCGAGCGATTGGAGCACGCGAACATGAACAGCGTCGCGATTCCGATGACGAAGATTTGGAGTGCGGTGGCAAGCGCAGCGCGACACCGCTTTGGACTCGGCATGGTGACCATGCAGGGAATATCCAAAGCGCCGTCGCCGCTTTGCTTTGCCGGCGCACTCCAAATTTGTTGTTTAAAAATCAAAATCCCGTCACCTTCTGCCGCGCGATGGCGACAGGCTGGCGACGGGATCTATTTCCAAGGGAAAATTCCCACTGCTGCCTGAACACCTTTACGCGGGCGTTCAAAAGCTGCTGAACGTTAAGGCAGGTCTCCTGGCTTGTTCATCGCTCGAGACTTGCGACGAACTTCACAGTGGCGCGACCGCGCGGGTTTCTCACCCGCTTCCCTATTCTCCCCGCTTTTATGCGGGGCACCTCAACGCGATAAAAAAGAACTGCGGAACAAACGGTTCCAACGATGTCGCTGAGAGTAAATCCGCGCGCGCAAAAAGTCAAAGGCTTTTGCGAAGCTGCACCGCCTCAAGTAATATTTCAACCACATGATCAAAACAGTCGAATGGACCAGCGAAGGCGTCCGAATGTTAGATCAGCGCCTGCTGCCCACAGAAGAAAAATATCTGATGCTGCGATCGTATGAAGAGGTCGCAGACGCAATTAAGAAGATGGTCGTGCGCGGCGCGCCGGCTATCGGAGTATCGGCCGCGATGGGACTCGCGTTGGGCGCGAATCAGTCGGTGGGAACTTCGGTCGCGGATCTTGAATACGATTTCCGCTTCATGTGCAAAGTCATGGCAGCAACGCGACCGACTGCGGTCAATCTGTTTTGGGCAATCGAGCGCATGCGGCAAGCGCTGGCCAGAGCTAAAGCCGAGACGAAGGATGTTGAAGAAATCAAAAAGCGACTGACCGCGGAAGCGCTCGCGATTTTCCACGAAGATATTGAAGCGAATCGTGCGCTTGGGAAATTCGGCGGCGAACTGATTCCCGACGGCGCAACTGTCTTGACGCACTGCAATGCCGGCGCGCTGGCGACTGCCGGAGATTACGGTACGGCGCTGGGCGTGATCCGTGGCGCGATCGATGCCGGCAAGAAGGTCGCCGTAATCGCGGATGAGACGCGGCCGTTCCTGCAGGGAGCGCGTCTGACTGCTTGGGAACTAGCAAAAGACAACATTCCGGTTACCGTGATCACCGACAACATGGCCGGTCATGTGATGAAGCAGGGCAAGATCGATTGCGTGGTTGTCGGCGCGGATCGCATCGCAGCGAACGGCGATGCAGCAAACAAGATTGGAACCTACATGGTTGCGGTGCTGGCGAAGCAACACAACATTCCCTTCTATGTAGCGGCGCCGATCTCGACTGTCGATCTTTCGACCCCAACCGGTGAAGGCATCCCCATCGAAGAGCGTGACGCGAAGGAAGTCACCCACATGCGCGATCGTCAACTGACCCCCGACGGAGTCGAGGTGCACAACTTCGCCTTTGATGTGACACCACATGAATTGATCGAAGCGATTATTACCGACCGCGGCGTCGCGCGCGCCCCTTATACTGAAAGCCTCCGCAATTTGGTCACGACGCGTTCAGCTCACGCGTCTTAATCTCGCGAGGCGCATATGCCGTTCGACATCAACCCGCAAGAGTTCTCAATGCCGCCTCAATTGTCGCGCGCAGTTGAATCGACTCTCAAAGACTGGGAAGCAAACGATAAGGTTAAGCGCCTGTGGGCGCGCGATGCTTCGCTTTGGACCAACAGCGAGGAAGACAAATGGCTGGGCTGGCTGACGATTGTCGACGAGCAGCGAAAAAGCATTCGTCGCTTTCCAAACTTCGCCGCGGAAGTTAGAGACGCCGGGTTCTCGCACGTGCTGCTGCTGGGCATGGGCGGATCGAGTCTGTGCCCGGATGTCCTGGCGAAATCGTTTGGTAAGATCGACGGCTTTCCTGAGTTGCACGTGCTGGATTCAACCGATCCGGCGCAGATCAAATCCACTGAAAACAAAGTCGACCTTGCCAACACTTTGTTTTTCGTCTCGAGCAAATCGGGCACAACACTCGAGCCTAACATCTTCAAGCAATATTTCTTTGCGCGTGCAAAGGAAGTTATCGGCGATCGCGCCGGAAGTCATTTCATTGCGATCACCGATCCCGGATCGAAACTCAGACAAGAGGCCGAAAGCGATGGCTTTCGCAAAATCTTTCTCGGCGTCCCGAGTATCGGCGGCCGTTACTCGGCATTGTCGGATTTCGGAATCGCGCCGGCGGCGGCGATGGGCATCGAGATTGAGAAGTTTCTCGATCGCGTGAATGAAATGGTTGCGGCGTGCGGACCTGGTGTTGGCCCAATGAATAATCCGGGCGTGATGCTCGGTGCGATTCTCGGAGTGGCGCACAACAGTGGTCGTAACAAACTTACAATTGCTACCTCGTCCCGTATCTACGATCTTGGCGCATGGTTGGAACAATTGATTGCCGAATCGACGGGAAAGAACGGCAAAGGACTAATTCCGGTGGATCGAGAGCCGCTCGGCGAACCGCAAATCTACGGCATAGATCGTGTTTTCGTTTATCTGAAGCTTGACGGCGACGCAGACAGCTACGGCGAGAAGCTCGATACGATTCAGCGCGCCGGTCATCCGGTGGTTCGCATTACTTTGCGGGATGTTTACGATCTGGGCCAGGAATTTTTTCGCTGGGAAATTGCGACCGCCGTCACCGGATCGATCATCGGTATCAATCCTTTCGATCAGCCGGACGTCGAAGCAAGTAAGATCGCGACGCGAAAACTAACTGAAGAGTACGAACAAAAGGGTGCGCTTCCTGCCGAGACTCCTGTGTTCATAACTGAAGGCGTTAAACTGTTCGCCGACGAACGCAACGCGGAAGAGCTAAAGCGAGGCGCTGAAGTTCAATCTTTATCAGGTTACTTGAAGGCGCATTTTGATCGACTAAGCAAAGGCGATTACTTTGCCTTGCTGGCTTACGTCGAAATGAATGAGCCGCACGAGCGGGCTTTGCAATCGATTCGCGAATCGGTGCGAGACGCTAAACGCGTCGCGACCTGTTTGGGATTCGGCCCGCGCTTTTTGCACTCAACCGGGCAGGCATATAAAGGTGGACCAAACAGCGGCGTGTTTCTGCAAATCACTTGTGATGACGCGAATGACCTGGATGTTCCGGATCAAAACTACACTTTCGGAATCGTAAAAGCGGCGCAAGCGCGCGGCGATTTTGAAGTACTGGCGGAACGCGGGCGACGCGCGTTGCGGGTCCATTTGGGACCGGATGTTTCGGAAGGTCTCGCAAAGTTAGCAGCGGTAGTAGCCGCCGCACTGGGTTGATAGTTCTTCTCTGTGTCCTCTGTGGTGAGAAAGATCGATTACCACCGAGGACACAGAGGAAACACAGAGGAAAGCTTAATTATGCAACTTGGAATGATCGGTCTCGGCCGGATGGGCGCAAACATGGTGCGCCGCCTGATGCGTGGTGGGCACGAATGCGTGGTCTTCGATCTGAGTGCGGACAATGTGAAGAAAATCGCCGGCGAGGGCGCCACCGGATCTGATTCACTCGACGACTTCATCGCGAAGCTGAACAAGCCGCGCGCAGTCTGGATCATGGTTCCTGCCGGCGAGGCAACTGAAAAAACTGTGAACGAACTTGCGGCGCGTCTCGACGAAGGCGACATCATCATCGATGGCGGCAACTCGTATTTCAAAGATGACGCGCGTCGTTCGCGCGGGCTGAAAGATAAAGGAATCAATTACTTCGATGTTGGCACCAGCGGCGGCGTGTGGGGACTTGAGCGTGGCTACTGCATGATGATTGGCGGACCGAAGGAAACCGTCGCGCACCTCGATCCGATCTTCAAGACTCTCGCGCCGGGTCGTGGAAATATCTCGCGCACGCCCGGCCGCGAGGATCTGAGCGGCACTGCTGAGGATGGTTACATCTATTGCGGTCCTTCCGGCGCTGGTCATTTTGTGAAGATGGTCCACAACGGAATCGAATACGGGTTGATGCAGGCATACGCCGAGGGCTTCGATATCTTTCGGAACGCGAATTCGAAAGAGCTGCCCGAAGAGATTCGCTACGATCTGAACATTGCCGACATCGCTGAAGTCTGGCGCCGTGGCAGTGTCGTGTCGTCGTGGCTACTTGATCTGACGGCGATGGCATTGATTGAAGATCCCGAACTCGCGAGCTACAGCGGCTTTGTGCAGGATTCGGGCGAAGGCCGTTGGACGATTCAAGCGGCGATCGAAGAAGCTGTGCCGGCAGAAGTTCTAAGCGCGGCCCTCTACACGCGTTTTCGTTCGCGCCAGGAACATACCTTCGCGGAAAAGATTCTGTCGGCAATGCGTAAGAAATTCGGTGGGCACATTGAGCCAAAATCCTAAAATGGACTCAGCCAACGAAAAACACGAGAATCCGCCGTGCATCATGGTCATCTTCGGTGCGGCCGGAGATCTCACAAAACGCAAACTGATTCCTGCGCTCTACAACCTAAAGAAAAGCAATTTGCTTTCGGACAACTTTGCGGTGATCGGAGTCGCGCGCGCCGAATACGACGATGAGGAGTTTCGTCAGCGTCTGCGCGACGACATGAACGAATTCGCGACTGAGGAGATCGATTCGCAAACCTGGGACTGGTTAGCGGGACGTCTTTACTACCTTTCAGGTGATTTCGGAAACGACGAAACCTTTGTCCGATTGAAGGCGGAGCTTCAACGAATCGATCAAGAACGACGGGCTAACGGAAATTATGTTTTCTACCTGGCGACCGCGCCCCAGTACTTTGCGCCCGTGGTGCAGCAACTGGGGGCGGCCGGGCTAACAGAAGAAACGGATGATCATTGGCGCCGCGTCGTAATCGAAAAACCTTTCGGCCGCGATCACGAATCGGCGTGCAAACTGAATCGCGATATCAAACAGGTGCTGGACGAAAATCAGATCTTTCGCATCGATCATTATCTCGGCAAAGAAACGGTCCAGAACATTCTGATCTTTCGTTTCAGCAACACCATTTTCGAGCCGGTTTGGAACCGGCGCTACATCGATTGCGTGCAGATTACTGCTGCTGAAAAAGTCGGCGTCGAACAGCGCGGCGGCTATTACGATCAAGCCGGGGCATTGCGCGACATGGTGCCGAATCATTTGCTGCAGTTGGTGACGCTGACCGCGATGGAGCCGCCCATCTCTTTCGAAGCCGACGCAGTGCGTGACGAGCAAACAAAGATCCTGCATGCGATTCAACGACCAGAACCGGAAGAGGCGGCCAAGCGAGTCGCGCGGGGTCAATACGGCGCCGGGGTAATTGACGGCGAGAAGGTTGCTGCTTATCGCGACGAACCTAATGTCGCGCCTGATTCGACCACTGAAACTTTCATCGCGCTCAAACTCTTAATCGACAACTGGCGCTGGGCTGACGTGCCGTTTTACCTGCGCACTGGAAAGCATCTCGCGGCCCGCGATACGGAAATCGCGATCCAATTCAAACGACCGCCGTTTGTGCCGTTTCGCAAGACGTCGATCGATAGGCTGACGACTAATCGTCTGGTCATGCACATCCAGCCGGACGAAGGAATCTCTCTGCGCTTTGGCGCGAAGGTTCCCGGCTCGGTTATGCGTATCGGGTCAGTCGATATGAATTTCGATTACGAAGATTATTTTGGCAAGACTTCCAGTACCGGCTATGAACGTCTGCTGCACGATTCCATGATAGGCGATCCCACATTGTTTCAGCGCGCGGACCAGGTCGAAGCGGGATGGGCGGTCGTCGAGCCGATTCAGGCCGCTTGGAGCATGAAGCCGCCTACGAATTTTCCAAATTATGAAGCTGGAAGTTGGGGACCAAAGGAAGCCGATGAATTACTCGGTTGTGACGATCAGAAGTGGGAGGCGACTCACGACATAACTGAAAAGAAGCATTATTGATGTGCGTCACGAAACCACGACTGGTCGCTGATATCGTCGCGGCCGATGCGATCGTCGCCAGCCCGGTTTTGTGTTGAAGCGCTTCTCCTGCCGCTCGACACATTCCCAACATAAGTAATGTTGCTGGCTGTTTGCATCTTTATATTCGATCACGTGATCGGTTTCGCGATCGCATGATTCGCATCGATGGGTGGTGTGGTCCAACAAACTCATTTCATTCTCAGAGCATATTGTGCTGGAAGCTCACGGCGAGCTTTGCCCGGTCTTTCTCATTAATCCTTCCAGCACCTCCAATTTCTTTTTCAGCATGCGCTCGAAATCAATCGTATCGGTGTGATTGATCTCCTGGATCATGTGCTTTTGCTTTTCTTCCAATAACTCGTTGAGAAAGTCGCGCTCCTCGTCAGTAATCTCCACGTTCATCGCACTAAGTTCCTTTTGTTCAGGCTCAAGAGAAATGTTGTACTCATTATCAATAATCAGCGCTCAGTTTCCAACACGCCACGATATGAAAGCCGTCCATTGACAATCGCCGCCGCCGAAGTGAAAGGATGCGCTTCCGATTTTTCCGGCGCCATGATGTGGATCACTTGGACACCATTTGCCTTTAGGTAATCAGCGATCATGCCGCGATGACAGCGCCACCAGACGGCTTCAGAACACATGATCGCTGTGCGGCGCTCGCTCGCGGCGCTAAGTAACCGCGCGATGCCTCCCTGGAATTCGTCCGTTTCCATATAGTCCGCATAACCGCGAAACGATTCGTTGCGCCAGACAACGTTCTGTGAATCCGGACGCGCGCGGCGGCGACCGCCCAACTCTCGAAAATGAAGATATTCGATTTCCTTCGCGGCTAGCGACTGCTCCAGGTTCTCTTTGTTGAAGTGCGGATAGCGCCGCGAGCCGGGATAGCTGCGCACGTCAGCTAAGAGCTGAATTTCAAACGAATTCAGCCGCGCAATGAAGTCCTCAATAAACAGAGTTGAGTGCCCAATTGTCCAGATTGATAGTTTTTCCGACACGTACGTTAGCTAATGTAAGAGCCTTAGTTTTGAAACGCGCAAGGTGTCTTTTCTCGAATGAACTAAACAGTTAGCGAAAAATAATTCTTGACACGCTGAACCTTGCAGAGTATAAGCCGCGTGTCCCAAAAGTCTCTCGTCTTTCTTTTACTAAAGATGCGGCAACGTGGCGCGCTCACATAACTAAACGCGACATCGCCGGCAGTTGGCCAACACGATGCCGCCCTTACCGCAGCCAGTGTGTGACACACCCTCGGCCGTTAGCTAACGGCTTGATTTGCTCCGCAGGCTGCTGCTGAGGAAACCAACAACCTTCAATTACGGGCAGGTTTAAGGAGAAATAGTCTATGGCTACGACAAAAAAAGGCTGCACGCCCATCAGCGTGGAAGTCGCCATTCTTACGCCGGATAACAAACATGAAATCCACTTCGGCCTCACGAAGGGCTGCAACCCAGACGACACGGTGTTCTGGATAGTCGACTTTCTTCTCAAAGAAGATCAGAACGGTCAAATGAAGACGCGCATTGAAGTGCACGTGCATGTCGGAAAAGACAAAACGGCTGATGCAGCGAAGCTGGCTGATTCGAAAGAACTGTCGCAAGAGAACATCGATCTCCTGAATGGGCCAGCATTCAAACGCGCCCAGAAGCTTCCGCCAGGTACTCCACAGGACACAAAACTGAACAACCTGGTGGTCTCTGCAGTATCAGGCAATTAATCGGCGTGCCTTTGCGACTCTATCGCCTATAGTCCGACCATCGGGCGTGGATCAAGGGCCAAAGAATCATGAAGCAATATTGCGGCAGAATAGGATTATGCTGTCTCGTGCTATGCGCACTGACTTGCTCGGTAAAATCTCAAGCGGTCAGTAAGAAATGCACAGAGCCGGCAAAATTCTACGAGGACAGGACCTTTAGCGTCCGCGAGGTAAGAATAGATTCGCCGCTACGCTGGATGTTTGGATCTGTCGACAAGAAGTTGAGCGAAATCATCGACGACCCCTCAATGCCGATCAAGAAAGGCAAGTTATTCCGCAAGCAGGATGAAGATGAAGGCTTCATCAGAGTTAAAAACAAATTTCCCGAGTTAACGGTGAGCGAGAGCAACCGCATCGCGTTTCGACTTGCTCGACCGACGCTTGAGAATTGCGACAACAGCGCGGCGAAATTGGACGTCGTCTATCGTGTTTACACCTTCGGCTTTTCAAATTTCCTTAGCCCACTACTCGAACCGGGCAATCGCGATGACGTCAAGAGATCAGTAGTCGATACGCATGCTACAGAGGCGCTCGCGAATTATTTTCCCCAGCCTCTCGCCGGTTTTAATCGTTCGCGTAACCCGTATGCGGGAACGAAGCTCACGATAAATCAACCGGCCGGCTTGCTCGAGAAGCTTTCTCTCGACGGTATCGCGTCTAACAAAAGCGATGAGGAACTGGTGAGGGCCGCCGGCTCCCGAGAACGCGCCAGCGGCCTCGTGCGGCGTTTCGACTACATTCTTGGTTATCACCATTCGAACGTTCCGGCTACTTCCACGAATTTGAAAGAAGCCGCTGGATTGGGTCAGGTGATTGCCACCACCAAACCGATCGGCACGAGCCAGTTGATCCTGCGATTCGGGTCAGCGCTCGAAACGGGAAACAAGCAATCGACCTTGAGTCCGCTCCAGCTGCAGCCCGGGGATGTGGCGCAGAGTCCCTATGGCGCGTTGAAGGCTTTTCTGGGCTCGACGCTGCGCTCTGGACGACACGAGTTCAAAGCGTCGTACGGAATTCAATTTGGCAGCGCCACGAAAGAAGCAAAGATCGATTTTGTGAAGCATGTTTTTTACGGTGCGGCAAACCTTCGGTTTCTGCCCAAAGACCATCGCCCGATCACGATACAAGCTGAATTTGGAGGCGGCGCAATTCAGAATCGTGGCAGAGTTCCGGTAGCCGAGCGATTCTTCGGTGGGAACGTTGAGCACAACTTTATCGCCAGTTCGGACTGGATAATTCGGAGCGACCCCTTCATTCGTAGCTTTGCCGAAAACACTCTCGCCCAAACCACGGCGAAAACTTTCGTGGGTGGGGACCGATTTCTTTCTACGAACCTAACTGCAGCATTCACGGTTTGGGGAAAGCCTCTTGTGCCTGACGAGGTACTAAAGGAACCTGATTTCGAAAAGCTGGTGGATTTCGAGTTTAATACGGCGCGAAATGCGCTTGCGATTTCCTACCTGGAGGAGACCCCCGAATTTCGAAAAGTCGCGGAAATGAGCTTTCCCTTGGCAGAGAAGCTGGCAGAGATCCGAAAGCTCTTATCTAACCTTGCTGCCAAACATTTGGGGACCGAGATCGATAATCAGATTCAGATTTGCCAGGGTGATGCGGACGACGTGGACGACACATTATCTCAAATCAAAAACGACCTGACCGACGGCAGCGCCAAATCAGCGGATCTTCGCACGCTGGCTGTTGGTTTTCCGACCAAGTCTCCACCTATTCCGGCCGAAGTTTCGGATTTGCTCGACGACCTAAATGATCTGAAGGATACTGATGGAATTCCTGATCCGCCGGCCATTGCAAATCTGGTTACCCAAATGGAGTCATCACGCGTCGCAATGGCGAATTCGTTTGTTGAAGTTAGCGATCCAACCAAGTCGACCGCCGCCGCGAAGGCTAATAATCGAGCAAGCGAAACCATGGTTTACCCTCGTCGGGTTTTTCGCGAACTCTCGCACGAAGCTAACTTGTTTGCTGTGAGTCCGGTTTTGATCTTTGACGTCACTCGTTTGCGACAGAATAGCCTGACGTCCAGTCCCGTTCGCTACGCTGTTGGCGGCGGAATACGACTAAGCATCGTAAGCCTTGACGTCACGGCGGCCTATGCTCTTAATCCCGACAGAAAGCCGTGGGAACGACGAGGAGCAGTTGTCTTCTCAATAGAGGTTTCAAATCTTTTTCGTTAGACATTTGCCTGACGACAGTCCGGTCCTGTTCTTCCTGTAGACACGAGGAGACCTATTCATGACGGACCAAAGTCCGTACCTAAGGAGCCAAACATGCCAACCATCACTGACATTTACGAAGTGCAACCTGGAGACAGCTTGTCAAGAATTGCCAACCAGTTTGGCGTCTCGATGCAGGATTTATTGAACGCGAATCAACAGATCCTGGATCCCAACCTCATTCGCATCGGGCAAAAGATAAACATTCCCAGCACGGCGCCTGCACCACCGCCGACACCCGCGCCCGGACACCCCGAGACCTATGATGGCATTCATCCTGCACCAGGAACTGTTTCGATGGCCCGAGCAAACTACAACCACCCGCCGCTCACGAACTCACCTGGCCAGAGAGACCGGGCGGTTTATTCGCAACTCATCAATCAGTTTGCGGTGGGAAACAATCCACGCTATATCCCAGGCGACGGCAATACCTACTGCAACATCTTCGCGTGGGACGTCAGTCGCGCAATGGGTGCGGAAATTCCACACTGGGTGGACAGTTCGGGCCAAATCGCTGCGCCGGCCGCACCGCATGCCAGCGAAATCAATATCAACGGCGGCGTGAATTGGATGAGAAGTCACGGCGTGCCGCAATTTGGTTGGAACTCGTGTACACCGGACGAGGCGCAACAAGCCGCCAATCAAGGCAAGGTTGCAGTCGTGATGTGGAAGAACACTGGCTCAGGACATGGTCACGTTGCCGTCGTGCGACCGGGCACAATGACGGACCGGGGGCCCGAAATCGCACAAGCTGGGCGTCACAATTTTAATGATGCCCACGTCAGAGATGGATTCGGACAATTAGGTCCGCTCGAATATTTTTGGCACGATTGAAGCCCGTTACTTGCGCGTCGAGTATCGCGCCAGCGTCTGAGGAAACACGCGCACGCCGTCAGGCATCTCGCTCATTGAAATCTTATTTACGCCGGTGAGAATGTCGCGCGCAGTTATTCCATAGACTTGCAGGTTGTCTTCGTTGTCGGGCTTGATCACGACGCCTTTCAATTCCAAACCGGCAAACGCTCCCTTGCTGCGCGAGTAAGAGAGAATCTGCGCGTTAAGCCTCGCGTCCGTCGAAGCGCTCGCCGATCTTCCGACCGGCCCCGCAGCCGCACTGCCCTCGCCTCCAATTTCAAATTTGTCGTTCAGCAGTGAATCGACCGCGTGCTCATTCATGAAGAGCAAAATGTAGTCGGTTGATGCAACGCCAATCTGCAAACCAATGCTGCCGCCACCCAGATCAAAAAATGCGGGCGCGCTCCAACCGTTCGCGACGCGCCGGCTGATCACGCCGCTGCCTCCCCGGCCGCCGACGATGAACCCGCCTTTCAAGACTCCGGGAAACACCGCGATCGCTTCCGCGCGATCGAGTAAGTCACGCGGAATCGATCTTTCGCGCGTAGCCATGATCTGTTCGAAAACTCGCGTAGCTTTCGCTGATTGTTCAGCGGCTGCGCGCGCTTTTTTGGCGCTGCGCTCGCGAGTTGTTTGGGCGCAGACGGTTGAACCTAATAAGAGCGGCGTTATCGTGCATACGAAAGCGAAGAGAATTGTTTTCTTCATGGTCCTGTCGGTCTCCTCCGAGGCCGGGCCGAATATCTTGCCAACGTGCGCGGGAAAATCCTAACGCCGGCAGGCATCTGGCCCATCGTTAATTGTTGCGTGGGCGAAAGAATATCGCCAGCTTTTTCCCTATAGACCGCCAAGTTGTTGTCGTTGTCCGGACTGATAACGACGCCTTTGATTTCCAAGCCTGCGAACAGGCCCTTGCTGCGTGAGTAGGAGAGAATTCCAGCTGTCAACTGGGCGTCGGTCGAGGCGCTGGCCGAGCGGCCAACGGGCCCGGCGGCGGCACTTCCCTCGCCGCCAATTTCGAATTTGTCTTGCAGCAGTCCGCCGAGCGCTTCGTCGTTCATGAACAGCAACACAAAATCCGTCTTCGAGGCGCCGATCTGCAAACCGATACTGCCGCCACCCAGATTGAAGAACGCCGGCGCACTCCAACCGTTTTTCACTCTGCGGCTAATGACTCCGTGTCCGCCGCGGCCGCCAACGATGAACCCGGCCTTGATTACGCCGGGGAAAACCGCGATCGCTTCGGCTTTGTCCAGCAGGCTCTGCGGAATTGCTTTGTCAGGAACGTTCATAATCTCAGTGAAAATGTCCGCCGCTTTCTGAGCTTCTTCGACCTTTGCAGCGACTTTCTTGGCGTTGTTGCTTTGCGATTGAGCAGCAGCGCAGCCCACAATCAACACCACGGAGATGTGAAACCATGCAAGCTGCCGAATGAATTTAGTTACACCATTCATGATTATTACCTCTGAACAATGGCAAACAGAACTAATTCCGAGGTTGACTCAAACGATTTTGTTGCTCGTTAACCGAGAGCATACTTACAATCACTCGTCCTGACAACTAGCAACTGAAAACGGCAATGATTTTGACTTTAACAATTGACTCCACCTTAATTTGCAGGCGTCCTACTAAGGTGATATTAGACTTGTCCGATTATTTGCTTCCGTGCTAATCCGCAGAAAAAAAGAAGGGCTAAGATTATGAATGACCAGACCCAACATACATGGGATCATCCGAAGCTCTTAAGTATTTTTACCGGCCTTCTCGTTTTCTTCACCTTTATCTACAGTATTACCACAATTTTCCAATGGCGGAGTATGAGTGATCAGGCGCGCCTCATGGGGAAGCAACTCGACGCCATGAAGGCGGACATCGAGGATACGAAGCTGAATCGTTCTGCCGATCTGATGCTTAGGTTTGATGAGCAACTAGATAAAAAGCCAAACCCACAGCTCCGAATGGTAATTCAAAGTGGCAAGCCGATCCTTAAAGTGCATGGTGGCAAGTTTACCGAAGATGATCTTGAAGGCTATCTAGGTATTTTTGATGCCCTTAGTGATCTTTATGAGAAAGGTATGATTAACAAGGAGCTATTCTACAATAACTATTCTTACGATATCGAAAAAGCTTACGACAATTCAGAAGTTCAATCCTACTTGAAGGAACTAAGGAAAACCGAAGCTGATGACTATATAGGCTTTGATGATATCGCTCAGCAAATGCTAGCGGCTACGGCTGCCGGTACTTACAAGCTTGTGAAACAACACTAATTCGGTCACTGAGTAGAGTAACATTATTATACAACTCAGATTCGCGCTCTAAGATTCAGCAAGCCAGTCATGCCCATTGGAACTCCATTTCATGAACGAACCTTCGCGTTGTGCGAGAGCCTGAATTATCGCGAATGGTCTGGTTATTACACAGTCAGCGCTTACGAGACGCATCACGATCATGAGTACAATGCGATCCGGAATGCGGCCGCGCTGATCGATATCTCGCCGCTCTTCAAGTATCGACTGACCGGCCGAGACGCGACGCGCCTGGTAGATCGCGTGATCACACGCGACATGCGCAAGGTCACGGTGGGCCAGGTGATTTATACGCCGTGGTGCGACGAGCATGGGAAAGTGATCGACGATGGCACCGTTTCCCGTCTGGAACAGAATGTCTATCGATGGACCGCGGCTGATCCAAGTCTGCGCTGGTTTACTCAGAATGCAGTAGGGCTCGACGTTCAGATCGAAGACATTTCTGAGACGACTGCAGCGTTGGCGTTGCAAGGACCGACGTCGGCGGGTCTTTTGAAATCGATTGCAAACGATGCGGACATTGCTAATCTGAAATATTTTCGAGTAACGAGGGCTACGATTGAGGGCGTACCGGTTGAGATTTCTCGCACGGGCTACACCGGAGATCTTGGGTATGAGATTTGGGTTGATGCCGAGCAGGCTTTGAATCTTTGGGATTTGCTGATCGAACGCGGCCGCCCATTCGATGTCAAACCCGCGGGCATGCTGGCGCTGGATGTCGCGCGCATCGAAGCGGGATTGCTGCTGATCGACATCGATTTCAACAGCAGTAAGAAGGCGCTGATTGATGACCAGAAATATTCACCGTTCGAGATGGGTTTCGACCGGTTGGTCCATCTCGATAAGGGGCGGTTTGTGGGCCAGCAAGCGCTGATCGCAGAAAGTAAACGCGGCCCGGCGAAACAGATCGTTGGCTTGGAAATTGATTGGACTGAAGTCGAGCGCCACTATGAAGCTGTTGGTTTACCGCCGGCCGTTTCGCCCATCGCTTCGCGCGTGGCCATTCCGGTTTTCAATAATGGAAAACAGATCGGCAAAGCGACTTCAATAACCTGGTCGCCGGTTTTGAAGAAGATGATCGCGCTGGCGACGGTCCAACGCGAGTTTTCAAAAGTGGGGTCGGGGATTCAAATCGAGATCACGGTCGAAGCGGTCCGCCATCGCGTACCTGCAACAGTAGCGAAGACGCCTTTCTACAACCCCAAGCACAAAACTCGTGTGCCTGTGTAATCGCATCGACAAGTTGGAAGCGTGGTTGAGAATTAGTCGACAGCGCGGCCCGCAAGCACTGCAGCCTGAGCGCCATATCTAATTGGATTTGCGCTTACGGTCTTTCAGCAATCGTCCGACCGTGGGGAAGATTCTGTCGATAGCTTCCGGCTTGAGCAGGAAGGCGTCAACACCCGCTCGCCAAGCCTCTCTTTCAAGATCGTCGCTTGAAAGCATAATGATTGGTATTGTGCGCCGGTGAGCGATGCCTCGAGTTCGTGCTACCAATTCCAAACCATTCAAGCCCGGCAAATTATTGTCAACAATTATCAGGTCGTAATGCGTTGCACCTTTTAGCAACTTCAGCGCGGTCGAGCCATTGATACATGAATCAACACGCATTCCCTGATTGTTTAGTATGTCCGCAACTGTCCGGGCCACCAGTTCATGGTCTTCAACATGAAGCACTGAAATCTGCGACACTGGTTTAGCCTCGTTCGTACGCGACGCGTTCTTCTTAGTTTGTTTCGGTGAAGCGATTAGGTGCCGCCTTCGCTTTCGGACTGTTGACCTTGCCTTCATCAGATCCTTATGGCGGGTATTCAATAAAGAGATCAAACTCTGATGATGTTTGAAACCGAGCATATGAGCGGCTTTGCTCACCGATCCCTGGGCATCTCGAAGCGCGCGTTCGATAATGGCCTTCTCTTGTTCACGCACAAATCTCTTCAGCGAGAAACCTTCCCAACCCTGATCAGCGGGCATCGGCTCTTTTGCTTCCATTGCCAGCAACAAAGCGAGCAGTCGTTCGGCACAGGCGATCAACCGGCCCGCGCTTGCCGGATCTTGAGAGTTTTGCAAGAGCTCAATCGCCGATCGGTAGACTGCCACCAGCTCCTTCGCCGGGAATTTGTCTCCCAACTCTTCGATGACGCTCAGCTTTGCCCTGCCCGCTCCTTCAAGATCACCAGCGGTTTCAGCGCATAAGATGGCGCGTTCCAACAAAGCTTTAGATCGGTGATGATGGCCCAAACGCGCCAAAACGATTCCATGCGTGGTGAGGGCTTCCGCGAGAATGGCCTGCTGATCGCCTCGTTCAAGCACCCTAACCGCAGCTCGGGCCAGACGCTCAGCCTCAACCAGATGGCCCTGCGCTAGTAAGGTCCGCGCGCGGGTATCATCAACCTGCGCCGCGGTTCCGATGTCTTTCAACTTGAGAAAAAGATGACGCGCACGGTCAAGGTGGAAGTGCGCGTCTCTGTATTGCCCAATCGTGAAATATAAGAAACCCAGATTGTTTTCGACACGGGCGAGGAAGCGAGTATTGCCGGCTTGCTCGAAGTGCACACTAGCGGCAGCATATTCAATCAAGGCGCGATCAGCATAGTCTTTTCGGTTCTCTACGGCGGACAACCGCGTTAGAATAGTCCCAAAACAGCTATGAAATGTCCCTTGCAGTGCGAGATCGGAACTCCCCTCCACTAGAGGTGAGGATTCTTCGTAGAATCGCAGCGCTTCATTTAGACGACCTGCCGTCCCCTCAACCATCCCCGCACGGATAAGAACGCACGCCTTCAGGTCGCCCGCCTCGTTTTCTAGTCGTTCGAGTGCTTCCGCGAGATTAATCCGCGCTTCATCAAATGCACCTTCACGCCAATAACACAACGCAAGATCGGCACGTGCATCAGCTACTCGCCGCGTTTGGCCAAGAGCTTCGAATATCTCAACGCTTTGCGTGATTAGGTTCTTTGCCGCTTCCTGGCTGCCATTGGTCTGATCGGTACTGCTGAGCCACCCCGTCAGCGCGCCAACGCGAAGCATCACATCAGCCTTCGCAAGCTCGTCAAGGTTATCAAGCTTCGGCGGTTCTTCGTGGTTGGGCCAGAACTCATTTAACACCTCGCAAGCAGTCTGGTATTCGCCGGCTTTTTCAAATTGTTTGGCCAAGCGGCATGAAAGTTCCGCCCGCTCAGCCAAAGTGAGATTGCCACCCTGTTCTTTGCAAGTGGTTAATTTGGGCTCTAGATTCATAGGAGGTCTCGCTTTCGCTTGAGATGATAAACTCTTTGCATCGCGAAGAATGACCAGCAAAACTGTTCGATGACGATCAATCTGCGGTCTTGAAAAAGGCTTCGCCTTGCTCGTCTCTCTGGAAAACTCGCAAACAGTGATTCCTGACTAAGGAGCCAAGTATGAAAACCCTAAAAAGACTGAGTCTCTCTGCTACGTTGACCTTTGTGCTCGCAGTAGCCGCGTACGCCGGCGAAACGCAAACACCGCCTTGTGCGCCACCGGATCCAGGTATAACGGAAACGCCCCCGTGTGCAATGGCTCAATCAGCGCCTGACGACTCCGTGACGCCAGGGCAAACGAGCACACCACCAAGCTCAAGCGACGCAGTCTCACTCGGCGATATTGCCGTTGATGCGTTGCAAAGCGTGCTGATGATTTTCTAGCTAGCGCCGCTTGATTCATATCAAGTCTCGGTTGCCATTGAACCTTAGCTGGCAACAAGGTATTCGTGTGCGTGAAAATTGAGGGCCGTTGGGCGAGCCCTGAGCCTTAAGAAGACCCTCTCAGGCGACGGAGCATAGACCGGATGAAAATTTCTTGCAACTCCAACGCGCCGGGTCAGGCTCATTTGCTTGACACGCTGGTTGTTATCCGACTTAGCAATTGGGGTGTCACGACACACGCGTCGCTGAATTCCGCTTCCGAGATCCGAACGCAAACGTTTTTCGCACGTCAAGCCGTAAAGCCATTACAATTGGCACCGTGAATGAATCAGTAGTCGATCTGATTAGTGCCTACGACGGCGATAACCCGCTCGCGGAAGCTTCGACGATTCCCTCCTCCTGGTATACAGACCCGCGCATCTTCGACCTGGAAAAACAGACAGTCTTCAGCAACTCGTGGCAAGTAGCCGCGCGAACTGATCAGTTAACGAAAGCCGGGCAGTACGTTACGACTGAAATCGGGGACGAGCCAATCGTGATCGTTCGGGGAAGTGATAATCACCTGCGCGGTTTCTTCAACGTGTGTCGTCATCATGCTGCTGCGGTGATGACCGAACGCGAAGGTCACGCCAATCAAATGCGCTGTCCGTATCACGGATGGACCTATTCGCTCGAAGGCGAATTGAAAGGCACGCCTGATTTCAGCGATGTGTGCAGCTTCGATCGAGCCGAAAACGGGATGATTCCTATCGAAATCGACGTTTGGGAGAAGTGGGTCTTCGCCAGAGTTGGTGACGCCGAAGGTCGTATTTCAAGCGAAACGAGGTTGAGTCTACCCGATTTTATCGACATCGATTTGCTCGATCAATTTCAGAAACTCGATCTCGCAAATCTTCACTGGTTCGAGCGGCGCAGCTACAAGCTGAACTGCAACTGGAAAGTCTTTATCGATAATTATCTCGACGGCGGTTATCACGTGCCACATCTGCACAAAGGGCTGGACAGCGTGCTCGACTACAGCAACTACACAATTGAAAGCGGCGAGCGATTTTGTTTGCAGTCGAGCCCGATAGTTAGATCTTCCTCAGATTCGTTTAGAGGCGGGCTACCGCCTGCCGATATTGAGATTAGCGCGTCGCGCAGAGGCAATCGCGCACTTTACTACTGGCTGTATCCCAATTTAATGATGAACTTCTATGAAGGAGTCCTGGATACGAATCTGGTGCGACCGATCGCGATCGATCGCACGGAAGTTATTTTCGATTTTTACTTCGCAGATGTTTCGGACGCCGCACGCGAACGAAATCTCGCGAGTGTCAACGTCGGCGAGCGAATTCAGCAGGAAGACCTCGACATCTGCGAGTCGGTCCAGCGAGGACTAAATTCCCGTGCGTATGATTCCGGCCGACTGTCAGTGAGACGCGAAGCAGGCGAGCACCTGTTTCATCGCCTGCTGCACGCCGATTTGAAAGCCGCGGTTGAATGCCAGGGTACGGGGTGAACGTCGAGGATTCCAATAATCCGCGTCACAACTTCGCAAAGAAATTTCTGAGGGGAGCACGAGCTCGTGAGGCGCGGCTCTCAGTGTTTAGAGTTGCCCTCTCTCACGGTCGGAGTTCTGACACTACTTACTCGCTTCTTTGAACCAGCTGCGCATCGTTCCGTGATCACCGTAATCGATGTCGTGAATCCGCCAACCGGTGCGGCCGTTAACCATCAAGAAGACAAGCGTTTTCTTCTCACCAAAATTCTCGAACGTCACTGCGACCTTCGCGTTCTTGCCATCGATTGTCGCTTTTCCAATCGCAAACTTCTTGATCTCCGTGTCCTGCGCGTCGTAAAGCGGGTCGCCATCGATTACGCCGACCTCGCCTTTTGAAGTAACAGCGTCTTTCCAAATTAGGTCCGCAAGATCCTTTTCAAAATATTGATAAATTCTCGCGCGGTTGCGCGTCTGAAAGAAAGGGCTGCGTTTTGCATTGTGAGCTCTGTACAAATCGGCCACCAGCGCGTCGGGTGACTTCGGTTTCGCAGCAGTCGTTTGTGCCGAAGCAAACGTTGCCGCGCATAGCAGCAACAGCGTGACAAATCCAAATACTCTAATGTTCCTCATAACCTTCCTTTTTCTGAAGCTCACGATTTTCGTGAAGCAGACACCTGGAGAGTCTACACGGAGAAAGCGCGCATAGAGAAAGCTCCCCGAACGATAGGTCCGAGGAGCTTTGAAGGACTTACTTTGTGAGCCTGTTTAGCTATTGCCGCTGAAGCCGCCGCTATACATGCCGAAGCTGCCCCAAATTTCGTCGATCGTCTTTTCGTTGGCCGCGAATTTGTCGGCATCACCGCCCACGAACATGATGTAGTTGTCGGTCACATCAGTCGCTACCAGGAGCTTGCCCTTGCCGGGTTTTCCGTCTTTGCCGGTCGAAGTGAAAGTGCAGAGGCTATAATCGTCACTCAGTTCCTTTGGCGCATCGATCTTGATGTCTTTTTCGTCGAACGCCTTAAGAATATCCTCAGCCTTCTTGATCAAGTCTTCCTTGCTAAGCGTCTTGTCTTTGAAAGCCACGACCATCACACCGATGTCGTAAGGCGCGGGAACGTTGGCCATGTAAACATCGACGCCGTCTTTGGTGTCCTGTGCGTCTTTGGTTCCCTGAGGGACCTGGAATTCGTAGCCCTTGGCATCATCGTGCATCCTAATCCAGTCTGCGGGGACCGGATTAGTCGAAACTTTCTTCTCAGTTTTCGACGACGAGGCTGTCGACGCGGCCGGTTTGGGCGTCGGCGACGAGGCCGTGTTGGCTGCAGGCTTTTGCGAGCAACCGGCGGCGACTAGAGCCATCAGGCCCACGCAAAATGCAATTCTTTTCATCTAATCCTCCGAACTAAATATGTTTTGGAAATCGATCCTGAAGCTGATCAAGCTGCCAAGTCTTGCCGGGTAAAACTTGATTCAATTGCAGGCGAAAATCTCCGCAAGCGATTTGAAGAGCGCCGCAACTCTAAATGAGAAGTGCGCAAGAAGTCAAAGAGAGTGCGCAGCGTTTTTCGTTGCGCTTAGGATCCCCGCAGTGAAGTCTTTGCGGCTCTGCCGCAGCACAGTGCGGAAAGGCTCTGCCTTCCCGAGCAGCCATCCCTTTTTTGCTCATGAGGCTCAGCCTCATGAGCGGAACCTAGCCAAGCGCGTCGGTAAGCCGAAGGCTTACCGCACTGTGTTGTGGCAAAGCCACGAAAGGTGGCTCGTTCTTGCGAACTACGATCGAACACAGGCTTCGCAAAACCAGAATCGCCAGCTATGATAGGCGCGCTTTTGCATTGAACACATGAACGCACTGCCAATCATTGTCGGAGCGCTTTGCGTGATCGCGATCGCGTATCGCTACTACTCCGCATTCATCTCTGCAAAGGTCTTGGCGCTCGACGACTCGCGACCCGTCCCGTCAAAGACGATGTACGACGGCCACAATTATTATCCGACGAACAAATGGGTTTTGTTTGGGCATCACTTCGCGGCGATTTCCGGAGCAGGCCCGCTGATTGGACCAGTGCTGGCGGCGCAATTCGGATTTCTACCGGGATTGTTGTGGTTGGTGATCGGTGTCTGCCTCGGCGGCGCCGTGCACGACTTCATGATTCTCGTCGCCAGCATCAGGCGCAAAGGAAAATCACTCGCGGAAATCGCGCGCACGGAGATCAGCCCTCTGTCGGGATTCGTAGCCGGCATCGCGATTCTGTTCATCGTGGTGATTGCGCTCGCAGGACTTGGGCTTGTGGTTGTGAATGCGCTGGCCGAATCGCCCTGGGGAACATTCACAGTTGGATTCACGATCCCGCTGGCGCTGTTCATGGGACTCTACATGTATCGCTTTCGCAAAGGAAAGATCGTGGAAGCGAGCATCATCGGTGTCGCCGGTCTGCTGTTCGCGGTTTACTTCGGCGGCCGCATCGCTACTTCATCGTGGGCCGCGGCATTCACGCTGACGCCGCACAAAATCACTCTGCTGATGGCCTTTTACGGCTTCATTGCATCGGTGTTGCCGGTGTGGCTGCTGCTCGCGCCGCGCGATTACCTATCTTCGTATTTGAAGATTGGTACCGTCGCGATTTTGATCATCGGCGTAATCCTGGTTCATCCGAATTTGCAGATGCCGGCGTTGACGCCATTCGTTTCCGGCGGTGGTCCAGTTGTTCCGGGCAAAGTGTATCCGTTCGTCTTCATCACGATCGCCTGCGGCGCGATTAGCGGATTTCATTCGCTCATCTCTTCGGGCACGACTCCGAAGATGATTCAGAAAGAGACCGACGCACGCATGATCGGTTACGGCAGCATGCTGATGGAAGGAGTTGTCGGTGTCGTTGCCTTGATCGCCGCAACGTCGCTTTTCCCCGGTGATTACTTCGCCATAAACACGGCGCAGCGCAACGAAGTCGAACGCGCAAAGTACACTCGAATGGTCGATGCCGAAGGCGCGCAGGGATTCGATCTGCAAACGAAAGAGCTCGATCATTTGGAAGCCGAGTCCGGTGAGAAAGTCCGCGGCCGTACAGGTGGAGCGGTCACGCTGGCCCTCGGCATCGCGAAAATTTTTGACGGCATTCCGGGTCTGCGCGGATTGATGAAATACTGGTATCACTTCGCGATCATGTTCGAAGCGTTATTCATCCTCACCACCATCGACGCGGGAACGCGCGTCGCTCGATTTCTGTTAGGAGAATTCGGCGGGCGCTTCTATCGCAAACTCGAAGAACCGAACTGGCTCCCGGGATCGATCGTCACCAGCGGCGTTGTCGTCGCGGCCTGGGCGGCATTCATCTGGAGCGGATCGATCTCGACCATCTGGCCCATGTTCGGCATTGCGAATCAATTGCTGGCCGCAGTCGCACTCTGCGTCGCGACCACCGTGATAATCAATCTCGGCAAAGCGCGTTACGCATGGATCACGATCGTGCCGCTTTCATTCGTCGCCACGACGACTCTCGTGGCCGGGTATCAATCCATTCGCGACATCTTCTGGCCACAATCACAGAACCCCGCAACCTCGACGCAGGGTTACATCAACACAACTCTGACGGCTTTGATCATGACGGCGGCAGTGATCGTGTTGGCAGATTCAATTCGCAAATGGATCGGTGGAAGAAAGCGAACCGAACTGACTCCTGAAGCGGCACTGGCCGAAGCATAAGCATTACTCTCCTTCTCCTCTGCAAAGACCTCTGTTCTTCCTCTTCGGTTTCGTGCTGAAATTAAGAATTAACCGCAGAGTGAAAACTGAGGATTTCGCGGAGGGCCGCAGAGAGCGAGTCGAATATAACGATAATTGACACTCGACCACGTTTGCCACTTCCCTCACAGATCGTCCATAATGTCTGGCTTTTCAAACGGGCTTTATTCCCCTTCTTACGTAAAGAACTGAAAGGATTCTCTAAGTAGTGAATTTAACGTCGAACTTTGCCGCGACGCTCGGTCGCCGCGCATTTACCCTTCTAACTGTTGTGCTTGGGATCGCACTCGGCGCACCCGCCGCGTTGGCCGCTCCGCGCGAAGGCGGTGAAGCTGCGCTAACGCTTCCCGACCTTTCGCAGGTCAAGTTTCTCGGTGTCGATGGCCATACGCTCTTGCTGATTGGCCTCGTCTTCTGCGGACTCGGATTGCTCTTTGGGCTGCTGATTTACATGCAATTGCAAAATCTGCCGGTCCATCGCGCGATGAAAGAAATCTCCGAGCTGATTTACGAAACTTGCAAGACCTACCTGATCACCCAAGGCAAGTTCATCATGATTCTCTGGGTGTTCATTGCCATTATCGTAGTCGCGTATTTCGGCGTCCTGCGGCCCGTGCCAGGCCATCCGATCGCGCTGACTGTGCCGATGATTCTGCTGTTCAGTTTAGTCGGCATCGCCGGAAGTTACGGCGTAGCGTGGTTCGGCATTCGCGTGAACACGTTCGCGAATTCGCGCACGGCATTCGCAAGTTTGGAAGGCAGGCCTTATCCGATTTACGCGATTCCGCTCAAAGCCGGAATGAGCATCGGCATGCTGCTGATCAGCGTTGAGCTGCTGATCATGCTTTTCATTCTGCTGTTCATTCCCGGCGAGTATGCCGGTCCTTGCTTCATTGGATTCGCGATCGGTGAGTCGCTGGGCGCTGCGGCGCTCAGAATCGCGGGCGGCATCTTCACAAAGATTGCTGACATCGGTTCCGACTTGATGAAGATCGTCTTCAAGATCAAGGAAGACGACGCACGCAACCCCGGCGTGATTGCTGATTGCACCGGCGATAACGCGGGGGATTCCGTCGGGCCAAGCGCCGATGGTTTTGAAACTTACGGCGTCACCGGCGTCGCGCTGATCACATTCATCCTGCTCGCAGTTCCTAATCCGACGGTTCAGATTCAATTGCTGGTCTGGATTTTCGTGATGCGCATCATGATGCTGATCGCGAGCGCGATTTCGTATTTCGCTAACGCCACAATCGCGAAAGCGCGTTACCAGAATGCCGGCGACATGAATTTCGAGGCGCCGCTCACGTCGCTCGTTTGGATTACGTCAATCGTTTCGATCGTCCTGACCTACGTGGTTTCGTACCTGATTATTCCGGTGCTTGGCGGCGACGCAACGCTTTGGTGGAAGTTGGCTACAATCATTTCGTGCGGAACTTTGGCGGGAGCGGTCATTCCTGAACTCGTCAAAATCTTTACGTCAACTAAATCGCGCCACGTGCAGGAAGTCGTGAAGTCGGCCGACGAAGGTGGCGCTTCGCTTGGCATCTTGTCGGGTTTTGTCGCGGGAAATTTTTCGGCTTACTGGCTGGGTTTGAGTATCGTTGGTCTGATGGGCATCGCCTTCATCATCAGCACGATGGGACTGGATGTATTGATGGTCTCTTCCGGTACGATCCATGTCGCCGCCGTGTTCGGCTTTGGTCTGGTTGCGTTCGGGTTTTTGGGGATGGGCCCGGTGACGATCGCTGTCGATTCTTATGGGCCAGTCACTGACAACGCGCAATCCGTTTACGAGCTCTCGCTGATCGAGCAACAACCGAACATCGTCGAAGAACTTAAGAGCACTTACAACATGACCGTTGCGTTCGAGCGCGCTAAGCATTTGCTCGAAGAGAATGACGGCGCGGGCAACACGTTCAAGGCTACGGCGAAACCGGTCTTGATCGGAACCGCCGTGGTCGGCGCGACGACGATGATCTTTTCGATCATCATGGCCTTGACGGAAGGGCTGACGAAGAACACCGAGAGTCTTTCGCTGCTTCACGCTCCGTTTGTGCTGGGATTGATTACCGGCGGCGCGGTGATTTACTGGTTCACGGGCGCATCGACCCAAGCGGTGACTACCGGCGCTTACCGCGCGGTCGAATTCATCAAAGCCAACATCAAACTCGACGGCGTCGAAAAAGCGTCCGTCGCCGACAGCAAGAAAGTCGTGGAAATCTGCACCAAGTACGCGCAGAAAGGCATGTTCAATATTTTCCTGGGCGTGTTCTTTTCCACACTGGCCTTCGCCTTTCTCGAGCCGTTCTTTTTTATTGGTTACTTGATTTCGATCGCTATCTTCGGACTCTATCAGGCGATCTTCATGGCGAACGCCGGCGGCGCCTGGGACAACGCAAAGAAAGTCGTCGAAGTCGACATGAAACAGAAAGGCACGCCGCTACACGACGCGACCGTGATCGGCGACACGGTCGGCGATCCGTTCAAAGATACTTCGTCGGTCGCGATGAATCCGGTGATCAAGTTCACTACGTTGTTCGGATTGCTGGCCGTCGAATTGGCCGTGAGCATCGGCAGCGAGACGGGATACTTCGGTAAGAATGGACCGATGGTGACTCACATTTTGGCCGGCATCTTCTTTTTGATTTCCACTCTCTTTGTCGCACGCTCGTTCCACGCAATGCGCATCGGCGGGGAAAAGTAGACCGCGCGGCTTTGGTTGAGTAAGATTGTGTCGTGACGCGTAAGCAGTGAGTAATGTTTTTGAGTGAGTAACTGCTTAAGCGCTCACTGCTTACTGTCATGATTCGTTCGATACTGTTTCCGACTGATTTCTCGGCGGTGGCAAACAGCGCGTTCCCGCTGGCGCTGGCGGTCGCGGCCCAGTACGACGCGATCGTGCAATCAATTCACATCGCCCATGGCGGCGATCCTCATATTACTGAAACCTCGCGCTACGAATTTCCGGCGGTGCCAACCGGCGCATCGGCCGTGCGCGTGATCGAAACGATCGTGCCAAAGGATAGCGACGATCCGTCCGAAGTAATCATGCGACAGGCCGAGCAGCGTACGTGCGATTTGATCGTCATGGCTTCGCATGGACGCTCGGACGTGGCGCAATTTTTTCTGGGCCGCAGTGTCGCGGAACAAGTCGCCCGCGATTCGAAAATCCCGACCATCATCGCCCGCTTATATGGACCGCGCCGAACCACTCGACCAATCGATCGATTCAAGCGAATGTTGTACGTGACCGACCTGTCGGAACCATCGAAAGTCATCTTGCCGATCGCTGCGTCACTTGCAATGAAAACCAAGGCCGACTTGGAAACGCTCTGCGTCTTTAACGAAGGCGACGAAGAGCCGGCGGACGGCGGGCAATCGATTATCGAAAGATTCTTTACTGAAGCGAGCGGGAAATGCGGAAAGTTCCAGCGCTTACATGGCGGCGTCGGCGAAGAAGTTGTCGAGTATGCCGGCCGGAACAAAGCGGATCTGGTGGCGATTACAACTTCGCTTGGATCAGGCGGCGACCCGAAATTAACCGATACGGCTGAGTTCATTATTCGCAACGCGCCCTGCCCGGTGTTGTGCATGCGACCGTAAATAGCAGTCGTCAGAGGTCAGAGGTCAGAGGTCAGAGGTCAGAAATTATGAATGCATCGCTTTCAAGAAACGAAACTTTATTGGCGACGGCCCTGGCGCCGCTCGATTTTGTGCGGCAAGTTGGATTGGTAATCGGCTTCAGTCTGCTGACCGCGCTGGCCGCACAAATCGTAATTCCGATCGGGCCAATTCCGATCACGGGACAAACTTTCGCGGTGCTTCTGACCGGCGCTTTGTTGGGTTCGCGACTGGGCGCAATGGCGATGATCGCTTACCTGGTCGAGGGCGCGAGCGGATTGCCATTCTTCTCTGGAGGCCACGGTGGCCTGCTTCACTTGATGGGACCAACCGGCGGTTACCTGATCGCGTTCCCGGCCGCGGCGTTCATCACTGGCGCATTTGCAGAAAACGGTTGGGATCGCAAGTTTCTAACTGCGGCCACCGCGATGGCCATCGGCTCGCTGGTCATCATGTTGAGCGGTTGGATGTGGTTCTCGCTCGTAATGCACACTTCACCGGCGCTGACTTTTTTCATTAGCGTGCTCAAATTCATCCCCGGCGACATCATCAAGATCGTACTCGCAGCCGCTGTCTTACCGTCAGGTTGGAAGCTGCTGAAGCGTTAGCAGTATGGCACTCTCTTACTTTTTGCTTTGCCTCCTGACTCTTAACCTTTGGGTTCAGGACCCGCCTAAGAATGACCCGCCGCCGGGAGTGACGATTGTTAAGTATAAGTGGCAACGGATTGGAGCCGGTCCAACGTTGGACGCTTCTTTCAAAGCCGAAAGTGACTCGCCAAACGGTAGTACCAGCGATCCGAACGCTCCGGCACAGGCTTCAGGAATAAGCGATCGCGACACACCGTCCTTCATGTATTCCGTGGAAGTTAAGAATGAAGGGAACAAGTCAATCAAAGCAATTCTGTGGGACTACCTGATTATCGATGGTAGCTCGAAAGAAGAACTTGGCAGGCACGAGTTCGTAAGCTTCGAAAAGGTCTCTCGCAATTCACTGAAAACCTTGACTGTCAGGTCACGCGTCACTCCTTCACGAATCGTCACCGTCCAGGATTCGCCGCCGGCTGCTAACTTGACCGTCGTCGAACGCGTGATGCTGAAGTGCATTGTTTATGAGGATGGAACTGTGTGGCAGCAATCGCCCGCGTTGGAACAAAGTTGCGAAGTTTTGCGGAAGCGAGCTAAGAATTAGACTCGCCTGCGAAGATGCCGCTCAGCCGCTCGCGTCTCTCTCAAATCCAACTCCATAAAAATCGCGCCCGGCACGGGGTTGTTGTAGTAAGGATCGATTTCTTTGAATCCGAGTGCGCGATAAAGCTCAATCGCTTTATCCATTTTTCCCGGCAGCGTGTCGAGACGCATTCGTTCATAACCGATATCTCTGGCGTTCTCAATTACGTGGTTCGTCAACTTTAACCCGAGCCCGGCGCCGCGAGACGTTTCGCGCACAAAGAGCCGCTTCATTTCGCATACGCCTTCACCAAGCTTTCGTAACGCGACACAACCCGCTAAGTCTCCGCGATCAAACGCCAACATCAAGCGTCCATCCGGCGGCGCGTAATCACCGGGAAGTTCGGCAAGCTCCAGCTCGAAGTTCTGAAAGCAGAGGCTGATGCCCAACCCCGTTTCGTATTCTTTGAAGAGTTCGCGCGCCTGATCGATCTCAGCAGGTGTTTGCGCTTGGATTAGATTCATTCGCTTAAGGTGTCAGAGGCCCGACCGTTTGGGGAGGGCATCTCGCTCAATTAGCTGATGAGGCTTAATGCGCAACTTGCCCTCCCTGACGGTCGGGCTTCTGACACCGGCTCCAGCAAAACTAAACTCGGCCTGATACAGACGCATCAGGCCGAGTCATTTTAGTACCGCTTTAGATCCGGTCGCTATCGCTTCCGGCACTGACCTACGCAGTGAACGAAGAGCCGCAGCCGCAACTTCCGGTCGCGTTCGGATTCTTGAACGTAAAGCCCGAGCCCATAACGTTCGTGACGTAATCGATCTCGACGCCGTTCAGGTACTGCGCACTGAACATGTCTACGAACAGACGCACGCCATGTTCGTTGAGGATGAAATCGCCCTGCCGCGATTCCTCTTCGATATTCAAACTGTATTGAAATCCGGAACATCCGCCCGGCACGACGCGGACGCGGAGGCCGGCGGTTTCGGGCAGGCCCTCTTCGCTCGACATAAACTTCTTGATTTCCGCCGCCGCGGGTTCGGTCACATTCAAATTCACATTCGGCGCCTGCGGTGCGGCGGTGGGTGTCGCGGTGGTGGTCTCTACGTTTGCTGACATTTTCTTGGTTAACTCCTGCTTTGAAAATTAGTTCGGTAATTAAGTCTTTTTCCTTGAAGTCATCTTACTGAGATTTTTTCAAAACGACAAGCTCTGGTTTCATCGCCTCGATCGAGACCTGACGCGCGACTTCTTCGGCGACTTTCCGGAAAGCTTGAGCCTGCGGCGATTGCGGTTGGCCAATGACCACCGGCACGCCGGTGTCACCGCCTTCGCGGACCTCGATGCCCATCGGCACCGAGCCCAGAAAGGGCACGCCGTACTCGTTCGCCAACTTCTCGCCGCCGCCTTTGCCGAAAATGTCGTAGCGATTTCCCGTATCCGGCGCGATGAAGTAGCTCATGTTTTCGATCACGCCAAGCACGGGGACGGCGACTGTCTCGAACATTCGCAGCGCCCGCCGCACATCAATCAGTGCGACTTCCTGCGGCGTCGTTACTAACACCGCGCCTTGCACCGGAACAAGTTGCGCGAGACTCAGTTGCACGTCGCCCGTTCCCGGCGGCATGTCAACAATTAAGTAATCGAGTTCGCCCCATTTCACGTCCGAAAGAAATTGCTTCACCAATCCGTGCAAGATCGGTCCGCGCACGATCAGCGGCTTGTCTCCCGGTTGCAACACCGCCATCGAAATTAGTTTGACGCCGTGCGCTTCGACGGGAATTAGTTTGTTGCCTTCGACTTCCGGTCGCGCCTGGCTCGCGCCCAACATGATCGGCACGTTCGGTCCATAAACATCCGCATCCATCAAACCGACTTTCGCGCCATCAAGGGCCAACGCGACCGAGAGATTCACGGCGACTGTCGATTTACCGACGCCGCCTTTGCCTGATGAAACAGCGATGATGTTCTTGACGCCCGGCACAGAAACTTTATCGCCAAGGCCACGACCCTTTGGCACTTCCGCATCCATTGTCACGTTTACCGATTGCACGCCGGGAATCGCGCCCACGAGTTCGCGCGCCGCGCTCTCCATTTCCGCTTTCACGGGACAAGCAGGAGTTGTCAGCACGATGCGAAATGAAACGTCGCCACCTTCGATTTTGAGATCTTTGATGAAGCCAAGCGTAACGATATCTTTATGTAGATCGGGATCTTTGATTTGGCGCAGCGCATCCAGCACCACACCTTCACTTAATTGAGACATGTACGGATTATGCCGAAACGCCGGAACCTTTGTCGAACGAGGTGTCAGAAGCCCGACCGTCAGGGAGGGCTACTTACGCGAATGATCCTTTTCACCAGAACGAGCGTCTCGGCAACGTGGCCCTCCCTGACGGTCGGGCTTCTGACACGCGCGTTGACTCGAGGTCCAACTGAACTATACTTTCGCGCGAAACAATGACTGATGCCGGCGACATCAAGCAAGCGAACGAAAGTGTTCGCCAACCGTCCCGACTGCTGCGTCGCGTCCGCGTCCTCGCGATTATCCTCGGGTTCGTCCTTCTCTACGTTTTCTACATCAGCGATCTCAAGACCAACCCGCCCGGCTTTTACGTCGATGAGTCGGCTATTGCTTACAACGCATATTTGATTGCGCACACCGGCAAGAACGAAGTCGGAACGACCTTGCCGGTTTTCTTTCCCGTCTACACCGAGGGCTGGACGCAGTACGCGAATCCCACGCAGATTTATCTCCTCGCAATTCCCTTCACTTTCGTAAAGCCCACAAATTATTTCGCGCGCGTTTACAGCGCGTCCTGGGTCTTCCTCGCCTGTCTGTTGTTGGGATTGCTGGCGAAGAAAATCAGCGGCAAGGAAAGCATCGGATTGTTAGTTGCAGTGATCGCGATCTTCACGCCGTGGCTGTTCGATGTCAGCCGTTTGGTGATGGAAACATTCTTCTATCCGATGGCCGTGGTGCTATTTCTGCTCGCCCTCTACGCCGCGCAAAACAAAGAAAGCTGGTCGTGGTTCAACGTCACGAGCATCGCCGCGACGCTGATGCTGCTAACCTACACGTACACCATCGGCCGGTTGCTTGGGCCGTTGTTGGCGGCGGGTTTGATTCTGTTTGCGACTTCGCAACCGCGATTGGTTAGCGTGATCAAAACCTGGGTGTTCTTTGCCCTATCGCTGCTCCCGCTATTCGTGTTCAAGTCGCAGCATCCCGATGCGTTGACACAGCGCTTCTATCTGATTTCGTACATCAAACCTGATTCGCCCTGGCGCGAAATCTTTCCCAAGTTTGTTCGCCGTTACTTCGAAGATCTGAGTTTGATCAATCTCCTGTTCAATGGCGACGGCAATCCGCGACATCACGCGTACGACACACTGGGAAGTTTTCTGATCGGGGCTTTCGCGCTCGTGCTGATCGGCTTCGTCGTAATTGTTGTTCGCCACTGGCGTGAACCGTGGTGGCGGTTTGTGATTTTTGGCGCCGCGGCTTCGATCGTGCCCGGCGCGCTCACCGCCGATCAATTTCACTCGCTGCGGCTGGTTGCCTATCCTATCTTCCTGCTCGTGCTGATGATTCCCGGACTGCAGTTTCTGCTTGAGCGTCCGAAGGATTCAACCAACGATTCCTCGCCGCTTTCTACATTCGCGCGACAATTGATTTTCGCAGTTCTCATCGTGGCGATGGCCGCGCAGGTGATCTACTTTCAAAAGATCTATCGTCGCGAAGGCCCGGAGCGCGGTTTGGTTTTCGACGCGGACTACAAAACCGTTTACGACATGGCAGTCGTGCAACCGAATCGGCCGATTTATCTCAGCGACGTGCAAGAGCCGGCCTACGTCCATGCGCTTTGGTACGCGACAGTCGAAGGTCGCAAGACGAGCGAGTTCATTCATCTCGACGAAGGAGCGCACGCGCCGGCGGGCTCGATCGTGATTGCCTCTGAGCGTGATTGCATGAACTGTGACGTGATCAAAAGGAGCGGCGATTACATAGTCTATCGCCAGTTCTAGACGCATGATCTATCTCGACAACAACGCCACGACGCGGGTCGCGCCCGAAGTCTTCGAAGCGATGCGCCCTTATCTGACGGAGGAATTCGGCAATCCTTCGTCGGCGCATGCGGCGGGGCGTGAAGCGCGGCGCGCAGTCGAACATGCGCGAGCACAAGTCGCGGATTTGCTCGGCACTGACGATCCGAGCGAGATCGTTTTCACTTCATGCGGATCAGAATCTGATAACTGGGCCCTCGGTGGATTTCTCGAGCAGAACCCGACGCGTCGTCATATCATCACGACTCGCGTCGAGCACGAAGCCGTGCGAAACCTCTGCGAGCACCTGGCTGAGTTCGGTTGCGAAGTGACCTGGTTGCAAGTCGATCAAAACGGCGAACTCGACACGGATGAACTACGGAAAGCCCTGCGCCGCGACACCGGCATCGTGTCAGTGATGATGGCAAACAACGAAACCGGAGTTCTGTTTCCGATCGAAGAAATCGGCAGCATAGTTCGCGAACATTCCGATGCCGTGTTTCATGTCGATGGTGTGCAGGCCGTCGGAAAGATCCCGATCGATCTAAAGAACCTGCCCGTCGATCTGTTTTCGATCTCAGGGCATAAGTTCCATGCACCAAAGGGTGTCGGTGCGCTTTACGTCCGGCGCGGCATAAACCTCCCGCCGTTCATCATCGGGGGCGGTCAAGAGACAGGAAGAAGATCGGGAACGGAAGCAGTTCCGAACATAGTCGCATTAGGTTCTGCGGCGCAGCTCGCGAAAGAGTTCGACGGTCACGAACAAGTTCGGCGTCTACGCGATCGGCTCGAAGATGAAATCCTCTCGCGATTTCCGTTTGCCAAATTGAATGGCCCTTTGGATCGAAGCAAGCGGCTTCCGAACACATCCAACATTTCCTTCGAAGGGTTCGACGGACCTCAGATCAGAGCGCAGCTCGACGTCCTGGGAATTTGCGTCTCGACCGGCTCAGCCTGCAATGCTGAATCTCGTGAAGTTTCGGGCGTACTGCGCGCGATGAATGTTCCTTACGAAATTGCCCGCGGTGCGATTCGATTCTCGGTTGGGCGCTACAATACTGAAGCTGAGGTAGACGAAACACTCGCGGCTCTGACTCGCATTCTCGGCGATTGAGCACAATCTCCCGAATTTTTCAGGCCCTAATTCAATCACCAAGATCGGATAGATTTGTGCCTATTTCCAGCCTAAAATCGGGTTTGTTTGACGAACAATTCTCAACGCCAATTCGTACAGATTCTTGACCTAAATTTCGGTACAATCGTTCGGTTTCCAGCAAGCAAGAGGAGCAGAAATGAGCGCGGCAATCCAGGTTCCCAGTTCGGATCTTCGTAGCGAATTAATCAATTGGCGGCAGCGTTTGGAAGCGACCGCAAATGAATCTCGCGATAGTTTTGAATTAAGCGGGCTGCTGCGCGAAGTCACGGCAGCGATCGAACGCTTGAGCGAGCCGGAGTCTTACGGCGTTTGTCAGGTGTGCCATGACTTGATCGGCCAAGCTGCAATGATTGTCGATCCGCTGGCTAAGACCTGTCTGAATTGCCTCACACCGGCACAGCTTTCCGAACTAGAAGATGACCTGAATCGCGCATGGTTGATTCAGGGCGAGTTGCTGCCGAAGCAGAACTTCAAGTTCAACGGCTGGGAAGTCTCTTATCATTACGAGCCGGCCGGCCCGGTGAGCGGCGATTACTGCGATCTGGTAAGCACGGATTGCGGCGATCTTTATTTTCTGATTGGCGATGTTTCCGGCAAGGGTGTAGCGGCTTCGCTCTTGATGAGCAGGCTGCACGCAATCTTTCGCAGCTTGATCGGATCGGGCTTTGAAGTGAGCCAACTCGTCGAGCGCGCCAATCATCTGTTCGCGGACACCACGATGCGTCCGTATTACGCGACACTCGTTTGCGGCAAAGCATCGCCAGACGGTCGCGTCGAGATTTGCAACGCCGGTCATTGCGCGCCGCTCTTTATGCATGAAGGCGACGTGTCGCCAATCGCCGCGACGGGATTGCCGGTCGGAATGTTTTGTCAGGAGCGATACGAAAGTGCGCACCTCGAAATGCGCAAAGGCGATCGCCTACTGCTCTATACTGATGGTCTGTCCGAAGCGCGCGATCGTACAAACGAAGAATACGGTCACCGTCGTTTGAAATCTTTCCTGGCTGAAGCCTCGCAACTCTCAGCCGCGAACGTGGTTAGTCGCGTGGTCGAAGATGCTCGCGACTTTTCGTCGGGCTTACCAATTTTCGACGACCTGACGGTGATGGCGATCGGGATGGTCGGGCACTGAGGTCATCTCGGTGTATTCCAACACAACTCGAATGGACTAAACTCTGCGCGTGTCCTCCTCATCAAAATCGACGCAGCGCGAAACCACCGACAAGCTTGCCGGTAAGTCGAAGCGGAAGAAAAGGATTCTGTTTAAGTTCCTTACCGCTCTGATTTCCACGCTCGTCTGCATATCCGTTCTCTTCGGCATCGATCTCTACTTGCACTATAAACATGGCGTTAACCTGCGCGGCTATCGCGGGCCGTCGCTCGGACGCAAACAGGCGGGCGAGAAACGCGTTGCAATTCTCGGCGGCAGCACGACGTGGGGTTTTGGGTTGAAAGCGGGACAAGATTTCCCTGCGCAGTTACAAACGATGCTGGCCCAGAGTCCGGACGCGCTGCACGCCGCTCCCATCAATGTCCTGAATCTGGGATTTAATAATGACGGCGCCTACTCGTTCAAATTCACTTTGAAGGATTACGAATATCTCGAGCCCGACGCGATTCTTCTCTATAGCGGATACAACGATCTCAATGAACCGAACTACTTTGTGTATCGGCATCGATCGCCGCTGTTTGTCTGGACAGGTTACTTTCCGCTCTTGCCGTCTTTGACTGTGGACAAACTCACGGTTTGGAAACGGCAGCTGGCTGGACAAGATAACAAAACAATCTTCCAACCGCCTGATCAAAAAAGGATTGAAACGTCGCCGAGATTGCAGGAACAGGTTGGCGCATTGACTCAGAATGGACAACCAAACGCTCAATCATCCGGCGCCACCTGTCCGCCGGAATGGGAGTTCTACTGTCATCAAATTTTCGAGACGGTAGCCCTCACGCTAAAGCAAGGCAAACACATCATGGTCGTGACCGAGCCGTACATCAGCGACAAGCACCTGGCGCAGCAGCAGGCGTTGCGAAACATGCTGGTTGCGCGTTTCGCCAGCGACCCGAACTTTCGCTATCTCGACCTGGGGCGGACGGTCGATTTACGCGATAGTTCGCTGTGCTGGGACGGAATGCATCTTACTGAGGAGGGCAACCGGCGGATTGCTCGAGCCATGGTCCCGGCCGTCACGGAATTACTCCGCTGAGATTCGACTGGTTGTGCCCCACGTCACATTGAAATTAGGTTCGTATGCTAGAATAATTTGAACGTTCACCGCGACAATTTCGCTGAGCGCCTGACCCGGTTCAATGGATCAATTGCCCAATGCCTGCGACCAGAAAGTGAGCATCCTGCCCACGGATGATTACGTGGTGGTTTCGCCTTTCACGCCCCTTTCGCAAGCCATTGAGGCGATGAAAAACGACGAGGGCGGGTGCGTGATTGTGTCCGACGATGGGCGCGTCGCCGGCATTTTCACAGAGCGCGATCTGCTGACGAGGATTCTCGGCGAGAACGTTGATCTGGAATCGCCGATCAAGGATTGGATGCAGCCGGCGGTTGAAACTCTTTCACCGGAAGCAACGATCGGCGACGCCGTGCGTCTCATGAATGAGAGGAGTTTTCGGAATATTCCGCTGGTGAAAAATGGCGAGTTGAAAGGATAGATATCGGTCTTCGACATCATCACTTACCTGGCAGAATGTTATCCGAAGGCGACGATGAATTTGCCGCCACTGTCGGCGCAGGTAATGGACACGGTTGATGGCGGCTGATGATATTTCCGATTTTCGATTTCCAATTCTCGATTTGGCGTTTTCAATCGGCAATCGGCAATGGGCAATCGGCAATTGATTAAATAAGAGAGGCATTATCAAATAACCATATGAGCGCAGTCTTGGAACCACCAGTGGAAACGGTCGACAAGCAACTGGAAGAGTTGGACACCGTCACGATTCGCTTTGCCGGCGATTCCGGCGACGGCATGCAGTTGACAGGCACCCAATTCACGAACACCTCGGCCATCGTCGGCAACGACATCTCGACGCTGCCGGATTTTCCGGCCGAGATTCGCGCGCCTGCGGGCAGCTTGCCCGGCGTCAGCGGCTTTCAACTCAACTTCTCCAATCACGACATTCGCACGCCCGGCGATCAGGCGAACGTGCTGGTCGCGATGAACCCGGCCGCCTTGAAAGTCAATCTGGCCGACCTCGATGATGGCGGAACGATCATCCTCAACACCGACGAGTTCACGAAAGAGAATCTCGAGCGCGCGGCTTACAAAACGAACCCGATCGAGGACGGTTCGCTCGCCGGCTATCGCGTACATCAGTTGCCGATTTCAACCTTGAATCGGAACGCGCTGAAAGGCACGGTTCAGCTCTCGCGTAAAGAGATCGATCGCAGCAAGAACTTCTTCGCGCTCGGCGTGCTCTACTGGCTGTATGACCGGCCGCTTGACCCGACGCTGAATTGGATCAACTCGAAGTTCAAAAAGAATCCGGAGCTGGCAAAGGCCAACGAAGTCGCTCTGAAGACCGGCTACAACTTTGCGGAAACGACCGAAGTCTTCACGACGCACTACACGATCAAGAAAGCCGTCATCGCTCCCGGCCGTTATCGCAAGATCACCGGGAACGAAGCTACCGCGATTGGGTTTGTCGCTGCCGCTGAGTTGGCGGGACGGCCTTTGTTCTACGGCTCTTATCCAATCACGCCTGCATCTGACATTCTGCATGAACTCGCGCGTCACAAAAATTTCGGCGTTAAGACATTTCAAGCCGAAGATGAAATCGCGGCCGTGTGCGCAGCGATCGGCGCCAGCTTTACCGGCCATGTCGGTCTCACCGGAACGTCTGGTCCGGGTGTAGCCCTGAAGCAGGAAGCGATCGGGTTGGCGGTAATGACGGAATTGCCGCTGGTGATCGTCAACGTGCAGCGCGGCGGACCATCGACCGGATTGCCGACGAAAACTGAACAAGCCGATCTATTTCAGGCAGTTTGGGGACGCAACGGCGAATGCCCCGCGATCGTAATCGCGCCGGCAACGCCCGCTGATTGCTTCAGCATGGCGATCGAAGCTGTGCGGCTCTCGTTCAAATACATGGTGCCCGTTTTCTACTTGTCCGACGGATACCTCGCGAATGGCGCCGAGCCCTGGGCCGTCCCTTCGATCGAGAAGCTGCCGCGGATCGAAGTTAAGTTTGCGACGGATCCGAACAACTTCATGCCTTACGCGCGCGATGCAGCCACTTTGGCGCGGCCGTGGGCGATTCCCGGAACGCCGGGATTGGAACACCGCATCGGCGGCATCGAAAAACAGAACATCACCGGCAACGTCAATTACGATCCCGAGAACCATCACCTGATGGTGAAGCTGCGTCAGGAAAAAGTTGATCGCGCAGTCGCGGATATTCCGCCGGTCGAGGTTTTTGGCGACAAGACTGGCAAAGTTCTGGTGCTTGGATGGGGCTCGACCTATGGATCGATAACTACAGCGGTTGAGAAGCTGCACGAGGAAGGCAAGAGCGTTTCCAGCGCGCACCTCCGTCACTTGAATCCGTTCCCGGCAAATCTCGGCGAAGTGCTTTCCGGATTCGAAACCATTTTGATTCCGGAAATGAACCTGGGCCAACTGTGCACGATGATTCGCGCCAAGTATTTGATTGACGCAGTTCCCTTCTCGAAGGTGAAAGGCCGTCCCTTCCAGATTCGCGAGATCATGAGAAAGGTCGAGGATTATTTGTGAGCGCGATTACAAGTTTGAGCGATTTCGCTTCGGACGTCGAATCTCGCTCCTTCATTGACACGTTCGAAGAAGGTCTTCGTTACTTCATGGGTGAAGGTGAGTTGAATAAGACCGTCGCGCAGCTCGGCCGAGACTTAGATAGACATGGCATTGAATACGCGGTTATCGGCGCTGTCGCATTGACTGCGCATGGTTACCCTCGCTTTACGGCAGACGTAGACATCATCTTAACGAAGGAAGGCTTGCGGGTTTTCCATCGTGAACTTGTGGGTCTCGGTTATCGACCAGCTTTCGAAGGCGCGCAAAAGAAATTGCGCGCTACTTCAAACGGTGTCGCAATTGAGTTAATTACGGAAGGCGAATTTCCCGGAGATGGCAAGCCGAAGCCGGTCAGCTTCCCACGTCCTTCGACGGCTTCTATTGAAATCGAAGGAGTACGAGTAATTACACTAGAAAAATTGATTGAATTGAAACTCGCTTCGGGAATGACTGCACCTGACCGCTTGAAAGATTTAGCCGACGTTCAAGAGCTTATCAAGATCAGACATCTGTCGCGCGACTTTGCGGAAAATCTCGACCCGTATGTGCGCGTAAAATATCTGGAACTGCTAGAAGCCGTCGAGCACGGCACAAGTAATTTGTTTGAGGAGCAATAATGAGCACACAAGGTAACGGTTCAGGCAACGGACATAAGGGCCTCGTAGACACTTCGGTGTCGGCTGAGAGCGAAGGCGGCGACTCGCAATTTCACGTGGCGCCTCCGCCGGGCGAGCTGACTAAAAAAGATTTCGTTTCGAATCAGGAAGTTCGCTGGTGCCCGGGCTGCGGCGACTACGCAATTCTCAACAATGTGCAGAAGGTCATGCCTGAACTCGGCATTCCACGCGAGAAGATAGTTTTTGTTTCCGGCATTGGCTGCTCGTCGCGCTTTCCCTATTACATGAACACGTACGGCTTTCACAGCATTCATGGCCGGGCGCCGGCGATCGCGACCGGGATCAAGGCCGCGAATCCGGACCTTTGTGTCTGGGTAATTACCGGAGATGGCGACGCGTTGTCGATCGGCGGCAACCATTTCATGCATGTGCTGCGGCGCAACCTGGATATCAATTACATTCTCTTCAACAATCGAATTTACGGATTGACGAAGGGGCAATACAGCCCGACTTCAGTCTTCGGTCAACGAACAAAATCCACACCGATGGGCGTGATCGACTATCCGGTCAATCCGCTGTCATTGGCGATCGCCAGCGAGGCAACCTTCGTCGCGCGTTCGATCGACATCGATGTAAAGCATCTGGGCGTGATGGTGGAAGCTGCCGCCAAACACAAAGGCGTTTCGTTCCTAGAGGTCTATCAGAACTGCAACATCTTCAACGACGGCGCGTTTGATTATTTTGCTGAACGCGGCGTACGGTCGGATAAAGTTCTCTATCTCGAAGATGGCAAGCCGATGATTTTCGGGAAAGATCGAAACCGTGGCATTCGCATGAATGGCGCGCACCCGGAAGTCGTCACCATCGGCGAAAACGGCATCACCGAATCCGACCTCCTGGTTCACAACATCAATCTTCAGGATCCGTCTGTGGCTTTCATGCTGGCGCGAATGGAGCAGCCGGACTTTCCGCAACCGGTCGGCATCTTCCGTGCGGTCGAACGTCCGACCTACGACGAAATGATGACCGGACAAATCGACACTGCGATCGCCAAATCCGGACCGGGAAGTTTGGAAAAACTAATCTACAGCGGCGACATGTGGACGGTGGAATAAAACGATTGCCGATTTTTGATTGCCAATTGCCGATTTGAAAACGGCTTGGCCTTCAATCGGCAATCGGAAATTGGAAATCGAAAATGATCTGTCCCTCCTGCGGTTACGACAACATCGAAGGCACCGACCGTTGTGAAGAGTGCACGACCTCGCTCTTCAATCTCGACGAAGCGCAAGGTGGCCGCAGCGACCTGGCCCGTTCGGTGATGGAAGATGATTTGAGCCAGCTCGATCAGGAATTTCTCGGCGTCGCCGCAAATGCGCCAATCAGCGAAGTAATCAAGGAGATGAAAGATTCGCGCCTGGGATGCGCGCTGGTGCTCGACAATGGGAAACTCGTCGGCATCTTCACCGAACGCGATCTGCTTAATAAGTTCACCGGCAACGAAGCGCAGGCGCAGACGATTGCGGTGAGCGAATTGATGAGTGCGGACCCTGAAGTTCTGCGCGAGACTGATTCCGTGGCCACGGCCCTGAATAAGATGTCGATGGGCCGATACCGTCACATTCCGGTGCGCAAATCAGACGGCAGCTATTGCGTCACCTCGATCAAGCACGTGCTGAAATACCTTGCGCAAGCGAAGTGGTAATCTGCATCCCACCGATCAGCACGCGTCGCCAATCTGATCGTAAACGTCTTTCCAACGCCCACCGACTTTTTTGAAAATCACGTAAGCATAGCCGTCAAAGCCGCCTTGCGTCGCGAACACTTCGCCCACTCCGTCGCCATCCAAATCCAACTGATCGACGAAATCGATGCTGTAGAGATATTGCTCGGGCGGTGGCTGGTAAGCCTGGAACTTGACGAAGTCGGCGATCATCGCGGTGCCGTGTGGCTTGGCGATCAGAAAAAGATCGCGCTCGAATTTGATCGAGCCCTCCCTCACGGTCGGGCTACTGCCCCGTGTCGTTAGGGTGAAGCTGCCGATAAATTCAACCTGACCGTCGCCATCGAGATCAGTCGCGGTGAGATTCGAAACTTTGATTTCGGCAATCAGACTCGCAGGCGTCCGGCGTTGACGATAGATGCTCTTCATCAACGTCAGCACCGCGGCTCGTTCGCTGTCGGTCGGCGCGCGGCGAGACGATGCTCGCTTGCCCAGCGTTTCCGAGTTCGTTGCCAGCGCCATGACTTTGCCCCCAAGCTTCGCCGACGTCGACGTCGTGACCTCTGCATGAATGTTGTTACAGCCCTCGCTCCACTTATCGAGCTTGACGGTGCCATTCTCCCCGCCGCCGAAAATCAAACGATAGACTTTGCCGCCGGCGAAATACTTTTCACCAAAACTCTTCTGCGCATCTTTCTGTTCGTCGGTGTACGGGTGTCTCAGTTGCTTGCCGTCGACTATGACGACGGCATCCAGCGAAGATTCTGCCGAGACTGCAAACACCACGGTCTTTTGGGGCTGCGCCGCAGCTGCGGTCGAATTGATTTTCGTTATTGTGAATACGACCAGCGATGAAAGAAGCAGCGCGGCCAAAAGAAAGTTGCGATTGCTAAGGGGGAATAGGCGAAGCGTGTTTCTCAAACTATTAGTTTCTCCTCGGAGGGTTATCGAAATCGAACCCTGACAGAATACACTGCGTCGCGCTTTTGCAGAACCGCTCTGGTTGGCAAGTCCCGTGAGCCTCACTATACTGAAATTGGTTTATTCAAGACGATCGAGTTGCGACTAGATGCTTCACAACCAGCGAGCGAGTCTGCGCCCAGCGCGAAGGGCTTTCGCTTTGCGATCGTCGCGAGTCGCTGGAACGATTCGTTCGTGTCGCTTCTGGTTCAAGGCGCGCTCGACGCGCTGAAGGAATTATCGGCGGACGATGAGGCCATAACGATTTATCGTGTGCCCGGCTCTTTCGAGATTCCGCTGTGCGCGTTGAAAGCAGCAAAGTCAGGAAAATTCGACGCGGTTATTTGCCTGGGCGTGATTATTCGCGGGGACACGCCGCACTTTGATTATGTCGCTGGGGAAACTTCGCGCGGCATCAACGAGGTCGGATTACGGACCGGGGTGCCGGCGATGTTCGGCGTGATCACGGCGGACAACGTCGAGCAGGCGAACGCACGCGCCGGTACTAAGCACGAAAACAAAGGCTATGAAGCGGCGATCGCGGCGGTTGAGGTTGTGAATTTGTATCGAAATGAATTCGGAAAGTGATGAGTAATGAGTGATGCGTAATGAGTTAGACATAGCCTCTGATTGGGTCATTGAAACATTGCGGGTTGCAACTCGAAATCTCATTACTCATTACTCATCAGTCATCACTTTTTACGGTAGTTATGGGTTCTCGTCGTAAGGCGCGCGAATGCGCCTTGCAAATGCTCTTTGCGGCTGATGTTGCCGGAACACGCGGAGATCAACTCGCGCGCAGCTTTTGGTCTGAGTTGGCTGATGGCGAACTCGAACCGGGCGCGCAGGAGTTCGCCACCCGGCTTGCGTTAGGCACACTCGCGCATCTGGAGGAAGTCGACGAAAAAATCCGTTCGCGCGCGGAACATTGGCGCATCTCGCGGATGGCTCTGGTCGATCGCAATCTACTCCGCCTTGCCGTTTACGAATTCCTGCACGAACCAACACCTCGCACGGTCACCATCAACGAAGCTCTGGAAATAGCCCGCCGTTTCTCGACTTACGAAGCAACTCAATTCATCAACGGAATACTCGACGCCATCAAGCGAGATCTCGATCACGAATCACCTGAGCCGGAATCGATCGCCAGCGAGGAAGAGATCGAAGCCGAAGAGTAACCAGAAAAATCAGTCCGTTAGAGATCACTTTTAAGTTAAACTACCACCATGACCGAAGAGCAGCGTCTGTTCTTTGACGACGCGCAGGAAATTGTCGAGCGACTCTATCGCGATCTTGAACAACTGCGCATCGCGCGCAATGAAGGCCGCCGCCGCCGCGAACTTGCCGCGCAAATTTTTCGTCGCGTTCACACGTTGAAGGGATCGGGTGCTTCACTCGGTTTCAAATCCGTCAGCGAAATCGCGCATCAATTCGAAGGCGTTCTTGACGGCGCGCGTCTGGGCCGAATCGAATTAATTGACCCTGTTCTCGATACGTTCGAAGATGCGCTCGACTGTATCGCCGAAACTTTGCAGGGCCCGCCTTCCGAAACACTCGATGTGAAGTTTCAGCCAATCATCGCGCGCCTGAAAGCTCTCGCCGAGCAAAGCAAGAAACAAGCGACGATCGAAAGCGGATTGCGCACCGCGCTGCCGGAAGATATTGCCCGCGGATTGAGCGATTACGACGTTCAGCACGCGCGCGAGGCGATTCGCGAAGGCGCAAAATTGTTCATCGTATCGGCGGGCTTTCCGATCGACACTTTCGATCATGGGTTTCGTGCGTTGAATAAGCTGCTCGGGCAAAGCGGCGAAGTCATCGCGACAATTCCCGGCGAGGCCGCGAATGCCGATGAGATCAACTTTCGCTTGCTGTACGCGGCAGAATTGTTGTCGCGCGAATTGCTTCGTCAGGCTTCTTTGGTTGGCCGCATCGAACATCAGCAGTTGCCGATTCAGACTGCCGCGGGCCAGCCAGTTCAGTCTCATCAAAAACCATCGACGGCGGCCTCGTCAACGACTGATGGCGCGGCGCCGGTACGCGTTGAACTCAATCAGCTCGACGATTTGATTTCATCGGCGAGCGAACTGTTTCGGCAGACGACTAACGCGCTGGTCACGTTCGCCGGCTCGTCGCGAACGGACGTAGTCGATCGCACGATTAGAAACTTGCGCGGCCGATTCGTCGAGATGGAAGAACGCCTAATCAAACTAAGACTGGTTCCGCTCGGCGAAGTTCTCGAGCGAGCGGCGTCACGCGCAGGTCGAATCGCCGCGCGTCAACTCGGCAAAGAAGTCGAGTTCGAAATCGTCGGCGGCGAAGTCGGCATCGAAAAATCCCTGGCCGAGATCATCTCTGATCCGCTCCTGCATCTGGTCCGCAACGCGATCACACATGGCATTGAAGATCCGAAGGAACGCAGAGCCGCCGGGAAGAATCCAATCGGACACGTGACCCTCGCGGCCGCGAATCATTCAGGCCGCATTCATATCACGGTAACTGACGACGGTCGCGGCATTGACGTAAATCGAATTGTCGAGGCAGCCGCGCAGCATGGAATTCCCGGTGACAACCTCTCTATGGACCAGTGCCTGCGTCTGATTTTTCGGCCGGGCTTTTCGACGGCGCCGGCGTTATCCGATATGTCAGGCCGCGGGATTGGCCTGGATGTAGTCGATCGCGCGATGGAAATCGCCGGCGGCGAAGTGCGCGTGGCGACGGAACCCGGCGCAAGCACAACCTTTGCGATGATCGTGCCCGCGGCGCTGTCGATGGTGAAAAGCGTCGTGGTGCGATGCGGCGAACAACTCTATGCAATCGACGCCTCGTGCGTCAGCCAGTCGGATGCCACGGTTAATTCTGGCGAAGCAGAACTTCCCTTGCTCGATCTCGCAACGCTGCTGAGCGCAAACGGTCATGACGAAATTACAGAGAAGGTCGTGATCAATTGGAGGCCTCCGGCAACCTCGCCGCGAAGCAACGGCAACGAAGGTTATCGAATCGCACTCGATGGAATTGTCGGCCGTCAGGAGGTTTTGGTTCGCAGTCTCGGCCGCCACAACGCGCGCTGGGCCGGAGTTTGCGGCGCGGCTGAGATGTTTGACGGCAGCGTCGCCTTCGTGCTCGATTTGGAAGAACTCATTCGAAACGCCTAAGCGAGGATGACCTCAAAGCTCCAAACTTTTGCCAAGGGTTTCTTCGCTCTGGCGCTGCTGTTACTCGCATTGCTTTCCACCCTAATGGCTCAGACTCGTACTTATCCTGACAAGATACGCGGCTACAAAGTCGAGCGCACCGTTGTCGAGCTCAAGAAGCCGAGGACTGACAACTCTTCAAAAAACAAAGGCCAGAGTACGGCCGGACAGAATGACGGCACAGCTGCCGACGACAACGACGTCGACCAACTCATTCAGTTTGGCCAACCGGAGCTGGCGCACGTCACCCCGCTTGGAATTACTTTCGCAATGCCTATCGTAGTCGCGCCGGTCACGCAGAAAGGCCACGTTGATTTCCTCGTCTTCGAAGACATGGTCATCAACGGTCGCTCCGTCGAAATCTCTGATTACAATCGCTCGTTCGATCTGCCGAACAGGGATTCTCTAACGCTGAAAGATCCGCTCCGTATCTACATCTATTTGCCCAGCGCGCTGCTGGCGGCCATCGGCGAGTGGACTGATTCGAAAGAGACCTGGCCCGTCACCGGACGCGTCTACGTCTTTGGCAGATTTAAGAAGGGTATTTTGGGAATCCCAACCAGCTTCAAGCGCTGCATTCCGGTTGAGATGAATTTGACGATGAGAAATCCGTTGCGTGAGCGGTAGCGGGGCATTAGCCCGACCGTAAGGGAGGGCAAGAATCGGTTTCCACGCAAATTCAAGCTCTTGAAGTTGCCCTCCCTTACGGTCGGGCTTCCGACACTTCACTTTACCAGCGCGTAAACCTTTGAGATATCGGTGAAGTAGATTTGTTTCGGGTCGACTGCCACATGCTTTATCCAACCCGCGTTTCCCCGATCGATTTCGACGGTATATCCACCACTAGTGGCGACGCGAAGAAGAGCGACTGGTCCGAAGGAGCCCTCTCCCGCAACATCTTGAAAATAATAAACCCAGCCGTCAGAAACGGTGAACTCCATGGTGTGATTGATCGGAGCGAGTTGTGTCACATCGCCAGTTTTCTTATTCAGCTTCATCAGCGCCGAATGCCCCCAGCTGTCCATCTGACAGAAGTAAAAGCTATCCGCATCCTGTTGAAGCTGGAGAGTCGGCGCCGTTGACGGGTTTCGATAAATGTCCACGATTGCGCCGCCGGTCTTGGGGATCTTCTTCAGCCCCTCACCCGTCATAAAGAAAACAGAGTCGCCATCCAGACAAATACCAGTCGTGGGCCGTTGTGGTGGAGTCAATTGTCTCGCTGCCCCGCCTTTTTTCGGCGCGTACATGATCGGCTTAGGCGGCGATCCTTCGCCTGTCCAAATCACCCAATAAATATTTTCATCGTCCATCACCATTTCATCAGGCTTCGGCGCGCCGGGAATTATCTTCTCGCTTTCTCCGCCGTCTTTTGAAATCCGGTAGATATTCCCTCCGTCAGACCAATAAAGAAATCTGTCGTCGAGAGCGAGCGTTTCATCCGGGATCAATCGTCCACCTTTGACCAGCACCGAGACACTGCCGTCGCGCAACGAGAGGCGCTTAATGTTATCGGTACCTTCGTTCATGCTGGCAACAGTCCCGCCCGTAACGTAGTACACAAAACTGCCATCCGAAATTATCTTCGACGGATGATCTTCCTGGTCCGAAAGAACTTTCGCTTTGGTCCACGAAGGACTTGCTGGTTGATTTGTTGAGCGACACGCGAGGATAACCATCAGAACAAGAAAGAAAGCTAGGGTTGTTTTCAGACTCAACGCGATAGGTCTTGGCTCTGTCACGGGCCGCGATTCTACCTTAAGTTTAATGAAATACGAGAACACCGATTGGGTTTGAAGCTCCGTTAGGAGCGCGATGTTTATAGCACGCAGCCGCCTCTAAAATTCCAAAGCTGGAATTCAAACCGGGGCGGTGGAGCTATAAACATCTCGTGCCTACGGCACGAATAGACGGTTGCCTTGTATGTAGTTCGGCGTTACGCTGATCGGCGTAATGGCTCAATGTCCCAAGAGTATGCGAAGAAGACCAACTCACCCGGGAGAATTGTTGCGCGAAGAAACTCTTCCCGCCGCAGGACTGTCATCGGCTGAACTCGCCGAGCGCTTGGGAGTTTCAAATCGCGGCATCAACGATTTGCTTCGCGAGCGTCGATCGATAAGCCCCGACTTAGCACATCGCCTCGCTCGGGTTTTCAATACAACTCCTGAGTTCTGGCTACGTCTGCAAGAAGCCGTTGATATTTGGGATGCGTGGCAAGCCAATCGCCGGGAATACGATCGGTTGAAGCCGTTGAGAGAAAAGGCGGCATGATTAGAGCAACGCCTCCGTCGGCCAGCGGAATTTCTTTATTAACTTGGATTCATATTTTCCCCATCGCTGTCTCAACTTCTTCTTAGGTTTTAGTCGCAGATCCTTCCACATCTCGGGTGTGACGTCTTCCCACGTTGGATCCTCAAACGGTCTATTAGGTGGTTGCCGCTTAAATGTCACGAGATGCCAGTCGTCCCACTCGTATTCATCGTAATGCTCAAGCCACATGACCCGGTCGGGATCCAATTCAAAACGCTCGGACAGTTGGTAGCATATCGTTTCAATCGTATTCGTTATGCTATTACCCGGATTCCCGATGATCTGAATAATTGCCATAACTATCCGGCCGTCCGGCAAGTCGATGCGCTCGACCAAACAGATACCATCTGCGCGGTTGCTTGCCTTGTACGCGAACAACTCGGGTTCGTTAGCAACTTGCCATAAGGGAAAGCGCCAAGGGCTATATAGATAGTCCAGCTCCCGCGGGAATCTGACCCGAAGAGCTTCGTAGTCGCAACCATTTTTCGATTCGCTATCAGTCAACTTAATCTCAATTGCGCGTCTCTGATTATCGAGGTCATGCCTCGCGTAGAGCCGATCGCGATAAGCCTTAACTTCACGAGCGGTGAATCCCTTAGACTGGCTTGTTCGACCATCGTAGTCATCATGATGATCAAGACAAAGCCAAACCAAATTCCCAAATCTATGGTCATTCCGATTGTGATTCAGATGTGCGATTTGCCCTTTTCTGACTTCATCTCGGCCATTCAAGAAAACGCATAGGCAACATCGCCTGGTGGAGGAAATCAGAACTTCCTGTTCCGCAGTAATCGGGAGTCGTTTTCTTCTCGACATTGCTATTCGCGAGATTCTAAGCCCAATCAACCTTCGGATGCATCGTGTGCCACTTCGTCGCCTTTTCAAACGCGAGCGCGACGCGCAGGGGTGATGCCTCGTCATAGAGTCCGCCGGTGAACATGATCGCGCGGGGCAAACTCGGCGTGCCGGTGAAGCCGCACGGAACGCACACGGCGGGATGGCCGGTAAGGTTTGTAACGGTGAGACTCGCGCTGCCCGGCGCCGGCGAAACAAACACGTCCCACTGCGACATCAGTTTGTCCATCTCGCGCATCAGCAAAACGCGCGCTCGCTGTGCCCGCAAATATTCGACGGCCGTAATGAATCGCGAAGTTCTAAACGAGTTGGGCCAGTCGAACACATCCTGACCGGAGAGTTGATTCACGCGGCCATCGCGGGTGATGTCATCAAACGCCGTGGCCGCCTCCGCGTTCAGAATGAAGCGAATGTTTCCCGTCGGAAACTTCGGCAGTTCAATTGGCGTCATCTTCACGCCCGCCTTTTCCAGATCGGCGAGCGCCTGTTTGTACATCGCGTTTCGATCTTCCGTGGCCTTGCGCTGTTGCTCGTTAGCGTTCGGCGGCGGCGTTGCTTCGAATTCAGCTTTTAGATAACCGACTCGCAAACTGCTGAGCGGAATATCAGGATTCCAATTGAATGGCGCATCGCCAACGGTCATGTCGCGTCGATCCGGACCATAGATCGCATCGAGAGCCGCCGCGCAATCTTCGACGCCGCGACAGATTGGACCAATCTTATCCATCGTCCAGCTCAAACCCATCGCGCCGTACCGACTGACGCGACCATATGTCGGACGCAAACCGGTAACTCCGCACGTCGACGACGGCGACATGATCGAGCCAAGCGTCTCTGTGCCGATCCCGAAACCGACCAAACCCGCCGACGTCGCCGATGCCGGACCGGCGGAAGAGCCGCTCGAGCCGTTTCGATCTTCGTTCGGGTTCCACGGATTGCGCGTGACGCCGCCGAACCATTTCGCGCCTTGGGCCAGCGCGCCCATCGAAAGCTTCGCTACCAAAACTGCGCCGGCATCGCGCAAGCGTTCGACCACCGTCGCGTCGTAGTCGATGACTTGATCGCGGTAAGGCTCAGCTCCCCAGGTCGTCTTGATTCCTTTCGTGGCAAACAAATCTTTTGCGCCCCACGGAATTCCGTGCAGCGGCCCACGATACTTGCCACGCTTTAAGTCATCGTCAGCGGCTTGTGCCTGCTTCATCGCAAGATCCTCCGTGAGCGTGACGATGCAAAGAAGTTTCGGGCCGTACTTTTTCAAGCGACTCAAATACATTTTTGTGAGTTCGACCGACGAGACCTTTTTCGTTCGAATCAGCTCGCCGAGTTGCGGTACAGTCGCGAACGCCAAATCTTCCACCGACTTGAACTGGGCCGGGTCGTTCTTGCCAAATCTGAATTTCAGTTTTGCCGGCGCGCGCTTGACGTGAAATCCCGGCAGCGCCGGATGAAAGACAATCGCCGGTTCAGTGTCGAGCGGCACATCGATCTTGCGAATGGCCTCGTAGCTGTCGAGATTGCCGTTCACGCCACGCAACGCCATCGTCTCTTGCGCGTCAGTCAACTCGATGCCGATCAGTTTCTCGGCGTTATGCATCATCTCTTTCGTGATGCGCATCGGCGTCGGTGACGGAGTTGGTGAAGGCAAAGGCGTCGGGGTTTGCGCGAGCGACTTTAGCGGAGCTTTGGAAACGGCAAGCGCTGCAACGCCCGCCGCCGGAAGTGCTTTGACAAAGTTGCGACGATTAATTGATGTTCGTTTTCGGTTTTTCATAATTGGAACGCGGGCATCCTGCCCGCATTTGCTGCTGGTCTTCTAAAAGCTGAGCCCTCGCTCACGGTCGGGCTACTGCCCCGGCCTTAGGGCGCGGTCGGCTTATTCCCTATACCTTGCTGACTGGCATTTCCGTACTTCAGCTTCACGACTTTCGCTTTTCCCGTTCGATAGACCGTGACGATGAACAGATTGTCGTATTCACTTTCGGGAATGATTGGATACTGCGGTCCACCGAGCGCGGCAATAATTTCCGGCACCGTGTTGTTGTGTCCGGCAATGAAAATAGTTTGGCCAGAATGCTGCGCCCGAATCTGGGCCAGTAGATCGGATGTGCCTTTCGAGTTCATCACCGTCACCGGCACGCCGATTTTGTCAGACAGCGGCTTCACAGTTTCCTGCGTCCGCTTGTATTGCGTCGCGTAGATCGCGTTGATGCCGGCGTCGCCGAACATGCGCGCAATCTCCTGCGCGCGTTGTTGCCCCGCGTCGCTCAAATCAACGTCGTTGTTGTTGGGATCGATGATCTTTTCCGCGTGACGCACGACGATCAGTGTCGTTACCGGACGGCGAAACGTGACTAAGTACGCGATGACGACAACGGCGCCGAGCACCGCGAACAACATCGAAAAGACCAGTACAGTTCTGAATCTTGATTTAGGTTCCGGCGTGTCGTCAGCCATTCGTGAACTCGATCCTTGTGAACTCAGCAAGGCGTGGCCGCATACAATATCATCGCGTGCGGTTTTATTCGAGTGTCGGAAGCCCGACCGTCAGCAACGGCTCGTTTCATCGTCCAACTCCTTCATTTTCAAGCGGCCCTCGCTCACGGTCGGGCTTCTGACACGTGGATGCAATAGAGTCAGTACCACCCGCGTCAGCGGGTGGGTCAGAGTTAAACCTCGAGTTAGACCTTGGACCATTCGCTCACGCGAATGGTACTGACCCGTTAATGCAAACATCAAGGGAAGGTGCTAACCTAATAAGTCAAAGAAACGATTCAGTAAAACTCAAATTACGGCGCTCGTTCACAGGAGCGCAAACGGTGAATTTCCTTTGGCCCAAGAGCAAATCAAGACTGATCTCGCTGATATAATCGCTGAGAACTTCGGCGCAAATGCGACCTATGTAGAGACTCTGCTCGCCCGTTGGCGCAGCGATCCTGCGCTCGTCGATGAATCGTGGCGCGCGTATTTTGAAGAATTAGTCGGCACCAACGGCGACGTGGCGGCGGCGGCAAAAACTCAGACTGAAGTTGCTGCCCAGCCGCAACCAAGCGGCGACGGCGCTGGAGCGAAGCCGGCTAAAACCCAACCCGCAAAGGTGAAGCGGTCCGAACCAGCCGCGACTCAAGCCGGAGCCGAAACGGTTCCCATCCGTGGCCCGGCGCTCAAGATTGTCGAGAACATGGAAGCGAGTCTTGCGGTTCCCACAGCGACATCGCAGCGCAGGATTCCGGTAAAGCTTCTCGACGAGAATCGACGTCTAATCAATCGACATCTCGAGGAGCGCGGTCGTCACAAAGCCTCTTACACGCACTTGATCGCTTATGCGCTGTTGCGCGCGCTGGAAAACTTTCCGCAGATGAACGACGGCTTTGACGTGATCGAAGGCCAGCCTGTACGAGTGAAACGTGAAGCAGTAAATCTTGGCATCGCGATCGATCTGGAAAAGAAAGACGGCACACGTTCGCTCCTGGTGCCGAACATTAAGAACGCTAATGCGCTCAGCTTTTCGGATTTCTTAAGTGCCTACGACGATGTTGTGTCGCGCGCGCGTGAAGGCAAGTTACAGATTTCCGACTTCCAGGGAACCACCATCTCGTTAACGAATCCGGGCACGATCGGAACAGTCGCATCGACGCCGCGGTTGATGGCCGGACAATCAGTCATCATCGCGACCGGCGCGATTGAGTATCCGGCTGAATATCAATCGATCGCGCCCGCAATTCTGCCGCAACTTGGAATTAGCAAAGCGATCACGATCAGCAGCACCTACGATCATCGAATCATTCAAGGCGCTGAGTCGGGCGCGTTCCTCGCGCGTGTGCACGAGCTATTACTCGGCAAGAATAAATTCTACGACGAAATATTTTCTGACTTAGAAATCCCGCATGTGCCTCTGCGGTGGAATGTCGATCGCAATCCGCTGTTTCTCGGCGCGGATCAAATGCACGAGCAATCGATCCGCCAGGCGCGGGTCATGGAATTGATCAACGCGTATCGAGTGCGCGGGCATCTTATCGCCGACATCGATCCGCTGCACGCGCTGCCCTTGCTTTATCATCCTGAGCTGGATATCGAGACTTACAATCTGACGATCTGGGATCTCGATCGATTGTTCATCACCGGCGGCCTGGGCGGCACCGAGACCGCGACGCTGCGCGAGATTCTCGACATCCTGCAACGCGCGTATTGCGGCAAGGTCGGCACCGAATATCGCCACATTCAAAGCAAAGAAGAAAAGCTCTGGCTGCGCGAACAAATTCGCCGCGAGTTTGTTCACCCTGAACCCATCGACGTTGAAATCAAGAAACGAATCCTATGGAAGCTGATTTCCGCAGAGCAATTCGAACGCTTTCTCAATACTAAGTATCTCGGACAAAAAAGATTTTCGATCGAAGGCTGCGAGACGATCATTCCTTTGCTGGATCAATTGATCGAGCGCGCCGGTGATCTGGGAATCGAAAAGATTACGATGGGCATGGCTCATCGCGGCCGCTTGAACGTGCTTGCCAATGTCATCGGCCATTTCTGCGAGCGCATCTTCACATCTTTCGAAGGTTCAATTCATCCCGCATTTCCGGCGGACGAAGGCGACGTTAAATATCATCAGGGCGCGGAAGGTGAACGCGAAATTGCAGGCGGCAAGAAAGTTGAGTTGCGGCTTTCCCCCAACCCAAGCCACCTTGAAGCCGTCAATCCTGTCGTCGAGGGAATGACGCGCGCGCAACAGGACGGGGCCATGGATGAAGCGAATTTGTCGCGCGAAGAAGTGATGAAACAAGCGCTACCGGTGTTGCTGCATGGCGATGCGGCGTTTGCCGGGCAAGGCATTGTGATGGAGACGCTCCAACTCGCGCAGTTGCGCGGCTATCGCACCGGCGGCACGATTCACATCATCATCAATAATCAGATCGGATTTACAACTTCACCCGAGGCTGGACGCTCTTCAATTTATTCAACCGATGTCGCGCGCATCACGCAGTCGCCAATCTTTCATATCAACGGCGACGATCCTGAAGCCGCATATCGGACGATGCGCATCGCGCTCGACTACCGGCAGCAGTACGAGAAGGATGTCGTGCTCGACGTGGTTGGCTTCCGCCGCCTGGGCCATAACGAAACCGATGAGCCGAGCTATACGCAGCCGTTGATGTATCAGCGCGTAAAAGCACACCCGGGCGTGCGAACGATTTACGCGCAGCGTTTGGTTAAGGAAAGCGTGATCGATGAAGCGGGTGTGAACGAGTTGATCGCCGAGCGCGTGCGGCGATATGAAGACGCGCAAGGGCGCGCGAAAGAAGTCGCCGCAAAACAAAAATCGGTTGGCGTCCAGGATCAAGTAGTTGCTGAACTCGATGGCTCAGACGTGGTCGAAACCAACGTTGACGCCAACGTCATTAAAGAAATTGCGCAGCAGATCTCGGTGGTGCCCGAAGGCTTCAACCTAAATCCGAAAATGGTAAGTCAGCTGGCCCGCCGCGCGAAGATGGGTGAGGGCGCGCTGCCGATGGATTGGGCATTTGCTGAAGCGATCGCTTTCGGATCGCTCGCGCTCGACGGAACGCGCGTGCGTTTGAGCGGCCAGGATTCAGGACGCGGCACATTCAGCCAACGTCACGCCGTGCTCTATGACACACAAACCGGACAAGCGTGGGCGCCGTTATCTGAATTGCGCGCAGAACAGAATCCGCGCGGACGTTTTGAAGTTTTTGATAGCTCGCTTTCCGAAGCTGGAGTGCTCGGCTTTGAATACGGCTATTCGGTGATAGCCGCGGACGCGCTGGTCTTGTGGGAAGCGCAGTTTGGAGATTTCAACAACGTCGCGCAATCGATTATCGATCAATATGTCGCCGCGAGCGAAGATAAGTGGAAGCAGACATCGCGTCTGACGATGCTGTTGCCACATGGTTATGAGGGCCAGGGACCGGAGCATTCCAGCGCGCGGCTCGAACGTTTCCTGCAACTGTGCGCCGCAAACAATCTTTGCGTCTGTTACCCAAGCACACCGGCGCAATATTTTCATTTGCTGCGCAGACAAGTTCGCGAGGGATTCGAACGACCGCTGGTCATGATGACGCCAAAGAGTCTGCTGCGTCTGCCGGCTGCAAGTTCATCTTTGGATCAATTAACGAGCAGCGGATTTCAACCGGTGATCGATGACGCGGGAATCGAAGATCCGAACGCCGTCAAACGAATCGTGTTTTGCAGCGGAAAAGTTTTTTATGATTTGCAGCAGACGCGGGGCAGTAGCCTGAAGTCAGAATCCGGAACGGTAGCGAGGGGGCCCGAAGAAATATCCCGCTCCACTTCAATCGCAGCCGGGCGCATCGCGATCATCCGCGTCGAGCAGTTCTACCCATTCCCGCTCAGCGCGATTAAAGACGCCGTCGCGCGCTACTCAAATGCGACGGACCTCGTCTGGTGTCAGGAAGAACCCAAGAACATGGGTGCGTGGACCTTCATGGAAGCGAAATTTGAGGATCTGGTGCCCGGCGGTGATCGCCTGCGCTATGTTGGCCGCGCTGAATCACCGAGTCCGGCGACTGGCAGCTATGCGGTTCATGTGAAGGAGCAGGAGAAGCTTGTTCATGAGGCGCTAAACCTTGATTGATTTCGTGCTAATCTATCGCACAAGAAATTATGAGTCCTGAATTTTCAGAACTTTTCAAGCTTGGCAGAGCTGAACGCCTTCAACTAGTTGAGGATCTTTGGGACAGCATTGTACAAGAGGAACCTGAGTTGCCGCTTGCAGACTGGAAGCGCGAAGAGCTGCGACGGCGCAAGGAGCGCTGTTCGAAGCATCCTTCCTCGGGCCGCACTTGGAATCAAGTAAAACAGAGTGCTCGAACCCACAATGATTGAGCACGTCATATTCGCTCAGGAAGCTGAGAGTGACGTTAAATCGCACTATGGTTGGTATGAGGAGCGCGAGCCGGGGTTAGGCGAAGACTTTCTACGTTGTGTGGAAGCGTGTGTCTTGGCCATTCAGCGCAACCCTCGTTTGTATCCTGTGATTCTTGACGACTTTTGCCGAGCACTGGTGCGACGCTTTCCCTTTGAAGTTTTTTAAGAACTCACGGAAAACACTATCGTAATCTATTCGGTCTTTCACTCTTCACAAGATCCGCAGAAATGGCATGATCGGTTAGGCCGTTAAGTTCCTTAGCGTTTACTTCCGCAAAACCAGTGAAATGATCGCAGAAAAGATCGCCCCGAAAATTGTGAAGCCGATCGAGACTCCGGCAAATGCTTTGACATAACTCGTCTCGCCTTCCTGTTGCATCATGCGTGGCCCGACTACGGCCAACATAAACGCGAAGTACAAACTCGTGAGAATCGCGTAGGTAATCGCGATTCCCAAGCCAGTCAAAAACCCATCTCCGAACGTCAGCTTGTTTCCGTTCGCCAAACGCTTCTCTTTAATCCCCATCATCAATCCGACGATCGCGGTGAAGTTGAAGACTGCGACATCGGCGAGCTGCGCGCTCGGTCCCTCCAGGGGCAACACGAAATGCTTCAGAGCCACCCACGCGGCGATTACGAGGGTTACTCCGATTCCGTATTTGAGGGCGATTTTCATCAGTGTCAGTACCGCGAGCGGTAGCGAGCGGATCAAGGCGGCTCTTCAGCCTGAATCTTACACTGTTTTTACGAATGAGCCACGGATCAATTCACAGTGGTGCTTGATCCGGTCGCTACCGCTCCCGGTACTGACACGCCGTTCCAGTTTGACCGCAAACATCGGATAGAACGGTTTTCTTGAAGTGACTATTATCGCCTCATCAAATCCAAACGAGGTGAAGTAAGATGCTGCAAGTTACGATGGCAACGCCGAACGTGATGAACAACCCGGAGATGTGGAATGCGGTGATGGCGCGCGATGCTTCGCGTGACGGTAGTTTTGTTTTCGCCGTGCGCTCGACGGGAATCTATTGCCGGCCATCGTGTCCCGCACGGCGACCGCGACGCGAACAAGTGAAGTTTTTCCAGGTGCCTGAGGCCGCGGAGCAGGAAGGATTTCGCGCGTGCAAGCGCTGTAAACCACAGCGAGCAAAATCAGACGATCCAAAAATCGATCTAGTTCGCCACATCTGTCACGCGATCGACGAACATGACGAAGAGCCGCAGACACTGCAAACGCTGAGCGCTGACATCGGCGTCAGCGCGCATCACCTGCAACGCACCTTCAAAGAAGTGATGGGTATCTCGCCACGACAGTACGCCGACTCGCAACGGCTGAAACAATTCAAAGCGAATGTGAAAGGCGGCGCGTCGGTAACCGATGCGATGTACGACGCGGGCTACGGATCGAGTCGCGGCCTCTACGAGAAGTCTTCAGCCCAACTTGGAATGACCCCGGCAACCTACGGCCGCGGTGGCAAAGGAATGCGAATCGTTTACACGATCGCCGATTCACCGCTCGGTCGCTTACTGGTCGCGGCGACCGAACGCGGCGTGTGCGCGGTGGCGTTAGGCGATTCCGATTCAGAACTAACAGCGAAGTTGTTTGCAGAATATCCGCAGGCTTCAATTGATTCGCGAGACACAAAGATTAGTCCGTCGCTCAATGTCTGGTTGAGCAAAGTCCTCGACAATCTGAATGGAAAGACTTCGCGGATCGATCTACCGCTCGACATTCAAGCCACAGCGTTTCAATGGCGAGTGTGGGAAGAGCTGCGACGCATTCCGTTTGGCGCGACTCGCTCATATCAGGAGATCGCGCAAGCGATTGGTAAACCGAAAGCCGTGCGCGCAGTCGCACGCGCCTGTGCCAGCAATCACGCCGCGCTGGTGATTCCCTGTCATCGAGTGATTCGCGAAGACAAGAGTTTGGGTGGTTATCGTTGGGGACTGGAGAGGAAGAAACGGTTGCTCGCGCTCGAGCGCAACGAGAGATGAAGTCCTATCAAGGCTATCGATGCATGAACCCGCTTTCACACTGAACCAAATAAAGTTCTGCGACCCCGGCGAGTCCGCCGGACGGTAGACTGTCCTTGCTTTGAAAGGTCAGTCCCGAACCGGAAACCAAATCGCGCGTTGAATTCGAGACGACTATTTCTCCCTCATCGGCGCAGCCAGCCAACTGGCGAGCAAGATCCAACGCTATTCCGCTAACTCTGCTGCCACTGATTTCGCATAAGCCGGTGTGAAGCGCGGCCCTGGTTTGAAAGCCGGCTTGCGTTGTAGCGCGGCTAACGGCGCAGGCGCAGCGTATGGCTCGTGCCGGGCCGTCGAAGATCGCCGCGAGGCCATTTCGATCTCGCTCAACATCAGCGACGCGCCCCTTAAACCATTCAGCCTCTCTCCTGGCAATTGCGAGGATAGGTTCGAGTGCATTACTCGACTTTGCGCCATCGGCTTCCACCCAAAGCACCGTGGCCAGCACCGTGTCGATCTCATGCGGCCCTTCAAGTCCGGCGAGAAACGTTTCGACGGACGTGAGGACGCTGTCCTGATCGCCCGCGTAGATCAAATGATCCTCACCGGCTAGTTCGATTAACTTAGCGCCGGGAATTCGGGCCGCGACATAACGGCCTTCCTCGATGCTGGCGTCTCGATCGTCGATGCGATGCATGACCAGCGTCGGCACTCGGATCGCGGGCAGCACATCGCGAACGTCGATCAGTGTATTCATGCGGGCCAGCGCGAGCGCCGCACCGGGACTGGTGCTTCGGCGTTGGTATGTCCCCCACCAATCGCGAAACTCCCGATCATGGCTAACACTCGGTGCGATGCTTTCGATGCCTACGGGACCGCCCCACTCTTTTTCGATCGCGTCATAAAATTGTTGTCGGGCTTCGGAGTTGGGGGCCCATGGGTAGTCAGGATCCCAGACACGCTTGGCAAATACGCCAAAAGTAATCAATGCCAGCGTGCGCTCGGGATAGGTTGCGGCGAATAACATCGCCATGTTGCCGCCTTCCGACATGCCAAAGACCGCGGCTCGTTCCGACCCGACGGCTTCCATCACCGCCCGCACATCGTCCATTCTTTGTTCCAAGGTCGGTAGGTCGCTGGTTTGGTCTGAGAGACCAGTGCCGCGTTTGTCGAAAAGGATCAGGCGAGAGAATGATGCCAAGCGCCGGAAGAATTGCGCTACCAGCGGTTGCTCCCAACCGTATTCGATATGACTAACCCAACCGGGAACATAAACCAGATCGATTGGTCCATCGCCGAGAACTTGATAGGCAATGTTGACGTCGCCGCTTTTTGCATAGCGCGTTTCAGGACGCACATCCGCCGTGACTCGTTCCGCGACAGACTGCAAAGCGGTGGTATCCATCGGCGCCGTAGGGGAAAGAGCCGAGCCGATCATCTGCGTCGGGGCCTCGTCACCGGCGGCTTTCACGAGAAGCGCCCCATCATCGCGACAGAACTTCAGAGACTCGTCGCGATAGGATCGTTGACACTGGGGACACGTCTTCATTTGTTCGCCACTTGCTCTCGAAGTATGGAATACCGCGACTTCATTTCATCCATATTGACTTGATATTCGTGAACTCGCGAATGCCAAAGTAACTCAGTTCTCTTCCATAACCTGAATGCTTCACGCCGCCGAATGGTAGACGCGGATCGGAAGCGACCATGCCGTTGATGAAGACGGATCCAGTCTCAAGTTCATCAATAAATCTCTCGCGTTCTATATCGTCGTTGGTCCATGCGGATGAGCCGAGACCAAACGTCGTAGCGTTCGCCAACTCGATTGCTTCATCGATATTGTTGACACGAAACAGCGACGCGACAGGTCCGAACAGTTCGTCACGATAGGCCGGTGAGTCTTTGGGAATGTCGGCCAGGACGGTTGGTTCGTAGAAGTTGCCGCGTTCGAGCGCGCCGGTTAACGCCGCGCGCTGACCACCCGTCAAAATCTTGGCGCCTCCCGCGACGCTTACATTCACCTGCTCTTGCAAGTCCTTGAGAATCTCTTCGGTCGCCAATGGACCAATATCAGTCGATTCATCAATCGGATCGCCAAGGCGCAGCTTCTTCATCGCCGCGACAAAGTCTTTTTCGAATCGATCGTAAATCGCCTCGTGAACAATAAAGCGCTTGGCAGCGATGCACGACTGGCCGTTGTTAATCGTGCGCGCTTTGACGGCCGTGCCTAATGCATCATCGAAGCTCGCCGAAGGCATCACGATGAAAGGATCGCTGCCGCCGAGTTCGAGAACAGTCTTCTTGATTTCCCTCCCGGCGATGCTTGCGACGCTGCGGCCCGCAGGCTCGCTGCCTGTTAGCGTTGCCGCCGCGACGCGCGGATCTTCCAGAACGGCTTGCACTACTTCAGATCCGACTAACAACGTCTGAAACACACCCTCAGGAAATTCCGCGCGCCGAAAAATATCTTCGATGGCGAGCGCGCATTGCGGGACGTTCGAGGCGTGCTTCAGCAAACCCACATTACCGGCCATCAAGGCCGGCGCTGCGAAGCGAAACACTTGCCAGAATGGAAAATTCCATGGCATGACGGCGAGGACAACGCCCAGCGGTTGATAGCGAACAAAACTCTTGCTGGCATTGGACTCGACGAGTTCATCGGCAAGGTGTCGCTCAGCATTCTCGGCGTAGTAACGACAAACCCACGCGCACTTTTCTGCTTCCTGCACGGCGGCGTTGATGGGCTTGCCCATCTCGAGCGTCATCGTCCGCGCAAAGGTTTTCTTCTCAGCTTCGAGAATCTCTGCGGCGCGCATCATTCTTTCAGCCCGCTCCGCGAACGAGGTTCGTCGTTGTTGGCGAAACGTCTGGGTCGCGCGCGCGAGCTTCTCTTCCAGTTGCTGCTCCGTTAGCGAATCGAATGTTTTCAGCACTTCGCCTGTGGCGGGATTAATCGACGATATTGGCATGCGGAAATTATAGAACTTCGCTCACGGCTTCGGTATCGCATCGGCATCTTCATCCATAGTTGACACAGTCTTTTGTCTCTTCCGCAACACAATCATTCCCAACCCACCGATGATGCATGCGCCGCCCGCGAACAAACGCCAGTTCAAACGCTCGTGCAAAACAATCATTCCGAGAATGACGGCAACGACCGGAGTCACCAGAGCGATCAGCATTGTCTTCGTCACTTCCATGTGCCGCACCAGCCAGTAGTAGAGACCGAACGCGATCACTGAGCCGACGACGACCAGGTACGCAAGCGAAATCATCGCCCGCATGGTCCAATGAAAGTGAAACGGATTTCCTTCCGTAGCGATCCCGACAATTAAGAGCGGAGGAAACCCGCAGATCATCTGTCCCGCCGCCAGCACTTGCGGATCGATCTTGGTTGCATAGGCTTTAACCAGTACGTTGCTGTACGAGCCGAAGAAGGCGCTGGCAACCAATGCGACACTTCCAAACAACGCCAGGTGTCCGGCGATGTGCAATCGATCGGAAAAAATAATTACGATTCCGAGGACGCCAAGCAAAACTGAAACAACCTTTACTGGCGTCATCCGCTCGTACGGCAGATAGAGATGCGCGATAACTAAACCGAAGGCGGGAAAGGTCGATTGCAGCACGGCGGCCAAACCTGAGGAGATATGTTGCTCGCCCCAAAACACGAGTCCGTAGTTCAAAGTGAATTGCAGGAAACCGACAATCGCGATCAGCAGCCAGTCATGACGCGAGCGCGGCCAGCGAACTCCGCGCGCGAGGATCATGGCGCTGAGAATTAACGAAGCCAGAACAAAGCGGATGCCGGCGAATGTGAGTGGTGGAAGATCAGTCAGCCCGAGCTTTATAAAGAGCCACGTCGATCCCCAGATACAGCAGAGGATCAGCCAGACGATGCGCGCTTTCATTTACTGAGTTGTACGTGAGGAACCCTGATCGGTCAAACGTGTCAGAAGCCCGCGCGTAAGCAAGGGCAACCACCAAAACCGAGCCCGCTAGCGGATACTCACTTACTACGCAAGCGGCTCTCGTACAACTAGCCCTCCCTCACGGTCGGGCTTCTGACACTGACTTAACTATTCGTGATGTTGCAGGTTCAGCTTAATGATATTGAAAACGGCGCCTTGCGGATCGCTCAGCACAGCGAAGCGGCCCACGTTCGGAATGTCCGTCGGCGGAACGTATGTTCTGCCACCCATGGACGTCGCCTTCTCGACTTTTGCATCGCAATCGTCGACGGCAATGTAGATTCCCCAGTTTGGCGGCATCGGTCCCATCTGCGGCTGAATCTGCATTATTCCGCCGATGTGCTCTTCGCCGTTGATGATCTCAGTGTAAGGCGTCGCCCCAGTGTCGGTCTTTGTCTTCCAACCAAAAAGCTTCGTGTAAAAATCGATTGCTTTGCCAGGGTCGTTGGTTAGCAACTCGTTCCAGCACAGCGAATTGGTTTCGCCTTTGACGCCGACTCCTTTGTGCTGCTTCGGCTGCCAAATGCAGAAATGCGCGCCCGTTGGATCTGCAATGACTGCCATGCGGCCTACTTCCATTACGTCCATCGGCTCTTGTACGACTGTGCCACCGAGAGCCTTCGCTTTCGCGGCAGTTTCATCCGCGCTAGTGACGCTGACGTACGACGCCCAGTGCGTCGGCACCTGCTTCATCGTCTCGCCTTTTTGATAAAGCGCTCCGACGTCTTTGCCGTTCAGTCTCAGCATCGTGTAGACCATGTCCGGTCCGATTGGCATGTCCTGCGCTTCCCAGCCAAAGAGTTCCGTATAAAAATTCTTCGCTGCGGGTCCGTCGGTAGTGGCAAGTTCAATCCAACAAAAACTTCCCGGCGCGTGTTCCATTTGTGTTTGTGTTGCAGTGTCGCTCATGGTTTCTCCTTAATCAGATCCGTTTGGAAGGGGGCTACTCTGCCTGAGCCAAGCTAATGGCGGAAAAGTAGCCCACCTCGAGACAATTTCAATAATGACGAGAGTTGAGACTTTATCAGCAGGGTAAGAAAACTTCTAGCCTCGGCAGCTGACAAATGTGTTGAGAATTGTAAATTTAGCGAGTGGTGAAAATTGGAGAGCTGCCGCCAAAAACGAAATCGCGCTGCTCTCACCCGAAGATGTTAGCAGCGCAATCTCGGAATCTTATGAACTAACCGAAGTCAGTTCGTAAGATGGCAGCCTGACTTCGTCAAGACCAAGCTGCCAATTTGTATCCCGACAAGCCATCGGCGGTCGACGCTTCCCGGTCAGCACGCGACTTGCTTCAGTTAATCTCGCTTCCCTTGCGGGTCACAAAACCTGTTTCCACAAATCTCACATCTTCCTTGCGGTCGACGTGGTGCCAATAGGTTGTTTTTTTGGTGGCTTTCCTCCACCGCCGGTTACGTTCCCGGCAACGAGGCTCAGATTTCTCCGAGCGACATTGCTCACCACCAGCGGGTCCTCTCTAGTGGTTGCTACCCGTTTTTATCCGGGCGCTGAGAAAACCTTTCGGTCTTCCTGGCAAGCCTTTCGGCTTCAACTAAGGGCGTCATAGCAAGTGCAAACCGCTCTGCCTTTACTCTCTCCCAGAGCCTCGCGACTCCGTTCGCCGATCCCTTCGTTGGTCTCAAAAGCCGTAACCTTCGTGACACTGATGCTTATACCGAAAACAAATTTCCGGGTCAATTTTTTGTGTGATTTATTTTTCGAAAGATGATTTATTTTTGTTGAGGCGTTCTTTTCGCTAAGTTTTCCGCTGATCGAAAAGAAAACATAAAACATATGATGCGCGCAGAATTTTTCGAGCGATCAAGAAATTATTTCGAGAGCGCGAAAATCGCTTCGCGAATCGCTGATTGAACGAGGTCCGCTTCTTCTTCCGCCTGATATTTGTTTCGCGGCCAAAAGAAACCGCGCAGTCCGTCTTTGCGACGACGCGGCACTACATGGACGTGAAGATGGGGCACACTCTGGCTGACCTTGTTGTTCATAGCCACAAAAGTTCCATCGGCGACCATTCCCAATTCAACCGCTTTGGCCAACAGCTGAACATTCTTAAAAAACGGTTCGATCAAATTCGCCGGCAAATCAGCCAAAGTTTCGAAGTGTTGTTTGGGAATTAGCAGGCAGTGACCCGGGAATACAGGTCGATGATCGAGAAAGCCGATTGAAATGTCGTCTTCAAAGACGACGCGCACGGCCAATTCGCCGCTGATAACTGAACAGAAGAGGCAAGAAGGGTTCGCCGGCATTCTGCTTCACGCTTAGGGCGCGGACTCGTTTCGCGCCCTCAAACATCATGATCATTGCGCAACTTCGCGGTACCGAAAACACGTCGGTTCGTGATCGTTCACCATGCCCACTGCCTGCATGAACGAATAACAGATCGTCGAGCCTACGAATTTGAAGCCGCGCTTTAGCAGGTCGCGGCTGAGCGCATCAGAATCCGGTGTATGCGGCAATACGGGCGTGTCGCGTTTTCGCCTGAGCGGTTTGCCGTTGACGAACTGCCAAACGTATTTATCAAAGCTGCCGAACTCCTCTTGAATAGCCAGGAACGCGCGCGCATTTTGTACTGCTGAGTTAATCTTCAGTCGATTGCGAATGATTCCGGCGTCATTCAGGAGTTTCGCAACCTTCCGCTCGTCGTACTTCGCCACCCTTTTCGGATCGAAATTATCGAACGCGCGCCGATAGTTTTCGCGCTTGCGCAGAATCGTCTCCCAACTCAAGCCGGCTTGCGCGCCTTCGAGAATCAGAAATTCAAACAGCCCGCGATCATCGTGCAACGGCACACCCCATTCAGAATCGTGGTAAGCGATCGCCAGATCAGTCTTAGCCCAATGACATCGATGCCGGTCCTTCATTCGCTTCACACTTTGATTAATCACGACCGCCATTTACGACGTGAGTAATGGCCTCTACGAGCGCGCCGGGTTCGACCGGCTTTGCCAGATGCAATTGAAACCCAGCCGATAAAGCCAGCTTGCGATCTTTGTCGGTTGCGAAAGCTGTCAAGGCAACGGCGGGAAGCTTGCTTAAGCTATTCGGCATGGCCCTGATTTGCCGGATGAGATCGTAACCGCTCTCAAACGGCAGGCCGATGTCGCTCAACAAAACGTGGGGCGTAGATGAGTGCAAATAGGTGAGCGCTTCCTGTACAGAATCAACCGCATCTACGTTCGCTCCGCACACCTGCAGTGTCAGCGTCAGCAGCTCGCGCGCGTCCGTTTCGTCTTCAACCAGCAGCACGCGCAAACCGGCCAGCGGCTGCGGCAAGGGCACAGCTTCTTCTCGTTCGGCAAAAGCGTTGACTGCCGGCTCATCGAACGTTAACGGAATTCGAATCGTGAATGTCGAGCCTTTCCCTTCCCCATCGCTTTCGGCCCTTACAGTTCCTCCGTGCAACTCAGTGAGATGACGCACAATCGCCAGACCCAGACCGAGACCACGATGGGACCTGGTTACCGGCGTTTCCGCCTGACGAAATCTCTCAAAGACACTCGGCAAGAAGTCCGGAGTGATGCCGATGCCGGTGTCGCGCACTTCGATCTCAGCCTGCGAGCCAATCGAACGCAAGGTTATGTAGACATAGCCATCGCGCGAGGTGAATTTCACTGCATTCGACAGCAGGTTCCAGATGATTTGTTGTAGCCGCGCAGGATCGCCAGCCACTGGGCCAACCGAAATATCTGAGATAACTTCCAGGTGAACGCCGCGCGCATTTGCGGCCGGTCTGACGATGTCGACCGCGGCAGTGATCAAATCGATTAAGTCTACCGGTTGAACTTCTAATTGAAGTTTCCCACCGGCAATTCGCGAAACGTCGACCAAATCCTCGATCAACTGCGCTTGCGCCTTTGCGTTTCTTTCGACTGTCTCCAAAGCGTGCGTCGAAGTCTCGCCGTCAAGTTTGCCGCTGCGTAGCATCGTCAGCCAACCAAGCATCGCCGTCAAAGGCGTCCGCAACTCATGCGAAAGTGTCGCCAGGAACTCATCCTTCAAACGGTTTGCCTCTTCGGCGTCGTTACGAGCCGATTGTTCACGGAGCAGCAGTCGCTCGCGCTCTTCTTCTCCTTGCTTGCGTTCGAGGAATTGCCCTATCTGACTGCCAATACCGCTGAAGGTCGCGAGCAGCGCGCTGTCAGGTTCGCGAATTTCGTGACTGAAAAATTCCATCACGCCGAGAAAGTTGTCGCCTGACATGATAGGAAAAGCAAAGGCAGCATGAAGTCCTTCCGCCGCAGCGGCCGGAGCCCGGGGAAAGTTTGGATCGTCTGTCACATCCGGAATCCAAAAGGGGCGGAGGCTGAGCCAGACCCGCCCCGGCAACCCCAAGCCACAAGTGAACGCGCTTTCTCTAGTCAGACGTTCGAAGCTCCCTCTGATGGAGCCGTGCGACGGCCAAACTTTGAAGCAACGCAAAACGTTCGACTCGTTATCGAGTCTCCACATTGCGCCTACTTCCCATTCGAACGTGTTACAGATTCGTTGGATGATTCGTGGTATCGCATCATCAAGGGCCGGCGCTTCTGCCAGAATGCGCGTTACCGAAAGCGAACCCGCAAGATGTCGACCGGAGACCTTGCGTTCAGTCACGATCGCTGCGAGCGACAAAGTCGTGATTGCCAGATCGGCCACGTAGGCTTGCAGAAATAGCAGCCCTTCGTTCAGCGGGTAGTTGGCGAACGGGCCATAACGATGAATCGTTCCCCAAATCGAAATGGCCGCCAGAGGTATCATCGAAGTCGCAACGCCACGAGGTCCAAAGCGAAATGCGGCCCAGAGTAAAAGCGGAATCGATAGATGGCCCCAGGGTCTAATGCCGGCGGATCGATGCAGCAGCTCCGTATAAATTGTGACCGACAGTAAGGACGTCAGCACCAGCAGCATTACGAACTCGGCCCAACGAATGCCACGCCAACGCTCGATCGGTCGCTCGGCCCAACTCAGTATGAGCGGCGTAACCATCAATGCGCCGATTGCATCGCCCGACCACCACGTTAACCAGAGGTGTTGGAATTCCTGCCACCGTTCGTGGCCTGAAACACAGAGCGACAGATTACCGATCGTGGCGGCAAGCGGGGTGCTGATCACCGCCGCGAACACTACAAATTTCAACACATCGAAAGCGTGATTGAACGGATTGCGAGACTCAGTAAACCGGCGCAGAAGGTAAACCGCGGTCAGCGCTTCCAGAGTGTTGCCCAAGGCAATCGCGGTGGAAGGGGCCAGCGGAACGTCGGTCAACAGGAAATTCGCCAGCAGCGCCCCGATAAGAACGCCTGGCGTGGCGCGATATCCAAGCCAAAGCAGCGCGGCGATCGCCAAGCCTGTGGGCGGCCAAACTGGCGATACGCTGACGTTCGCAAAAGCGAGAGACAGACCGAGCGTGGCCGCGACAAAATAGCTCGCCGCGACGATTGCCACGAGCATAAGATTTTTAGGCTTTAGAAAGTCCCGAACGATGGTCATTCCGTCAACTCACTAAAAACTAAGACGTATCCGTTGGGATCCTTAATCTCGAACTCCCAATCGCCGTAAGGCTGCTGCCGCAAAGGCATTAAGATCTCAACCCGATCTTTCACCTGCTCATAAAACCGCTTCAAGCCTTCCATGCGGATGTACGCATCCCAAACGCCGCCGCTGCGGGATGAATAAAGGTCCGGCTTTCGAAATCCCTCGAGGCGTTGAAACATGATTTCGACCGTGTCGCGACTGACCGAGGCAAAGACGTAGGGCGGATTCTTCGGGAAAGGAAAACTCATAAAGCCGAGTTCGGATTCGTACCAACGAATCGTCGCCCCCACATCGGCAACAAGGAAGGTCGGCGCAACTGTGGAAAGCTTTACCATCCATTCCAATCCTAATGATTGGCGGTACTCAACCTTGATCGACTTCGCCGCCCTCGGGCCCGTAGAAGAAAACCCAGACGGCAAAATCGTCCGTAAAGTTTTCGAAACGGTGCTCGACGCCGGCGGCAACGAACAGCACGTCATGAGGCTGAAACGGCTGACGAGTCTCCCCGCAAACGAATTGACCAGTGCCCTGCGCGACTACATAAACTTCGTCGCGGGAATGTGGCGTCTGTGGATCAATGACGTGCGGAGCATACAGTTTGGTTACGAGTGAGCCATGCTCGAACACGGTAACGACGTTTTCTTTTTGGGGACCAGGCAGACGGCGGACGGCTTCGGCAAGATTTATCTTGATGCAAGCGTCGCTACTCATGGTGACGGCGACAATAATACATTACAATGCGACTCGTGAATACGCGTTAGCCATGAACAAAGACGAGCTTATCGAACTCGCCTCAAGTCCTGATTTCATCTCAGGTATTTACAACTATTGCGACCGCTGGTGTGAACGCTGCGCGTTTACTTCGCGTTGTTTTCTGTACGCGACTGAGCAGGGCGACCCAGACCTTGACGACCCGGAAGTTCGCGACATCACAAACGAAAAGTTCTGGAACAAGCTGCGAAGCGTCTTTCAAAGCACCGCCGAGATGATCTCCGAGTTAGCGGCCGAAGCCGGTGTCGATCTCGAGTCAATCGATGGCGGCAAGGACACGGCCGACTACAGACGCGAAATAGAAGAGATCGAGCAGATGGAGCTGTCTCAGGCGGCCAGCAAGTACGCCGCTTCTGTTGAGACATGGTTTCGAGCGGAATTGGCAACCCGCGACCCTGTTCACGACGACACGACCGGTAAATCGCAAACGGATGAAATAGATTTGACGGTAAGTGACGCAGTGGACGTGATTCGTTGGTATCAGTTTTTCATTGCCGTAAAACTCATGCGAGCATTGAGCGGTGGCGACCAGGTTGGCGATGAAGACTTCGACGATGATGAGCTTCTGTCGTTTGATTTTACTTCGCCGACCGAAGAGGATGATGAGGACGTTGACTATGATTCGGTGATCGCGAGAGCTTCACTTATAGATTCGAACGGTTCAGCCAAAATAGCGCTGGTGGCAATCGATCGATCGATTGCCGCATGGTCTGCGTTGCAGATTTCGCTCCCGGAGAAAGCGGATAAGATCAAGCCGTTGTTAATAGGACTCGACCGTCTGCGTCGCTTGACTGAGGCGCGCTTTCCGCGCGCTCGCGACTTTATAAGACCTGGTTTTGATGAATCCACCTCGATGTTTGTCAGCTAATTAGAACGCGCCGGAAACAATTTCATGAAAGGCAATATCCCCATCCCCGAACTCCCATTCGCCGAAGAAGTCTGGTTGATGGTCGCGGTGACTTCCGTGCGCGAGCGCCGCACGAAAGACGGCAAACCGTTTCGCGAAATGAACGCGCGAAACTCAACCGGAACGCTCCCGTTAAAAGTCTGGTCAGACGTGCTCGAAGGCCGCGAAGAATTGCGGCCCGGACTTTGGGGCGTCACCGGCAAGCTCGAATCATTTCAGGATCGAAATCAGTTTGTGGTTTCTGAATACCGGCCGATCACGATCGAGCAATATCGCGAGTATCTCGGCTGCGATCCGTTGTTGCCGCGCGCGTTTACTCTAGACATCGAGACGCTTGCCTTGCCCGGTTTTCGTGATCGCGTCGGACCAAAGCTTGACAAGGAAATGAAGCTCGGGTTCATGAGGCTCGAGCAACAGCAACGCTACCTTGAAGACATTGCCGCCGAGGAAGAGCGCGTCTATCAACTCGGTTCGTTGAATGCGACTTCGGGCCGCGTGCTTTCGATCGCCGTGCACGTTGGGCCGGTGCCCGGATTTGAAATTGAGGGATTGACTACAAATCAAAGCGAATATGCTTTTGGGATCGACGCGGACGGAAACGAACAGGATGAATCGCAAGCTCTGAAAGATTTTATCGCGTTGATGTCTGACTTCGACGTCGAGTGCGATTTAATTGTGGGCCACAATATCATCGGTTTCGATTTGCCGTTCATCTTTCAGCGCTGCCTGGCGAATAACATCGCGGTGAAGCCGTTCATCGATTTGAGCGAGTTTCGCGTCCAGGGCGTCTTTGACACGATGCGTGGGTGGTGGCTGGGCGGCCGCAATCGCGTGGCCCTTGATGACATCGCCTGGGCGCTGGGAATTGAATCCAGCAAAACCGGAGAAGTCGAGGGCAGCAAAGTCTTTGAGTTGTATCAAGCCGAGAGGCTCGCCGAGATTCGCGAATACAATCTGAACGACGTGCGCGTCACGCGAAAAGTTTACGAGCGGATGGTCGCGTGTTTTGGAGGTTAAGAAACATCCGCAGATTACACCGATTACGCAGAAAAGCAGAAAAATCGGGCGGTCGTCCTCTCTTTTGAGTTTCCTTAATCTGTGAAATCTGCGTAATCTGCGGATAATTTCCGCGCCTGCGACGCTGTTTCATTTCCGAAACACGTCTGGTAAACTGAACAATCAATGGATTCGCTAATTCCAGTTTTGACTCTCATCTTCGGCGCGCTCGTTGGGGGCGTCGTGGTCTGGCTGGCGCTGCACGCTAAGTGGCATAGAGGCTTCGACGACGGGCGAGCTGCGAGTGCAACCGAGATCGCTGCTCTGCAGGAACGAGTAGCCGCAAAGGATCGAGAGCTCGAAAAGATTCAGCAAGTCTTCGAAGCGGAAGTAGCCGACGGCGATCGTCTGCGGGAAGATAATGCGCGGCTGCTGGCAAATCTCGAAGGTGAGCGACGCGCGGGACAAGAGCGTAGTGAATCGTTCAAACGCGTGACGGAAGAGCTCGCAGAGAAATTCAAGGCGTTGTCGCGTGATGCGCTCAAAGACAACAATCAGGAATTCCTCAATCTCGCGCGCGCCACGCTGGAAAAATTTCAAGTGACTGCGAAAGGCGAACTGGAACAGCGGCAACAGGCAATCGACTTGCTGGTGAAGCCGCTGAAGGACTCGCTGGAAAAAGTTGACGGCAAGATCGGTGAACTCGAAAAGGCCCGCGCGGGTGCCTACGCTGAGCTGCGCGAACAAGTGAAATCGCTAACGACGCAGCAACTGGAACTTCGCAACGAAACTGGAAATCTGGTGAAGGCGTTGCGCACGCCGCACGTGCGTGGTCGTTGGGGCGAGATTCAGTTACGGCGCGTCGTGGAACTCGCCGGTATGCTTCAATACTGCGACTTCACCGAACAGGAAACAGTTGCGACTGAAGACGGCCGCATCCGGCCCGACGTAATTGTGCGACTGCCCGGCAATCGCACGATTGTTGTCGATGCCAAGGTTCCTTTCGAAGCTTTCTATGAATCGATTTCCGCAACGGATGAAGCAGTGCGTACGGAACGTTTGAAAGAGCACGCGCGGCTGGTGCGAACGCACGTTGGCGCGTTGAGCAAGAAGTCTTATTGGGAAACCGTGCAGCCAACTCCTGAGTTTGTTCTGCTATTCCTTCCCGGCGAAAACTTTTACAGTGCAGCGCTCGAAAACGATCCGAAACTGATCGAAGACGGCGTCAACCAGGGCGTAATCATTGCGACGCCGACAACTCTCATTGCGCTGCTGAAGGCAGTTGCGTACGGATGGCGACAGGAACAGATGGCCACCAACGCGCAGGAAGTGAGCAAGCTGGGCAAGGACCTCTACGACCGTCTGCGCACCTTCACAAATCATTTTGCCGACATCGGCAAAAGTTTGGATCGAGCCGTGGAGTCATATAATCGCGGCGTGGGCTCGCTTGAAGCGCGCGTGCTGGTCACCGCGCGCAAATTCAAGGAACGCGGCGCAATCGCCGGCGAAGAGATCGAGATCCAGGAGCCGGTCGATAAGTCTGCGCGGGCATTGAGTCTCGACGAAGGCGGTTTGTTTCCAGAGTTGGTCGCGAAAGAAGCAGAGCCCGAAGACGATTTATTTCCATTGCTCAATTCCAGGAGCGCGAGCGCCGGCGAGACTTAGCGATGGCAAAAGAAATCTGGTTAGGTCCCGTCCTCGGAAATAATCGCGCTTCGTTGCTCGCGCGGTGCAACGAACACATCGCCAAAGGTCAAACCGATCGGCTGCTCTACATTGCCGCATCACATCCCCTGCTCGATTTAGTCACTGACAAACTGCTTGATGGGAAGAATGCCCAAGGTGTCTGGGGCGAGTTTCCTGTTTACCTGTTTCGCGGATTCGTCAGACGGATTCTGTCAGAAGCCCGACCCCGGGGCCCCCAGCCGGGCAGCCCGGCTGGGGTGGGACGGTCAGGGACGGCTACTCAACCAGGCGCGCCCTCCCTAACGGTCGGGCTTCAGACACGCACGCCGATCGATCGCGAAGAGTTTCCGTTGCGTCGTAGCCTCATCTCGCAAATCATCAAGCAACTCAGCAGCGCAGGAAGACTGCAGGCGATCAAGCCTCTGGCGAATCGCGACGGCTGCGTCAACACGATCGCATCTTTGATCGGCGAGCTTCAGCGCGCGGGAAAAACGCCAGAGGAATTTCGCGAAGCTGTTTCCTTGCGTCAGCAAGATTTAGCCACCGAGTCACAGAGTCACGGAGAAACGAAAAAGAAATCGGAAACGAAGAATAACGCGGTGATGTTTCCGCGATCGCAAATCGAGTTCGATCGCGAAGTCGCCTTGATTTATGCGACGTACGCGAATGCTCTCGAACATTTTGGCTTAACCGACGAGGATGCCGACCAGTTGCAGGCATTGCAGTTGATGCGCGGCGATGTACCGTGGCTGGATCAGATCGAACTGCTGGTGCTCGACGGGTTCTTTGATTTCACGCCAGTGCAAGGCGAAATTCTGAGATACCTGATCCCTTTGATTCCAAATGTGATCGTCAATCTCAACGGCGACACACGAAACCCGGACATCTTTCGTCCCTTTCAATCGACGATCGATCACTTAACGTCGATCGCTCCGTTCGAGTTTGAGACGAGCACCGATGCGATCGAAACCAATTCAGAACTCGGAATGCTGCGCGAGCGACTGTTCAATGTAGCGCCTGATGTAGCGCCTGATGTAGCGCAAGTTCTTAACTCGCGATCTGAGCCGTCAGCCGCCACACCGCAAATTACCAATTTGCGCTACACGCTCTTCGAATGCGCCGATCGAGAGCTTGAGATCCGTTCAATCGCGAAAGAGATCAAACGCCTCATCCTCGCGCATGACTACCAACTCTCCGACATCGCTTTGGTAGTGCGTGAGCGCGCATCTTACGCAGACACGATTACGCGGGTGTTCGCCGACGAAACCATTCCATGTAATTTGGAGCGCCGCGTTGAAGCCCCGGACGTGCCGGCGCTACGCGCGTGCGGAAAACTTTTCCAACTCCTGAAAGAACCGCGGGAGAGCGTCAAGAATCCCAAAGCGAGCGATCTCGCTCATTTGATCAAGACAGATTATTTTCGGCTGTCACCCGAGCAACTCGACGAGCTTAAGGAAACGTTCGAACACAAGTACGCCGCGCAATTTCTTGATGATGACAGCGAGAAGCGGAGGCGCGCGCTCGGCATTGGCAAGTGGAACGGCGACGCCCTCGAGAATGCCATCGCTTATGTCGGCAGTGAATTGCGCGCGAACGCCTGGATTGATCGCGCGCTGAAGTTAATCAAAGCCTTCCCTTCTCCCGAAGACGCGCAGACTTTGCTGGCGGGCAGCGAAGAAAGTGACGCGGCCACGGTCGCGGAAGACGAAGCGCCGCCTGAGGATGGCGCGGCGATGGATCGCCGAAAAAAACCTGCGCCGATTCATCCTGCGGCGCTAGCTTGGGCCGTACTAATCATGAGGCAATTGCAGCAACTGCTGGCCGCGATGCCTGAAGAAGGCAGGCCCGAAGAATTGCGTCACGCGCTGATGCTTCTGCTCGATCAGTTGCAGTTTTCAAATCGGATCAATCATGCGTTTCACGGCGAATCAGGAGCCCACGACGTGCCGCAAGCAACACTCGACGTGCGCGGCAGAGAAAGTCTGCGGCGTGCGATTGTCGCCGCGGTACGCAGTTTCGATTACGCACAGACGGTTGTGTCAGAAGCCCGACCGTCAGGGAGGGCATCTGTCGCTACCGAGCCCTTGCTTACGCGCGGGCTTCTGACACACTTCATCGACGAGGTTGAGCGATCGCTGCGTTCGCAAGTGCTCACTATTGGCGCCGCGAATCGCGATGGCCTGCGGGTGCTTGAAGCGACCGATGTGCGCGGCTTGCGATTCCGAGCAATCTTCATCGCCGGGATGATCGAGGGTGGCTTTCCCTTGCGAACTTCGCGTGACTGGTTGTATCCCCATGAAGAACGCGTGCGGCTGCAAAAACATGGCATCTTCCTTGAAGATATTTCGACTGACACACTTCTGAAGGAAGAACACTACTTTTACCAGACCGCGTGCCGCGCTACTGAGCGCCTTTACCTAACGCGTCCGCTGGCGCTGAGTGACGGCGCGGAAACGGTCGCTTCGTATTACATCGAAGAGCTGAAGCGCGCGATTGCTCCGATGAAGCTCACGGTGAAACAAATTCGCGGCGATATCGATGGACGCGAGATCGCGGAAGCATCAACCGCGATTGAGCTGGCGACGATTTTGATTCGACAGGGTGAGCGACAGAAGCGTCACGCAGTCGAAAACATCTTGCCCTTGCCGATGGTCAAAGAGTTTCTGATGCGAGCCGAGGATCGCGGCTGTCTTTCCGCATCGGCTTTGCGGCGGGTCGACATCGAGCATCAGCGCAACAACAGATGGTTCGGTCCTTACGATGGCGAGATAACTCATGCCGATCTGCGCACGATGCTCGCGCGGCACTTCGGCGCCGAACATGTCTACAGCGCGAGCGGTTTCAGCACTTACGGCAACTGCGCGTTTCGCTTTTTCGCGAATCGTGTTTTGAAGTTCGAGCCGCGCAGCGAAGCCGCGCTCGATCTGCAAGCGATCGATGCCGGCAAATTGTTGCACGACATTCTGCGTCGCTTCTTTGAAAAGCATCGTGGCGAGTATTTGCCTGCGAGCGACCTTGAGGACCTTCGTGCCGACATGGCGTCAACGGCTAACGCAGTCTTCAAGGAACACGAAGACAAAGTCCCGCCTCTGAACGATCGCATCTGGAAGATCGATTGCGAGATTCGCAAGCTGATCCTCGATCAGGTTTTGCTTTACGAGTTGCGGCTGCAAGAGAAGACCGACGCCCGCGGCATCCGCCCAACTTATTTTGAATTAGCCTTCGGCCGAGTCTCGCCGGGAAGTGATCCGCATTCCACTACCGAGTATTTGCGCCTCGAACGAGGTCAAGATCGAGCGAACGAGGTCGCACTGGTTCAGGGACAAATCGATCGCGTGGACCTGAACGGCGATGAGCAAGTTGCGATCGCTTATGATTACAAGCTTTCCCGCGGCGCGAAGCTGAACGACATTGAAGCTGGACGCGAACTGCAACTACCGATCTATCTCGCCGCGCTCGAACAGTTATTTCTGCCGGGATTTCAGTTGGCCGGTGGTGGTTATTACACGCTGCGCAGCAAGGGCTCGCGACTCAATCAAGGGCTCTATCGATCGGCGTTTGGCGATTGCACAAACGTCACTTATGCGAAAGCGAAGCTGGACGATGTTGAGTGGCAGCGCATTCGCGATGAAGTTGCTGCGCGCGTGTGGGAATTCATCGATGGAATGCGCGGCGGCCACTTCAAGGTGAAGCCATCACTCGGTAGACACACGTGCAAGTTTTGTGATTATTCCGCTGTCTGCCGCTACGATACTTATCGAATCAACAGGAAGAATTGAAACATTGGATCATTGAGACATTAATTCATTGATTTATTGGATCAATTAAGTCAGTCAAACAATGGATCAATGAGTCAATGAACAAATGAATCAATCCACTAACGACCAATCACTTCGCGAACACATCGTTTCGTTGCTCACCGGCGGCAATGCTCACCTCAGCTTTGAAGACTTCGTCAAAGACTTTCCGGTTGAGAAGTGCGGAGAGCGGATCGAAGGAATTCCCTATACGGCGTGGCAAGTGCTGGAGCACATGCGGATCGCGCAATGGGACATTCTCGAATTCTCGCGCAACGCGAATCATGTTTCGCCGAAGTGGCCCGAAGGTTATTGGCCCGCTCAAGAGGAAGTTGGAGACGCCGCGAAGTGGAATGAAAGCGTCGGAACATTCCGCGATGACTTACAACAGATCGAGAATCTCGTTAACGATTCCGCCACCGATCTCCTGGCGGAGATTCCGCATGGGACTGGCCAGACGATTTTGCGCGAGGCGCTGCTCGTCGCCGACCACAACGCTTACCATCTCGGTGTGCTTGTGGCAATCAGCCGTCAATTGCAAAGCAGATAAGTCTATCGGCGCTCACCCCGCTAATTGAGCAAAATCCGCTTATGTCAGTGCCTAATCCCCTTCCAGCACTTCGCGGATCTTTATCGCCAACGCGGCCGGCGTGAAAGGCTTTTGGATGAATTGCACGTTCGAATCCAACACGCCGTGATGAACGATCGCCTCATCCGTATAACCCGACATAAATAAAACCTTTGCCGACGGTCTCAATTCGCAGATGCGATCCGCGACTTCTTTGCCGCTCATTTCCGGCATCACCACGTCAGTGAGCAGCAAATCGATCGAGCCATTCTCCGCCTTGAAGCGCTTGATCGCTTCTTCGCCGCGCGCTGCTTCGACAACTTTGTATCCGGCGCTCTCTAAAATCTGGCGCGTCAGGTTGCGTACCATATCTTCATCTTCGAGCAGGAGAATTGTTTCCGAGCCATGGGGAATTTCCGATTCAGGCTTCAGCGATTCCATTTTCTCGGCAGTTTCAAACTGCGGCAGATACACCTTGAACGTTGTCCCGCGACCTTCTTCACTATAGACCCAGATGTTGCCACCGCTTTGTTTGACGATTCCGTAAACGGTAGACAAGCCAAGGCCGGTGCCCTTCCCTTTATCTTTCGTCGTGAAGAATGGATCGAAGATGCGCGCGCGCACCTCTTCGCTCATGCCAGTGCCAGTGTCGCTGACTGCAAGCATCACATAACGACCGGGCACCACACCCACACGTTTGCCGGCATAGTCTGAATCAAGTTCGACCGCTGTCGTTTCGATCGTGAGATCACCGCCCGAAGGCATTGCATCGCGCGCGTTGACCACCAGGTTAACCAGCACCTGTTCGATTTGTCCGGGATCGGCTTTGATCGTTTTCAGCTTCGGATCAAGCTTCGCGTTAAGTTCGATGTCCTCGCCGATTAACCGGCGCAACATCTTGTTCATGTCGGTGACAATGTCGTTCAGATTGAGTGGAACAGGTTGCAGGATCTGTTTGCGTCCGAACGCCAGCAATTGACGCGTGAGATTCGCCGCTCGATCGCCGGCCTTCTTGATTTCCTCGAGATAGCTCTTAATCGGACTGTCCACATCGATTCGTTGCAGCGCGAGACTACTGTAACCATTGATGGCCGTAAGCAAGTTGTTGAAGTCATGCGCAACACCGCCGGCCAGTTGGCCAATCGCTTCCATCTTTTGCGATTGACGCAGTTGATCTTCGAGCTGGATCTCGTGCGTCATATCTTTCTTGACTGCGACGTAGTGTGTGACTTGTCCCGACTTGTCACGGACGGCCGAGATGGTGGCCCGCTCGCTAAACATCGTTCCGTCTTTCTTCTTATTAACGAGTTGTCCTTCCCACACGCCGCCGCGCTTAATCGTCTGCCACAGATCCGCGTAGACAGCTGGATTGTTCTTGCCACTCTTAAGTATGCGCGGGTTGTGACCCAATGCCTCTTCATTTGAGTAACCGGTGATCCGTTCGAAAGCCGGGTTAACGTATTCAATGTTGCCGGCAGGATCTGTGATCAGAATGCTGTCCGCGGTTTGTTGTACCGCCGCAGCCAATCGTGTCAGTTCGGCTTGCGCCCGCTTACGATCGGTTATGTCATGAAAGTACCAGACACGACCGTAGTATTCGCCCGCCGGGCCGCGCACTGGCGCGCTGTGTCGATCGAAAACACGGCCATCCTTCAATTCGATTTCTTCCTGACTGGTTTCGTCAGGGTGCTCATACAGATGTTTCACCCGATGGAGAAATTTTTCAGGCGCAGCGACCAGGTTGATTACTGATTCCAATGCGCTTCCATCATTCTTGGCGGCCAGTTGTTCTTCACTGAGACCCCACAATTCACAGAAGCGACGGTTATACGAAAGTACCTTGCCGTCCGGCGCGACCACCAGAATTCCATCGATCGAAGCTTCGTTCTGTGATTCCAGCAAACTCTTCTGAAATCTGAGCTGTGCTTCCGCTTCCTTTCGTTGCGTGATGTCGCGCGCGATTCCGGTAACTCCCACCGGGACACTATCCTGATGCATCAGCCAGGTATTAACTTCGACCGGGATGCGATGGCCGTCTTTAGCGAGGATTTCCATCTCGTAGGCCGTGACGTTCTCGCCGGCCAGCTTGCGCTGGGTCATCTCACGCGCTTTTGGAATGTATTCGGGCGCCACGGTATCGAGCATGCTCATCGCCAGCGCCTCTTCGGTGGTATAGCCGGTGATCTCGCCGCCAGCGCGGTTCATCGAAGTGTACTTGCCCGACAAATCGTGAGCGTAGATTATGTCTCGCGCATTCTCGACCATGTCGCGATAGCGCGCTTCGCTCTCGCGCAGTGCCTCGCCCGCTCGTTTGCGTTCGCTAATGTCCGTGGTTACGCCGCGCTGGCCGATAGGTCTTCCGTCCGCGTCCGTGACGACCGTAGAGGTTGATTCGACCCACAGCGTAGTTCCGTCCTTCTTAATCCAGCGAAACTCAATCGCGTTTCTGGACTTGGAATTGGTGAAGGCTTCGGTCGCTTCCTTCGCGGCCCGCTCTCTATCGTCTGGATGAACAATCTGAAGCCAGAAGTTCGGTGTCGATAGCCATTCTTCGACGCTGTATCCGAGCATCGTTTCGACATAGTCACTGATAAAATTGAGTTGTTGGATCGCTGCATCGGGCTCGCCCCACGCTTCCCACACGACCCCGGGCACGGTCGAAACGATATTGTCCAGGCGTTCACGCTGCTTCTCGATCTCCGCCGCAAGTCTTTTCCTATCTTCTTCAGCCAACTTTCGTTCGGTGATATCACGGGCCACCCAAATGACCGTGTTTTCGGTCATTGGAGAAACGCTGCCGTCGTACCAGAACTCGTTGCCATTGATCGTCAGACTGTATTCCACCCGGCGCGTGCAGTTCTTCGCCAACGCCTCTCGTATCTGGTCGAGGAAGAAATCCGCTCTGTCTTTGGGGAAAGTTTCGTGAATCGTTTTGCCGATTCTTTCCGCCACGGGTTTGTAAAGATGCGGAGTCTCGGTGGGCGCAATCTTCAATTGGCGGCCCTGGTCGTTAAAAACAATAATGATGTCGCTCATCGAAGCGAATAGTGCGCGCAACTCAGCCTCTGACGACTTAAGTGCCTCTTCAGCACGTTTGCGCTCAGTAATATCTTCGACGCTGCCTTCGCGGAAGAGTTCAACACCTTGTTCATCGCGAATCGTCCGGCGATTTAGCGATAGCCATATCTTTTCGTCATTCTTGCGTCGAGCTTCGAATTCAAATCCCCGCAAGACTCCGTTCCGCGCCTCTATTTCTTCTGACTTCACCCGGTCTTCCGGATTAACGTAGACACACTCTGCGATGTTGGTGACTTCCGCAATGACTTCTTCTGGTGATTCATATCCCAGGATGCGCGCTAACGAGGGATTAACGGTCGAGAATTGTCCCTCGGGCGTGGTCTGAAAGATTCCTTCCACAGCATTTTCGAAAATCGATCGATAGCTCTCTTCGGCGTCACGCACCTGGGAATACAGCGATGCGCTCTCCAGGGCGGCCGCGGCGGTGCTGGAAAGAATCGTCAGCGCCTTCATCTGACCGAGTGTGAACGGACGGCGGCGGTTGAGTGCGTTGATGTTGATGGTACCGACGAGTTTGTTCGCAATCTGCATCGGGACCGAAATTGACGACCGAATTTCAGGGTGCGGCCACAATGGACGAAATCGAGTGTCGCTCACCTCACCAGCCAGGATTAGCGGTTGGCGTTGGCGCGCAACCCAACCCGAAATGCTTTCTTCAAGTGGTACGCGCTCGCCCAGTAGTCGCTGGCGGTTTTCGCCGCGCACGGCCGCGACGTACAATTCCTCGCCGCTGCTGGTCGGCAACAAAATCGATACTTCGTCGGCGAAAGTCTGCTGCAACGCCGCGTCAGCGAGCTTGCTGATGATTGTTTGCTGATCAAGAGTGAAAGCGATGGTCTGGCAAAGCTCGTAGATCGCAACCGTCTCACGCAGTTGCAGATTCTCAAGCCGCAGCCGCCGCGTGTTCATCGCGCGCGTGAGCACAGGCAGAATCGTCGTCATCCGGAAAGGCTTCAGCACATAATCGAACGCGCCCACCTTCATCGCATCGACGGCTGTTTGGATCGTTCCGTGTCCGGTCATCACGATACAGATGACGTGCGGATCAATTTCCAGACTCGCGCGCAGCAACGAGATGCCATCCATCTGGGGCATCATCAGGTCGGTGAGAATTACGTCGAAAGGTGTTTCGTGCAGGGCCTCCAACGCCTCCGGGCCAGACGCGTAGCCGGCCACGTCGTAGCCCTGCGTCGTCAGCGCTTCGACCAGAACTTTTTTTAGTTCGATTTCGTCATCGACGACGATAATCTTCCCGAGGTTTCCGTCATTCATAATTTGGAGTTGAATTTCCATTCGCCGCAGGAATTGCTACGCGGACGCTTGTGCCCTGGCCGACCTGGCTTTCGATGTCGATCGTGCCGCCGTGTTCTTCGACAATGCGACGGCAAATCGCCAGACCTAATCCGGTTCCCTTCCCTTCCGGCTTCGTAGTGAAAAATGAGTCCCAAATTTGATCGAGATTCTGTGGAGGTATGCCGATTCCCGAGTCGATGAATTCGATTAGCGCAGCCTTCGCCTCGCCAACTTTCGCGGTTGCCGTGCGAATAATCAGCGTGCCCCCTTCGGGCATCGCGTCGGCGGCATTTGTTAACAGATTCAAAAACAGCTGTCTGAGTTGTTGCCGATCGGCCTGAATCGACGGCACATCCGCACCAAAATCCGATTTGACCGAGACGCTTCGGTTACGCAGGTAGTAAGCGATGAAATTCACTGAGTTCGAGATCTCTTCCGCCACGTCGATCGTTGAAATCTGCCGATGGCTGCGCCTGCTGAATTGCAGCAGGTTATTGACCAACAAGGCCATTCGTTCTACTTCCGTGAGAATTATTTGCGCCGACTCACGTTTGCTGGGACTTTCAGACAGTTGATCGGCCAACAGTTCCGTGCGCAGGGCGATCGTCGCGAGCGGATTATTCAATTCATGCGCTACACTGGCGGCGAGTTCTCCCATCGTCGCCAGCTTCGACGCTTGCCACAGTTGCTGAGTCATGGCCCTCAGTTCGTTGCTCTTTCGCTGTAGCTCTGCCAGAGTCTGCTCAAGGTGCTGGTTCGATTCCCTCAGTGCCTCTTCCGCGAGCTTGCGTTCAGTGATGTCGCGGATATTGCACTGGATCACCCGCGCACCATTTACCAGATAGCTGTTGCTGACAAATTCGACCTGTTTGACAATGCCGCTATGGCTTTTGAGTGGCAGGTCTTCGTAACGGATGTACCCTTGTGATTGCAATTCGACGAAGGCAGCTTTTGACGCGACCACATCCTTGAAGACACCGATCTCCCACAGTTCCTTGTCAACCAGTTCTTCTTTGGCATAACCGAGCATCTCTGCGAGAAAGGGATTAACGTCAACAATCTGCCCGCTGTCAGCATCGAGAATAAGAATGCCGTCTTTGGCAGACTCAAATAGCCGCCGGTAGCGTAACTCGGAAGCCTGCAGCGCTTTCTGGGCGCGGGTCTTCTCAGAGATGTCCTGCTTGATTCCAATAAAATGAGTGATCGTGCCGCTGTCGTCCCGGATAGGGGTAATGGTCAGGTCTTCGTGATTGAGAGCGCCGTCCCTGCGTCGATTGATGATTGTGTTATGCCAGACATTCCCGGCCAGGATTGTTCCCCACATTCCCTGATAGAACTCGCGATTCTGCTTTCCCGATTTCAGAAAACGCGGATTGCGTCCCATGACTTCGGCCGATGTGTATCCGGTACTCTCGGAGAACGCCCTGTTCACCCAAACTATATCTCCATTAACATCGGTGATCATGATTGCATTCGCCGCGCATTCAAGCGCCGTGCTTTGCAAATGAAGCTGCTCTTCGTCGCGTTTGCGCTCACTGATATCGATAATGCTGGCGAGTACAAAAGTTCCTTCTTCCGTCTTGATCGGATTCAAACCGATTTCAATCGGCACCTCTCCGCCGTCTTTGCGGCGGCCGAACAGATCGCGACCCACTCCCAGGGACCGAGTCGTCGGACCTTCCATGAAGTTGTTGCGGTGCGTTGAATGTTCCGTGCGGTATCGCTCAGGCACCAGCATTTCCGTTCGTTGCCCAAGCAGTTCTTGCCGTGAGTACCCGAACAACTTCTCGGCACGGGTATTCACCAGGGTGATGAAGCCCTTCTCGTCGACCATCAGCAGAGCGCTCGGCGATGCCTCGACGACCAGCCGAAAGCGATCTTCTGCAGCTTCATTGTTTACAAAAGAATCCCGGGGTTCTGTCTTATGTTTCGACCGCTTGTTCATCGATTTGTGTATCGGCGCAGGCTCATGGGTGCATACACCGAAACTACCTATTTCGAACTCTGAAGATTCACCGATGGGCGGACTCTTTCGGGGCAAGAAAGACGAGAGACATTCCCAGTCACTGTGCGCAAACGGGCGGCGCATAGTTCTCCGGCTCTCGGAGTGTTAGCGTCTGAAGGTTCCGCACCCGACGTCGGAAATACGTTCGACACTAAGCCGCCGCGAGGGCCTGCTGCCCATTACGGTCTGAATAGAAGAGCAGGCTCAGGTCTTCCCGAACCGCGAACTCTCTCTCAACTGTGCTTCAGAGTCTTAAATGACTGGCGACAGAAGGGGCGAGGCACCAGTATTTCTCTTTCAATCCGATCATAGCACGTAGCATGCCGACTCTGTTATTCGAAAAAAGCCGGCACATGGAGCGGCCACCGCGCGGAATGCCTTAGTTGGTGGGGAAGATTTCCCAATAGTGTCGGGCTCAACTGGTTGGTTCGACTTTCGAGCGGGACTTCAGTGTCGGTATCAGATGTAACCTTTCGCCAGTTCGCCCGTACCCTATGTGGCAATCAAGATGACGGACATCGAGCACCTCTACGAAAGCTATGCCGGGCATGTCCGCCGATTTGCGCTTTACTTGAGCGGCGATGTAGTGATGGCCGATGAGATCACGTCGGACACTTTTGTGCGCGCGTGGATGGCGTCGGAGCGCATTCGCCAGCCGACAGTGAAAAGCTATCTCTTCACCATTGCCCGAAACGCCTACATCGATTTTTTGCGACGGGCCGCGCGGCAAACGAAACTTGACGAGAATATGCCCGATACGCGGATCAGCCCGCAGACACAAATGGAGCTGACTGCCGAAGTGTGCGCGGTGCTGGCGGCATTGCAGCAACTGCCAGAAATGGATCGAACAGTGCTGCTCATGCGCGCGCTCGACGAAATGCCATACGAAGAAATTGCGGAGACGCTGGGAATTCCAATGGTCACCGCGAAAGTGAAGGTTCATCGCGCGAGATTGAAGCTGATGCAAACCAGACAGGCGTGGCGGGAGGTCGTTCCCGCCACAGGAGCAAAACTATGAACGTCACACGGGAAGTGGTCACGGATTTGTTGCCGATTTATTTTTCGGGCGAGGCCAGTGGGGATACCAAGGTGCTGGTCGAAGATTACTTTCGTCAGGATCCCGACTTCGAACGTATTGCGCGCAGCGCGGCAACGCCGCTGGAAACTTTGCGGGCTGCCACACCCATCGCGTCCGACCGAGAAAAGGAGAAACGCGACCTGGAGAGTGTCCGTTGGGGATTGCGACGGCGTCAGTGGCTGTTTGCTGGCAGCCTGTTTTTAACACTCTTCCCGCTGTCATTCTATTTCACCTTCACCCATGGCCGTCTCGTCTCGCTGACGGATCGCGACGCCATTTGGAACGCGGTGTTTCACTGGAGCTTGGCGGCGGTCCTCTGGTTTCTTTATTTCGCGCGCCTGCGACGGCGCACAGTTTCGCTGGCGGTCGCAATCGCCTTTACGCTGATCCCCATTCCCTTCGTTCTGCACTCTGTCTATGCCGGCGAGCCGGTGACATGGTTCGCGGTCTTCTGGGTTTGGGCAGCAGTCGCCTGGATAGGACACTTCACGCAGCGCGATTGTTAGGACTCCGCAATTCCTAAATCCACTCTTCAGGAAAGGACGCGGCTAAATCTTGTGATTCTTCGATTCACTTCGTGCTACCCGTTCAGGGTTGGTTTGAGATGAAACTAGAAATCGGTAAATCATCGAATTTGCGTACTGGATTGTTAACAAGGCGCCGTCTTTCCACGTCCTCCTAACATGAGTTTGGCCTGCTCGTCATGGAAGTCTGCCCAGGGGGCTGTGGTCATGCGGAAATCGGTTGTCGTCAAATCATATTGCTCTTTTTCAAGCGGATGACTGAGACGCAGTCGGAATAATGAAAGCGCGAATTCAGGAGACAAACAATCCCAGAACACGAAAGCTCTTTTTCACTTTACGGGCGGCACCACAATGGCTCGAGAACTGGCATTGAAGATTATGTTGGGCTTGGCGGGATTGCTCTTTGCCGCCGCGATCATTCCGATTACCTTGATTCTTTGGCAAAAGGATCAGGATTCCTATGAGACCGCGATGGGACTCAGTGTCTATTTCACGCTCGGGATCATGTTGCTAATAGCCATTCGGAACCCAAAGGCTTTTCGCAGCCTCATCGTCTTTGCCGCATGGTCGAGCTTTGCTCACGCCGCGGTGATGATGGTAATGGTCATTCACGATGCGCGATCGCGCGGTGAGTGGTTGATGGTTGTGGTGCTTTCCGTCATTGGCGGAGCGTTAATCACGCTTGCACCGCGAAAACAATCCGCAGAGGGTGCATTGCAATCTGGATGACTTATTCGCGTGATACCTGCCCAACAAATTGTCAGGACGCGAGCGCGGTGGACGTGTTTCTCAACTTGCTTGAATCGAAAGGTTGTATGTAATTGCCGACGTGAACCTCGATGCAGTTGACAAGGGATCGACCTAACGATTTGATCGGCAATTTCGCCGGACTTTTCGGGCGGAGATCATTGTCTTCGCTATCGCAGGGTTCTTCTGGTTTAGAGTCTCGTTTCGGTGTAATCACTAGGAGACTTTAGGTGTGTTGGTTCGCCGGATGATTTTCTTTGCGAGTCATCAGCGCGCAACCACTAGTTCGTCGTCGCACGTTCTACAACGGTTTGCGCAACGGAGTGAAACTCCGTAGCGCCATTCAGGGTCAACTGATGAGATGAGCAATTAAAGAGCAAGGAAGTTGTTCGAACAGATCTTCCAGCGCCGTGACACTGGGTACCCAAGTAAGACGCTGGTAAGTAATAGCAGTAACGCGACTTTGAAGAAAATGGCTCCGCAGGTAGGACTCGAACCTACAACCCTTCGGTTAACAGCCGGGCTGAAGCCGTTTTCTGCGCATTTCTCTGATGCTCCCAAAATGTCACGTTTGCGGATTTCCCTAGCATAATTCGGCATTTCTGTTATCATGCGTTATCAGTCGATTTCCACGATTTCATTTTGTTAGAGGGAAAGTTAGAGGGAATTAGAGGGAAACCAAGTAAACCCATTTTTCGTTGAGAAGTAAATATGAGCAGGAAGAAAACGTCCAAAAACTGGCGCAAAGAAAAACGTGACTACGGCGGCTCAATCCGCGAGCGCAACGGCAAGCTCTTCGCGCGAATCCAGTATATCGGCGACGACGGTAAGCGTCGAGACAAAGAACGACCTGCTGAAAACCGGAAGCATGCTCGCGAATTGATTACTGAAATGCGACGAGAACTAAAGCAGCATGGCGAGCCGGTTCTCGACGCTCACAAAATGACATTTAATGAGTTGAGTGAGCGCTACAGCAAGCTGCGGCTAATTCCTGCGGTGATCGTTAATGGAAAGAAAGTTGCGGGCCTTCGTTCTCTAGGCCCACCAAAGGCCGCGATGTCGACGCTCGTTTCGCATTTCGGCCGCAAGCAAGTGCGAACGTTGAAACATTCAGACATCGAGGAATACAAGTTAGAGCGTTTGCAAACTCCCGTCCGATGCGGAACTGATGAAGAGGACAATCCAATTTATCGGCAACGGAGTATTGCAGCAGTGAATCGTGAATTAGAACTTCTTCGAGCCGTTCTACGCTTCGCTCAACGAGAAGGTTGGATTGTGAAGAGTCCGTTTGAAATGGGTGCGCCGCTCATATCCAAGGTGAGTGAAACAAGACGCGATCGCGTGCTTTCATTTGACGAGGAAAAGCGACTACTAGCGGCGTGCGCAAATAAGAAGCGCGCGCATCTTCGGCCACTTATCATCACAGCCCTGGATACGGGGATGCGTCGCGGTGAGTTATTTAAGCTGACGTGGTTCGACGTGGACTTCAAATCGAACTTGATTCGAGTTCGCGCAACTAATACCAAAACTGAGCAAGCGCGCACTGTAGGAATGACGAAACGTGTTCGTTCCGAACTCCGAGCCTTGAGAAGCAAAGCGCCATCTGAGGGTTCAGTTTCCGTCTTTGGCATTAAGAACACCGTGAAGAACGGCTTCGCCTCGACTTTGAAGGAAGCAAAGATCGAGAACTTCACTTTTCACGACTGCCGTCATACGGCTACCACGCGGTTAACGAGTTCAGGAATGCCTGCTTCAGAGGCAATGAAGATCACGGGCCATACGCAGATGACCACCTTTCAGCGGTATGTGAATATCACCGACGACGCAGCGCGCAATGGTGCAGAACGCTTAGACATACTCTTGAACTCACACTCAAAGCGCGCAAAGTCAAACGTTCTTCAGTTGAAGGGTAAGGAGAACTGACTCGGGATATTTCAGAGTCCGGCCTGATTGTAGTCCGTAGGCCTGAATACGTAAAAAGTCGCCCACTGTTTGGTGTCTTTGTAGTTCTTATCGAGTACCTGCTGGAGTCCCATATCAAGTGTGTTGTTGCTCTGATATGTAACTCTAATGCGATCGTACTTATGCCAAACGAATATCGAAAAGTCGATTTTCCAAACAATCATCACATGATTGATAGTTGTAGTGCCGCCATCCCAATCGACAAACACAACATCACCGGGCTGAAGAGAGAACGGGTCCAGATTGCGATTGGAAATGGAATCAGATCCGATGAACTTAAAATGAAGCCCCTTGTATGTTGGTTTATTGTTCTTGGCGTATGTATAGAGTTCTTTCGCGCCAGCCCAGGCCGGCCCGCGATTACTCGCGTCCGCGAAATACCAAGCGAGAGGTTGACCCAAATCAGCCATGAAATCATACCGTCTAGCGTAGACATCGGCAGGCGAAGTTCTCATTATCATGCCAGCCATAATCGCCTGACTAACAAAGTTTGTGCAGTTGTCTCCAAAATTTGAAAAAGGATTTTGGCCGAATCGTGACCCATAGGGAGTATAGACATTCGAAAGAGCGTAGTTCCTTGCAGAGTACGGATCGTAGGAAAAACGCTTGAGTGCGGCCTTAGCAGGGGCAGCACTGCAAACAACAATTATTAGAACCAGGTAAACGGACCATCGAGTTCTCATTAACCCTCCTTATTTGGCAAATCGACGCCACACGAAGTGTCCATCGCTTAGAATGTGGCGATGTTATTTCTTATGACCTACAACACGTTTGCTTCGCAAACGACTGGGAGGTTGTTTCGCATTCCTCCTGCTAGCATTGCGAGCAAAGCGTTTTTCGTTGGTCCTTTTTGTCGCTTTCGTAGATCTGCGAGTTCGATCCGAAACAATCTGATCGTTTTTCGTACTTGAAATCACCGCTGCAATGTCTGGTTGCAGTCGAAGGACAGTTCGCATTGTCTGGCGGGGCGAGAGATGATTCTCGTCAGATATATCTCGAATCACACAATCCTTTTCGAACACACGTGCCAACCTCTGAGATCGCGACCCGCGATTGGAAGTTTGGGTGATGTAGTCGCGCGTCAATTCAGCTCCTACCATCTCACAGGCCAGCTCAGTTGCTTCGGAAAGGGAGATCGTGCCTTGCAGATCTGCGGTCCTCGTTGCGATCCGCCGAAAAAGCGGCAAGAGGGCATCGTCAGTTCCGTCAACAGCATGTGTGAGTTCATGTCCAAGGACTGCCAGCATCGCCTCATCCGACCGAAGTCCTAGGAGAAACACCGTGCCGAAAACAATTGCGTCAGGCTCCATCGGACGCCAAGAAGAATTGTCAAGTTCGGCGACATCCGAATGTATTCGCCTCACTTTCTGCAATCGAGCGATCGTCCACTTTAGATTCAGATCTACTCCATTAGTCGAGGCGATTCGATTTAGCGCAAACGGGAAAAGCCTCTTCGCTACTGGCAACAGCGCCTGAGCACGCGCCGTGGCCGCAATCACTCCATGGTCCAACATCGGAACCGGTCGAGTCATCGCCATCTCGTCAATCGGCTTTGTGGACTGCGGGTCGACAGCTCGATCTATACAAATGGTTCTCATGCTGGTCTCCACGGACGTCAATGTTGCGTTTCGTGGGATTACGTTACTGTCATATCGACGTTCACTGATTTGACCCTTAGTTTGCGACGCAGGTATCGAATTGGGAACCAGAACAACAACGACGGCCGCGAGCGCGACCAACTGTTTCAGATATGAAAGAGATTGTATTAACGACATTTTCTTGCTCTCCAATCTGGACTGGCTGCCCCTCTACGCCTACGATCGCTCGCGTTGTCCTTAATAGGACGAGAATTTATTCGACTTTATGGAAAACCAACTCCCCATGCTCCGATGGAGCTTCTCCATACCAAGCGCCGTCCATAGTCTTGCCATCGTTAGATATAGTTAAGTTCAAATGGGCGACTCTATTCTTTGGTAGCACCAACAAGTTCGCTTCAATTCTGCCGTCTGCTTTGATGTGACCCGACCCGCTGTTGCTGGTTCCAGTTCCGTTAATTTCATTTACACCGAAAATATCTTTGTCGTGACAAACAAAAGAGTATTGCTTTTGCGAAGTTTCTGAACGCCATACACCGCATACACTGGGTGACCTTCGCTGAGGGACGGGAGTCGCTACCGGAACGAAGTTTGGATCAACAGAACCGACTACCGGGTCCCTTCCAGCGTTGATATAGGCAGCATTCTTGGCTCTCCATGCCGGCGGGACTAACAAAGCCGTTGATATTGCTCCAATCGCGAGAATTAGCAATGTAAGACCCGCGTACATCCTCTTGCTGCTTCTGCGCTTGAGTACCGGAAACATTTTTCTCTCCATCTAATTCCGTAGCGTGAATCGGTAAGCACGAGAGGCCTGCTTCGTAAGCGAGGACGCTCAAATATCTTTGGACACGATGAAATCTGTCTTTGGCTTTCCGTATCTAGTCTCTGTTTTGTGGATAATGTGGTAACCCGTATGCGCTCTCGCATGACTTCTTAGTCGTCTCTTGTATGATGGGACTTCCCACTCGCTAGTATTAATACTGTAGCGTTCAGCAAGCTCGTGATAATGCGCATGATCGCTGCGCTCGAATTGTGTTCGCGGACCGTCTGGTGTTAACACACAACCAAATCGGTGTATCTCGCCTGGGTCGGTGACTGTTTGAATTTCCGGATGATTCAGATCATTAAAGTCTCGGCACGGAAACTCGGCGTCATAAAACGGGAGTCGATTCACGTGAAATCCGTTATCACAAATAACCCGTCGCGGATCGATGTGGGGTTTTCCGAATACGAGTGGAGAACTGTAATAATCATGTAGCTCATTAGATACTGCCGCACGATAAAGCGGAGTCTGATTAAGCTGAGAAACCAGGTACTCGGCTAGCCTTTCACATCCTGCAACGGTGTAAATTAAGCGGGCGACAGCTTCACGCCAAACTGCCGGTTCGGTACTCTGCGCGAAGACGTTTTTGGTAGAAGCTGCGAATCCGAAGCCAACGGCAGCTAATCCCGTTAGACGTAGGAAATTGCGTCGCCCGAATGCTTCCAGCGCGTGTTCCGCCCCATTCCACAGAGCATGATCCACTACAACAGTTCTAGTTGTATTCATCTCATCTATCTCCCTTCGTAAGAGGTTCGCAAAATGGATATTGCCGCCGAGTTCGAAAACTATTTTGTTGATTAGTACGGCTGAAAAACTCTTTCTGAGTTTTCCGTTTCCACCACTAAGAACGAACGAGACGATGGTTTTTCTTCAACTGCCTTGTCATCAGATGGATTCGCGGCTCACTTGATCGTTACCGGCCAACCGTGGGCACCAACATCACTGGCACATTTTGGTTTTCGCCGCACTTAAGCGTTCTCCGCTTAATAATTCACGAAAGCTTAGAGTGGGTAGTGGGCACTGACCTGCAACGTCGAGAGTTGGATTGCTGTTTTTCTCGCGTCGAAATTCGATGTCGGCGACGAAAACAGGTAAGAAAGAGGTCGAACGCGAAATAAACTTTCGAGCCGACCGTAGCTAGTGTGCTGAAGGATTATGCTCTCGTGGAGGCTACGTAGCATTTCCCTCTCGGAAGTGAATAACGAGGAACAGTTTTGCTTCAGTGCCTGATCACTCTTTTCTGCTCTTAGCGGACCCCTCAATTGGCTTCGAAAGATCCCTCAGCACTGGTGACGAGGCATCTCGATAATTAGGTGACGGTTCAGTGAGCTTTACCGTGATACCATCAGTGTTCTTTAAATCGGCAAGCCGATCCTTAATCGCATTCTTTTCGTCCTGACTTCTATTTGGTACTAAATCCTGAACCTCTACTTCCTTGTTATTGATAGAAGTAAAATCGAGTTCCTTTGATGCTTGTACAACGGCTTTCGCAGTTTGAAGATCCCTTTCGTTCTGATTAAGCTGATCCGATTTGTTGGCGAGAATACTAGCCGCTACTTTTGAAACAATATCAGAATCTGTACTAGCTTGGATCACCAATACCGTATCGGCGCCGCCCCTTGAAGTCGTTTTGGTGTCGCTTTTCGCGGTCAGCAGCTTTACTTGGCTGTTGTAAGTCGTAACCAATTGAGCGAGTTCCGCGCGTTGGGAGAAGTTAAGGGAATTGTTGTTTTGAAGCTCTAATAATTTCTCTTCTATTAGCGCATAGTCCCCTTGCATTTGTCGAAGTTTCACGATTTTTTGATCAGGAGAGAGAGAAGAGTCCGCAATCACTGTTCGCTCTCGAACCCATTCAGTAACTTTCCAATACTCATCGTCTTTGAGCGACGCCACATACTGCGGCGCTGTTTGAGAACGTTGCTGATAAATCCAGATTCCAGCGACGCCTAGGAAGAGGAACACGACAAGGTAGACCACAGCGAATCTTGGCGCGGAAACGTTGTAGAATGCCCAGACGTAACTTGAAAACGATTGTTTCGCTTTGGCCCGCCGAACCTCGCTGCTCGTTTTGGAAAGAAACACACCAATTGGAATTCTCATATCAGCTCGATTAAGTAACTGGATCACATTCTCACAACGGTTACACTTCTGAACATGTTTGGGCCAACTATTGCGATCTGTTAACTTCGCTATCTCAATTAGTTCCGCGTCCGATACACAATCTAAATTCCCGGCTGCACTCGGTTTCCATCTCCCGAGGAAACCACCTATCTCTTCGGCATTTGCCTCGTTGATTGCAGGAGTCGATTCGAGGTTAATCTGTGAATCATCGGATTGCTCCTTGCCACTCTCCGTGACTACACGCTTGGTTTTTGGCTGCGCCGCAGCTCTTACATCGCTCATATGGTCCTTTTCTTCCTTTTAGTGAGTCTAAACAAGAAGGTAAAGCCGGGCTTAGGCCGCGAACCGCACATCTGTAAATACAACACATAGTTGTAGTTAGCCTTTAAGGCCCTATTAAATAGCCTGAGTTTATGCCTCTGGTCTGGCATGTTATGAACGTTTCACACGGCCTGTTTTCTGCAAAAAAATATTCTGGGCCTTCTGCAAACACCTATACCACCTTGAATAAAAGGTCGCGGGTGATGTTCCTTCCCGTTCCGCCATTTCTGCAGGTGTTAGTTGTTCAGTAACGTACGAGGTAAGCAGTTTTGCGCATTCTTTCGGCAACAAACTGATTATTTCGCCCAAAAAAATTGCTCTATACACATCCTGCTGTCCCGGAAAGGCGCTTCCAAAAGTCAAGGTCAAATAATCCACAAGTTCTTCGCCTTTGCGCTCATGGCGGTATCGGTCAATCAGGAGATTTTTGCAACTGCTCTTAAAATAGGCAAGTAGGCTCGCTTCGGAGTCAATTGTTGTCGTGCTGTGCGGCCAACGCTGCTGAAATGTCAATAATACGTCGTGCACAATATCATAGGCCGTCTCGCCTGGAGCCACTCGGAAAGTCAATAGTAACGAACCCACATATCCGATCATCGGTTTGTAAACTAAGTTCACGATGAACTCCCACGCCTTAGGATCGGGGGGCGTGTCGCGTAACGCTGCCAGAGCCTCTGTTACGTTCATTTAAGTTGTTGTCAATATCAGATTACGCAATTCATCCGAAACAAATTCTCTTATGTTAGCAAGTCGCAATTGGCCTAGTTGCTGTTCGCGCGTCAATCGTGTTCTTGCATAGTCCATGACTTCCTCAGTACCCATTTCCAGATCTGGATTATAAATTCGCCTGAGTTCTCTAAACTCCTCGAGAAAATAGAACCTATAACGATCCAGAGCTTCTTTCCATAACTCATAATCATCGGTTCGTAAGGCAATCGCAAGCAGTTTTCGATTTGTCAGTAGTGGCAATGGCAATGCGTAAGGCAAAATCGCGAGCAGGAGAAAGACCACAATGGGCAACAGCAGAACTAGAACCGGATGCAGTTGAAAGACCGCTATGAACGGACTCGCGGAGAGGCGTCCGACATTTGAGAACAAAGTTGTGTGGGCTCCTGTCATCGACTGCAACGATGTCGAAACGGTAGCTACGCTATGGAAGTAGTGAATTTTGATAAATAGTGTTTCACCTGCCTTTGGCTTCAATACCAAATTCAGATTGTCAGCGTTGAAGGCGAAGTAATCATCTCCGTAAACGGCTACTCCTGTTCTCTGTTCCCACTTCTCACAAAGTTCAGCATAGAGAGCCGATTTCGTTTCCTCCCACTTTGATATTATGCTTTCAACCTTGGCGCAATCAGGATCTCGCTTGTCTCTATCACATCGGTTTCGCCATCGCTCGTGCCAGTTTTGAGTCGAACCAATTGTTGCAAGATAAGTCAGACTCTTCGGACTAATCTTTGAAGAACGCAACCGTTCCACGAGTATGCTATCAAGAAATCTATCTACGTCATTCAATGAGCGCTTACTCGCGTGCTGATCGATAGCAATTCGAAGTCGCTCCCGTTCCTGATCGTTTAATACATCGCTGTGCAGGCTCGAATTGATCAACGTCCATGCGTCAAAGATGGAGAAATAAGGTCCTGCGGCAACCGGTGATGCCCCGAAGTCGCTAATTGCCCCCTCCTGGGACTTGACTACTAACACTAACTTCGCGTTAGGCTCACCGGTATTTCGAACTACCACGGTTTGAACTCTGCTACTTGCGTCAAGTTCTTGCTGCCACCGCACGTTGTAACGATCAAGCGTTTCCTTTCTTATTGTGGAAGAAACCAGCGGCAGAACGCCGAGGAGAGCTGAGGACAGGAAGATCCAATATCTAACGAGTTTGAGCCTGAACATCGTGTGCGGCTGAGGCGCGAACCACTAAACACAGACTCCCAAGGCCGCTTTTGCTATTTCGCGCGTACGAGCAGCACAAGCGCTTTGCAAGATTCGCGTACCGTAACTTTGGCGGGCAGGCGTGAATGAGCTGAACCTGCCAAGTGATTAAATCGCAAGGTCTATACCGTAATCCTGTTGGAAAGTCAAGATTTTGCTGTGTCGTTTAAGTTCATTCATTGCATAACCGCAAAACCGCGAACTCGTTTTCTCGCGCGTGGCTGGGTTCGCCGAGCTTAAACGTTGTTCACAGATATCTTTACCTTGCGGCACCCGCTTTTACCAACAGATCAGCGATGTCGGTATGGCGTTGCTGTCTAGCCCACATCAGAGCTGTCTCACCTTCCGAATCCGCGTTGACGTTAGCGCCACGTAATAGCAAAAGCTTGACGACCTCGGTATGGCCGTTGTGGGAAGCAACCATCAATGCTGTCTGACCTCGTTGCAGCGTTCCATTAACGTGAGCTCCGCGATCCAATAACAATCGAACACCGTCCAAATTGCCCGTCCACGAGGCAGCTACAATTGGACTTAAGCATAGGTAACTCTGACAAGAGGGCTCATCAGAGTTGGCACCAACAGCAAGGAGTACCTTGATTCTTCCAACATTGCCGCGAAATGCCGCTTCAACGAGTAGCGCCTGCCGATACGCTCGGATGTTCGGTCTATAGACAAATACTGCGAGCAGGATCAAGCTTGCTACCACAATCAAAACCGTAAAGAATCGTCTGCGCGTTAACAGCGTCTTGTTCATTTCCTTCTATGTTCTCTCACTTACTTTCCACCAGGAATCTTACTTCGGATTGAACACGCAATCCTCGAGGGCCGCTCCAGGTTCAGCCAACTTCATGCCGTGCACGGACCTCGGCGGGAAGCTCCGGGTTATGAAACGCCACGGGATTCGCTCATCGTCATGACTTAAGGGTGGTGATTCTGCGAGCAAGATCACGCAGCGCATCTAACTGATTTTGATTAAGGCGGAATTTCAAATCGCCGAATCTCATATCAACTGTCCGAGCACTTGCTATTTGAAAATACTGTGCTTTTGGAATCATCAAATCCAAGGACTCCTTACATCTCGCGCCTTCGCGCTCGCTAAGAGAAATAGCCGTACCTTGATCTTTTTTTGCCGCCTGCGGTTCATCTTCGAGTCTTAGCTGCTGCTCTCCATCTACAACAAACGTCACGACAGCTTTTTGGGGGAATCTGCATTTCGATGCTAACGAGTGAAACGAAATATTTGCCGCGACAACAACAGGTAAATCTTTGTCGTAGACGAACATTGAGGAGATATCTATTGGCTCACCTTCATCGCCGGGATCCTCAATGATCATCGGATCTAAGGTTACGATGGTGATTCGTTTTCCATCCCTAAGTTTATCCTCTGTGACAATTTTATAGCTTGGTTGCCTTGATTCTGAGCTTGGCAAATCTGACTTTTGTGCAATGCCGCTACAACTTGCAGATGCAAGAACGACAATTAAGCCCAATGCGGATCGGAATTCCATTCCTAATAAATTCTCCGTCTAAGGTTAAGGAGGATCAATTGTGATAGTCTCAGGCGTTCTCTCAATTACACGACCATCTTGAAGTCTTATCTTGTAGTGGGCTACCTTTTGTGTATCCCAATCTCGACATTCCATTATCACAACTCCAAGATACTCCCTAGTCTTCGCATCGTGGGCCAGAAACCGTCGATCCATAGCATCTCCGCCCTTACCGCAGCTTGAACCAAGTGACACGGCAACAGACAGGGCAATCGCCAGATACCATTTACTTGGAGTCTTACAGCTAATATTATTTACAGATTTCAGCATTGATCATATTGCTTAGACTCTTAGGCTCGATCTTGCCCGCTCCTAACAGCGCACCATGCCTGACAGATTGTTGATTTAGTGCTCTGTCGGCTACGTGAGTGGGCCAGTTTGTTCTTTCCTCATTAACGACCCTAATCGCCTCTCCCAGCCTACTACTGACGTACGTGTCATATTCATTCTCATGCGCTGTCGTTTCTTCCATTGCTATTTCAAGACCGAGTGTGTAACCAAGAGTGCTTGCACCTACATAACCAGCCTCAAATGTTCCAACGTAATGATACACTTGGTTCGGCGAATTATTCGGCGGTGTATCGTCTTTGAACTCGGGCTTAAAGCCCCCGCTTCCCCACTCGGGAGCGTTGCGGTCTAGGAATTCATCCTTTAATGCTTGCATGAAGTTCGCGGGATCGGGGTTCTTGCTAGCCAATTCCGCTACAATTGCCGCAAAGCGATGGCATTCGCCGGAAGAACCGGGCTTAGGATGCCAGTAATGGGTTTTCTGCGGCTTCCCATGCGCGTACCTTCGTCCCGCATCGGCGAGAAACTCTTGCACTCGTTCGGCAAGCGTGCCAGCAACTACCGACTGCATGAGCGCATTCTCGAAGCCGCCGCTCAAGTTCTCGTTCCACGCTGTGGCTGCTTCAACCGCAGCATAGCCTGTGAAGGTGTGATTGTAGCCGTCCGGTATTCCAGAAAGCGGACCGATGAAACCATTGATGGTTTTCTTGTCGCCGTTCTGCCAAGTGATGTTAATAGTGACCGAGCGCAAGCTGCAATCGTTGTTCGGACATACTTCGGCGGCTCCCATGTTCACGAGATCCATCGCGAACCCACAGGGGAGCTTGAAGCCATCCACAACGCAACCCGCGTTCGGATTCATGAACTCAGCAAACATCGCCAACAACTGATCGCCCGCGTGATTTCCGCCAATGTCGCCATCACCGCCACCGGTATCAGGCATTGGTGGCGCTGTGAGCCCGATGTCCGCGCCGACGGGATCGAATTCCGTCCGCTCCACGACGCCGTTAACATAGGTATCATAAATGCCTGTGTTCGCCGGTACGTCATGTCTCCACTTCACTTGATTGCCACCTTGCTGGGCCAACAGTCGGCCACTTGGAGTGAGAACGAACCCGGATGTCTTTTGGCCGCTCGTATCGAGCTGTTCAATGGTCACACCGTGAAGAACGCTTGACTGCAAATAATAAGTCGCTAATCCGCTGGCCACTCGTTTTACCAAACGACCATCTCCGTCGAACCCATTTGACTCACCGTAAGGAACGTAATGATTGAAAACCCATTGCTGCCCGCTCAGCCCGGTTTGCTCCCCGACTGCGTCATATGTGTACGTGCGGGTGTCAATTCCGGTTACTCGGCCATCAGCATCATGCCCGTAATCACTGCGTCGATTATTGGCGTAGGTAGCAGAGTCCGAGACGGAATATGTATCCCAGGTGTCCGAACCTCTCGCGGTCACATTACTGAAGGCGTTGTAGCCGAAAGTCTCAAAGTATGGATTCGCGCCAGAATCACCGCGCGATTGACCTCCCGTCTTCGCCTCGCTCAACCGGCTAACGTGATCGTAAACGTAAGAACGATCAAAGTTTGTGTCCGTAGTGTTGTGGATGAAGCTAATGCGGCCATCGTTGTAGTAATCGTAATTCTGATGCACGACGCCACCACTGATGTCGAAGCTCGAAGGTTGAAGTTTCGAATTGTATGCGAGGGATGAAACATGATTCGTGCCGTCCGTCATCGCTTTCAATTCACCCCACGCTCGATACTGGAAATTGGATGCGTAATTTGTAACGCCTGCATAGAGATTGTCCGAGCCGGTGACACCCGTGACCCGCCCGACCATGTCATAACCATAATTGATCGTCATGCCGGTGGCGTCCGTGATCTTCTTCAATTCGCCCGCAAAGTTGTAATCATAGCTGAGCGTGTACGACCCGTTCAGATAGGGCGGCGAAGGGTCAGCAAACGTGCGTGTCTCAGACATCAACTGTGAAAGCTGATTGTAGCTGTAGCTCTTGGTGCCGAGACCATCAGTCATCGAAGTCCTATTCCCCGCCGCGTCATAGCCGAACGTGACATTCGATGTTGGTGTGATGCCCGAAGGTGCGCTGTAATGAATCTCGTTCACGAGATGACGGCCGTTGTTGTAAATGTAACTCGCGCTCGCGCCGCGCGCGTCGGTTACTGACTGAATAGTGTCGTCAGTGTTGTAAGCATAGACAGTGGCAGTGCCCGCGTTCTGTTCAGGCACGTGCTTGCTTTGCAAGCGGCCATGACCGTCAAAGCTCATGGTCGTCTTCTGACAACTGCCATCAGGACAAGACGCTGCTTCGTTCGTTGATGAAGCGTCGCTCGGTGCGGCGCCCACATACTGATTCACAATCGCAACCTGATCCCGTGCGTTGAATACGTTGACACTCGTCGTATAAATCGTCCCGTCGAAATTTAGCACCTCAGTCTTCCATTGCCGACCTAGTGCATCCGAATAAACGTTCTGACGACGCACGACCGTTTGACCATTTACCACCGTGCCTTCATCAGAGAGAGTGACAACCTCGCCGCCAGCGCAACCACAACCTTGATAGCTCGCGTACTTCACCGTGCCGTCGGTCTCGTGAATGGTGTCCAACGGCCGGCCTTTCCAATCGTAAGTTTGTTTTGTGTAAACCCAACCCGCCGCGTCGTCACCATAGGGAATCGCTCCGCTGGCGATCTCAGTCGGATTCGATCGTCGGGATACGCGACCCATCTCATCGTAAATTGTGTTTACCGCTAAATATCCGCCAGCGCTGCCGGGATGATAACCGCCAGCGTAGATCACGCGTCCAAGGCCGTCGAAAACCTGAAATCTATACGCGGGATCGGCGCTGACGGAGTTAACACTGCTGAAGGTCACTGTGAAGGTCGGCCCATAAGAAAAATAATTGTATGCGCCGTTGTTTGCCGTCGTCGCTTGCTGAAGGCGCGCCGCATTGTCATAAGTGAATGTTTGCACGATGCCGTTTGGTTGATTTTGCGGCGGCGGCCCCTGGACGCGCGTCTTTGCGCCAAAGTCGTAGTTGTACTGAGTACTGGTGCTGAAACCATCAGCATCAGTCACGGTTGTCGGGTAAGCATAAGTATGACGGTCGTTACCGTCCGAGAATGAATCACCTGAGTTGAAGGTCGTCTGATGGCCCAGCGCGTCGCGCGTGAAGTAAACCGAGCCAAGCGAGTTGTGTGCTATCCTCACCGCCAGAATCGCCTTTGATTGATCGTCCGGGAAGTCCGCATCCCAACGCCGGACAGCCGAGAGATTGCCGCGCCCCACAAGGAAATCGGGACCATAGCTGTTGCTGTCATGCTGTGTTCCATCTGGATTTGGATAGACGAAGTATTCGCCGCCCCAGTCGTATTCATAGGTCGTCTTTGCCTTTAGCGAGGATGTGCCCTGATAAAGCAGCTTTGTTTCTGGCAGACCAATGATGCGGCGATTCAAATAATTCGAGTCGAGATTGTAGTCGGTATGGGTTCGACGCAGTACGTTTGTTTGGTCCGCATCGTACTCATAAACATCATTGGGCAAACTACAACTTGTGCCAGTGGGAAGCGTAAATGTGTAATACCCGATTGTTGTATGGCTATGGTTTGTACCGTCAGAGATATCGGCAACCGTCGCGCGCGGATTCGTCTGATAGTTAACTGAAGTATCGTCCTGCACGTACGTCGTCGTAGTGGTCTTCTGGACCGTCGAGCCGGTTATGACTTGCGTCGATGTAACCAATCCGTGCTGCCAACCGCTGCCGTAGAACTCTTTGTAGACTGTGTTGTCCGGCGTGATCATTTGACGTGATCCGTCGCCCGGATCACTGAATCGTGTTAGAGCATACGGTCCCAAGTCATTTACGTTTGTCCAATTCTCGCCTGACACTCGTAGCTCTGATAGCCGTGGACAATCAGCGCCCGCAGGCGAATAAATGTAAGTCGTCCAGTTGAGCGGATGGTTATCCGTTTGAGGATTGCTATCAGACGCGTAATGCGTCATCTGCGAGACTTGCCCATACCCGTTATAACCGAACTTGCTATAGCTACCATCGGCAAAGCCGACCATCGTCAGAGCGGGGATGTTGTCACCCTCGAACGTGCCGACAACCTCACTACTGAATGAGGGATGAATCGTAGTTGTCCCCCAGCCGAAGGTTACCCAGGTATGCGGCTGCTGCTGGCCTGACCATGATTGTGTGATCGAATTCAGATTGGAATTGCCGTCATAGTTGAAAGTAAGGACGCGACCGAGAGTGTCGGTGATGTTCGCAATCTCACCCCACCAATAATTGTTAATCGTCAGGACATTGCCGTTCCGGTCTTTAACCGAGGTCGCTTGCCACCCATTAGCGAAACTTCCATAAGCGATCTGAGTCCCGTCAGTTGTCTTTAGCGTGAGACTGTTGCCGTAATCGATTAATTGAAGGTAAGACGAGTCGTAAGACTCATAAACATTTGAGGTTCCAAGCTCACGTAGTTCGATCCGGTGTCCACCCGTCGTTAACAAATAAACATTCCGTGCTGTTTGGGCGTCGAACGAACGCCATTGGATAGCCGGAAAACCGATACTGAAACCTGGACTCATACCTTCATTGTCGGAATCGAAATAGACATATGGACCTGATTGCGCCCAAACGAGAGAGGAATAAGACAAGCTGAGGCCGAGATCTAAACCGGCGCGTCCGGGCAGCGACAACAGCGGGATAGAGAATTCGCAATCACGAGCTTGAACTTGATCGCCGCTTTGATTAAATGGATCAGTGCGCGCGGTAGCTAATGACGAAACATTACTTGACGGATTGCCGCTGGCCGCAAGCGTGGCGACGATGTTGTGAAACTCGGTTGATTCTTCAAACCCCTGCCGCACCGACTCGCGCCCGTAGCTGTTACAAACGCTCGTCCAGAAGTCCCAACCATCCTGATCAGGATCGCGCATGAGATACGTCTTGTATAAGTCATAAACAAACTCGTGATTGGTGCGATTGCGACCGGCGTATTCGGCCGATTCGAAGACCGTCATGCCGAATTCAGTCATCGCGAACAGCATCGACGTCTGGCCCTGCGCATATGCCGAACGCATAATGTCTGTCCAATAGCCGCTCTCATTGCTGTATGGCGCTCTACCAAGACCCCATTGCAGAAAGTTCTGAGCAAACTGATCGCTTGAAGATGAAGAAATATCGACGGTAGTAGAAGCGCTGCCTTGTGCGCCCAAGTTATCGGTGACGGTCAAGGTTACCGTGTAAGTTCCTACCGCGCCATAGGCATGTGTCGGTGATACGCCTGAAGCAGAGCCACCATCTCCAAAGCTCCATGAATAAGCGACAACCGTTCCGTCTGGATCGTAAGAGTTTGTTCCGTGAAACGGAACATTCTGCGCCACGGTGCCGCTGTAAGTCCCGCCCGCGTTCGCTATTGGCAACATATTGCCGCTGCCATTGGCCCAACTTGCAGTGTAGTTTCCCGCGCCGTCATTCGAAATGTCTGTCTGTCCGCTACCATCGGCATTCATCGACCAAACTTGAGCGATTGGATCGCAGCAGTCGCGTTCGCGATCGCTACGAAAGACGATCTTTGTGCCGTCGGGCGACCACGAAGGTGCGTCATCATTCGCCAAGTCGTTCGTCAATCTAGTCTGACCCGAGCCGTCAGAGTTCATTACATAGATTTCTTTGTTGATATGGACTTTGGATTTTGTGATGTAATTCCCATCATCATCGGTTTCTTGCCACGTCTCTGTAGTGCTGTCACGTGTGCTGACAAAAGCAATCTTGCCGCCATTAGGCGACCATGTGGGCTGTGTGTCGTCTATAGTGCTGGCGCTGAAAGTGAAGCGCTGCTGACCACTTCCGTTGCTGCTCATCACATACACGCTGTAATGGCCTGCATGATCCCGATCGCTGGCGAAGGCGATCTTCGATCCATCTGGTGACCACGAGGGCTCACCGTCACTTGATGAAGTATTCGTGAGGCACACTTGATTCGAGCCATCGGCGTTCATCGAATAGACCTGATAGTTAACGCCGTTACGAATGCTCTGAAAGACGATCTTTGTCCCATCAGGGGACCATGAAGCCGTGCTGTCGTCGTTCGGATCTGTTGTTAAGCGCGTCACACCGCTTCCATCCGAGTTCATGACATAGATATCCATGTAACCCGTCGATGGATTGTCGCGATCGCTCTGGAAGAGAATCTTTGTTCCATTCGGCGACCAGCGCGGGCAATCATCATTGGCCCCAGAATAGGTCAGACGAGCAACGCC